>JAAUYM010013051.1_pt1 | contig 12596 bp, 12 predicted proteins | sample 7278001 | NCBI WGS metagenome assembly JAAUYM01 (sample SAMN14350224, study PRJNA611818) | marine sediment metagenome | isolation source: surface marine sediment (1.8m) | place: French Polynesia: Moorea | collected 2018-08
ATTTGCCACAGTTAAAAATCCTTATACATACGAGGACAGTAGCTTTAATATATGACTGTTATTCATATATCATAATATAACGGATTAGTTTCACTTTTAGCCAGCCGTTAGAGAATAGGGCATTTGGTTTATCTTTCTTTTCTCTCTCTCTCTCTCTCTCTCTTTGTCCCTTCCTTGCTTTGTTCTTTTTTCTCACTGCTTCCTTTGGCGGCGTGAGAAAGTGCCCACCGCAAAGGAGAAAAGTTTCCAGCTACTAGTATTCCTCTTGGTGAGACTGCTTGTTTGTTGGAAATGACATTTTTTGCGTACTACTGGTTATTTAGGATTCTTTGTTTGTGTTCGACCTCGCACCAGTTTTGTAAAGAGAATTTTTTTTACTCTTTCCATAATATTTCGACTGCATCAGTTGCGTCATTGTGCGAGCATGTAACTGTACGTACTGCACACTGTGACACAAAGTTTGTTTCCGTCGGCACCACACAAAGTCAAAAAGTTGCAAAAGACCACTGCTAATTAAAAAACTTCACCTTTGAGACACTTACAACAGGATGGCCCAACAATAACTGACGTCACGTTGATTTTTCCTCACACCAGGTATGTGCGCAGTTGCAGCATGTTGACGCAAATGGCGAAAGGATTCTATCTACGTAGTACCCTAGGTGCAACGATGCTGTTCTTCAGCAAAGAAAATAGTAAGACCAAAGCAAGAATTACCTTTATGACGAGATGCCATAAAACACATAAAACACATCGTAGCCCCATTTCTCACAATCTCGGTATTTGCCAGTCCTAGTAGGTACTGTAGGTACGTACTGACCTGCAGCTTGAGTTGGTGCTCCGTGAAGATTGAATAGATGTTCTCTTGCTGCCTGATCTCGTTCCACATGTCCTCCTCCTCCGAGAGTCCCCGATCCTCCCTGGTGGAAAGCCACAGACGCAGGCGGATGGAACCCTGGATGTTGGACTTTGCGCTGCGCCCCTCCAGCTTGTACCACATCTCCGTCCCGGTGGAGGGAATGTCGCACACGCGGACGTTGACCGAGCCGAGGAAGTCGTCCTGGCTGGCGCTGCCCCCGCCGCCGACGCCGACGCCAACGGCGCGAGCAGACTGCGCCACCTGCTTGAAGTATCTGCCCAGGCCCCTCATTCCCTTCACCTCGTTCAGGCGGCTGACGGCGTCCAGCACAGACGTCTCGTCATCGTGGTCCCTGTTCAGGGTAAAGGGGAAAACAACGGCAGTTAGTTTTTCCATAATGAGCTGAAATTAAGTCTCAGTTTAAAGTGGAAACAGCCACCCCAAAAGCGCTGTAGGAGTCGATATTTTATAAAAATGACGCGCGTTATTTCCCAAAGAAGAAGAACAAGAACGAGAACAACAAAAGACTCATAACAGTCTATGACCTGTCAGTCTCGCCACAGATAAAAATACGAAGAAAAAAATATTTTTTTACTTCCCTCCGTTTAATTGACCTTGATACTCCGACGATGAAAGTGCATCTCACTCTGCATCATCCATTTCCGCTTACTGTTTCCTCATTCGCGGAGGAAAAAAAGTTGGTTCGTGGGAATAACCGGTTTTCTATAGTTCATAAATAAAAAGCTTTTCTGTGCAAAAAAGGTAATTTGCGTCTTCCACTTTATAATCGACATAAATATGATTGTAACGTAGCTTTTGTCCAACTTTGGAAACTTTTGACCAAGGAACAGGTTTGCCAGGATTGCAAAGTCTTAAAAAACTGGACAGTGTTTAAAAATAAGCCAGACTATACATAAAACAATTTTGTGCCCTTTTTCAGTTTTTTGTTGTGCTTTTATTAATATTTATTTGCCAAAAAAAGAGAAAATTGCCAGATATTCCAAATCTAGCTTCAGAAAGGTCAAAGTGGCATTCCTGCCAAGGGAGAGAGGCCTGACAAGAGGTCCTGACGTCCTTCCTCCCTTCCATCTTTTCCACTAAGGCATCCCATTCCAACTGAGGATCTCAAGTTTCCCCAATACTTTTGGGATTTTCCGCTCCTTCTCCTCCTCCTCTCCCTTCCAGTGCAGAGAGCGGATAGTCAGGAAGGACTCAGGAGAAAGAGACGCTATCGCGAAAGTGATCTGTGCAAAAGACAAAAGACGTTCTTAAGATTCGCGTGGTTGCCATCAGGGAAAGTTTTCTTTTACTCAGAGCATCACCGGCATCGAGATAAGAAACTTGTGGTGTAGTCATTAGTCGGTGGAGAAATCTACGGCACTCAATGAAAACTACCGCAATTTTTGGCAGGGCGTTTGAGCAAGCTTCTTGAGTCGTTTTAGTAACTCTAAGTATTTACGTACTCACTTAACTAATTACTAAATAAATACCAAAATATACAACGAAGCAGTGAGTGCTTTACATTCTTTAAATGGTTGTTCTCTCACCAGATGTCCAAGTGGAGCATGTCGGAGTGCGGGTCGTCTATGTCACTGCCAAAAGAAAAGAAAAAAGAAAAGGGGTTAGCAGGCACGTTAAGCGGACGTCCTTTTCCCACATTTCTCACGAGAAAAGACGAGGGAGGGCTAAAAAAAAGTAAGTCCAAATCTGCGTTTCTTTTCTGACGTCTAAGGTCTACCATGTACATACAGTAGGTAGATCCGCGGACACGCGAGAGAAGTCACCTGAAAGAAGAGGAGAAGGTAAAAAAAAAGGGGAGGGAGGGAGCGAGGGAACGTACTCGTATGTTCGATTCGGTGACGAGGAGAGAAGAGAAAAGAGAGATACAGTACTGTACATAACCTTTTTCCTCCCTTGTCTTCTGAAAATTTAAGATTTTTTTTCTGTCCCTCTCTTTTTCCCAATTGGGCTGATGAAAGCACCTTTTTTTCCTCCCGACAGCTCTCTCTCTCTCTCTTCCCTCTGTCTGCCCTTTGAATCCAAAGTACAGTGAAACCCGCGTAGGTGGGAATCGGACGGAGGAATCGTATTTTCTCCGCTTGAGAGAGAATACCTACCGTATTTTCGATAAACTGTTGGGAAAACATCCTCTACTCTTCTATGGCATATGGCATGGTAAGTAGAAATTCTATAGTATAGTGAGAAATATTTTGTCTGTTCTCGACCTTTCTCCTTAGACGAGTTTAACTGCACTATAAAAAAGTACCGACAGCAAAGGAGAAGAAAGAAGGCTCTTTAAAGATGTATGAAGAATGGAGGAAGAGGAGGAGGAGAAGGAGGAGGAGGAGAAGAGCAAAGAGAAAAAATAGAATATGGAAAAGAAGGAGAAGAAAAAAACCTCTTTCTTTGGTAGGCTTCATGCTTCTGCCGCAACTAATCCATACCTAAGAAATCAGATGTTAGATCACGTCAATATTTTTTTACTCACAATCTGAACCTCTCGTTCCAGAAGGGCGACAGCGTGTTCGTCTTGACGGTTGTTGCGCGGATGAACTTTGCCGGGAGTGGTCCACTCGTCGTGGGGGACAGCTGAGGGTGCGACAGGGCGGAGGCGACGGAGGCACCACCGACACCGCCGATACTGACGCCCCCGACGCCGACGCCGACGCCGACGCCAACGCCGACGCCGCCACCGCCGTCCGCCGTCAACTGGTTCTGCTGCTCATGCTTCTCCTTCTCCTTCTTCTTCTTGGAGGATCCCTCGCGACGCTTGAAGCTCAGGCGAAAGCTGAAGAGAAGAGAGGGAGGGAGGGAGGAACAACATCAAAGCCAGATCTCATTTTTGAACGGATTTTTTGCGGAGGAAAATAGTGACGTGTCGAGTTTCCCGTAAAGTATGAAGAAAGGTTCCGATTTTTGCCAACTACTTCCGGGTAAAATACTGATGCTCCGAATCGATTTGTAGTACGTACAGGGTCTCCTGTAACCGTTGCTTTGCTCTCAACAACCACGCATAACTTTAATCTCCTTCTTTGAAGTTGGTCTGCATATTTTGTGTTCAGTTTCTTTCTAGTCGTTCCTGCAGTTGTTCTGCCTTTTAAAGGTGTCGGTTGCTGCTCCAGGCTCCGATCAACAGCAGTATTACAAAAGCAAAACTTTTCCTTTATGATTAAGATGCATCACCCTTACAAGATAGGTATCCTCTCCACCAGTATTACTACCTCCTTCTGGGCTTCTCCAGCCTGTTTCCGAGGCCCATGTCCGGTAGGGGCGACACCACGTCCTTTCTGCCGCCTTCGCTGCCGTCGCCCCCCCCGCCGCCGCCCCCGTCGTTGTCTTGCTGCACCGGCGGCGCCACCCCCGGCGGCGCCGATGACGCCGACAGCGCCAGTGAGCGCCGGCCGGCCGCAGATCCCACCGTCAGAAGTTCTGAAGAGCTGCCAGGAGGAGGAAACAGTAAAGTACAGTCGACCTTCCATTAATAAACGTCGATTTAGTTTGAAAGAACTTGATTTAGTAAAGGTTTCCTTGCTTGTCAACTTTTTAAAAGTTCTACTATATTCTAAGGATTTCGATTTAGTAAAGAATCTTGATTTAGGAAACTTTTTCTGAAAACTACCGGATTTACTAAATCTTAGGTTGACTGTAATAGCAAGTTCAAATTCAAATGTAATAAACTATTCCACAAACTTCTTGAACAATTTTTGTTCTCTCTGTTGTGCCAATACTACAGTAGTTACATCTAGAGGAGGGGGGGTTTGAAGATTCCTGCGCTCCTGTTTGTCTTGGTACTTTTCTCCAGGCCGCTCGAGCCGCTTCCGCGCTATCCTGTTCATTTGGCTTTTTGTTTGAGTTTTTGTGCAGTCTGCTCTGGCGGTACAGAGAAGAAAAAGGGAGAGAAGGAAAGAGATGGAGAAGGTGGGGGAGCAAGGGGGACAGACAGCGACATACCAACGTTCACTGTTTCTCCTCTCCTCTACTGTACGGTACTACTCTCTTCTCTTCTTTTCTCCTCTCCCTCCCCGTCTCTGGGGACGCACCACACGCGTGAACCAAATTAACTCAGTTGCGGTTGGTAGCGCAGCGAAGAGCAGCGAGAGAGAGTTAGTTGTGTGGCGGCGTATCTCGGGGAGGAATTAAAGGAATGGGCACACACCATCTATGGCACACAGAGAGAGAGGCGGCGTAACGTGCCCAAATATAGAACGACACGCTCTTGGTCGTGGTCATGAAAAGTCAAAGGGTTTTACAAAAGCTCTCGCTCGCTCACTCGACTTTCCAGTGACTTTGAAACCACTTGGAGGGAGGGACTTTGATGCATTTCCAAATATGACTGGAGGTGACCCAGGTTCAGGTTGTCTTCTTTTCTCTGAATGCAATGTGGCCAATCTATTAAAACCTGTGGGTCACGTCAAGCAACAAGTGGCCAAAAAACCCCTTCTCTCTGATGACTTTTGTTAATTCCCATCCTGGTGAATGACGCCTTCCCTTAGCAGGAGCAAAACTAATATATCTTCCGTGTGACGTTTGTGCCACAACCAGACAAAAGGGTCGCCAACAATAGAGACCACCCACCTCCCCTCGTCAGTGGCACCAAGCAGCTTCTTCTCACTTAAAAAAAAGGGAAACGACCTTCATGTGCCAGAGATAATATTGCATATAGCACTGAGGAAAACATCAATTAGTTAAATTACACTTTTCTCATTACATTACATCATCATATTTTCTTACATTAAGGGCACTCACATCTACGTAGGTACATATATGTAACTAAGCGAGAGCTTCTAGACGTGAGGTGTAGGATTAGTGCCTACTTTGATGGTAGACACTAATCCTGGCACATGTGGGATTTTAAACACCAAAGTTTGAACATATACTGTAAATAGCAGCTTAGTACAGGCCACCACATATCGTACTTGATGTACAGAAAAGGCTTCCAAATTCCTGAGAAAGTCTGGTACTTTTAGACACTCTGCATCATGGCCACTTAACACTCCTTCCACCGTACTGAAGAAAAGTGCTCAATTATGGAAACTTTTGCCACTTTCGTATATGGCAGACATGTTACTTTATATTTTTCACCTCATCCTCCCCAAAGATGATGTTGCCTTGAGTGACTGATGCGGCGAATTGCTGCCCGTCCTGGCGAGCGCCCGGTGCCCGCCCATCAGCCCGGACCCGGACGACCCTGGCGCGCCCGGCCTGATCCCCAGCATACAGTAGGGATCGCTGAATCCGTCCGAGTCCTTGGCCTCCAGGTCTCTGGCCTCGACGACGATCACGTTCAGCACCACGATCGGAGGCTGACAGAGAGACAAAGGAAAACAAGATGAGATTTTGCCTTGGCTGACCTGGCATTCTTCTAAACGTGGGCAAAGTAAGTTAAGTGTTTAACCCTACGTATTGCACATCCCCTTCCTTCAAGAATCTTGCCCCCCTCCCTCTCTCCACCCCTGGTCTTGCCCCAGTGCGCATATGTGTGCGCCTCACGCTTTTTTCATTGTTGCCGACATGAGAGGATTTTTCTTTCGCAGGTGGAAGGGGGAGGAAAAGCCTTTTCAGTAAAGTTAGAAAGAAAAGAAACACAGGGAATGAAAAACCGTGTGCTTTCTTTTTCTATGATTCTCCTATCTTGTCTTTCTCTCCCTGCTTCATCTCATCGTCGTTTTTCTTCTTCCCGGTCAGAGAGAGGGGAGAGAGAGGGAGACAAGATCTGTCTAAGCTATTCCTCCTGACTCTCTCACCGCTTTAAATTATTATCTATCTATGCTTATCGCTGGGCAAGGCGGAATTATCAAACATGCCAAAAATAGAAAACGAGGGCAAATTACTGAGGCGTCTGCTAATGGGTACAGAATGGCAATGAGAATGAAAGAGAGAGAGAGACAGGCAGACGGCTTTCAAAATCCTTTCCCTGTCGCTCTAAAAGGCGCTTCTCTCAGGGTTGCCAGATTTCAACAAGCTAATGATAACCCTCTCTACACCAAATCTCACCCTAAGAATACTTTCGTTTAGCCCATGTGGCTACTTATAGCGAAAGTGGCTACGAAAGAGCCCACCTGGCATCCCTGGTTTTTCTCTCTCTCCTCTCATGATAATTGGATCCTTCCGCGTGAGTGCCTCTACACTCTTCTTCTTCTGGACGCACTGGCCACCAAACAGAGAAAGAGAGAGAGACAAGATAAGATTGCCGATCTAACAAAGCGGGAATGACACTGCAGGAGAGGAAGAGGAAGAGAAGAGAGAGGGGAGAAGCAGAAGCGGAAGCCGAAGAGGCCAGGAGTTTTTCAGCTCTCTCAAGTGGAGAGAACAAAAAGTGCGTTGAAAACAGCCAGCAACAAGTGGCAACACTGACCAAGTCTCGTAGTAGTGCAGTTGAACTCCCATATAATAAACTCTGCTATATACAGTAGGTAGTCAAAAACTCTGCCACAGTAGAGATTGTTCTGATGACCAAATATGAGTTTTGTTTCTAATCCACTTATGTTAAAACTCTGCCATAGTAGCAGGCAAACTGTCCCACTACCGACTTTGCTGTAAAAAAGTCCTTTTCCTCCCTCCTCACCTTCTCTTCCACTGCCTCCCCCATGATCCTGTTGTGTTCCGCCTCCGATACCGCGAAGGCCGCCTGCGCGTACTCCAGCAGCTGCATCTTCACGTGCGTGTGATGCTGCTGCTGCTGCTGCTGCTGGAGGTGGAGGGACTTTTGGCTTTGCTGCTGCTGTTGTTGGCCGCTGCCGCCGCCGCCGCCGATGCTGCTGGCCACGGCCAGGAAGTTTCCCATGATTCGTCCGCCGATGTTGTTGACGTGGTTGGGCCCCCCCAGCTTGTGCGTCACCGTAAAAAGAACCTCCTTGTACAGATTCTGCCTCTGAAAAAAAGGGGGAGATTGAACCAATAATTAACTTCATCCTTGACGTGACGTAGGTAGGAACTACCGGTATTAAAATACATGTAAGGGGGAGAAAGCGTGGGAGTCTGATAAAATGAAGTAACTGATCGATGTCTTCTTTCTTTGGCATGTGTGTGAGAGAGAGAGAGAGAAAGGAAGAGGGGAAGAGAGAGAAAGAAATAAAGAAATTCCATGAGGCAACTTTTCCTCCGCTTGATCCTGCCTGTCTCGCGTGTGCCTGTCTATCCTCTCTTGTAGCCCCGTAAAAAAAAGTCTGTTAATGTTGATGGATGGAGGTCTTTTTTCTCCTTTTTTGCATTAAAGGCACCTGACATATAATTATAAATCGTATAAATACGGTATGAATTATGTGCACTGGGGCCCACTGCAGGGTTGAAGGCAAAAAAAAGCCTATGTAGGTAGGTACCAACTACAGTGAAATCTCCATAAAGCGGTTAGTGATGTCATTTTAGCGATATTTATCGTGTTGGCCAACAACATGGTTACATCGAGATTCCACTGTGGCAATAATGGAATAGTACAGTAATACCGTACAGAGGGTACCGTACATATGGTGCACCACATCAAACTCACCACACTGGTTGATAAGGGATTTCATTAGTTTGGCACAACCTCCTCCTCCTCCCCGTCTTCCTTCTCCTCCTGACGTATTTGTCTCTGGATCCTCCGTGGAGGGTACTAATGAGTGATGTCCTCCCTCCCTCCCTCTCTCCCTCCCTCCCTGTGCCACAGCGTTGACGACTTGGTCTAGGCTGTGGCACGTCTGACACGACACAGTGAGTGCAGTGAGTGAATGGGCTTCTTCTTCTTTCCCCTGGGCGGCGACATTTGTTGATGTTGCACCGAAATTGGGGCAAAGCAACGCAGCAGATGAAAGTGGGTCTTTTTTCTCTTCCTTCTCCTCCTGACCTTGAGAAAGTCTAATGAGCAGAGTGCTCTCGACAACTCATTTCCTTTCATCCTGCTTCTAGTGTAGTAGTGTACATACATTGTCAAAAATGTGGCTCTTCTTGATCTGACATGCAAATGTTTATCTTATACGTACAATGTACTAAGTACGTACATGTAATCATTGCGCCTTATACGTAGGTACGTATAACCTACTTTTTTATTTATATTAATTTATTTTAATGTGGTAATTTTACTAACAAGTTTATAGAAAATATAAAAAAAACACTTTGTACGTTTCTTATGGGCTTCTTTCCACTTTGACCCAAAAATTGGGTGGTGATTCACGTACCTGTAAGGCACAAAGCTTACTGTGTCTTAAAGACCTGACACAAACGTAGCTGTGCGCGCTATTTGACGCTTCTCTGTCAAAGCGGCAACAAAAGCAACAATAACAACACCAGATAAGAAGTTGGCAACAGACAAAACAACATCGACAAAATCATCTACCAGATGTACAACTTTAGTACGTAGAAGAATGGGTAGTATCCGCCTTTCTTTGGCCCACGCATTTCTTTTTGTCTTGAAAATCTAAAAAAAAATAGGCTGACTGATGATCGATCCATTTTTTTGTTCCTCGTCTCGCTCTATCCCGTCCCTCCATCGGTCAGTCAGTCGGCAGTCGGCACGAAAAGCCATTCTTGGGCTGTCCGTGTCCACCCCTCCCCCAAGCACTCAGCAACCACATTAAGACTCATTAGGAGGGAGGAAGGGACGGGCCGATTTACGCATTGGAAGGCCCCGAGAAAGACCACGGAATATCGAAGAGAAGAGAAGTCACGTGGACAATATAATATCGTACTGTACAGTTATGGTACATATACGGATAATGGATACATATTGCAGCATGTTTTAGACTCTTTTAGACAGTTTCAGCAGTTCAAGTAGGTTTTGCAGGGGTTCTCAACCTTTTGGACGAAGAGGAGGTTGAAGAGGCAAAGTAAAGAGGTAGTACATGTAACTTACTAGGTAGTACTAGGTAGTAAGTTTCTATTCCTTCCTGACCCTCTTACGACCAAGTCAGAATGGCTTCGTGACCCACTTATGCTTCGACACCCACGGGTTAAGAACTTGTGACCTACTACATAGCATGTAGTGGCACAATGTCGTGTCTCCATACTTCTAGTACCAGTAGTTCTTTCTTCTCTTTCCTCTGAATGATGGAGGGAGGAAAGTATGTAGTAGGGTGGCATAGTAAAAGGGCACAAGGTCATGTTATCGGGGGCCTCAATGGATAACAGCAGTTTGTCAGGACTCTCCGCCTGCTTATCAGATCGAAGCAATTGCATGTTGCTATCGTCGAGTCAGGCAGTGAGGCAGAAACTCTTGTTTAAATGGTAACTGCGGTTCAGAAATGCCACCAAGAAATTCGACAAGAACTGCTGATGGGTGTGTTGTGGAGTGGAGTGGACCGATCATCACTCAGCTCAAACAAATGCTAGCACACCGAAAGTTCCACTTTTTCTCCCTCATATGCATGTCCCAAAGGAGAGTGGACCTCCCCCAAAGTTGTATGTGAAAGGAACGCTACTTGTTCATTCTTTGGTTATGGCGCTGCCTTCCTCCTCGCCCTCCATTAGGCCATATGCCTACGGCCTCTCTGTTTAGGACCCCTCCTCCACCGGTGGAAAAAAAGAGGCAGGTTGCAAGGACACAAGCTAAATGCTCTTCTTCTGGGAAGCAGGAAGGAAGAGAGGAAATGAAATTATTACTTTCCACTTTACTGCTAGGAGGCAAATGCCGCAGTGTATTACAATAGTACGCGGTATGGACACATACGTACAGATAGAGACAATGTACTGTATCTTGGACACTTTCCTTCCCTGTCGGAGATCCAGTACCACTTCCACATAAAATGGAATAGCAGCTTTTAGATGCGACTCACTTTAAGACCCCCCTGCGACCCACTCCAAGAGAGTAAAATACTGGGGAAGAAGTGCAACCCTCACTAGGAGAGATAATCTACTTTTTTATCCTGACCGTCTGAGAATAGTTTTGCGACCCACTTTTGTGTGGCGACCTTTGACATAAAGATAATCGACTTTTTGTGTACCATACCCACTCGGAAAAGCCTTGCGACCCACTTTTGGGTCGCTACCGGTAAGTTAAAAATCTCCGGCATACAGATACTCTACATCTTTTTTACCATGACTCTCTGGCGACCCACTTTTGTGTCGCGACCCACAGGTTGGAAGTTTTGGTATAATGCATGGTTTTTTCTTTTCTCTTTCCTGTTATTGACATGCGAGAAACAAAAGTTATTGCCTGGGAATTGAGCATGTGAGCATACACCCAGCCACACGTGTGTGTTCTCCTGGGTGCATCGTCCTGATGGCCCCTGTCTCTCGTCACTCTCTCCTTCACGGGCGTTTTTTTTTCCAATCAATAATTTTGGCTGCACCTACTGGTGTTTTTCCCCCTTGTATCATCAAGGCTATTTTACTACATCTTTAAAGACATCATTAAGCACTCCAAAGCATTCAATTTGTTAATTAAGGAACAATGCTTGAGTTTTTCAAGTGCAAAAAAGGCATTTTAAAACAAAGGGTATTTCACACTGCGAAAAAAAGTATTTGACTAAGTTCAGATTTGATTCGGGAAAATGGCGGATGAACTGAGGACAGATAGTGGTGTGTACTGTACTCGTACATCTATGTAGATACTGCCTTCCCTACTGCATATTTGTCCACTCTTCCTCCTTCCATTGACGTCGCATTAATGTCCGGAAAGGTATGCTAATTGGAATGCGTCGCGTTTCATCTATTCTTGGTCTCTTTTCTTCTTCTCTCTCCAAAGCCACATTATTACAATCAGTCCTTTTCTTTCTTGTTTTCCTGCCTGTTGCGCCACTGGATAAGAGAGGGGAGCTTTTCTTCCTTTTACTCTCAACTCCTACTAAAAAAAGCAATTTGGCTTCGCGCCGGACCGACCTTTGTTTTTCTCTTCTTGCTCTTCCTCCTCCTCCTCCTCCTCCCTGGATCGACCATTGGCCTCTGTTTCCTCCCCTCTCTCCTCTTACTCCAGTGACGGGCCTTTCGCATGTCGCCGGTTATTAAAAGAGGAGGAGGGGCGAGGGGTACACAAAAATGGCTTCGGCAAGTTATTAAGTCCTTCATCAATATTAGATGTCCCTAGATGATTGCACTCCTCATTCTTCTTCTCCAGAGAGAGAGAGAGAGAAGGTGGGCCATGAAAAACATTGGCAAGTAGGCAAACAAGATCCCCCTCCCCTCCCCCCTCCACTTTATCACTGAGCTGTCGCTGCCGTCGTCCATTCGGACTCTGTGAGACCTTAGACAGAGTTGGCTGATGCGCAGTTAGAAAAGTTTAATGTTTCAGGGAAGGGAAATAAGAAAACTAAAAAAACCGATTTCTAGTCATTTTTTAGTCTACAATATTCCATTTTCCTCAACACTTTTCTATACATTTTTTTCAATCTAGCTTTCAAAATGCTCAAGTGTCATCACTCCGTACAGACATAATGGGTGTATCAGCTAAATCTGTACAGTTGGTTAGCAACGCTTATTGGCGCCAAAATATTTGAAAAATCAGTTGACTTTGTAAATAAAAAAGGCGCTTTCTCCTTCTCCTCCACATGGTCTATTATAGTGATTAAACATACGGTGGCGCATTGGCTCAAAAAAGAGGCCAAAATGAGTGAAAAGAGGGGCCATAAAGGGGGCCATCGGCGCGCCGATCCCCTATTGTACGTTGGTGGTCAGGTGTACGATAGGGGGGAAAGAGGAGGGGGGAGAGGAACCCAACCAACAATGGTGGCCAAATGCACCCCCATGTGGCACGAATTATGTGCACCACTCCTGTGGCCAATCTTGCTTCTCTGAGGGACAGGATGTCTCAAGTGTGGATGTCGAACTAGGC
>JAAUYM010130175.1_pt1 | contig 12595 bp, 13 predicted proteins | sample 7278001 | NCBI WGS metagenome assembly JAAUYM01 (sample SAMN14350224, study PRJNA611818) | marine sediment metagenome | isolation source: surface marine sediment (1.8m) | place: French Polynesia: Moorea | collected 2018-08
TGAATTTAGTGATGGGTTGTCCTAACGCCAGGGCAGGTGTTAAAATAGTGACAAAAAGAGCCCTTAGAGCAACCAAATTTCGACCCCTGCGCTAACTATCACTATTGTCGCTACCGAGACCGTGCCCCTAGCGATACCAATATTGGTTGGGAAATCATGACCATGACCACGACCACGACTACGATGACGACGACGATGACGGCGACGACGACGAGGAAGTGCACAGCATGAAAACGGAAGGCTCCCAGGAGAAGAAGCATCACGAGCTCCATCACTTGAGAAATGAGAGCCACCGCCACCACAAGACGGAACGGAGCAAGGTCCTGGAAGAGAACAAAGGGCGAAAGAAGGCGAGAAGGGGACAGCCTGGGTCGACGCAAAACCGGATGCTGCTGATGCTGGGCAGGGCGTTGGATAAGTCCTGGATCTGGAGGGTTGACGGGGGGAGGGTCAAGTTTCCATGACAAATTGTACGTACATAGTACCATAGTATGCGTGCCGTACATAAATACACATCAACATTCATACCAGATACATGTACGGTACAGAAATCACTTGTTTCTTGATATGGCATGGTGTAAACAATATGTCCCATTAGGTTTTTTTTACATAAATACTACAAGCAAGCCAGTACTACAAATCAATCGCATAACTTTGCTCTCCTCATCTTCCTCCCCTTCCTTAGGCCCTCCCTTTCCTTGAGTCGCTGAGTGGTGATGAAACGTGTTGTTGATCAGAGGAGGAGGAAGATGAACTATCCTCCATTTTCTTCTCCTCGTTATTAACCTTCTGGAGGTGTTGCTCCGTGGGCTTGTCGTAAGCGCTGTCGCAGAGGCGCCCGCTACAACAGACGGAGGAGAGGCGACATGTGAGGTGTTTCTTCGCCGCCCTCCATATCCTCCTGGCCATGTGGTCCATGGAGACCAGGAAGATGGACGCCAGAATGACCAGTGCCCCTAGCCACTGGTTCCAGCTGGGGATGGCGCCGGGCTCCTCCCAGATCTGCACGAAGAAGCTAAAGACGATGCTGATCGACCTGGTCATGGTCACGCGAGAGGGCGTGTCACGTTTGATGGCGGCTAGTAAAAAAAAAAAGAAAACAAGAACTAGTTAGATTCCCAACTGCATTTGTGAATAAACTAATGAGGTTTAGTACGTAGGTATGCTTTTCTAGAATAATACCGATAAGGCAAAACTGCTGGCTGATCCCCAACACAGCCACGGCGAGTGCCATGCACCACACGTCCGGATCGGACGGGAAGTACGGAGGGGCGCTCGCCAAGCACGTCTCGATCTCCTCCTCGGCGAAGGTTGCCAATAGACTGTCATTGAAGTCCCCGTCCGGAGCCTTGGAGAGGAAGAGTTGGTAGACACAGGTCATGTTTGTCTCCGGCGGGAACTCCCCCGTGTTCTCAATCTCCAAGGTGATCGCGCCCGTCGAGTTCCCCACGGGGAAGGTGACGTTCTGCCTCTTGGCCATGCGCATCTCCAAGAAGGCCGAGTCGGTGTACGCGGAGAACAGGCTGAAGACGAAGATGCTGAGGCCGATGTAGGCGCTGATGTGGAGCTTGTCCACGTGGGCCGTGATTTTCTTGGTAAAGATGGACCCCAGGGCGGAAAAGAAGAAAGCCAAAAAGGAGAGGCTGATGCCGATGCCGGTCTCCAGGTTGCGGAAATTGATCTGGAACAAAAGAGGTCAGGCTTACAGTGTGCGCTGTTGTTGTTGCTGCTACTGCTGTTGCAGTTGCACAGTCCTTACCGCGTCTTGAACGGCAGACATCGGGTCGGTGTTGAGGGTGACCCCCACGATGAGGAGCACGGAGGCCAGCGCCTTCATCCCGGTGAACGGATCTTGCTTGTTCAGCAGGAAGTGCGAGAGGATCATGACAAGCACGGGAGAGCCGCTCATGAGAGTGTGGACGATAGACATGGGGCTGAGCTGGAGCGCCCCAAAGATGATGTTGAGCCTCAGTCCGCCCACCGCCACCGCCGTCAGGAACACCAGCCAGAAGATCCTCCTGGATGCGGAGGTGGGCAGAGCGCTCATATCCTTGAGCCTGAGCGGGATCTCCAGCGCGTAGGCGATCCCCATCAGCCCGGTAAACTGGAGCGCGCCCCTCAAGAGCAGCACCGTTGCCCTGGCGATGTCCTCCTTGATCCTCTGGTAGAGCGCGGAGTAGAAGGTCAGGAGCAGTCCCGAGGTGAAGGCCAGGAAGAAACCGCACCGGTCCTCCAGGTACTTCTTGGGATGCTCCAGGAAGAGGGAAATGTAGGATCCCGCGCTGGAAAGCTTCTCTCTGTCACAAGACGCGTGCAAACTCGTAAACTAATAATTACTCGTACTAAAAAGTACGAGTAATTATTAGTTTATTACGTGTACAATACTACTTACAGTAGGTATACGATACATAAGAAGAGAGGAGTTTACCTAATTGACGATCTCCTCGATGCGACTGACGGCGACCTGCTCCGTCTCCCTGGCCCTGCCTGCTTCTGCGCCTCCACCTCAGAGAGGCTTCGGGCGAAGTCGGGGGAGAGGAAACGGCCGGTGTTGGAGGAGGACGAGGGAGAGGCGGAGGCGGAGGCGGAGGCGGCCGTCTCGTTGCCGGAGTCTGATTGGATCTGGATATGGTGGCAATTTACTACAAATGAGCAAAGCGTGCTAAGCATTGTGTAAATGTGCTCTGAAAATGTACACACACCTCCTTTGCCGTGTCCATGTCAGCCGCCCCGGTCTCGTCGTCGCTCGGCGGCGTCACCTCGTACTGCATGGCCAACGCGATGGCGGGCATGGCCGGCTTCTTCAAGGCCGAGAAGGACTTTGTCGTTCTCCTCTGATCCGATGACATCTTCTTCTCGGACATTGTGGTGAGAAGAGCAATGTAGAGGGCAAATGACTGAAAAACATGGAAGGAACAATGTATGGTGAAGACTTTGATCTTAATTGTTCTGAAGGTTTGAGGTCATACCAACAACATCTTCAAAGTCAAATATCAGACACTTTCGTTACAGTTAGCTTAATAGTAGCTAATAATAGTAGTAGTAACTAGTAAATAGTAGTAAATAGTAGTAACAGGTAGCTTAATAGTATATACGTAGGTACTACGAGAAAAGAAAAAGTTTTTAAATTAGAATGAAGTTTAAAGAGCATTAGTAAAGTTGACACTAAGCTACTCGCAATATTACAATTTAAAACTTCAAATGTTAATAGATTAATAACAGTTATTTAAACATTTTAATTTTTTGATGTTTGGCAGTATGGTCTTAAATCTTCAGAAAAAGTTGAGATCTAAGATGGTGCCTGTCATCACCAAAAGTACGAAATCATACCACCTGGCAGTGCTAAGGGCGAAAGATCAAAGAAATTTACATCAAGAAAAGGAGACAAAGAAAGCAACAGCAACTTCAATTTTCAATCAACTGACCTGTTGAACGTCGCGGACACCACTGGTATTTAAACTCACCTCCACCACCCTTTCCTGTATCTCCTCCACATCTTTGAAGGGAAGGTGATTGTTTTCGTCTCCATCGCTTTGGCAAACATTTCCAATTAAGATTATCTACAGCCACTCCATATTATTCCTAGCAGGGAAAAACAGGAAGAAGGAAGACAGATTCTTATCCGGGGTGCACGGAACTGTCTGGAAAGAAATCGCCCAAGCAGCCGCTCGAGACCGCCACTGGTCAAACTGAATGAAGCTCCCTTATAAGTGGGACATGTTTATCCCACCAAGTACTCAAATTTTTTATCTTCCCAAGATCTTGGGGGTGGGGTGGGGGTGAAAAAGTAAAAAAAAAAACAGCCGTATCCGTCACAAAAAGACGTCAACACGTTTAGTGTGTATTCAGTCTTGATTGACATTCAACCTCTGTCATCATAATCATCGTCCTTCCAACAAAGCGTCCACGATGGCCATCCTGTCTACGAGAGCGGACACGCGCGACAGGTGCTTCTCGTCGAAGGCCTTCAGCCCGTCCAGGCCCTCCAGCGGCGTCTCCCCTTCGCGGTCTTCGTCGACAAGTCGGAGGACGTGCCTCGTCAGAAGGAACTTCTGCGTCTCCTGTACCACCTCGGTCAGCCTCGTCTTGGTGTTCCACTTCCTCACGTAGTCCAGCAGCCGCGAGAGGTTCCTCTCCCTCACGGTGCCCAGGGTCTCTTCCAACTTCTCTTCCTCGTATGCTTCGCAAAGAAGTCTCAACGTCACCTGGGGCCTGAAGAAATGCGTCAATTTAAATATTTATTATGCACAAGCGTATTAATGCTTCAGATTCATCAATACTCACCTGTCCAGATGTAACGCTAGGTTTAGGGCTTTCTTCATGTTGCCACACTGAAGACAGTTTGAGAGCATTTGATCTTGGCCCAAGGATTCCTGCAACCCAAATAAAAATAAAATAAAAAGTTGTGGAATGACATTAACCTTTTTGCTACTCTGCACGAAACATCAAACACTACTATGCACACACACACACACACACCTCCTTTTGCTTGAGTTTCAGTTCCGCGATGCGAGCAGAATTGTCGGCCCAAAAGACGACTTCTCCCTCTTCGCTCAGGGTGATCAACTTCTTCCCGAAGACGCAGAGCCCCCAGATGGCGCAGCCGTGGCGATCGTACGACTCCAGCTTGTCTGTGGGGGTGTTGGCCACGTGGAGGATGCCGGCGTGAGTGGAGATGGCCAGGTTGCGCGCGTCCACGAAGGCAACGGCCGTCGGCCAGCTGGAGAGGCCCTCCAGGGTCTTAAAGCACTCGAAGGTTCGCGTGCCCCACAGCCTGACGGTCAGGTCGGACGACCCCGTGGCCACCATGTCCTCGTGCGCGGAGAAGGTGGCACAGGTGACGGCGCGCCGGTGTCCCCGCAGGGTGGCCACCAGGACAGACGAGGACGGCACCCACAGTTTGGCGGTCTTGTCCTGCGAGCCTGATAAGACCAAGGACGAGGAGGCGTCGGCGCCGGCAAGACCGGACAGGCAGGTGATCTCTTTGTCGTGGGCACGGATGGTGACAATTGCGGAGGACGAGACGGCATCTGTTGAACCACGTGCTATGCAAAGAGAGAGGGGAAAAAATGCGACCTCAAGGAAGACTGAGGAAAAAGTTCTTCCGCGTACCTTCTCCTCCTCTGAAGATCTTCCACAGCTTCATCACGCCGTCCTTATCCGCCGTGACGACATCTTCGCCAGAGAAGTGTATTGCCGTGACGGTCGAAGCGTGACCCTTCAGGGTGGACCGACTGACCAGGCGGGTGCCGGCACCTTCCTCCAAAACAGCCTCCCAGACGGTGATGACGGCGCCCCGACCAGACGTGGCAAATCTGGGAGAAGTTACAAGTGAATAGGAAAAGCTGCTTTTTTGGCTTAAAATTGCGCACCTGCCGAACGTAGTAGGTACCGGTACATGTACGTACATTTTTATAAAGTCCAACTTTTTCCACCACCCGCCATACGCATACTAGTACAGTGAACCCCTGAATAAATGGCAGTTGTGTGTTTAATTAATGTCATATCTGTGAGAGAAATATATAAGATATAAAATTATTACAAAGTATTAAACAAGTTATTATACTTGAAGCATAATCAGATATGTTCCGATGAGACAAGGTGTACGGTATGTCTGGTCGGGTAGTAGTACACATCATTAGGCATTCGCCTATACTGAATAGGCCAGCATGCCTCCCCCACCTTTCTTGATCCCTCGGCCCCTCGGGCCCCCTCTGCCCCTCACCTGTTGGTTCCAGCCTGACATGCTTTGATGAGTACGACGTCTTCTCCCTCGGCCGAGGCCACGCACAGCCTGCGCCCCAACTCGTCCTCGCTGTCGTCATCGTCCCCGCAGAGATCATAGCATTTCACTAGCCTGTTACATAGTAGGTAGGCACAGAAGTAACTTTCGCTAGAATATTACTTTTCTTGAGTTTTACTCTATCTGGCGTTCTCTTCACCTAGTTCCATGTGAGATGACGAGGTACCTTCCACCCACGAGGTCGGCGTCTGTCACCTGGCTGAAGTTGAGGCTCAGCACGACGGGTGGGCTCCGCTTCTTCCCTTTCTTCTTGCTGCTCCTCTTCCGGCTCAGCGACAAGCTGAGAAGAATGTCCTCCTGAAAGATCAATTCTCTTTTAGCACGGCATTTCACAATACCGTATGTACTGTACAGAGGTACAGTACAACTATACAGAGATACTATAACATTGGCTTCTACCACGCAAATAAGCAAACTCACCTGTACCACAAAAAGCTTCTTGTTCACGACGTGAACGTCGTCTACGGGAAGCCCAGGCAAGGCTAATGTTGACACCTGCTCGACATAAAAAATGTGCAATTTTATAAGAATTTTTAAAAATTCTTTCAGTGCACCTCCCACCTCTTCTCTCGGCTTCAGCTTCCTGTTCTTCCTGACGTCCCAGAAGGCCAGGGTGCCCGCGGCGCCGGCCGTCGCCAACACGGGAAGTGCATCTCCCTCTCCCTCCTCCTCCCCGTGGGACTCCTCGGTCAAGAAGAATCCGAGAGGAATGAAAGAGAGCGAGTTGGCCTCCTCGAAGATGGGAACGATTCGGACAAACTCCAGCACATCCGCCGCACCCTGCCGTATCTCGTAGACCGCCAGCACGTTGTCCTTGCCCAGGGAAACGAGGCAGTCCCCGGAGGACTTGACATCAACCACGGGACTTTTGTGATGGCTGGAAGCGATGGAGGAAAACATTCAATATTTTAAGAAATATCTGCTAACGCCGTGCTACAAGACACGCACCTGAAGTGAGAGAGGCCGGCAACGGCGGCAGAGGACGACCCGACGGACATCTGGCCCTCGACGGAGCCCACGGCGAAGAACTCCCTCTCCTCCTCTCCCGACGACGAGGCGGCGGAGAAGGTCCTGACGGCGGTCGGCCTGGCGGGGAGTCCGCGGACGACCCGCACGCAGGACAGGGCGTTGAGGTCCCACGCGCGGACGGTGAAGTCGGCCCCGGATGCCGCCGAGTACACCAGGCCAGACCGCGGGCTCAGGGAGAGGTGGGCGATGGGCGCGGAGTGGTGAGCGCGGAAGGAGGCCGTGGGGGTCAGGGAGACGCCTGCGAGGGAGAAGAAGAAGTCAAAAGTCTGGAGCGGACAGTCCTTCCCTTCTTTCTCTTGCCTTTCCACAGCCTGATGAGGGTGGATCGGTGCGCGGAGAGTGTGATGACCTCGTCCCCGCCCGTCACCTCGGCCGTGAAGCAGCTGATGGGATCTTCCTCTGGAATGGGGGCGCGACCGAGCTCCACCAGCTCGCCTCCACCGTCAAATTCTATTCTGCAAAACGGCAGTAAATTTTGCATCAACGTATGCCCGACCAGTACTGCCGAGGTATCTACAAAGTAGCATCCAGGTATCAGTCCCCCCTCATGGTAAGATAAAATGCTGAGGTAGGAATCAGACAAAATTGAGACTATGTAGTGACAAATTTACCTCAAAATACCTCAACGATATCTCACTAAGCGACCTCAGCGATATCTCACTAAGGTCGCCAATATTGGTCGGGTAGTTATGCACTACAGTAATAAACTATGGTACTAGCGCCAACCAACCAACCTAAGACAGAAAATGGCCTCCGAGGTCCTGGACATGAGGACGTCCCCGAACTCCTCGCTCTTGATCCACTTTGGAGGTGCTGAAGAGGCCGTTCCGTCGTGCCCGAGGACGCCCCCGCCGCCGAATCGGGAAAGGCTCTTCCATGGCGACCAGGGTTGGGGCAAATCCGAGGATCCAGCGTCCATGTTCTTAACAGGAGGCATGATGAATGATGGTTCGTTTGGGCCCTGAGAGAAGGCCTGACTGAAACTAAAGAAATGGTTTTGTTATCGTCGTTCCATGTGGATTTGCAGCTGTTCGTTGTGGCCAGCTGTGTTACAGATCGGATGTTAGAAGATACATTACTTTTATTTAGTACCATAGTCTGGTCCATGTGAATAAATCAGATCGGCAAACACAGTTGCAGAATGATAGCAACGTTTTTCGTATGCTTACCGGGAAAAAAACCGCGGTTTTCATATAGGCGTGCATAAATTGACTGGGAAGGTTTGGGTGTTGTTGGCACCACGATTGCAGGTCACAAGAAACGTACATAAACAACACATGCGTATAACAAAAAGCAGAGGGACAACTGACAAAAACAAGGCACAGTGCTGACAGCGTCGCCACATCTTGCAAAATTTTGCAAATTATGCAAAATTTATACCCTATTTGCGACTTCAGATTTTTTGCCAAACTTTGACAATAGTTACTATTTATTACTCGTACATATCAGCTTTAAACTCTTGGTGATTTTTTTGAGGGAGAGAAGGGAGGAAATTCAGAGAAAAATTTCTTTACGACTTTAGCTCCTTTTTAGGAACTCTCTTGCGAAATTTTAAAGCTGATCCTGTGGTAACACTACTGCCAGAGTGTTACAGAATAATACTGTAATAATAATAATATAAAATAAATAATAGTGACATTCGCATCGTACTATTCACACTGTTGTACTCGTGGTACATGTCGGACACAACTTTAACTGATCTGGTGTCGGAGCTCTTTCTCTTCCTGCAATCATGTTTGCGTTCATGCGCCTGAACGCATCGAAAATGGTCGCAGCCGGTAAGATCGTCTCCTCCAGATCCGTCTGTGGAGGGCACCAAGGCTTCGCACTGGAGGAAGAGCAGACGCCGTCTCTCAGGTGGAGGAAGAGAAACGCCAGAGGGGTCAGGAGGTTCCTCCCGCCCGTGGAGAACCCCATGTCTCTCCTGCGGGAGGAGGACGTGGAGGCGCTGCTGGGGACTTTGGGTGACGGGGTGGGACCCTCGCCCGGTCGTGACGAGGCCGCCGGGAGGCTGAGGACGGTGCGGAGGGAGCTGGCCTTCCTCGCCTCGGTTGGGTTTCCCCTTCCTAGTCGCCTCTCCGTGGAGGAGTGGGTCCGACTCTTGACCCTGCGGCGAAGGGCGTCCAGGAACAGGTATCTGGACTGGCTGGGAAGGCAGGGCGGAGAAGGAGGAGGAGAAGGCCACCACGATGACGGGGGATCCGGCTTCGACTCCATCCTGTCGGCTGAGGAGGCCGAGACGACGACTCCCGTCCGCCTGGAGTCGTCCTGGTTCTCCTCCGCCGCGGCCGCGGACGGGCTGTCGGACGCCGAGGTCGAGGATCGCCTGTCCCTGCTGACCTCGGTGGCCGAGGACCTCCGCTCCTCCGGCCGCCTGTTGCCTCTCCTGCCCCCGAAGAGGGAGCGACACCTGAGGGAGCTGCTGCGCGCGGCCACGACCGACGAGGGGGCGGCCAAGGCGCTGCACTACCTGGCCTGCAACAGGAGGGCCGAGGAGGAGACCGACTTTGTGCTCCGGAGGGCCAGGGAGAGGCACAGGGAGCTTGTGACCAGGTTCCAGGCCGAGACGAGGAGGAGGGTGGAGGAGGAGGAGGGGCGCATCTACTACGCCACCTTCAGCAACTCCATCTTCCTCAGGCTGACCAAGAAGAGGATGGCTCGAGAGAATCGCTGGAGGGTGGTGAGGGAGTTCATGCCCTGGGGGTCCCCGGTGGTCGTGGACCTCTCCTTCCTCGGAGCCTCCCCTCCTCTTGGCGCCGGAGCCGACGGCGACAACAACTCTGCCCGGCTGAGCAGGCGCACGTGCAGCGGCCTGAAGACCGCCGTCAAAATGAACGCCACCAGCCGGGTCCCCAGCGCGCTATACTTCGCCAACTACGACGCGGGGGCAGTCAAGGAGCTCACCCTGTTGCGCGAGGTCTTCCCCACGGACGGCTACGGTACTTCTTCATGCGAGGTCATTCATATATTTCGAAACCTCTTAAAAAAAAGAGAGAGAGATAGATTACCCGGTTTTTTTTCTTCTCCAGGCTCCATTCCTGTGCACATCAAAGAGTCACCTGGAGCTCTTTCCCCGTTCTCGTTTGGTGTACCTCTCTCCGGATTCTCCCAACGAGCTTGGCTACGACCTGTTCGGCGAGGAGCGGGCGGAAGGGTCAGACGACCACATGGACCTGGGAGAAGCGGTCTTCGTGCTCGGGGGACTGAACGAGAGCCCCACCGGCCTGACTCTGGCAAGAGCCGAGGCTGAGGACATCAAGCACGCCAGATTGCCCATGGAGAGACATACCGGGTGAGAAAAGATTTTTTTTAAAAGGGGGGTTAAGTTAGCAACGCTTGTTCAATGTCTTCCGCCTTCCCTAATTTTTGTTTCCAGCTTCCACGTCGATCTCAGCATCGCTCAAGTCCTGAAGATCATCAACGACTATCGCCAGACTCGCGACTGGCTATTTTCTTTCCGGTGGGTCCCATGCAGGTTCTTTCTCCATCGTTTCTTGACCTCATCTGGAAACCGGTACGTACCTATGTGTACAACGTGTACCCGACCAATATTGATTCCGTCAATAGTACGCCATATTTTTGAGGAAATATTCAGGTAAATTTGACATTAGACAATCAGCTTTTTCTTGTTTCTATCTTAATCTTATTTTACCCCTAGGAGATGGAGGGGTGGTGAAATTGAGGATTATTTCAACTAAATTTGAGGCAGAAATCCTTAGACCAACAACAATTTGGAGGCCCAAACAGATTTGAGATAAGATTTGTCAATATTTCGCAATCTATACCTCAGTAATTGATCGGGTACTTGTTGTCGTCTTATAAAAAAAGATGTGTTGATTTAGGATTATGCTGGATGTTATTGTCACGTCTGCAGAGATCGCACCAGGGCGGTGTTGTTGGCGCACGAGAAGCTCAACCCGGAACTGCACCCGGCGCGGGAGGCGCTCACCCCGGGACAGTACAGGAGGATTTACCTCCGCCTCCTCTCGCGCAAGTTTCGGGAGGAGGTGGAGGACGCGGACCTGAGCACGCTGGACGAGTTGAAGGAACGCTGCGATATCCAGCGGCTGCAGCTGGCCGGACCGGCCAGGAGAAAGAAGAAGGGCTCCGGGCGGTGGGTGAGAGAGGACAAGAACGGGACCCTGTGGTGGAAGAGTGCACCATCATGCTCCTCCCCATCTCTCGTGAGCGACAATGCCGCCTGAGAAAATGCAGAGTGATAAAAGTCAGTACGTAACGTACATACATACAGTACATGAGTTCATGACTTAATGTTATCAGAGCTGATGGCGCTGTTCCAGCATTTTTGCAAATTTTTTTCGCAACAGGACCCTGAGAAAATAGCGTACCGGTATGTTCAGGTACCTCCTGCCCATTGACAATCCCATTGTTGCCGCAGGTAGTACCATGTAATTTCTAGTACACCTGGAACATTTCCATAAGAAATTTGATTTGTGCAATTAAGGCAGACCGAAAGATGTGAGATGAGGGATATCACAGAAGTTTTTGTTCCTCTCTGGACGAGCGGATCGAGTGACGTGATCACCCCGCTCCGACGGAGTCTCCGCCTCTCCTCCGCTCGCCCCGCCTCATCGTCTCCCTGAGGGCCCTGACCTGCTCCTCCCCCAGCGCGATCTTGTCCTGCACCTCGCGCGAGTCCATGATCAGCTTGGCCTTCATCTTGACGAAGTGGTCGTAGTCGGCGAACTGCTCGGCGTCGAGGTAGCCGCGCAGGAATGTGGAGACGACGGCCGAGCGTCGGTCCAGGGACTCCTTCAGGCGCTTGGCCTCGTCTAACTGCTCGGAGAGCTTGGCGCGTCTGCCCTCCAGCATCTTCTGCTTGGAAGAAAAACAAGGTTGGATTCATTCAATGATGTCAAAGTTTGACCGCCTGTGAGCTAACCCTTTCTTCCCCATCGACGTCTTTCCTGTCCGCCTGCAGCCTGCTCTCCGTCCTGGCTAGTCGCGCGGACAACCCCAGCAGCAGCGCCGTGATCTTCTCGATCTCCTCCACATGCAGGTCGAACTTGACCCTCTCGTTGTGCCTGGCCCTCCCGTGGACCACCTCCGCGATCCTCCTCCCCAGCTCCTCGTTGAGCGACACCTCTTCCTTCAGCGAGAGCTGCTCCGACCGCAGCACGGCTAGCTTGTGCGCGATCCGCTCCGACAGCTCGAGCCTCTTCCTGTGCAGCAGCTGCTCCTCCTCCTCCTCCTTCCTCCCCCGCCTGCTCCTCCGGGATCTTGAAGGCGACGGCGAGGGCGACGCCCCGCTTGAACCTGCGGGCGACAGCCCCAAGGAGTCGGACGGAGAGGAGAAGCCGGTAGACATGGTAGGCGGGTCAGAGACGAATTATTTTATCTGCAAGAAACGGGTTTAGTAGGAGAGGCTGTTCCAGAGCAGGTGTTGAAATAGCGAAAAAATAACCCTTAGAGCAACATGAAGCAACCAAATTTTGACGCCATCACTAATTACCACTAGTGGTGTACCAGACGTTAGCGTGGCTCTAGTGGTACTAATATTGGTTGGGTGGTTACCATCAAAAGCCTTGATGAGGGTCTTTCTACTTGTGTTTAGCGTGACTGCCACCCTTTCCTCTTTCCCCCACCCTACGATTGCAGTCAAACCTTGAACCTCCTTCCTTCATGCAGGAGAGAAATGGAACAATTAACCAATAACTCCGGTTTCGAAACCAGAAACCAGCTTCTTCTTCCTTTCCCTTTCTCGAAAATCAATCTCGCCTCTATCTCTCATCCATAATAACA
>JAAUYM010107535.1_pt1 | contig 12592 bp, 12 predicted proteins | sample 7278001 | NCBI WGS metagenome assembly JAAUYM01 (sample SAMN14350224, study PRJNA611818) | marine sediment metagenome | isolation source: surface marine sediment (1.8m) | place: French Polynesia: Moorea | collected 2018-08
CCTCCTCCTCCTCCTGCTGCTGCTGCTGTAAACGACGACGACGACGACAACGACGACTTATTGACAAAGAGCAGCGACGGAATGATGGTTGGTTGGGCCCTGGTTGTTCTCTTTTTCGTACGAGAGATCTTAACTGACGTCAGCAGACATCCAACCTGCCTGCCGTGCATGCCATATACTCGCACTGACTGCGCTACTAATTAACTGCACACAAATGAATCACCTGGTCTTGATCAAGTTGGACAGCAGTGATTGCAAGTCATTTTTCCGTGTGCAAAAAAGAGCACAAAAGCAAAAGAAAAACTTTTCCATCTATCCAGGATTCTTACTTTTCCGAACAAAAGCAAATGGAATGTCTATGTACCTAACATACTCCAACTGTTCAATTTCTATGAAGTTCCCTCCGGAATTGACACTAAAACTCTTAATTTCCACTGACTCCTGCTCACCTGAAGAACTGCGCCGCGTCCGGGGTTCCCACCGGCTTGCCCTCGTACAGGACGGTGGTGTTGGCGTGCAGCAGCGGCGAGTAGCAGATGTACTCGTGGCCCACGATCCAGCCAAGGTCCGAGGCCGCCCACCAGACGTCGCCGGGGCTGGAGAAAAAAAAGAGAGCAAGTACGTCTCTTTTTCATCATTTATGTACCAAAAAGGAGGAGAGCAAAACTTTCGACTCTCCTTTTTTTCTTCTTCCTCCTTCCCGGAAATGTGGGAAAGTGAGGAGTGGTGATTAATATTTGAATAGTCAGGCGCCTGTTGGGAGTGCAAAGGAACGGGGGCGGGAAGGGGAGAGTTGTTTGTTGTCACACGTGACTTGCATTGCACTTAAGAGATTTTTCCTTCAATAATTTAAGGCTCTGCGCACACGAGAAGAAAAAAGAGTCGCATCCGTCGCTGGCTGCTGCCCATTCGAGTGAGTCGTCAAAATCTTTTCCTTTTTTTCGAAACTTACTTCATTCCGTAGAGTGCCTTCATGGTCCACGTGTTGACGACTGCGTGGCCGCCGGTTGGGTGCTGGATGCCCTTCGGCTCACCTGAGAAAAATGGCGCTCTACTAGATTACTGTACTTACAGTACAATCTTAGTACATTCTTGGGACAACAATTGAGTTCTAGCTTATGAAAAGTAAAAGACAAACTTTTCCTCTTCTTCTTCTTGACATTCAGTGCAAGTAACGTGCCTCAAGGCATTCACTGGATCTCTTTCATTGCTTCTCTCTGCTTGCTGCAAGTGAGGAAGTTCCCAATTGCAGCATCGCAATAATAAGATCCCCTCCTTCTTTTGTGCCACTCAATACATTTTTTTTGTGAGGAGTCAGTGTGTGATAAAGCTATGTGCTCTGCTGACGCCTCATTTTCCCCCATCTCTTCCCCCCCCCTTTTTTGCTAACAAAGTGGGAGATCCTCTCACTCACTCACGAGTCGAGTTACTTTCTCTCTCTCCCCCCCTCCCCCTCCTCCACGAGTGGCCTTGAGTGTGGAGGGAGGCAGTGGGGCATGTACGTATATAGCACGTATACAACTACCAGTACCAAAACGTGAAACCGGATTTCTGGTAACCGGATAAATGTGGATGACTATGGGTACCAAAATATTCTGATTTTCGGTACGACAGCCTGAAAAATTGGAACGGTTACACGGTTTTTTTTTAAGATAACCTGGAGGGCATGCCCTAGGGAGGGGAGGAGGGAGGAGAGGGAGATACGGATGTGTCGATGGATGGAGTGGGAATGTGTGTCTTGTCTCGGGTGTCTAGGGAGGGGGGAAAGGGCCGTCCGGTAAGTACGGCCACTGCAATCGCGGTATTTGCAGTTAAGCTCGACCATTTCGTGTGAGTCACGTATTCCCCCAAAATCTAAACAATTAAAAGAGAAACCCCGAAAATGCACCACAAACTTGCAGTGCACCCACCGGTTGTGCCGCTGGTGTAGAGGAGGTAGAGCGGGTCGTTGGCGTCCACGTCCACGCAGTCGTGCCTCCTGCCCTCGGCCGCCGCCGCCGCCTCCGCCCAGTCCGCGTCCCCCCTGTGCGCCGCCAGCGCCGCCCGCTCGAAGCCCGGCCGCTGGAAGACGACCACAGGCACCGAGTCCGGCGCCGACGCCAGCCGCAGGGCCTCGTCCACGATCGGCTTGTAGCTGACGACCCGACTGGGCTCCACCCCGCAGTTGGCCGAGAGGATTACCTTGGGGCGGAGGTGCCTGATCCGAGTGGCAAGCTCCTTGGCGGCGAAGCCGCCGAAGACCACGGAGTGGGCGGCGCCGAGCCTGACGGTGGCCAGCATGGCCACGATGGCCTCCGGGATCATGGGCATGTAGACGAGGACGCGGTCGCCGCGTCCCACACCCAGCGAGGACAGCACGCCCGACATGGTGGACACCTGAGAAGGCCAATTTGAGAATTATACTAGGTATGTATGTTAGGAGGAAGGGGGGGGGGCAACGTGCCGTGTGACGTTACCACCAGTACATACTATACATACAACTTCCGGCAACGTGAAGCTTCCTCCCCCCTCCTTCTCCAGGTCACACACGAAACTTCCACATACTATGTAAGGTGAGAAGAGGTCACGTCGCGTCGCGTGAAGAAAAAACTTATTGCGCCCCTTCCATATCTGGAGGTGCCAGATCAAAGAGGCGGGGGGGGGTGGGGGTGGGGGGAGGGAGAGGAAAGGCGGAGACCCTCCCGCCTTTTGACTCACTCTTTTGGGATATGCTCTTTTTTTGGTGGAGAAGGAAGAGATAGATGGAGGATGGAGGCAAATGGAGTTGGCATCATTCGCTTCTGAGCGGGGAGCGGGGGGGGGAGAGAGACAAAAATGGAAATTTCCCTTCCACCCCGCCTAACATCTCTCGGGAGGCGTCGGATGTCCAAGTCCAACCCCTTGTTAAGGGCCGACAGATAGTCAGAGGAGACAGCGGCGGAGTTCCATCAAATTGAATGAAGCTCTCCTCGGGTCGAATTTTTGCCACTGAAAATTTTGTAATTTAAATGTCGCCTTTTGTGGAAGCCAGGCGGGCTTCCACGGCTTCCAAGCGGGCTGAAGGGCGAAAGAATGGCAAGAATCCATACTACAAAGTGAAAATTACGTTTCAAGAAGGCATGCACGCGCACTTGAATTCAATATTGGACTGGGCCCATGGAGGGCCTTGATGGAGGGAGGGTTGGCAAACATGGCCTCTTGAGAGGGAGGGAAAAAGTCTATCTTCCCCTTCACTCTTTATCTTGGCCACACACCCCTTGTTGTTGAGGTCGCAAGTGGCATCTCCAACATTTTTTTTCTTAAGATGTGGGCTTGGCATTAATCTTGAATGAGGGTGGGGGCAGGGACGGGGAAGGCAGAAGGAGATCCTCTCCACTGAGAGTTATACTAGTAGTTGTGCACCGTCAAGTTTTGCAACATGACTGCAGAACGCGAGTTTGCCGCACACAAGAAAAAAATGGCAAGGTTTGCCCATTTTTTGCGCCAGACTTCGGAGTTTTTTTTTAGACCGAAATCGCAGTATTTTTTCTGCCGATTAATGAGAGCATAATAATTTTTATAGGGGTAAGTAGGGCCGGGCTATAAAAAAAAGTTGGGCGTGACGGCGCATGATTCTAGTTTTAGTTCTTCCCTCCAGGTCGGACTGTTTGTCGTGATTAGAAACCTCACTCAGATCGAATTGAGCCTTTATCCTCAACAATTAAAATTACATTCAGTAAAAAAAAACATTGTTTCGGTGCTTCTTACCTTCTCCTGCAGCCCGGCGTAGGTGATCTTGTCCTTGCTCCCGGTGATGGGGCTGTCCCAGACGATGGCGTCGCGCCCTCCCAGGCCGGCGTCCACGTGGCGGTCGAGGGCGTTGTAGCAAAGGCTGAGCCGGCCCCCGACGAACCACTTGATCATGGGCGGGTCCGACTGGTCCAGCACCTTGGACCACCGCTTGGTCCACACCGTGTTCTCCGCGATCTCCCCCCAGAACTCCTCCGGCTCCTCCACCGAGCGGCGGAAGGACTCTTCGTAGGCTGCTCCTCGGAAGTCTGGAACCGTGCCATCGTCCTATACTACAGTTCAGGGATTCCCAACCCCCTTTTTATTTCAGCTCGGCTACTTTTGCCAATGACATAATTTGGTACTACTATACAATTAAAAAATCACACCGTACCATTACTGTAAAACCCCTGCATGCTTTCCTAAACTTTGGCGTGCCATTGGTGGCACGCTCACCACAGGTTGGGAACCGCTGTACTAACTATATGCTTCAAAGAACAATGGCATCATTTTTTTTATCTGCTGCCCTGCCTACCATTGTGAAGGGCGACTTTGCCGACGGAACTGCTGCTAGCAGACACCAGGGGGGCCCTCTTGGCCGCCCGCAGCGAGCGGAGGACGCCTCTACCGACGGAGACCGGATTCATCAGGGTCACGGAGAATGACGTTCAGGCTTGTCCGCAAGAGAATGTAACGGGGTGCGTCGTACGCTTGGAACATGTGTTGATGCGTCAGCTGAACTGGCAACACAACGACAGAGTCGACAGGACAACAGGAGAGGCGATTGCTGGCCTGGGCTGGGCTGAGGGCTCCCTGCCTCCCTCCCCCTCTTCCTCCTCCTCCTCTCCCTCTCTCCTGCTGCACCATGCAACAATCATGCATGTTCGCCGTGGCGCAGCCCAGGGCGCGCTCAGCGTGACCAGCAAGCAACAAGCAGTGTGCAGGGCAGGATAACGTATACGAGTCCCAATCCCGTTTGACGAGTCTGACGAATGCACGATGCATCAGTTATTTTGCTCTGTATTCTATTAATCTCATGTATTTTAGCAGCATGAATAGAAATCTCTGCTATTCTGTAGTTGAGAGAAGCACTTATAGTTGCAATGCGTTAGTGGGCTCATTAGCCCGAGGTAGTACAGTACTAGTACAATAGGTCGATGTTGACGCCTCTCCTGAGAAAGAAGAAGCTCTGGGATTCCCTGCATCGCAGCTTCCAAAAAAAAAAAAAAAAGATGAATGCTCCAATCAGTGCAAACATGATTTATCCATCCAGGCAATCACAGCTCATCTGTCGATACCACCCAAGCAAGCAAGCAAGCTCTTGTTGTTCTCTCTTTGTCGTCATCACCCACACACACACACCTCTTTTGAGTGGCCCTTTTTCTCCAGAAGTTTCTCCTTTTTTTGGTGGTAGCAAAGAGTGTGTGAGAGAGAGGCCTGCCTGTTCATCCATCCATCCATCCATCCATCCATCTCCTCCTCCCACGAATCGCGGCTTTCCCGCACGTACTAGGTACTACACAGCCCGACATCTGCGCCTCAATCGGCCGGTGCTTTCTCTCCTCCCCCCCCCCCAAAAAAAGGCTTCCTTCCGCGCTCTCTCTCGTGCTCTCTCCCTCTCCCTCTCCCTCCGCTCTTCATCCCTCCGCCAGAATAAAAAGCTCCTCCGCGGGCTGCACCGACTCCCAGATAAGATCGACTTCTGCCCGTGGAATCATCTCAGGAGAGCAAAAGAGAGAGAGATACAAAGAGGTTCTCTTTTTTTTAGTGAAAAGTTTGTTGGTCTCCAAAGAAAAGGAGGAAGAGATTCTCCCCGAGGAGGAGACAGAGAGAGAGAGAGGACGCCAAGGAGTCACACAAGGATTCGAGCAGCAGTCCAGATTGCTTTCTCCTGGAGATAAGAGGTCGCAGCCGCCAACCCGCAAATACAACACGATGAGTGAGTGGTGCCAAAAAAAGTGCTGTGTTCCAAGAGAGATGAGTGTTGATGCTAATTTTGCTGCTGCTGCTGCTCCTGCTCTGCTGGTGAAGTGTACAGTAAGAACTCCGGTACAGTAAATAAAAACTCGTACAGGTTGCTCCAGTGACCAAATTTGATATTTTTTTTCTAATGCACCTCCACTATAGCAAAAAGAAGAACTCTGCTACAGTAAACTCTTACCACTGATTTTAGTATGTTGGAGGTCGTAAACAAACTTTAAATTATCATCCTGTCTCATTGCCCAAGAAGAGATGTAGTCTTCATCTATTTTTCCCATAGTTGTCTCTCTCTTCCTCTCTTGCCACCGGCTCGGAGGGGGGTGCTGGCGAAAAGAAAAAGAAAACCATGCGGGCCTTGACGAAAAACACGTGGATGTTGTGGTAGTAGTAGGTAGTAGCAGCACTAAGTGGTAGGCATATCGGCAATCAGGGTTGCCAGGTGAGCCATTTCGGCACTTTTTGCCCCCCTTTGAGGACCTTGTGGGGCTCTTATTAAAGATGTACCACAAAAGTTACTACCGGTAGGGTTGGTTTGTGGCCTTTTGTAACTTCTGCTAGCCATATTTAAGCCTCGATTGCCCATTTCGACTTTTAAAGGCCTGGCAACCCTGTCGACGATGCGCGGGCGCGGCGATTAACGGAGAAATATGTATCTACTAAGAGGGAGGAGAAAGGTTTGAAGTCAACAACCCCTGGGGAGGAGAAGAAGTCAATGTTCCTTTCTTGTCGAACGACAAAGCAGGTGCAAAAGCTCTGTTATTTCCCTTTCCCTTCCCTCCAACTGATCACAAAATTAGTGGAGATTTGCTGGATTTCAGTTCTGTGTGTGTCTTTTTTTCGATTCAATGATCCTGCTCTTAGGTACGCATATTTGACGTTGGTGGTGTTAAATAACGTCCTGCTTGGCAAAAGGTACATCAAGGTACATCAAAGGTATCAAAAATGCATGTCCACTTCCACAAGATCCAGCCTCTGTCTGTTCCTGCCCTTTAATTTCTCCGCCCGGCAGATGTAAACTTAATCTCCTTCTCGACAGAGTCAAGTCCGCAGTCGTCGTTAACTTCTCCCCACCCTCCCCGCACATCAGGGAGGACTGTCTTAAGTGGGGGGATTCTTGAAGGAAAACATCCGTCTCAGGAAAGGGACGGAGATGACGGAGAGGGAGAAAGAGGACCACCAGATAGGGATGACAATTTAGCATTTTCGAAGCCAGATTCCAAAAATCTGCTCCCTTTTCCCCAAATTTCTGATAAATGAACTTGTTCATAAAAGTAAAGCCAAATCTGGTCTTTTTGAACCTTATCTTAACTACTGTCTGACTTATCTTAGAACTCTTCTTAACTTTGCTAATCTGGCAACCCTGTGACAGGACTGAAACGCTGCATAGCAAAGCATGAGAGGAAACATTCATTGCCTTTTCCTCCCACTACGGTTAAGCCCGCTGAAGTGGGTTGCAGTTGGAGGAGCTGTTCTACAATTCTGCTCAGAAATGAGTGGGAATCCTAGACAAGTGGAAAATTCAGTCTGCTCCTGACCATTCCCACTTAAGCGGGTTCGACTGTACGTACTTCTCTCCCTATGAGCCCTGTTCTCCCTTGGGGTAAATGGAGAAGGAAGGAGGAAGAGATGAGAGAGCAAGTCCGCAAGCATTAACCGCAATAAAACTTGAAGTCCAGGAGAAACTGAGCGACCAATGGACAAAGTGAACGTGTGTGGGCTTTGGGGAAGGAAACTAACATTTCTTTTACATCAATTTACCTATAACGTTTGTAGATTATAGCATGGTGATTTTTTTAGTCTGTCAAGTGCGAAAATCATCAGGATTTTCTTGATTTTCCTTGATGCCTGGTAGAGATGACAAGGAGGATTAGCCTCCCAACACATAGCACATAAATCCTGCTTCCTCTCTCTTCCTGTTTTTTTTGGGGGGGGGGTGGAGGGGGGAGGGCGCAGCTAACCAGGATCTGCTGAGCAGGAGGGAGGGGAGGGTGGGTTGGCCGCGCCCTCTAGGCAAACCATTTTTTGACTGAGTCCTTTCCCTCCCTCCTCCTCCCCCACGAAAATTACGACGGCTCTTTAGGGAGCGCGCCCACATCATTCATCAAAAAATGCCCTCCTCCTCCCTTCCCCCCTGTTTGTTGTGTGCAGCAGTGGTGTTCACCATTCACTGCTTGCCGATCTTTGTTTGCCTCCCCCTTTTCATTTTGTTTTTGTTTCGAAAGTGGGGGGGGGGGGTAGAGGGCAGAAAATTTATGCCTACTACTCTAACGTACTGTGCTTTCCCAAGCCGATGATTGTAGTCATATGGAAACACTTGGAAACACAGGTTAAAAAGTTGTTCCTGGTTGGAATTTGGATGGGCTGTTGGGTGCAGCGCAAGCCAGAAGAAATCCAGGTCTAAAAACAGGCAAATTGGCAAAAAAAAAACGCAAGTTTCTCGTGACCGTCTTATTGGCTTTCGAGCTTCCTCTTCCTAAGGCCCCAGGGTGGCTGAGGCAAGGGACTGTCTGGGGCAAAAAATTCAAGAGTACATAGGTCCAGAACGTCAAAAACCAACCAAGTCAACTGTGTTTCTGTTTTATTTTTTTTCTTTCAAAGGGGTGTGCTAACACCACAAACTGTACTGTGGTGTGTGAGGAGGTGTTCCAACTGACTCCCCAGCATGGTTCCAGACTGGTTCCTGATGTTGGAGAGGAGGGGGAGGGGGTTGAAGACTGTGAGGCTGTGCAGTACAGGTTAACATATTCGTTCTCCCTCTCCTCATCAGTAATTCGAAAACAAAAAGAAGAAGAAGCCTGATGTTGCACTTTCACATAACTGCTTTTCTTTTCTTTCGGCCTCTCCAGAGGTGCAAGAATGGAAAAATAAATGGAAGAAAGCATCTACTACAAAAATGCAGTTACGGGTGGGTTTTTTTTCGAGAGAGAGGTGGGTGTAAGAAAAACTAATCTAAGTTGCAATGCAAAGCAATTTTTGTTATGCGAAACTGTTTTGTGAGCCTTCGTGCACCTTAATGTTGTTACGTTGTGTCTCAATTCGCCTCATGCATTGCACAAACTGTAAAACGTTTGAAAAGTAATATTTGTACACACTTAAGTGATATTAGTACATGATGAATATGCAGAATATATGGGAAAATTGTCGTCACACAAAGTTGGTGTACTACGAAACCAAAAAACAACCGTGGAAAAAGATGTGATGAATGTTCCTTCTTCTACTCTCACTTCCTGAACGAAGAACTTGTTTAACCAAACACGGAAAGTTGGACCACTCTTTGCATTTGCACAACTGATGATTGAAAAAAAACACAAAAGAAAAACCAATTTTCCTTAGGCGTTGCACACATGCAAAACTTGATCGTTCCAGTGGACATCCTCTACAGTGTAGTAAACTCCAATACTACAGTTATGAAAAAAAAAAGGGCTCAACATACAGTAAAGATATTGCAATGGCCAATTTTTTATTTTCTTATACCCTATCTTCACCATACTTAAAAAAACCTCTGCAACAGCAAAGGTTTACTTGGTGACCAACAACTTTGCAATTTCGGAGTTCTACTGTACTTTGCAGGTTTCCCCACCCCCTGGTCCCTCTCCTCGCCGGCCTGCCTGCTGTCGCTGCTGCTGCTGCTGTCGTCGTCGGGCACGATGATGTCGCCGGCGGAGGCGCGGTCGGTGGCCCTGCCCAACCCGCAGTGCCACCCGGACGTGGTCAACACCATGAAGCCCAGGATCAGGCAGATCTGCAAGGCGCTCGAGGCCATCTGGGAGTTCTCCGGCGTCATGCAGAACTACCTGGACGAGAAAGGTAGCAATTCGCTGTGATACGTACCTACTGTAGGTGGTACGTACAGTAGAACCTCGATAAAGTAAACTTCGATGTAAAGTAGTTGTAAAGTAGAAAAAGCCTAAGATGGTTTCTGCCGCCGAGACTTGAAAAACTTCTATTTTTTTTAGCAAGACTTTCGACCAAAAAGACTGTTTCAAGTCGAAATGCTAGAAAACATTTATTTCTGTTGTGCATGTAGTTTCCCAAGTCAGCTTTTGCCGTTGACGTGGAAAAGAGGAATTTTTGCCTGTAATGAAAAGAAAAAAAATTCTCTCCCCTAATGTCTACCATTCTCATCCGCCAAGCTTCATTAAAAGTTTTTTTCTTTTCCGTCAACTTATTTTAATCTTCATTGTCGCAGATAAACCTGCAGCTCAGTGTTGCCAACCGGCATGTTTTATGTCCAAGAAAACCACACACACACAAGAGTTTTCACATGCAAGAATTTTGGATTATATTTAGTGGTTGGCACATTATGTTCTTCAAGAGAGGCTTAATATTTGACAAGCAAAAAATTTGGCATATGCTTCTTCCGGCTGAGAGCTGGCACACTGCCTTGAGGGGCACCAAGAGTCTCTCTCTCTCTCTCTCTCTCTCTCTCTCTCTCTCTCTCTGCGACTAAGAGATAATCTGTCTGCGATCATGCAGCAACTTTTTTTTCCGCGAAAAGAGAAAGAGATAGGAGAGTGCTTGTTGTAACAGAGAAAAAAAGAGAAAGCATTCATCTCCCACTTTTTTTCGCGGGAGATAGAAGCGCCAGAGCAAACAGGAGATAAAGTTTTATTGCGCACCCACTCCTTCTTCACTCTGAACAGCGATAATACAGACACCCAAAGGTTACCGCCTACCCACTACCTAGTGCGTAGACACACAAGCTTCTACGGAATGTACTAGCACTACCAGGAATGTATACAGTCATGAAAAGAAGTGCAATCCTCGTGAAGTAGGTAGTACAGTAGAACTCAGATATAGTATGTACTGCCTATGTACTACTACTAGTAGTAGTAGAGCTAAAAGTGTGACATAGCCAAGTGGAAATGAAAAAAAAAGATTTGGTTTTGGTGCTAACAGCAATCCTTACTAGTAGCGTAGCGGAAGTGTACTGTATTGTACAGCACACGACTTTATTACCTCCACCACATCCTCGTCCTCCTCCTCCTCGTCCTCCTCGTCCTCCTTCTTCTTCCTCCTCACTTTGTGGGTCATGCTTATGTCCAAAAGTGGCGTGGAGGAAGCAACCTAATAACACCTGATTAATTTCTCCCCCCTTCTTACCGTAGTACATAGGGTTGTTATTAGGCTGATTGCAAGCTACCTTACTTAAACACATGTCGCATGCCCAGTACCGCACCACGTAGTACTACTACTACAACTACAGTACAAGGGAATTATGGAAGAAGGAGGGAGCGTTACGCCAAGGCATTTTTTGGGGGGGGGGAGAGGGGAGGGGATTGGGTGTTAGAGGAGGAGCGCTGCTGAGAAACCAGCGAGGAGGAAAAGGTTCCGGGAAAGTCCTTGTTGGGAGATCCTCCTTTTTTTCTCCTTTCATTAAAAAGTAAATGGAGTACACACCGTTAATTAGACTTTTAAGTCGACATTCCCGAAGAGATGTCTTGGCTACGCTTGCATAAAAGAAAGATAGGCGTACTACTGTGCAACGACATATTTGTAGCACTTGGCTATGAGAAGAGAAGGAAGAGAAATGCTGCTGAGGCAACCGGAGACACGTTATTAACATCCTGGCAAGCAGTATCTGTCTCTTTACATCAAGGAATAAACTCTGTCCAGGAAAAATCACCCGAGAGACTAACTCAAAGGATTATGTACCGTACTAGTACTTATTGGTGACGCTAGCAGAATTATTTTCCTTGACCTCCTTTCTCATACGTGCAAAAGTACTAAAAAAGTAGTTCAATTTCAGGGATGTAAAAGAATATCATAGCTGCTATTAAGGGACTTGACAAATTATATTGTAGATATTAAATTTTCCAAGTTGTTCCCTCATTACAATTATGTCACAACTTGGTGCGAATTCGAAAACTACTATAGAGAAGTTTTCAAGAAAGAAACTTAATCAACCTTTTCCTCCAGTGCTGCCACACCTGGCGAAATTTTGCCAGATGGGCGAATTTTGAAAGCTTTCTGGCGAAATAATTGCATCTGAAAAAGCTAAACATCTTCAAGTCACAAAATGCTTCGTAAATTTATAAATGAATGAAAATGGTGATCCTGCTCCCTGGCAACGCTGTCCTTCTTCCCCACGTTGTCCGCAGTGCTGCTGGAGCTGCTGGACCAGTACATGGCCGGCGGCGCCAAGCCCACCAGGGACGACCTGGACCACGTCTTCCTCAGATTCGGAAGGAGGCGATGAGAAACGGAAGAGACGGACGAACGGACGAAACAAGACTTTTTCCCCCCAACTTTTTGTACTTTTATACCTACATCTATTTACATAGGGTAATTAATAATGGCGAATTTGGGCATCCAAGGTTTAGGGGGCTTTTTGAGTGTCTCCTAGATTTAGAAGAAGGAGGAAGAAAACTCATTCTTTTCTGGATGTCAATCAGACTGGTGTCTCTGGTGATGGATGGTGGTTCAGTTTCCTCCGACTTTTCCTCTCTAACATCTCTTTCCAAGATGTCTGTCTTTTTCCTTTCTGAACTTTCCACGCTCCCATTTTTTTGGTGGTTGGGAAGAACATTTCTCAAATGCTCAAGATGCCTAACCCGCCGGCAATGATACTAACAGAGGGCTCTCTCCTCTTCTCCTCTCTCACAGGCTTGGAGGACGCGATGGCCATTCGAAGAAACCCGAGTAAGCAAGATAAACACACACACACACACATTGGTTTCCCAAATCTCTATTTTTTTTTAATGTTTTTGTCTCGACTAACTTTGCTTTGTCTCCTCCTCCTCGCAGTGATGGCGGTTGAGAGGCCGCTGAAGCGCAAGGGAAGCAGCAGCGACAACAGCGAGGACGTGGACCACGTCTTCCTGAGATTCGGAAAGAGAGCGTCGGGATATCCGATCTATTAGAA
>JAAUYM010153558.1_pt1 | contig 12583 bp, 10 predicted proteins | sample 7278001 | NCBI WGS metagenome assembly JAAUYM01 (sample SAMN14350224, study PRJNA611818) | marine sediment metagenome | isolation source: surface marine sediment (1.8m) | place: French Polynesia: Moorea | collected 2018-08
CCTCCTCTTACTCCTCCTCCTCCTCTTACTCCTCCTTCTCCTCTTACTCCTCCTTCTCCTCTTACTCCTCCTCCTCTTACTCCTTCTCTTACTCCTCCTCTTACTCCTCCTCTTACTCCTCCTCCTACTCCTCCTCTTACTCCTCCTTCCCCCTCCCCCCTTGCTAACTCGACAACCCTCGCTAATTCGACATTTTGGCTGGCAACCAAATTTGTCGAATTATCGAGGGGCTACTGTATTAGGGTGTTGGACTATATTTTAACTTTGACTGATCTATATCTATATCAGCTTTTCAAGACCTGGCAACTCCGGACTGGTTAATGAATTAGTGACCTTGACGAAGGATGATGACTGCTCCAAGTTTTTTAATTTTATCTTGTCGCGTGACTATACCGGTATGTACAACATACCAATCAATACGTTCGTTCCGTTGCTTGTCGTAGCTCTTATTCACTTACCATGTGCCCTTTAACACAGAATAGTACATGCACTCTTGTCGTTGACAACTTTGTCGACTTCCTCCGAAGCAAACAAGTTCCTCCTTAGATCGCCTCCTTGAATCAAGCCAGCTCGACTAGTCTCTCCTCTCTCCCTTCATTCTCTTCCCCCCTCCTTCCTAAGCAGCTCCCGGACCTGACGGCAGATCAAAGAAGCCCGTGAGTAGCAAGAACGAGGAAGACTTAAAAAAAACTTTTTTCTCTTTCTTTTTCTGCATATGTCTTTGAAGACGTGGAAGAAATCGACACCTTCTATTCCGTAAGGTGGTGCGTAAGGTGGTGCGTTTTGGCTGGAGGTTGTAATGGCACACTTGTACCGACAATTGTACCAACTTTTGCTATGTCTTTACGCTAGCAATAGAAGATTGACATTCCCATGGAGCATTCAGTAGGGAATAAAACTTGCAGTAACCACTCAACCAGTGTGACTGACAAGGCGGAATTGGAGTAGGCGGCCAGTTGAAGTCTCTTATCGACCGGTTCAAGTCAAGTCAGTCGTGCAAGAACCAAGAAAGAAACGGGGAAAGGAGGGGAGCGGAGGAGAGGGAAGACGACGAGGCCGACTATGCGACGACGGTAGAACTAGGTAGAGTAGTTGAAGTTGACTGAAACTTCGCGCAGAGAGAGAGAGAGAAGAAAAGAGAAGTGCAAGAAGCGAGGGGGGAGAGAAGAGTGCGGAGAAAAGAGGGCTCCTCCTCTCGAGTCTCCCTCCCCTCCACACTCTCTCGTCACAAAGAGCGGATCGATCCCTGAGAGGAGTTCTCTCTACCTCCTCCTCCTCTTCCTCATCCCGCCTACGTAGCTTTGCACAGATGCAGCATCAGGACTGGACGGTGGTGGTGACTGGTAAAAGAAAGGACTGACTCATCTCTTGTCCATGTACTATCTTCTGCCAACTCGCACTGTCTAAACAGTGCGAATGTCTAAAAACACGCATTTCCTACTATTAGTAGAACGTCGCAACTTTGAGTACGTACGTATAAAATGCTTCTCCTTGATAATCATACCGTGTATACCCAGCTTGCAGCTTGCTATGTCCTGACCGTATGACGACGACGACGACGACGACGTCCTAATGTTGACTCATGCTTCCTCCCACCTCGGCCACCAACAGGACTACTAGTACAGGATCCGGACCACCTGCGACTGCGACGCGCAGCTTTTGCAGTTCGGTAGTAGTACCGTAGTACAGTACCTGCCTTCTCTGATCCTCGCATCTGCCTTCCTTCGTTCGATTTCATTCCTACCTCCTCCGTCTCTCGCCTCTTCCTCCCGTCACAGCTGCTCAGGAAACGGGGAGGGCTTCCTCCTCTCCTCAGTCGCCTCACTCGTATATCTTGTTCGGTGACTCCGGATCTACTGAGAGACTGTAAAGAGAGGAAGGAGGAAAGAGAGAGAGAACGAACAAGAAGCCTTTGGAGCGGCGCCGTCCGTCCCCCGGCAAGCTTATATCAGTCAGCCAGTCTCCTTTCCTTTCCCTCTTCCTCCTCCTCCTCCTGCTCCTCCAAATGCTGCTCCAGTGAGTCAGGCAGGCTGTTCAACCAACCAGCCAACCACTGCTGACGTCGATGGTGCAGAGTCAGCCATCTGAGCCAACTGGTAGAGGGGCAGGGAAAGAAGGAAAGGAAAAGGGGACTTGAACATGGTTGGAAGGTCCTCTGGACCAAGTGCTACTGCATGCACTGCATTAGAACTCGACTGCAGCATGGTGATGCCTCAAGGAAAGTCGATTTTTGTCGCATCCTCGGGAGATAAGGAGACGAAGGGGTGTAGAAAAAGGCCAGGAGAGAGTAGAAAAGAAAGCGAAGGCCAATTTGTCACATTTCGACCTTTATCGAGCAGCATGATACTAGCAGTATATTTTAATCCTGATTTATCGTGCAATTGTGCTTAAATTTGTCTTTACTTCCATTCAATGCTAAAAAACACCATGTCGTCAGTTAAAAGCAAAGGTCACAGAATACAGGACTTATGCATGGTACTACTAGTGTACACATACTACAACATATACAGAAATACCCGTCAATAAAGCCAACTCAACCGTTCTGAGCTCTTTTGTGATTTTCCCAGCTGGGCCGAGCTTGGCATAGCAGGGGCCAATTACTTGTAGTCCAAATATCTATTGTACACTCCGCAAATGACGCAGAGTATGATCATACGGAAAACACTGGTAGGGATTTAAAAAAAAACCATGCACATATTGCGGACGTTAGGACTTTTGGGCAATTGCTTTCAAACTCTGTAGTACGGCCAGTGGAGCTTATTCAGTTAGGAAAAGAAAAACACACCACTAGCATGCTGTGTCCAGCCTAAAGATGACTACCTACGAGTATTACCTACACTATTTATCATCAACAAAAGCGCAGCATCAGCACAAAATGCTCATAGCACGGTGTGAAACCTGCAAAAAACCCTCATTTTTGGATTTTTACCTCAATAAATTATTCTTAGCAACAAAGATGCACAGTGCACAAGTTATGGAGAAAGTGGGTGACTGCTGGTTGCATGGCCTGCTGCGGCTGCGGCTGTGGTTGCAAGGAGAGAGGAGAGGAGGGGAGAAGACTCACCTCACCTGGGATGTTTCCTGGGCCAGTAGCGGCAAGGTGACAAGAGATGATCAGGTGGACGCGAGGAGGAGAGGAAAGAGGCCTGTCTGTGGTCTAGTAGCTGCAAGCAAATTTCTCGGGCAAGTTGGTCGAAAAGCCAGTGACAAAAAAAAAAGAAAAAAGATCAAAGCCTCAAAAAGCCACCCACCCCCGATTGAAAAATATTGGCACTACGTACTGTACATAGCTGTGGATAAGAATAAATCCCAATGCGTGGTTAGTAGGGGCCACAAGCCGAGAAATGGAGCAACGGTAACTGTAAGGCACAAGAAATCGGCCAATATAATGGAAGATAATGATAATGCCTCGGCAGCTATCCAAGGTGATGAAGACAGCGTCCTTCCTCGTCGCGGTTGGCCTCCTCTGTCTCGTCTCTCTTCTCGGCGGCGGCGGCGACAGCGACGGAGGAGGAGAAAAAAACGATCTGGAGCAACAGCTCGCAGATGACTACCCGGGAGCGACAGGGAGCATCGGCCTCGAGGAAGAGGACACTTTGGACTCGCGGGCCGAGCGGCTGAGGCGCGAATGCCGCAGGCTGTCCGACCCTTTCCGCCCAGAGTCCGCCTCCCTGGTCGACGAGCGCCACACCTTCGGCAGCGAGGTCGTCCACCTGAGGAGCGAGGCCGGGGCGGGAGCGCGCGCGGCCGTCTGCGTGCCGCACAAGGTGGGCTCTCACTCCTGGGGCCGGTTCGCCAGGGAGCTGCAGGAGAGGCAGACGGCGAGGATTGGGGAGGCGGAGTGGCGGGCGCGGGAGGCAGCGTTCGCGGCCATGAACTTCACGGAGCGGGCCAAGGGGACGCTGAAGGTGACGGTGGTCCGTCACCCGCTCTCCAGGCTGCTCTCGGTCTACAGGATGATCTTCGAGAGGTGGTGCGACCGCGATCGCTTCCTCGCCCACCAGTGGGACAACGTCTGCAAGCTCGACTTCATCGAGGCCGACCGAGAGGAGGAGGAGCGAGAAAGGAAGTCTTCTTCTCTGTTGGAAAACGAGGAGGAAGAAGGGATGTCCCTGTCCGAGTTGACCGCGTTCTTCACCAAGGCGTTTCGCCACCACCAGGAGGGCAACGACCGGTTCCTCCTCCACCTGTGGCGACGCTTCCACCCCCGCCCAGAGGCGCTGACGGACCCGCAGGCGCAGCTCAGGCTGTCCTTTTCAGAGTTTGCAGACTTCCTGGTGAACACGTCCGCCAGCTCGTGGTCGACGGACCTGAACCCGTCGGGGCTGTCCTACCACTGGGCGCCCTTCTGGCGGGAGTGCCCCCTGTGCTCCTCCGTCGCGGGGCCGGACCTCGTCATCCGCATGGAGACGTTCCGATCCGACCTGGAGGAGGTCCTCCGCAGACTCGGGCTGGACGGGATCGGGGGCGAGGGCGAGGGCGTGCCGGAGTTTCCCCACACGCACAAGCAGCAGGGAGGGCATTCATCGGAAATGAGACTGGCGCAAAAGTAAGTTGCAGTACGCAGTTGGATAAAGCAGCTACTACAATTGCAGTACATGCATTAATGCATATATGTACCATATTTCAGATACTTTTCCGAGCTGACCAAACGACAGGTCCTGGACCTCTACGAGAAATACCGATTGGATCATGAGCTGTTTAATTACAGTCCTCGGCCTTTCCTCGACTTCGCCATATAACAGAATCCACCATTTTATCGCATTATTATTATTTCTATTAAAAATTAAATAATAATAAAGAAATAAGCACATACTCGTATGCAAAAATGCCCCCCTACCACCGGTACCGGTCAGCTCTGCGTGCAGTCCCGCCCTCCTCCATCTTCCACCTTCACTCCACCAGGGTCACCCAGGACGACCTCCGTGACGGAAAAGCCTTCCTTCAGCCTCTCCTTGGCCCTCTTCACAGCCCCGACGTTCACATGTGGCGGCAGGAGGACGTACGCAAACCCCCCACCGCCGGCGCCAGTCAGCTTCGCGTGCAGACCGTGTTCCTCCGCGATGGCCACAATCCGCTCGAGGGCCGGGTGAGACACCTTGACGGCCTCCAGGAGCTTCTGGTTGCGATCGATCAGTTCCTCCAGCTGGTCGTAGTGCTCCCGCTGGCCTCCTCCCGGCGCCTCTCCCATCTCTCTCAAGATCTCCACGCACTTGTTGCTGATTTCGCCCATAGCAGAGAGGATGGGCTTGATGATGTCGGGGCTCTCGTCGAGCTGTCGCGCCACCTTATCGAGAGGAGAAAAAAAAAAGAGGTTGATGCCAGCTAAACAAACTTTCAGATTGCGGCTTACTTTTTCAACAAGCTGTTTTGTCTGTCTGGGCACTGAAGTGCTGATGAGAAGCACCTTGATCGAGGGGCTCTTCTGGATTCTTTCCATCTTCCCCTTAGAGTAGACCACCACGCCCCCGTAGGTGCTGATGTAATTGTCCAAACCGGAAGCCCTTGGACCATGGATGACTTTTTCAGATATGTGGGCAAGCCTTTTTTATTTAAAAAAGAGGGATGATTGAGGTTTACATTTAGTTACATCATGCGGCATGTTCAACCATATGGATGTCCAAACCTGTTAATCTCCTCATAATCTAATTCCTTGGAGCCGTCCCTGACTTTAAGGAGGCCAGCGGCCAAGCACACGGAGAGCGCTGCGGAGCTGCCCAAGCCACCTCCAATGGGGATGTCTGATTCAACCTGATTAGAGGTAATGTAAAAAAAAAACCAACCCAAAATCTGAAGTACTGGCAAGAGGTACCACCTTCACCTTTATCTGGACGGGTAGAGGCTCGTCAAAAATTGTGGCGTACAGGTAGAAGAAGCAGGTGAGAGACGTCTTCTGGAGCCCCTTCTCGCTGTCGTGAAGGAACTCCGAGATGACTTCCTTTAGAGGGGGGAAAGGACCCAATGCTGATGATCCCTACTACTTTTAAGATCTTGACGACGATGAGCATTCTGCCAACAAAAACCTGAAACTGTTCGCTGCCCTCCAGCAGCTCCTCCCTCTGGGGTCTCCTTTGGAACAGGGCCTGGCTGATGCTGCCGCAGTCCCACTTCCTGTGGATGTCCACGTCGAGGAAGGAGAGGGAGACGTCTCCGTCTCCGTCTCCGTCAGACGCGGGATGCAGGTGGATCCTGCTCCGCATCTCCAGGCTGGCCGCGACGGCGGCGTGCCCGTACACCACGGCGTGTTCCCCGTGCAGTATGATCTTCCCTGGGGCGCTGACCACGATGGGGACGAAGGCGGTGGTGGAGGTGGCGGCGGAGGCAGGGGACGCCGCAGAGGTGGTGGGGGCGGGGGACGGAGGCATCTTTTGAGAAAATGCGGGCCTCCGATCTCCCTCCCTCCTTCCCTCTTTCAGTTCTTCACACTAAGCGATTGCTTAGTCACTGTTTCCGCCCCGCATGGCAGATAAAACACTTTCAGTGCTTCACACTCACACTCACACTAACACCAGTGCAAATAAACATTGCGTGACTCACGTCATGATGTTAACTCAAGTCCACAGGCGGCTGCAGCCAATTGTCTGTCCACGTCCAAAACAGAACAGCTTGCTTTAGGGGTGCATCCGAGCCTCTGCTCAGGCTCAAAGCTCGAAGGATTAGACCTGTTCTCGCCAGGCTTGACTAGGCCCGAGGTTCAACCATATGTCTCTGTGCTCGATACTCAGACTCGTCAGCCTGGCATCTTTAGTTGAAAATTAATGTATTCTTATGCTACGTACATGATAAATTTGTACAAAACTTACATTTTTACATTTGTCTGCTAATTTAAAGGTATGTAGTGATTAATTGCACTGACTCTTAGCATCGGATCGGGCTAAAAAATTCTAGGCTCAGGCTCAAATATCTTCAGGCTTGATCTTCCGGCTCGACCTGGCTCAAGCTCGACCTGGCTCGGGCTCGAAAATTCCAGGCTCAACTTGCCCCTTAGCTTGCTTGCTTCTCTTTCTCTACTGCGCATGTGCAGCAGAGCAACAACAACAGTAAAAAAAAAAACCAGAACTGAACTGAAGGGGTGCTGAATTTCTGCACAAGACAAAAGTCTGACCAAAATCCAGAAGTCAGCAAGAACCTGAGACGACAGGCAAACTACTGTATTTAGCTGTGGAGTCAGTTGCGATGTTGTTGCCCCGTTTGAGCCGCTTCTCCGCCTCCCTTAACCGCTTGTTCGACGAGTTCTTCTCTGCCTCCGACTCGATCGTGGCCTCCCTCGATCGCCGGGGCAACGCCATTCAGCCCTGCGTCGTGCTGGCCGGGGTGGACGCCAACGACACGACGAGAAGGTGAGGAATGAAGAGGGGGGGGGGAGGAGGAACTGGAATCATGGATTCTTCTCTCTTCCCGCCCGCAGCTGTGTTGATCCCCTGGCGTCCGGCTTCGGCGGCATCCTGTGGAACGTGCAGAAGCACCGTCGCAGCCTGGAGAAGCGCGACATCCGCAAGTTCGGCTACCTCCACTGGGGCACCTACAAGCAGCTGAGGGCAAACAGGAGGCTGAGGCACGACCACAAGACGGGAGAGGTCTTCGAGCTGGGCAGACTGCCGCCCAACAGGTACCGCGCGGTCATGGAGGAGACGAGGGAGATCCAGCGGCGGATGGCGGACGCCTTTGGACTGGAGGCCAAGGACAAGGAGGTGGCGGTCGTGTACAAGGGGGAGGAGGAGCGGGCGAAGAGGGCGGCGACGGACAGGGTCAAGTTGGTCGAGATGGAGAAGGAGCGTCCGGCCTTCTTCAGTCCCAACCTGCTCCAGAAGGTGCACCGGCCTCCCTCCGCGGCGGAGAAGGACAGGTCGACCACCACCGTGCGACCATCAGGGCTCGGATAGGAAAATAAGTAGAAGAGGAGAAATAAAATGTTGAATTATGCTGCTATGACAATTATTCCCACTCGTTAAGCGCTATCGGGGGCTCCACCAGGCATTATTATGTCTTTGCTCATGTACAAGTAGTATGCTGGATGCTCAGGAGAAAGTTGTTGTTTCTTGTGGGGTTTTTTGCACAAGGGTGAATTTTTTCCTCATGTCCTGCTTCATTGCATAGCTGAAGGAGATAAACCTTTACCCTATTTATTGGGTGTACATGCCAAGATTTCTATCTATGTACTCGTATTTATTATCTAAGGCCGCGAGTTTTTTTTGTATTCAGCTCGTATCATTTTCGCTGTTTTTTTAACAATGCTAATCGTAGCCTGAATTATTAGATCCTCATCCCAGCTTTCTTCTTCCCCCCTCTCGCTGCCGGGAGTGTGTAGTTCCAGTATCGGCTTACAGTCTCAAGCACGCAGAGAGCGGTGAAATTCACTAAGGTAGCTCAGAGAGGGGATCTGCTAAACGCAGAAGGATCGTATTCAAAAAGTAAGTAAGGCTAAACACAAAACATTCTTTTAAATTTCAAAACTGTACTATTATTGGTAGATTCATGCAAAACTTACATTCTTAATTATGTAATCAATTAACATACAGTACTCTTTGTAGTATGTTTCATAAAAGACTTATAATCGCAAAGGATGCTTTTCTATCCTTTATGACTTTGCAACTGGTGCATGTGCATATTGTACAGTGCATTTACCGGCAGGGTAAGAAAATTAAACGTCTAGCCTGTTATTTAAACAACCCGTCCTCAATTTCATTCACTGTGCGCGGCTATGCTGCGTCCTTGCAGCCTGGGAAGAAGAGCAGAGATGTCGCCGCTCCTGCAAGTCGTACTCCTGTCTAGCGGCATCGTTCCCGCCGTCAGGGGGGCCTTCTTCCCCGGTCGCATCCCGCACGGGGAGAACGAGTACCCGGAGCTGAGCGGGCGCACGAGCGTCCGGGCGGCCGTGGCCAAGTGCGAGACGGACGCGGAGTGCGCCGGGTTCACCTTCATGGGCACCCCGGACCTGGACAAGGAGAGGCACGTCGGGTTCTTCAGGTGAAGCGCATATCGCTCGAGGAGAGCCCTCCTCGTTTCTGTAGTAGTACACCTGGCGCAGGTTTGTGACCGAGATCACGGTGAAGAACTTTCGCGACATCGACTGGACCTCCTACCACGTCGACCGCGAGATTGCCACGTACGCGGACCAGGTCCCCGACCAGGGACTCTTCACAGAGTTTTTCTCTACGGACTGGATTCCAGGACAAAAGGTGATGACTGGATGTGCAGTCATGGTGATGGACATTTGTATGTTGGTTTTTTTTTTTGTCATCTGAACACATTTCAAGCTGAAAGACTACCTACTGCGGAACAACGGCTCCGCCGCCTCCTTCAGCGAGGATGGCCGCATTCGCTTCTATGACGAGGTCGACCTGAGCACGATGAAGAGGAGTGGCGGGAGGTGGAACACCTACTTTAACCTCAACTCGAAGCCTCCGTCCGTCTTGGGGCTGAACAAAAAGAAGAATGTCGACTTCTGCTGCCCAAAGGAAAGTCTAAAAAACTCAACATATGATATAGTCATAGTACATATACCAAAGCAACAGACACATGTTAATTATTTATGTTTTTTTACTTCCATAGTATGAGATGAAACGGCTGGCACTCAACCATGTTCGCGCTCGCGGACACATGCCGCGCGTCCCCTGCAGCATCTCGAGGAAGGAGTTCACCGAGCACTTCATCCGCAAGATGAGCCCCGCCCTCCTCATCGGCTGCGACTACAAGTGGCTGGAGGACAACCACGACCTGAGCGTCGCCAGCGTCACCAAGGTAAAAATTGTGTGCAACACTTGCAACACAGACAAGGACATACACCACCACATACCTACCTGTACACCGGAGGAGAAGGCTGTCGGATGCAAAATCGGAGAGTACCTACGTACGCATCAGCACGGAATACGTAGACGAGAACCACACAGAGTTAGTTCTGAGTTGGGGAATTATTTTAAGTTTTCAGATATGTGAAAGGGATAAGAAAAGAGAGATAATTTGGGTTGTCCCTGCGTGTGCACACTGCAGCCTCCTTGATCTTCCTTCCAGCTTTACCACAGCAACGCAACCACTCCAGACACACCATTTTTCTTGGAGCCAAGGCCAGGGTTCACCCACGTTCGCACACCCAACAGCCACTTTGAGCCTGACCTTGCAATTATGGACGCACTTGGTCCGTGGATGGGGGAATTTAATTATTTCACACGCACACACACTCCAGCAAAACATTGTCACACAACTGCATACACTACGTGCCACCTCGTACATACTACAACGACAATCCACAATTCCTTTGGGACGCACGCATCCCTTCTTCAAGTCAAATTGTTTGTTTTTTTGTCAGCTATACCACAGCAACCAGACCACCCCCAAGCTAGGCTTCTTTCTTGAGCCCCAGCCAGGCTTCACCCACATTCGCACTCCCAACTCACATGAGGACAATGATGAGCAGATAATGGATGCACTTGGTTTGTCTCAATCGCTCTCGAAATTCTAAACCACCTGTACAGTATTATAGTACAAATACTACGTACTAATATCAATAACATGTCCAGTAAGCAATTTACCTGAAAATAATGTAGTACAGTACTTGGCAGCCACAAAAAGAGGTGTGAAATAATTCAAGATTCTTCCGCCTTCTTTGTAAAAAAAACCACCTTAAAGAGAATGGATACCTACGAATCTTCAACCGCATGAGATACAACTACAACTGTCAAGTGCGAAACTCCAGCTGTCGCGTCTTTGAGCAAGTTCGACAGCCTCCGCCCATTCCGGACGACCTCTACGTGAAGACAGACTTTGAAAACGACCTGGACTGGATCATCATTAGTCAGCAGAACACAGGCAACCGTGAAAAAAAGCAGAGATCTCTGTCATGGAACAATCATTCATTACAAAAAAAGATAAATTGCGGGGTTTTTCCGTTTATCGTATTAATAGGAAGCCATCCTCACAATGATCCCGACCTGGCTGGCGCCTGGGCCTACCTGCTCAATGGGTACAAGTGGTGGGTCGTATTCCCAAACGGTCAGGAAATGGAATGACCTACCAAAGTTACCATTCCATATATTTTCACTCTGTTCTCATTCAGGCTTGGACGCTAAGTACATAAACTGCGACGATGCCTGCTCGCCAGACATAAACGACTCAACGGAGACCTATCGGTGGTTCCACCACGTCCTGCCCCAACTCAGGGATCTGCCAGTACGAGTATAAAAAAAAACCACCAATACACGAATTGCTGTCAAAGGATTACCCAACCACCAACGGTGGCATGCAAAAAGGAAGCTCAGTTGGACTATATTAATTGCATGCATGTTTTTGCGCATTTGGTGCCGTTTTATATGCTTAGTCGGATAATTTCTGATTTGGAGCTCAGTCGGAAGTTATTAAGAGTGCGTTGTTGCTTGGCTACATCTCCTCCTCATACCTAAATGCTTGCTTGCCTGACAGGTGTACGGGAGCAAACCGATCGAGTTTCTTCAGGGACCAGGCGAAGCGGTCTACCTGCCTCACGGGCTGGCACACTCCGTGCTCAACGTCAGGGACAACGTCGCCATCACGGAGAACTTCCTCTTCGTCGATGCACTCCCAGGTGCCGGGATCATCCTGCCAATGGCATTCATTATTTCAACGTCTCTAAGAAGACAATGATCAACCTCCTACATACTATGTTCCAGAGTTGATGAGCAAGGTTGTCCTGGACGAGATCTCCGACTTCCGCCCCGACTGGGACGAGATGGCCGTGCGGAAGCTCTACTACGGTCTCGTCCCTGCCAAGGTCCTCCTCTAAATTTCCTTAACACACAAGTGCGTGCGCGTGCACCCCCTTGTTCCAGGACCGCGAGGCGATGCGCGCCATGTACAACCACGCGGTGAAGCGCGTGAGGGACGAGCCGTTCTTCTGCGAGGACTCTGCCCGCGCTCGGAAGGACAAGCTCAGGTCCATCTTCGGCAAGAGGAAGCCCGAGTACGTCCGCTACAGCAGCCTGCCTGGGGCCAAGCCACCGCCCGTGCTACTTGGGGCCGCGGAAGGAAATGCTTCTGCCACCTCCAGAGTTGAGATTGCTGCAAAGTTAAAGGCCTTTTGAGGCAAGAGGGCCTTTTGAGGCCAGAGCGAGATCTGGCGGAGGATCGCGAGGCCGGCAGTTGTTTCCAGTAAAATATTTCGCCCAAAATCAATGACACAGACCGTTCTTCTGGTCATTAAGTTATTTTACGTTATTATCATGTTATTTTATACGTAATTTCACATTATTATTCGTTATTTTACGTTATTATACGTTATTTTAGTTAACTTACGATATTATTCCTTATTCTACGTTATTACACTTTGAAATTCTTGTCTTGACACTGGTACCCAACCACCAAGGGTTCGGTATAGTTTCGGATCCATAGAGGAGCCACTCAGGAGCTCCTTAATTTGTACATAAATGAGATGTTTTCCCACCGAAATTTTTTAATCTTATTTACTTCATTAACAAAATTTCGGAACCCCAGGATTCCGTAGGAACCTTGAGATGTGAGGAGCTTTTTCGGTATTTTGCGGAGCCCTAGGATTCCCACTGTATGTGGCAGACTTGAGGAACAAACATGGTGGTTTTTTTTCGGCAGACTTAAG
>JAAUYM010051542.1_pt1 | contig 12582 bp, 12 predicted proteins | sample 7278001 | NCBI WGS metagenome assembly JAAUYM01 (sample SAMN14350224, study PRJNA611818) | marine sediment metagenome | isolation source: surface marine sediment (1.8m) | place: French Polynesia: Moorea | collected 2018-08
AGAATTACCAAAATGGTCATATTCAAGAAATTAAAAAAGCACAAAATGAACATCCACATGTTCATCATGAACATCATCAACAACCTTAACAACTTCATCAACTCCAACCTCGTCCAGGCAGCCCATAACAAGCACTTCCCAATGCCCTTGAGCCGCCCACCCAGTTTTGGACCAACATTAAAACACATTAAAAAGTCCATAATGTAAAAAAAAGTTTCTTTTATAATTTTATATGAACTACGTACATACAAAAAACTGTACCTATAATGCAATGGTTACCAGGTTTTCTTATTATTATACTACACCTACACATATAATAATTAATAATACAAGTATAGATCCAAATGGGGGCTGGATATTGCTCTCCATAGTACCTATGGTTATAAGAGCAAAACAGATATAAGAGCAGAAAATCAAAACCAAAATGCTGCTCTTATATCCGTGGTTCACTGTACTACCTAATGGTGATCGTTGTTTCCGGCCGTTAAATGAAGACGAGGTTTTGTTGTCTAGTTCCCTACAACGGTTCCGTTGCATTTTTGTCCCTGCATTCCGAGTCCTCCTCGCCGCATATGCGCAAATTCATGCGCATTTTGACGTCTCCTTAAGCGTTTTTTATAGTACAAAAAATGTTCTGAAATGAGCAAAATTTAAAGAGAAATTTGAGAGCAATTTTTGCGCTTTTTGCGCTTTTTGACAGCCTTTTTTGCGCATATTAACTGAGAAGGTCTGGTCACACTGCTACTGCTCGCCGCAGCTGTAGCTGGCACTCTTGGCAGGAAAAAAAAACCAGCAGAGAGGCTTAGAGCAACTTTGAGGGTGGTTGGTAAAGGAAGGTTAGGAGGACTCCAGGAGTGGATCCAGGATTCTTTCAAAATAAAGAGAAAGTCATCCGTGATGGGTTCGTCGGACAAGTTCTGCCTCCGGTGGAACGACTTCGAGTCCAACGTGTCCTCGTCGTTCGCCCGGCTGCGTGACGACGCCGACTTCTTCGACGTGACCCTGGCCTCGGAGGACGACCGGCAGATCAGGGCCCACAGGGTCATCCTGGCCGCCTGCTCGCCCTTCTTCCGCCGCGTCCTCAGGGCCAATCCGCACGAGAGGCCGCTGCTCTACCTGAAGGGGGTCAGGCACTCCCAGCTGGTCTCCGTGCTCGACTTCATGTACCACGGGGAGGTCAGCGTGGCGCAGGACGACCTCAACGCCTTCCTGGCGGCGGCAGAGGACCTCTCCGTCAAGGGTCTGACCACGGGACAGGGCGGCCAGGCCGCTTCCTCCTCGTCATCATCATCTTGCAGGCACAGGACGTGGTCCAAGCAGGGCCAGAAGTCTTCAAAGCAGCAGCACCATCCTCCGTCCAAGAGGCCGAGGAAGGAGGCAAAGTTGGAGGAGGAGAAGGAGGAAGGGAGCGGTGCTACTGCCGACATATGCGTCAAGGACGAGCCCAGGGTCGGATGCGGTGGATTCGGGGAGGACGGCGAAGGGGAGGAAGAGGACGTCCTCGCTGGCGGCGGCGGCGGCGGCGGCGGCGATGAAGCAGAAGGGGAGGAAGGAGAAGGGTTTGAGGAGGAGTACGGGGAGGAAGGGTACGACGAGGAGGGATATGGCCAGCAAGACGGAGACTATGAAGAAGGGGGAGGAGGAGGAGGAGGACGACGAAACAGCAGAGGTAAGCATAAGAGTTTCAAGCAGTATGTGCTAGACTCAGCTAGTAGTACGTACTATGTATTACATGGGAGTCACATTATAGTGGGAAGCTCGTGTTGTGTGAGAGGCGACTATGGACGTGTCTATTGTCGCCACAATCAGAAGCCAGGGGGTCGTCTTTGGCAGATGAAGAAGGTTCCTTGCTTCTGGAGGGCTGTTCAGAAGAGAGCACGCAGACTTTGCAGACTTTGAAGATGTGTAACAACATCTCTGGAGCTTGAGCTTGTAAAGAAAGGATAAATTGGACTCGACAAACTCAGATGCATTTTCCTTACAGTCCACCTCATGCCAGAGGGGACCAGGATGAAGACATCACTGTGGACGCACGATGGCTATTCTTACATCAAGAACAAGGAGCGGAATGGCATCCTCTACCTGAGGTGCCGATTCTGGCATAGGGACTGCCGGGCCAAGGCCAGGATCAACAGGAACGGGACTTTCTTTCCGTCCCACCCTCACCACACCTGCCATGACTAGCACTGTACTACTAGAACATCAGTACTACATCGGAAGAAGATGTCATGTGAATTATGCCGCCACACAGACTTGACAGACAGAGGGTTGGGTCTTGCGTCTGGAGATTCTCAATTTTTTTACGTGTGTGAGACAAGGGAGAAACTGGACTCGGAAAAAAACCCACCGATGCGTTTCTCTTGCAGCCCACTTCATGCCGGAGGGGACAAGGATAAAGACGTCGCTGTGGACGCACGACGGCTTCTCTTACATTAAGAACAAGGAGCAGAATGGCATCCTCTACCTGAGGTGCCGATTCTGGCGGAGGGACTGCAGGGCCAAGGCCAGGATCAGCAGGGACGGGGTGTTCCTTCTCTCCCACCCTCACCACACCTGCCACGACTAAGCAGTACGCAGCGGAAGAAGTCATGTGAACCATACCTTGATACAGACTAGACAAGAGGGGTTGTCACCTTGCTTCTGGAGATTCTCATATTATCACGTGTGTGCGGGGACGCGACGATGCAGTCCCAACTCCACTCTTCCTCTTCCCTCACCTCCCTCTTAAAGGGCGCAAGGCGTGGCGCTTCGGGAAGAGGCTGGCGCGAGCCGTGGACTACCAGTTCCTGGCCTCCGGCACGCGGCGCGGCGGCCCGCTCTACCTGATTGACGGGCTGGGACACGTCCGCAACGCCGAGGTCGGCGATAAGCTGTACCTGCACTGCCGGCTGCGGATGCGGCACGGGTGCAGGGCCACCGCCGTCCTGGACCGCGCCAGGGACGCCATGACGGCCTACGGGAGGCACACCTGCACCGGAGAGATGGAGCGATTCAGGGGGAGCCAAGACGACTACAGAAACCAGCTCTACTAGCGGAATGCCTTTTGGAAGTTGCTGCCATGTTTCAATGGGGAGAAGAGAGAGAAAAAAACCAAAGAAAAAGGGAGGAAAGCAGCTTTGTCGGACCGCAAAAACGTGAAATGCTTTGATTGAAATGGAATGAAGTTGCCGAATCATCTCCAGAAATGTAGTCTTTTCTTTTCTTTTTTTTTTTTTACCGAAATGAAATTCGTGCCAAGATCCGCGAGGCCAGCCGTTAAGATCCTGTGTGTGTGTGTGTGTGGTCTTTCAGCCCTGAAGCGTGGGCGGCTGCCGCTGGAAAGGGGCCGGGGAAGGGTGACCAAGAAGAGGAGGGAGGCGCGGCCGTACCAGGTGATCGAGGACGGCACCGTGCGGAGGGGCAAGCTGTGCATCTCGGACGGCTTCGGCTACATCCGCAACCAGCGGTCGGCCCGCTGCGAGTACTGGCGCTGCCGGATCTGGCGCGACGGCGGCGCCGGGTGCCGCGGCCGGGCGGTGCTGGACAGGAGGACCGACGAGTTCTTCGTCACCACGCCGCACACCTGCGGGGACGAGGACTTCGTGTACCCGCCGAACTCGCGGATGGACAGCCTGACCTGAAATCACGTTGCTGCTGCGTAATCCACGTGCTGCACATTTTCTACTGTGTGTCTTTTCTACGTAGTACCTAGTTAGTACCTTTGCTCGGAAACATGTAACATCAGAAAAATACAGTCACTTTTGCAATTTCCGGTGAATAAAGTCATTCCCAAAGGGACCCGATGCAATGAAACGCGGTAATAATCAAATCAACATCATTAACACCAACCTCAAGAACTCCAGCCATGTCCGGTTCCTTATGCCCACCATCCGCCTGGTTTTGGGCCAGCGTTGAAAGACGCGCTTTAAAAAGTCTAAAATATTGAATTAAAACATGGAATAAAATTTGATTCTATACTAAACAAAAAACCTACAAGGCGCAATGGTTACTAGTCCAAGTATTTACAATGGGATGCTCTTGGCATCTCGACGTACAGTACTTCGTGGGCGGGAAAGGATAGTATGCTGTACCATACGGTATAAGTATCATCAGATGTGGATAATCTCAATCTGATGATTCTCCAAAGCAGTTCGCGTGGTACATGACATATACTAATTCGTTTTTAAGAATCCCATGGATTCTCCTGTGGTAGGTCAGTTGGACCAAGGATCGCTCGCGCCAGCGCCCTTGCGAGGAGGTCACCACCAGCCGACGGAGGAGGAGCTGGACAGTCTGCTGGTCCGCTGCGACATGGAGGGGAGCGACGGCGGTGTCGCGGTCGCCACCGCCCCTCGGAGCGGCGGTGGCGTCGGTGGCGTCGCTGGCGGGGGTGGCGGTGGCGGCGGCGGTGGAGGAGGCCGCTGGCGCTGCCTGGTGTGCCACAACGTGCTGAGCGGGCGGAGCAACGCCAAGCTGCACCTTGCGGACATGCACTTCAACCCGGGCCTGCTGGTGTGCAAGATCTGTGGTCGCCAGTGCCCGAGCCGCAACTCGCTGCGGGTCCACCTGTCCCGCCGCCACACCAGGGAGGAGAAGGAGCGCTGGCGCAACTCCAGGGTGGGCAAGGGGGAGGGCATGACGGAGTGGGTCGTCAAGAGGAGGGGCATCGACACGCTCATGTGATTTGTGTGCGGGGGGGGGAGGGGAGGGAAAGGAAAGGAAAAATAAGTTAAGCCCGTGTTGTTGTTGAAGTTCTCTTCTACAGTACAGTACATTAACGTTGCAAATGAACATAGCAAGCAACCTAGCTTGCTAATATCTTGTGTGTATGTGTACGTACGTAGTTGAGAAATAAATTAAACTTTGACGAGAGTGACTATTTCTAAGAATGCGAAAGTGAGGCAAGTTTTGACACCCCAGTCTCAAGGAAGCGGCAGGAGGATTTTCCGGGTGTGTGTGTGTGTGTACATGTACCTGAATAAATAAATTGTGGAAAGCCGCACGAATCGATGGATATAGCGCATCCGAACAAATGCCACCACCACAGGCTGCCACGTAATATCGCACACTCGTCTCAAGAAGGGAAAGGGAAGGCGACGAGGACTTTCCTTTCCACATCACCCTCGTCGCCGACCACCAGTTCCAACTTCTCGCACAGACGACGAGGATGGGGGAGGCGTCCACCTACATCTACGTGTTCATCGGGGTGCTGTACTCCATCGCCTTCATCGTGGTGGGCTCCTACATGGTGATGCGCGGGCGACGGAGGCAGGAGAGGGAGGAGATCGCCAGGGCCAATCAGAAGGACGAGGCCGTCAGGCAAAGGAGGAGCATGCAGGAGCTGGACGAGGAGGAGGAGGAGGAGGAGGAAGAGGTGGAGGAGGAGAAACAGGGCGAGAAGAAGGAGGAGGAGGAGGGGTAAGGGAATCAGTGAGCAGTCGTGCCTCATTCACGTGTCATGTTGCACAGGTGTCACTTTCCCTGATCTGACGTGTTTATTTTTTTCACCCCCCCGCCTGCTCATTTTTCAAACGCAGTGGAGCGAGGAGGAGGATTAAGAAGGGCCAGAAGAAGGACGAGGATGAGGAGGAGAAAGAGGAAAACGGGGAAGAAGACAAGGAGAAGAAAAAGAAGAAGGTAGAAGGGAAGGATGAGTAGTAGTGTGTGTGCTTGCTTGTTGGAGTACATATAGTACTACAGTACCATGCGAGAGGAAGAAATAAATTGTGGGTTTTTTTATAACTTAACAAGTAAATTTTTTAGGTATCTCTAGGCAAACCAAGTCTAGGCAAACCAAGTCTAGGCAAATCAAGGTATGTCTGTGTTTGCTCTTGGATTTTAATAAATCTTTTTATTTCTCCTTTATAGTACAGTACCTGGACCCAACCAAACATTTGCAGTCTCTTAAGTAGTCTACAACCCCAATCGGAAAACCGATTTTGTGGTTCTAGAGGGATTATAGGTAGACTACTTAGAGACTGCAAATGTTTCGTTGGGTAACAGCCGAACCCGCTTAGATGGAAGAGCAAACAAATTTTACCTCTTACTCGTACCTACATGCACACAGAAATAGTCCACCAAGCGTTCGTCGAAACTGCTCCCCTCCCCCTTAAGCAGAATTCTCTCGTACCCGATTAAGACCATCCACAGTTCAGTTGGAAAGAAGACTTCTCAAAAAATTATATTGTTTTAATTTTTGATAACTTAGATACTTTTGACACTGTAATATAAATATTTTTCTGTGCAATGCACTTAACAACATATTGAAAATAATTGACATCAAATGGATACTATTAAAATTTACTACGGTCATTTAATTAATTCTGAAAAGTGTTTGCCTTATTTTGTATAGTTTTTCAAAATGTCTTTAAAGTCATGCTCTAAGTTGTGCCTACTGTAGCTTTCAATTTATTACTTCATAAATTTTCTTGTTAAATGCACTCTTTAAGCACTCTTTCATACAAAAAGAGGGGAAAAAAACAGTCTCCTTTCCAGATCCGAGAGTTCTGTGACTGCAGTATCACTGTAAAAAGTGCAAGTTGTATGGCGCCTAGTAGGTAGGTGGCGCTGGAATCGCCGCAGGCAGCAGCTATCTATCCATCCCCCTCTCTCTGAGGATTTTAACGTGTCTCTCCTGGGTGGAGGGGGGAGGCCCGCACCGACTCGGCTAGGCTCGGCCCGGCCCGGCTAGGCTAGGCTAGGCTAGGCTAGGCTAGGCTCAGGAGCAACGACAGCTTCGAGCGAGTAAAGCAGCTGCTCTTTTCTCCACCCAGCCGCTGCCGCCGCCGCCACAGCCGGCCACAGCGGCCGCCGGTGCAGCAGCAGCAGCAGCAGCAGCAGCCGTTGCCGCCGCCGCCGCCGCGGCCGCCTCCGCCGCCGCCACTCTTTCTTTCTTTCTTCATCCTCCCTCCCCTTTCCCTCCGGTACAACAACTCGTTTTCCTCTCGCTCGCTCGCTTGCATCTTTTTTTTCCCCCTTTCCTTCCGCACTTTGTGGACGGCGCCTCCCCCGTGTTCCTCGGCGGGAACTTCAACAGGATCAAGGAGAGGACCCCAAGGAGAGGGGACGGGGGAGCGCGACAGCGACAACAAGGTGAGAAAGACCCCCAGGGAGGAGCAGGAGGGGAGCGAAAGGCAAACGAGTCTTTTTTTTCTCTCTCTTTTCTTTTTCCCAAACAGGCAGTGTGTGGGGCTTCTTTTTCATCTTTTTTCTGTTTTTTTTAAAGCCCTTGATCGCGCTGCTCATCCATGATGGCCCAGGCCATCCCTTCCTCCTCTGACGCGTCGGGCGACGCGGCGATGTCGGCGGCGTTCCTCCCGGTGGACCGCACCGTCGACAACGACGCCCGCACCAACCTCATCGTCAACTACCTTCCGCAGAGCGTCCGCGACGAGGAGCTCTTCAGCATGTTCGTCACCATGGGCCCCATCAGGACGGCCAGGGTCATCGTCGACAAGAACACCGACTACTCCCACGGGTTCGGCTTCGTCGACTACGAGAACCCCTCGGACGCCGCCCGGGCGCTCAGGGAGCTCAACGGGCTGGCCGTGCAGAACAAGAGGCTCAAGGTGTCCTACAGCCGCCCCAAGACTGCCGACATCGCCGACACCAACCTGTACGTGTGCAACCTGGGCTCCGGCGTGGACGACGCCCTGCTGGAGGAGATCTTCGGCCCCTACGGCAACATCATCAACAAGCGCATCCTCCGGGACCGGTCGTCCGGGCAGCCCAGGGGCGTCGCCTTCATCCGGTTCTCCAAGAAGGAGGAGGCGGACGCCGCCATCCGGGACCTGAACGGGTCGTACGTGGCGCCGGGCGGCGACCGCGCCATCGAGGTGCGGGTGGCGGAGGAGCACGGCAAGCAGAAGGCACCCTTCTACGCCGGCTACCTGGCCGGCAGGGGCGGGGGGGCCGTCGCGGGGTACCAGCAGCAGTCCTACAGATACGACCCCATGGCCAGGGGAGGGATGGGCGGAGGCGGCGGCGGAGGCGGAGGTGGAGGAGGAAGAGGCAGGGGATTCGTCAGGGGAGGAGGAAGAGGAGGACACTTTGGAACGTGGAACTAGTGCAGAGGGTCGTCTTCACAAAAAGAACCCTCCGTTTCCCTCCCCCGTTGAGAGAGGGGAGGAGTGGAACTCGCATTATTCTTTGGTCTTTTTTTTTGTTGTTGTGATCTTTCCGTTTTGTTGCCTCACCACCCCGCGAACCCGATTCTACCCAACTATGTATTGTACTACGTGTTGAAACAAAAAAGAAAAAAATGTCTCACCTCAGTTCTCCAGTCGTTGGCAAAATCTCCCTCCAACGTGACCCTGCGTTTTTTTTTCCCCTTCCAGTGCCTGACAGCGAGAGGGAGAGAAGGTTGCATGGATCTCGACCTGCTGCCATGGAAGAGGCTGCCCTGCTCACCCCGGAGCAGATCCAGGTGCTGACCGCAGCCGCCGCCGACGTGGTGGCGGGAGGAGTAGGCGGCGCGGGCGAGGGGCAGCCCGTCCAGTTGGCGTACCTGACGGAGGATGGCATGCAACTGCATCATGTGGCCGTGTCGCACGAGGACCAGCAGGTGGTCATACAGCAGAAGCAGCAGCCTCAGCACCAGGTCGTGGTGCTGCAAGAGCAAGAAGGGCAGCACGTAGTCCAACAACAAGACCACCAGCACCACGTGGAGGTGGAAGTTCAGAGTCCGCTGGTGCAGGTCCAGGAGGGACAGCAGGTCGATCTGCAGGTGCTCCTGCAGGCTGGAGCCATCAGCGCTGAGGACTATGCTGCCCTGTCCGGAAGTCCCGTAACGGTCCCCCAGGTGCACCAACCTGCTGCGGGAGGCGAGGAGACCCTGGTGCTGCAGCAGAACCAGCAGGAGCAGGAGTCTGAGCAGGTGCAGCTGATCAAGGACTCTGAGGGAAACTTGCTCCAGGTGGTGGTGCAGAACGACGAAAACAACCCGGGAACAGTCCTCCAAGAGCATCAAGAGGAAGAAGACGAGGACTACCTGGTCCAGTGCGGCAAGTGCGGTCGGACCTTCCGGCCGCGCGACTTCGACTGCCACTTCGAGGAGGTTCACCGGGAGACTCCTGCTGACTCGGCGGGCGCCGCTGCCGGCGGCCGCGGGGGGACAAGGGGCTGCTCCGTCTGCGGGAGACAAGTGCCCAAGCGGGACTACCTGGCCCATTTCAAGTCAACCCACGCCGACGTGAGACTCGGGTGCCCAAAGTGCCCGCAGACCTACCACTCACCGGAGCTGCTCAACGTCCACTACAAGCACTTTCACCTCAAGGAAGAGGAGGCGGAGGGCGCGGTCAACTTGCTGGCTGTGGCGGCGGCGACTGAGGCGGAGGAGGCAGGAGGGCCTCTGTCGGATAACCACCATCACCAACAACAACACTACTACGAGTCCGAAGTTCTACTTCAGAAGTGCAGGCTGTGCGGGGCAAAGTGCCCGGACCTGAGAAGGCACCTCGTGGAGGAGCACCCCGGCGAGAAGGCCGCGTCCTCCTCCAGTAGGAGGACAAAGAAGCCAGGCATCGACTGCAAGGTGTGCCTCAAGTCCTTCGACACCCAGAGGGACTTCACCAACCACCGGAGAAGAAAGGGGTTCTGCAAGCCTCCAGCAAAGGCGCCGCCGCCACAGACGAGGAGGATAGGCATTATCAGGAAAAGTCTGTAGCGTCGACAGAGGGAAGGGATGCTTAATATTCTTGCTTTTATGGTATGAAAAAAAAAAACATATTTGGTCTTGTGACGAAAGGAAGTGTCTTATGAGCTGTGTACCGTACTCTACCACCATGCATGACTACGGAACTGAGCAAAAAGAAACATTGACTGAAGACGACTTGGATGAAGAGGAGGAGGACGGTTGCTTCAACATGGAGTCCAGCGAGGAGACTGCCGAGCTTGAGTCCCAGCTGAGATCCAACGCTATCGGCAGCACCCTGTACGACAAGAAGTGGGTGATCGAGGCGGTGCTGAGGGTTGTCCGCAAGTTGGACGAGGGTGGAGGGTCCTTTGAGTCCTCGAGCAGCGACGAGGAGGAGGAAGACGACCTGAAGTGCATCGCCGACATGACGGTGGAAGCGGACGTCTGCGTCTTCCTGCACGAGTCTGGGGCCCTTCGCCTCCTCCGGGACGGCGTCATAACGAGGCCGGACGTCGGAGCCTCTGGGACCCTCGCGGCCGCCGTCGCCGTCCTCTCCAACGCCTTCAGGGTCCGAGAGATCTTCCGCGAACTGGCCTCTGACCGGCAGAACTTGTCTGCTCTCGTCTCCTCCGTGTACGACAGCGTGTCCGCGCCCGTCCTCGCCGGCGCCTTCTCGGCTCTCACGACAATGCTGCGGTCGTACTCCGAAGACGCGGCCGCTGCCAGCGGCAAGTTTGACCCGAGAGGCCTGGTCGAGTCCCACCTCTGCTCGGGAGACTTTGTGGGTCGCCTCTCTGCCCTCCTGTCCGCCGCCCAGAACCCCGACCTGCTGGAGTCGACGGCTGCCTTCCTCCTCGCCCTGTACGAGTTCTTCCTCTCCGTCGACGAGCCGTCCGCGGTGCTCGGAGGGCACTACGGGGACGACTCCTTCGTGTCGGCCCTGCTGGAGGCGACGAGGACCTCGCTGGACCACGACAGAGGCTCCTTCCGCTTCATGGAGGTGCTGGGCTACGTGGCAACCAGCAACGCGGTCCTCGGTCGGCCCGGAGAACCGCTGCCGGAGAGCTACTACGCGGGTGGAGCCGCCTGCGAGGTGGCCACGGACTACCTGGAGCGGAGGGGGGACTGCTTGCCTGTCTCCCTCGTCTGGAGGGCATGCGAGGTGATCTGGGCCGGCTGGAGGGTGCACAGGCACGACCGGAGCTACGCCGCGCTGGTCCTGCTGCTGTCCGAGCTGGGGCGCAGGAGGGCGGCGTCGGAGGCGTGGCGCACCAGCAGCGCCGAGGCACTCGCGGACGCACTGGACGGCGCACTCAGGCGGTACAGGGAGGACCACGGGAGCGCAGAACGGGCAGAGGAGGGCACCGTCAAATAATTCCGTCATTCTTTCCCCCTCCCCTACCTCAGCTCCATGTCTCCATGTCATGTTTTTATTATACAAGCTCGGTTAAATCGTTAATAGATATTTTTATGACATACATACACATGTATCACCGGTAGTGTCTGTGTGTTATGGACATGTAGGTAACATTGTTACTGCTTTTGCTGTTTATCTTCTGATTAATATTGCTGGTGTTTTTTTTCCTTGGAGGGAAATGCTATCTACAGGAGCTTCCAAAAACGCAGCGTACTACGTAGAAATGTGTCATATCAGGGGGAAGCTTTCTTGAGAAGGGGGAGGACACGAGTGAGAAAAACAGGGGTTCTCTCCCTAGTTGTCGTCGTACTGGTGTCTGATGTCCTTGCAAAGATTGCAAAGATTGTTCAAAGCGTTGAAGTTGGAAGTTCGCGGTGACGTCAAAGAGAAGGGATCACCACGATGTCTCGGCATCGTGGACTGAAAAAAAAATAATAGAAATAAATGGCAGAATGTTACATAAAAATAATGTTATGATTTTTTTTAGTTAGAAAAAATACTCATTTGTCATCCCGCCTACACTGAAATAACCCCCCTCCCCTCCCAGTTTTTTCTTTTTCATTTTGCAGGTTGCGCGCCCCTCTCCGAAAATAGTTCCCATGCGACTTCTGTACTGTACTACAACTTCTCTCTCTTCTCCGTCTGCATGCGTGTCTTCTTCCTTTCCCTCCCCCCATCTTTTACGCCCTCTCCGACTTCCACGTCAACTCTGCCGCAGATGATACAGAGGAAGGGCAAGATGGTATAAAGGAGTGCAAATGCGACATCTTTAACCTTTTAACAAATTGTTACAATGCAGCGTGTGTCAGCAAAAATAATACTAGGCCTACATTACTGAGTAATATATTTTAGTTAACTACAAGTTTAATACTAATAAGAATAATGTTATTGTGAGAACTGAATAAAGGTTTAAAAAGATGTCGCTAAATTACACACGGGCCTTAGCAAGTATTTTTATATAGGAGCGGGTAGCGTCGACTTCGCCGGCTTGAAGAGGCAGCCGCAAAGTCTGAAAAAATGGAGAGTTGCCACCTAAAAAGTCAAAATTTTGTTTGGCATTTAAAGCACTTCCATTTATAAATTGCATCTGACTTAACAATACTGATTACTTTTGCTGGCATTATTTATTGTCATGAAGTGCCCGAGGATGTTTTAATATTTAGATTTAAAAAAAACATTTAACATATGTGGCCTTCCCAAAGTGGCAACCCGGCCTCTGACTAAGAGCATTTCTCTCTGCTAAGAGGAGCTTCTTCACTCCGTTCTCTTTTAACCTGTCCACTCTCCTCCTTCCTCTCTTCCTCTCCTCTGTCTCTGTGCCTGGCAGCACCAGCAACAGAAAGAAGCCGCCGCATCCATCTCATCCCAAGATTTAGAGATCTCCAACTTTCTTCCTCCATGGTCAGACCTCGAACGACGGTGGCCTGAGTGAGGAAAGCCTTCCGCGGGGGGGGGGGGGGGGGGGGGGGGGGGGGGGGGGGGGGGGGGGGGGGGGGGGGGGGGGGGGGGGGGGGGGGGGGGGGGGGGGGGGGGGGGGGGGGGGGGGGGGGGG
>JAAUYM010016013.1_pt1 | contig 12574 bp, 15 predicted proteins | sample 7278001 | NCBI WGS metagenome assembly JAAUYM01 (sample SAMN14350224, study PRJNA611818) | marine sediment metagenome | isolation source: surface marine sediment (1.8m) | place: French Polynesia: Moorea | collected 2018-08
CTCCTCCTCCTCCTCCTCCTCCTCCTCCTCCTCCTCCTCTTCCTCCTCCTCGTCCATTGCCCGAGGCGACTCCACAGAGTACAACTCGTTCTGCTTGTCCGACGGGTAGCAGGAGAAGAAGGAGTGGGATATGTGTGCAGACGGACGCTGTGGGCCCCCTCCCCTCCTCCGAGCACAGTAGCACTTCGACATGAGTCAGGGTGAATCCCATTATCAAGTATTGTGAAACTACCTGTACTAGTATGTACGTAGGTACACACCGTCCAGGTACATGTGATGGCAAACTTTCAGAAATGCTGCTGACTGACTTGTTCACTCCATGTATCAACGTTCTACCGTAGCGCCTGAAATGCACCCCTTTCCTGCCTGACTCCTTGCGAGGGAGAGGAATGCGGGGTGGGATGGAGTGGGGAGGGGAGTGGGGTCTGATCCCGTTATGACCTTGCCAATTGCTTCCACTCACTCGGTCCCCGGTGGTTACTGCGGGTGGGTGGTGGGTAGTGCTATTGGGCCCGGTATAATAGCGGGGCTGTTACACTATTCTCCCGTTTCAGGTTCCTCTTGCGGTGTGAAGTTCGTTTTTTTTGGGGGGGGGGGGCTTGGACGCACTCACGTTGAACTGGTGGCGTTGTGGGAGGAGAACTTGGGAAGGGAAAGTTTTCACAACCTCAGGATGCTGTTGATGCTGTTCGCCAGCAGGTGTCTTCTTGGCATGATTGCAGGCCGCACTCCGAAGTTGCTGTAGCAGGCAAAAAGGGGTGGGTGGCATAATCAAACTCTCTCTCTTCTCTCTCTCTTTCTGTCTCCTGCATGAAGAGGGGGAGGGGGGAAAGCAACAGCTTGCGCAAATGTCCTTGCTTTCCTTTCATGCACGTCTGCTGCTTGGACTCTACGTACTTGTGACGCCACCCCCTCCTCTCTCGCCCACCATCAGATGCACTCCCTCTTTCCCAACTGTCGCAACTTTAGTGTCGATATATTGAGCGTGTGTATTGCACTGTATGTACCTGGTATGATACCGTCTGTGCCAGAAAAAAAGTTTGAGTCGATGCGGTACTTTTTCTCTCACGTAATTGGAGGTTACAGCGAGCCTTTTTTTCATGGCACAACTGTGTAGCAAGCCGGGGAGAGGTTCGGCACATTTAAGCGTTTAATTTTTTACCCGATATAATAGTGTGTTGCCGACATATAAAATTGTTTTTCAGTAAACGAGTGTTTTAGTCCCAGCATCGACGCGTTTTTTTTTGGAGTTTTTACGCACATGCAGTTGCTACACATAAAAAAAGTAAAAATAAAAAACTCACACAGAGATGTTATATTGACGGAATTTATTTTCTTGGCCTCTTTTTTTTTTAAGATCCTGCTTATAATCAATTATGTGGGGGAGGGAGGAGAAGAAAACACGTATTTGAAAGTGGGGGGCAGGGTGTAATAATGCTGTACAGAATGTTTTTAGTGCAGCTATGACAGTTGAGTTACGCAGGCCTCTTGGCAATTACTGAACTGTTAAACAACTGTTAAAGGACATCTGGTACGTATGTAGTAGTACTTTTTTACGTTATAATAGTACTATAGATGAGTTTGGAGAAAGTAACATGTGTGGTATAATGAATGGTACTTCAAGAGACAGACAAATTTATAGCCTCAATTATATGTATAAACGCATGCTTCCAACGCAACTTCTTAATGTGGACACCTCGCATCTCCACAACCTAAAAAGAGAAGACTTTTTCGATGGCTTTTTTTTTTCTTTATCTTTTTATAAGTGGTATAGTGTAGTACAAGCAAAATAGAGTGTCGAGCAATTTCATAATCATATCTCTGCTGTATTTTGAGGGGGAAGGAGGGTTGCGATAATTCTTTTCTTTTATTTTTTTTTTTTTTTTTTCAAAATTCTGTCTAGTAGGTCGAAGAGGCGGAGGAGGCGGAGGACTTGGGCGAGTTGGCGGCCGCGGCGGTCGCGGCGGCCGCGGCGGCCGCGGCGTAGGGGGCTGATTGGGCCCGGAGGTTGCTTCGACTCACCACGGAGTGCTTCAGGCCTGGAAGAGACGTAACAAGGTTAGCTCATGGTAGTGTAAGCATGACGTATTTTATGTATGTGGGAAACTGGTGGTGGTTGTCTTTCTCGCATCTCACTTTTGGAAGTCAAGTCGTCTCTTTCGGAGTCGTCTGGGTAGTCAAAGCTGCCAAGAAAAGAAACAAAAGGAATATTTAATCTACCATGAGGATTTTATATGGTAGCACGAGGCTGGGACTGATCAAAAGTCACCTCTCGAGTTCCTTGCTTGCGTCGTCGGTTCCAGGGAGGTCCAGAGTCGCCGCTGACGCCAGCGCCTCCTTGGCCTCAGCCATCTGCTGCTGCAGCAACTGCTGCTGCTGCAGCTGCTGGGGATGTCCTCTGTGGAAGTGCCCGTGGTGAGGATGGTGGTGGTGGTGCTGCTGGTGGTGGTGACGATGCTGCTGCTGCTGCTGCTGGCCGTGATGGCCGCCGTGATGGCCGTGGTGGTGGTGGTGGTGGCCGAACTGCGGAGAGCGGATCTTGTCCAGGATGCTCAGCACCTATAGTAAAGTGGGTGGTTAGGAACAAAAAAAAAGCACCTTTTTATTGGTGGTATGGTTCAGGCGGACTAGAAAGAAAAATTTAAAATTTTGGTACTCGAGCAACCTTTACTTTATCGGAGTTCTTGCTGTACCGGACTTCCAAACCACTTCGTACCTTGGACTTGTTTCCAGCGCCGAGCAACCTGTGACCACCGCCGCCGCCTCCGCCTCCTCCTCCTCCTCCTCCTCCTCCTCCTCCGCCAATCTGGTGATGGTGCTGCAGATGGCGAGAGAAGCCCGGGAGAGAAGAGGAGGAGGAGGAGGAGCCTTGGACGCAGCCGGATCCGTTCTGGTGCTGCTGAGACGGTTTGCTGCTTCCTCCTTCGTCGTCTGCGTCGCCGCCTCCGCCGCCCCCGTCGCCGTCGTCGCTGCCGTTGTTGCTGCCGCCGCCGTCGCCGCTGCTCACCCTGTTGTTGAGCAACTCCATCTCCCTCATCTGGCCCAGTCGGATCTCATCGTTGGAGTCTGATTTCGCCAAAGTTGAAAAACAGACACATTTAGACACGTTAAGAAAATAAACAAACTCAATACAACACGGATAAATGGACCATTGTGGGAGCTGACAGATAGAAAATATAAATTCCTGGCCTAGTAATTCCACAAAAATCTTTCTACTTATCCGCGTTCTACTGTAGCATTTTTTAATCTCGCCATTTCCTCACCCGGGATGAGATACTTCCTGACTTCGCTGAGCGCGTAGGCGATCCTGGCGTGCGCCTCCGATGGCGGCGCGAACGCCGTCACCTCCACGTGCAGGTCCTCGTTCAGGTGAGAGTACTTCGGGTCGCTCGACTGGCGGAGATCCTCCTCCTGGCGAGCGAGAGAAGAGACAGACGTACAATTTATAGCAGGGGTTCCTAACACCTTTTCGCCAGGGAAGAAAAAGACGACACCTGGTGATATCTAGTGACACCTGACGACACCTGGTAATATCTAGTTACACCAAGCAACACCTGGTAATATCTAGTTACACCAAGCAACACCTAGTGACATTTGGTGACATCTGGCGGCACTCAGTGACGCCAGGTGACGCCAGATAGCACCTGGTGGCACCGGATGGCATTGGCAGGTGATGAACACGACATGAGGGGTTGATATATGTACGGTATATTTTTTTTTCTAATATGTCTTGCAATCCTGACCTGCTGCTTGCTCCTCATGGACCCCCTTCCCAGCACGGCCATCTTGGTCATCGTCTCCTCCTGCAGGCGCTTCATCGAGTTGCCCTTGGGGCCCAGAAGCTTCCCAACAAAGTTGAACTGAAAAGTACATAAAGGAGAGAGACGGCTTGTTCATGAAATAAATTACATCTACCGGTACGTACCGGTACTTAAATCATAAAAAGTTTCAAGGTTTTAAAAAAAATCATTCATTTTTTGCACATACTGTACAAAGCGCATATAAAAATGTTCTGTTCATTTCAAGAAAAACTCAAGGAAAAAAAGACTCAAACTGTAGAAGCACCTTAAGAACACGAAACTTTTTTATATTTTTCCGACTGTTGTTTAAACACATGTTCGTACCTTAGTAATATTAGCTAAAGTAATAGTTTAGCTATTATTGTAGTGCTCATAAAGTCATACCAACAGTGTACGTACTACATACCAACTAAGTACAAGCTTACACTACTTAGTCAAATAGTAAAAGTGTGCTTATTATTCGTTTTTTTCGTGAAGGAGGTGACAATTTTTCCTCCCCAGAAGACCGCCTCATAAAGACTCAATATGCTCATCCCAGTGAATAGACCAAGTATCCCACCTGCAAAGATGACAAGTACACATAGAAGGAAGAAAAAACATGCTTAAAGTTCAGTAATGGTAAGATTTGTACAGACCAATCTGAGACACTTGTCCTGCCAGTGACACCCTCTTATTTCGAATGGTCCTGCCTATGGAGCCGGATGCTGCATACACCCTCACCACAGTGACTCTGTTGTGCAAGAAAGCATCACAAATTGAGTACCAGTTTCTCTTGTCAACTGTTTGTCCTGTCAGCAAATAGTAGGTGAAATGCTTTCTTGGAATAATTCCTGAGCTACAGAACCCTGGGGTCATCTTGAGTGGCTCTTCATGATAGTTGTAAGTGTAGTCAGTATAAGAGCAGGAGCCTGGGCAGTCACAGACGGTTGATGACACTGAGAAGTTGGACTTGAAACAGGCTTCGCCTTCCTTGTTACACATTGAAATTGGCTCTTCCAGATGTGGATAGTCCCAAGGAGTACAACCACAGGCCTCATGTGCCTTTTCCAACTTGCACTCAAACTCACATCCAGCCTGGGTGTAGTTCTTGAACAGCTTTAGTTTGTCACTCTCCCAAGAGAACAAGCAATTTCGTGATGTTTTCTTGATATCCTTCACATCACTTGATGTAATTACCTGTTTTGGTGAAACAACAAACGTGTACAAGGCTCCAGGGAGCAATAAAACTGCCTGGCTTTCCATATCTGGAATTTCACTAGGATCATGTAAAACAAACAGAAATCTATCATGCAGTGCCATTGGAGCACCAATGAGTGGCTGGGCAAGATATGCTTCAAAGGCAGATGAAGCACCATAGCTAACTATTTTGGATGGAGAGGTTTTAGCTGCTTTTAGTTCATCTATTCTCTTTTTCTGATTGATCTCTCTATAGAAGGTCTTTGTAGCTTTCGTTTTCGTATACAGTCTCCAAAAGTTGTGCGCATTAAAGGTATAAACAAGCCCTTGCGTAGAATATGACCTTTCAAACAAGGAAGCACATTCTTTCCCTGACTTTAAGGCATGGCCAAATTTACACTGCAATATTCTTGGGGATGTACGAGGGTTCGCAGATGTTGGTTCCCCTCTCAGAGGCAGGTCAAGTGCATCCATGCCCTTATGCACATCATTCAAGTCACCAAGTTCAACTACTTGTTCAGACACTGGCTGCCTCGCATATTTCATCACTCTCAGAACTAATGGGTAAGATGAGGCAAATTCTGACAGGTTTACATTTGCATTCCCTCTGTACAGCTCCTGGTTTGCAATCATGGGTTGTGGAATCAGGAGGGACACAGTGTCATTGGTCACAAATCTCAGAGCATCATATACCGAGCGATAAGGGCCTCCATCTACCAGCTTTGTCAAGATAGCCTCATAGTCCTGTTGCATGGGTGTCTTCTCAGTTGAGAAGGACACAGTAGGTTGGAATGCATTGGCAACCATTAAGTCCCCAAATGGGAGAACTGCCTCATAATTAAAGAAGAGGTTAGTGAAGGCAGACAGAACAGTTTCTTGAGATATGGACAAGGCATTAACTGCGTTAAGACACTGAAGCCATAAAGGACTAGAACTGCCATCACTGATGTTTATATTAATGGGATGCTGGAATTGAGAGTTCATAACCTCCTTCCACTTTTGGTGAATAAGATCTCTAGGCAATTGTAGAGTACCTCTGGCAAGAGCATGGAAAAATGAAATATCTTCCTCCTTAGTCGCATTCCTGCAACGCAGAATAAAATTTAATGCCAACACCCTAAAATAATGGGCTTCTTAACTTACCTGAGCAAAAGCTCTTGGGCAGTAGATGTCAGTAGGTCTTGCAATTCAGCTTCTGTAATGAAGTCGAATTTGCAGCTCGTATGGGCAAACGCACCTTCCCGTTCCAGTTTCTCTGCCTGATTTGCGAGTGCCTTGCCAAAGTAGTCATCCAGAAACTCATCGTAGTGCTTCAGCACAACAGACCTCTCCTGCAAACACTCTTCTCCTTCCAGGCTGCAGTCAAACTTGATCCCATTGAGCACCTCCTCCGGGTACCTGTGCCAGTGTTCCAGGTTGCCAGGATCAATGGACACTGCTGGGAAGTACAACTCATGGACAGGGACAGTATCAAAGGAGGTCATGATGGGATTGGTCGAGGCCTCCCTCAGCGAGGAGGCAACCATGTAGCCGGCAATGGTGAAGGAGGAGGCGACGGCCACCACCCAGCACACCCTCAGCGGGGCGGAGACGACCTTCCTGCTGGAACCGAGGTACTTGCAGCCATGTATGGTGGTCTCCAGCAGGTAGGTCTGAGCTTGTCGGATCGCCGCCCTCATTGTTGTTCAATATCGCAAATACCCAAAACTGCTGCTAGTATACGTATGCACTACGTCCAAAGCCTACTACTACTACTACGTAGGCCCAGTATCGTGAAAAACTTGTTAAGGAAACCTCATGGTATTGGAATATGAACAGGTTTACTCGTGCATGCTAGTAGGTGAAATGTGCATTAAAGATTTTTTCCGCCCTTCCAAGAGTATCTCATTAAAGTGTTGTTTTTAAAGGATGTCCTTGAAGTTCCGTGTAGTAGGGTTTGGAAAAAAAAATAGCAGGATATTTCGACAACTATCCGGTTAAAAAAGGTGGCCATTGTTTCGCATATCAGACATGTTTGAAACTAAATTACTTGTTTAATACTTGATAACAACTCCATCATTTTTCTCACTTATTTGAGACAAAAGTTATTTAAATTTTCTTTTGTAGATTTAGTGGGCAAGTCTACCTACATAGGTACACTAGTTAGTGCTACTAGTACAAAGCAAACAGAGCAACATAAGAATATTGACATTGGTTCGTCTCATTAAAGAAGATTCTAAGGGTCCTATAAATCCTTTTATTTTTTAACTTGTACCCAACCTTGACAAGTTGTGCACACTTTCAGATAATGAGGTAAGAGCACCCCCTGTCAGTCGGGCACAAGATTATCAGGCTCAAAATTGTGCTGCCAAGCAGGGTTGCCAGGTCTTGGGAAGCCTGCATGTACTACATTTTCCAATCCCGGGCAGAACAGGAGATTGGCCCAGGTTTAAGTATTGTAGCCTCAAAGAAAGACCCTGATGACTTTGAAAGAGTTGAGGTTATAAACGCATTTTTGTTGACTCAAAGCCCCTCCTGGCAACCCTGCTGCCAAGATAATGCGAAGAAAAAGGCGACACACGGCTTTCAGAAGATTAAAGATCCTTTTTTCCTCTCGCGGCTTTATGTGCCTTTTGGGACTCCGAGGAAGTCCTAGAAAACATTGCAAGCCTCTTTTTTTTAGCACAGACCCTTTTTTTGCTCTTTGTTGGTCTTTATGGTTGTATTGTTATTTTTTTTGGGGTGGTGGTGGAGGAAGGAGAAGGGTAAAAGGATGCCCGGAAAAGGAAATGGAAGATCCGAGTGAAACGTCCTCATCAAAAGAAATCTTTATCGCCAGATGCTTTTTTTTTTCCCTTGTTCGACTTGTCAAGGCTTTCCGACCAGACACGCGCTCTGTTTGTCTCGCGGTTCGAACATAACAACATGCTTAATACTTTTTTTCAGTTACCTTGGGGTGTTCCTTGACGGGTACCAGAGCCCTGACCGACAGCCTGATCGGCTTCTCGTGGTAGACGTCCACGAACTTGGACTCCCTCCCGGGCGGCTTCCCTCCGCTCTGGATGCGACTGATCTCTGAAATTCAGATGAGAACAAGAACAGACTCTGTTCAAATGACGATGCCAGAGTGGACGAAGACGGGTTGCCAAAAATTTTGCTTTGGCGACCAGCTTTGACTGTGACAAACATTGTCTCAAGAAGAACAGCAACAAGAACTCATTTGCGTTCCATGACTTGTCGGCTTCGTCAGCGGATGAAAAAAAATAAGATGAAGATAATAATGAAAATAAAATTTGAGGTTTGGGGTTTATGATGAGAGGCAGTTTCCATCCTTGAGCATCTCTCTCTCTTTCTCTTTTTTATGGGCTCTCCCTCTCTCCTCTGTTTCCCCGTTGGGTGCAAATGATGCCCATTTGTTCCGGAAGCACCTCCGCCAAAAATATCCTCCGATCCTCCCGGCTTCCTCTTTTTTTGTGCTAACCTCCCTCGATCCCCCGCTGCAATAAATTCAATTATCCCAGACAAGTTTCGCTCTTATTCCCAGATCAGCTATAAAAAAAAGGAAAGAAACACCGGCGATTCAAAGCCGAAAATTAGCTTTGTTTCGGCTTCTCTCTCTTTCTCTCCCTCCCCCCCCCGAGAGACAAGGAGAGAGCGATGGAGAAATAAACCAGAAGTGAAAGGGTGACAACAGAAGTACTAAATGTAGAAAATATATAACAACAACAAAAAAAGACTCTCTGGCCTTGGGGGGGGGAGGAATCTGTCAATTAATTTTGGTTGGTTTCAATAGCGACTTTGCCTGGACTTGAAAGCAATAAAGAAAGGGAAAGGGGGGGGTAAAAGTAGAGAAAACTTTTCCCCTTCCCTCTTTCACTCAATATTTATTGCTTTTTCCATTCTTTTCCAACCAACCACCCCACCCTCTTCCCCCCAAGTTTCACATATATCTTTTGGTGAGTTTCCCCTACCTGTGTGCTTGCGTGAGTGAGTCTCTCTCTCTCTCTCTCGGATTGGCACAAGAAAAGAGGAAGAAGGAGACCTGTCTCACAGTGTCCTCCTCCTCCTCCTCCTCCTCCTCCTCAAGGAAGGTCTGACTTGTAAGATCACATTCCGAACCGTTCGGACTTTGGGCACTAGACCGTCAATCAAAGCAAAAAAAAACCACCCTTCAGTAGAAAAGCTGTAGCAATAAAGACGACAAAAGAAAATGCAATGGCACCCTTTGACCTCCGGGCTCTCTGGAAGTAAAGAGAGAGAGAGAGGGAGGACAACGACGTCCTATATTGGTTTCTCCACGGCAACTCTTCTCCCGCCTCCAGCGTGGAAGAGAAGAGAAGAGAAGGGGAAAAAAATTGAGTATAAATGGACTGCAAACACACCGGGGGAAGGAAGGGATGGAGAAGGGAGAATCCATCTTGGAAGAAGAGCAGGAGAGAAGGAGGCCTTGGACGAGACAAATGCGGGGGAGGGAGGGGAAAGAATTGGAGAGGAAAAACAAAAACCAACAGAATAACTACCTATACGGATTTACTGTACTGCTCACGAAGTGCCATTTAGTATGTACATATTTGATAATCTTCCTAACTTGCTCAGTTTCAGGATAGCAACGACTTAAAAGCTGCATCAACAAAAGCAAGTCTTAGACCTCGATGCTCCCGGTATAAAGGGTAAAAAAATGGTGCTTTTTCTTTCGTTGAAACTGCTTTAAATTCTTACAAAAAATCCAAAGCTCTGTTATGCGTAGAGTATAAAAAATACTTGCACTAGTAAGCGACTTTCGTATTTTGACCACAAGGAAGCTCTTCCTCCTCCTCCTCCTCCTCCGTTTTCTTCCATCCCTTAATTTTTTTTACGAAAAAGGGATGAGAAAGGGAGAAATAAAAGAATGAAAGGTGCCTCTTTCTTCGTTTCTCCGCTCGCGGAATGGAAATTGATGGTGGCCCACCAAGGAGAGCGAGGAGGAGGAGGAGGAGAAAGAGGAAGAGAAAGAGGAAGAGGAGGAGGAGGAAGAGGCTTTTAAAAAATTGACGGAGAGTGGAGAGGCGACCTTATTATAATCGCAAGTCAGGGGGGAAGAAAAGGAAGTTGGAAAGGGAGAAAAAGCAGATGTGTTCCCAGAACAGAATTTCTGATCATGCGGCAGATGGAAGGAGAAGAAGAAGGCCAAAAGCTGCACTGCGAAGTGTCCCCAAAAAGGAAAGGAAACAATCTCTCTATCTCAACAAATTAAAAATAGGTTAGTTTTGGGGATATCTGTATTGGATTAAATTTTTTGCTTTAGTCCTTTTTTTTACACCCAGTAGGAGTGTGTGTGTTAAGGTTAAGTGGAAGGAGTGGGAGAGAAGAAAAGTTAAAATGATTTTTTTGCGCGCCAAAAAAAATTGCTTTGAAAAAGGACAGAGAGAGAGAAATGGACATTTCCCGCCATTCAGAAATTCCCTTTGAGCTCGGAGCTGCTTTTGCGACGACAACAACAACAATAATGACAGCTTAAGGGGTGGAGACTAGGAGAGCATCGGAGGAGAGGAGATATATATCTGACAGATGGGAATTAATGCAGGGGAGGAAGATCCCGACGGAACTTTTTAGAGTTACGAGCACAAAAATTTGCTTGTGGCACATTTGAAGACATGTTCTAGTACTATTGGCTGTCTTGAGAAATATGTCCATTGTCTACCATGCACTAACGCCATGTTTCAATGCTTAAAACTTTTAGCGAAGCGTGTAATTTTACCAATACTTTTTTCCTAAAGGTGCGTATAACTCATTTCTTAACTTAGTCCTCATTTACTGTAATAGAACATGGATATTTAAAAAAAAAAACTACTTGTTCTGGAAAGTGACCGGGAATCGCACTTTTAGAGAAGGTCGAAGCTAAATGGATTTTTTTTTCTGTGTGTGTACTAGTATGTCTTGGTGGTGCACCCATGCAGTCAGTCGCAGCAGCCAACCGTTCTAGCACTTGCTGTTACAGTACTACATAGCTACAGTCAAAGCCGCCAAACTGAGAAAAAGATCCAAAATTTCTCCCCCCCCCCCTCTTTATATTTGCAAAGTGTAATGTACGAGTACTAGCTAGTAGAGAGAAAAAAATTCTCGTGACGTTTTCCACCTCTACCATTTGGTCGGGTTTGACTGTACAGTACCTACCTTCCTATGTTGTAGTACCGGCAAAAAGACATGCCTCTGCCGGCATGTTGTGTACACGTACACCTAAACAACGCACCTCCTCTCCTCTCCTCTCCCCTCCCCTCCTCCCTCTTCCTCCAACCAACGACCCAACCCACCCCAGGTAGGAGCAGCAGCCTCCTCCTCCTCCTCCTCCTCCTCCTCCTCCTCCTCCTCCTCCTGCTCAACCCCCTCCCCTCCGGGCTCTCTGTGTGTGCGTGAATGAACAACAACTAGTACCACTCGCACACACTTCTCTTGCCGGCAAAACTTGCTGTTGCGCCTCCTCCTCCTCCTCCTCAATTGAAGCCTTATCGGAGGAGCCCATGAATGTAGGTTTCAATTCGTTGGATATACCTAGGTAGTAGGGTGACAACTTTCAGTCATTCGGTGATGATTTATCTGCCATCCAATTTGTTTACTAAGTAATCAAGTAAGAAGCGCTTTCAATATCGTACAATTTAAGGTTTTATTCCTGCTGACGGTCCACTTCACTGTTACATCGATGCCACATGTTAAAATGTGGAAGAAATTTGGCGCGAAGCTGCAAAGTGTGCTGCAATTTCTTTCCAACCCCCTCCCTCCCTCCCTCTCTCCTCTTTCTCCTCCCCAATTGAAGTGACAGAAGCATCATCTGCATCCTCCTCCTCCTCCTCCTCCTCTTCCTTCTCCCCCTCCTCCTCCTCCTCCTTCTCCTCGAGATCTCTCTCCCTCTCGTCATTTCGCGTTAATACTTCCGCTACTCCCCCCTTTCAGAACAAGAAATGCTCTCTTCCTTCCTCTTCTCCTCACCACCACCACCTCCTCCTCTTCCTCCTCCTCCTCCTCTTACTCGTCCCCCCAATCAAGGACGAATGTCCAGCCTCAGACACTCATGAGGAAGAAGAGGAGGAGGAGGAGGAGGGCCTTTCTCTCTCCTTCCCTTTTTTGCACAAACTTTCGATGGGTCGATGTGTGCTCTCTCTCTCTCTCCCTCTGGCCCGGGACTCTCTTCCCTTCCCCCCGTTCAATAGTTTGATCTCCTTCTTCTCTCTCCCTCCCCACTTCCACCACGCAGCCAGCAGACTTTGGCGAATGAGAGGGAGGGAGCAGCTTGCTTCCAGAGAGGAGGGAGGAGGAGGAGGAGGAAGAGAAGAGAGCATTGACTGCAGGTTTTTTTGGCCGCCGCCGACGGCGTCGTCGTCGTCGTCGTGACAGCCTTTGGAAGAGGAGGGAGGAGGAGGAGGAGGAAGAGGAAGAAGAGGACTGACTGGCGGTGGCGGTGGCGGTGTCGTGCTGCGGACGGAGAGCTCTGACTGTTGTGTGTGTGTGTGTCGCTTGGAATGCGCACCATTTGGCGGCGGCTGAGGCTGCGGGGCGGCCGGCGGCGCTTCAAGCTCCCCTTTTTCCTACCATCCCCCCACCCCCCCTCTCATTACTCCGGCAGGCAGCATCTGCTGCAATGAGGA
>JAAUYM010102772.1_pt1 | contig 12571 bp, 15 predicted proteins | sample 7278001 | NCBI WGS metagenome assembly JAAUYM01 (sample SAMN14350224, study PRJNA611818) | marine sediment metagenome | isolation source: surface marine sediment (1.8m) | place: French Polynesia: Moorea | collected 2018-08
CTCCTCCTCTTCCTCCTCCTCCTCCTCCTCCTCCTCCTCCTCCTCCTCCTCCTCCTCCTCCTCCTCCTCCTCCTCCTCCTCCTCCTCCTCCTCTCTTTCTCTTCTCCTCTCTCTCCTCCGCCCGCGCGCGCGCACAGAGGAAGGAGGAGAGGAGAGAAAAAAAAAGAAGCTTCAGTCGTCGCCCATTTCTCGGAGGGGGGACCACGGACTACGGACCACGGACCACGCAAGGCGCCACTGAGTAGTGAGTGACCCCGGGCTCGGGGGAAGAAGAGGAATAAGAGTGTCCGGTTTCGGAAGACTTTTTTTCGGAGCAGAGTGCGCCCCTCCACCCTCTCGGTGTCCCTTGGAGTGGAACCGAAGAAACAAACAACAAAAACAGTGATCAGCTGATCGGTTCGTCGAACCGGCACGTCGTCCGGCTTTGAGCTTGACCCCGGCGGGTTTTTTTAAAGTCGCGCCCGGAGGAGGCACCGGTGTCCGTGAAAGAAGGATCCAGAGGTGAGAAAAACTCCGAAAGGGATCAGTCACACTCCTCGATTTCTAAATCTCGAAACTGATTCAACATCTGGTTGGCAAGGCAATGGAGTAATAAAGGCCAGAGGTAAAAAAAAAAATCTCGTCGGAATTCCAAACCTCCCTCCCCCCCTTTTTTTCTCTCTTCTCCTGATTTGCGTGTCTCGCGAAATTGAATCACCCGTAGGAAATGTGGAGTGAGTGAGGGGTGAGAGGGAGAAAGAGAAAGATGAAAAATTCTGATTAATCTCTGTCGGAGTAACAAGCAATTAATCACACCTGCCAGCCAGCCATCCTCCGTTCAGGTGTGCGTGTGGGCGGAAGCAAGGAAGGAAAGAAGCATCCCTTGTTTATTTTTCGCGATTCTCTTTGCGACGAGTGAGTGAAGCAAGGTGGATATAAAAAAAAAAGGAGGGGTGGAGGAAGGGGGAAAAGGGGCGTCACTCGCTCACAGGGGAAGTGGAGGGAGGGGAGGAAGAAAGGAAGGAAGGAAGGGAAGAGAGAGGGGGAGATAAGAGAAGGGGAAGGAGGAGGAAGAGGAGGAGGAGGAGGAGGAGGAGGGGGACGCGATCAAATAAATGGGATTGAAAAGAAGTGGGCCGAAGAGAGAGAGAGAGAGAGAGAGAGAGGAGGGAAAAGAAGGAAGGATGGAAGGAAGGAAGGAAGGAAGGAAGAGGAGGTCTCGCGCGATGAGCAGTTGATTACGAGAAGTTTTAAAAGGAGGTGCTTGTTATGGACGGGGGGGGGGGAGCTACGTAACATGTATTTCTTCTTTCTCTCCTTTCTTCCCCCCTCTCCTCCTAGTATAGTCTACCGTACATCCTGTGACTGCGGAAAAAAAAAGGAGGAACTTTTTTTAACGGCGACGTCGGTTGTACTACTAGGGGGGAGGAGGGGCTGGAAGAAGGAAGGACTGGTAGAGAAGAAAGGAGGGGGGGGGGGGGAAGGGGGAATGAAAGGAGGTTGCCCATGTAAACGAAAGAGTTTCTTGCGGACTGTTTTGTGCCAATGGGAAGAACAGAAGAAGAGGATAGAGAGAGAGACCCATATTGGCCTTTGTTGCGAGGAAGGAAGAGCAGTAGGGAGAGGAAAGGGAGGGGAGGGAGAGAGGAAGGAAGAACAAAGGTGCTTGTGCAACGCTACACACACACACGTGATTGAATCGAGAAGAGGAGGGGGAGGGGGAAGGCAAAAAGCTGTGTGAAAAGGGGGGAGGGGAAGAGAAAGAAAAAAAAAACTACCGCTGATCAGCACCAGATCAAAAGGGGGAGGGGATACTAATGAATGCAGTTATTTTTTTTCTTCTTCTCCAAGAGTCCGATAGGCTGCAAAGGCAGCAGCTGCAACGAGAAGTCGATTAGGATCGGAATTATGCGGCGTGTTGAGAGGTGAGTGAGGGAGGGGGGAGAAGGGGGAGGGCGGCGGCCTTGCCTTTAAAGAGACCCTTCTTGCAGTGGCTTGTTTTGAGTAATGATGCCTCCTCTCCTCGCACTACTACTAGTACTACTGTACATATACTATGTACAAGTCGCCCCGGGGAAGGAATTATTTTCGAGCACAGGGGCAGTGAGTCGAGCCCCCTTTTTAGAGGGGGGGGAGGTAAAAGAAGGACTTGGATTCCTTGTAGATGTTATCTTTGCTTGCCTTCTCTCGGAGGACAGAAGATGAAACGGAGGATAGAAGAAAAGGAGGGGGGGGGAATATACTAGCACTTTTTTTTGCCATGTTGGCGGGCGAGAGGTGTTGAAGTGAAGAGGCGAGGAATGGTGGTTTTTTTTTTTTTTTTTGAACTGGTTTCCGTTGTGTGCTGTCCAAGGTGGGAGGGAAGCAAGGGAGAAGGGCAGTCCTCTCGGAAAAGTGTCCGTGTCCATCGAGGAAAGAAAAGGAGATAGAAGAGGCAGTCCTCTCCTTCCCCCCTCTTTTTTTCTGTCCCCCCTCTTTCTTCTTTGCCTCTCCCCTTCCCGCACTTCTGTCAGATTGCCAGCCCACCCAGCGGGGAAGCAGCAGCTGCCGGCTGCGCCCACAGCCAGTTCCCTCTCCTCCTTCCCCATTCCCCACTCTCCTTTTGAGTCTAAGGCACTAAGTAGGGGAGGAATGAGCAGACTGCTACTAGTATCTTGCTCACTTGTGCCTGCCTCCCTCTCTTCCTCCCCACCCTTCAGTCTCAACAGCTACATAAGAGACTCTTTCTGGATCTGACGGGGGGGGGGATAGAAAGAGAACCGTACGTACTCGTACACGTACAAGGAAGGGAGCTCAAGGCGATGATCATGATGATGACGAAGAGCGCACGCTTCAGATGAGGAAGGGGAGAGAGGACGGTTGTTTCCTTATTTCCTAACTCCTCCTGCTGTAATTGATTGCGATGATAAGCTCAATGGTACGGACGGTCGGCGAATAAGCGGCAGATCTGTGACGGCTTTTGTTCCGTCGGGGGAGAGAGAGAGAGAGGAGAGGGAGGAAGGGCCAGCAGAGTCGCTTTGTTTAGGTTAATGCATTTGGCCGACGAAATCTTTATGCCTCGGCATTATCATCCCCCGTCCTTCCTTCCTCCTTTTCCTCTCCCCTCTTTTTCGAAAACGAGCTTGAGAGCAACGCATTTGCTGCTCTTGGCTGTCAGACCCACTCACCCGGCAGAAGAAGGAGAGGAGGAGGAAGAAAAAGGGGGTGATAGACTTGTAACTTGATGGGTGTTTATATACGAGCCTACAAGGATGTTCCCGAAAACGAACACATTCTTTTTTTTTTCCTGCGGTGTTTCCCTGCTCTCTCACTATCTGCGTTGCTCAGATAAGCCATAAAAAGAAGCTACAAGTAGTGCAGCTCAGATGTACAACGGTATCAGCTTCCTGTAAGCCATTAAGACCTTGTGTGTGTGGGGGGGGTGTTGCTCCGCAAGCATATTGATTAACACGTCGGCAGAGACCGCACTCATGCCTTTCCCTCTCGCCGGGTCCCATCCCTACCCAACTCCCACCACTCCCACTCCCAGCCCAGGGTGTTGTTGACTTTTGTTTTTCGCTTATCTTGTCAGGGCGCTCTGACTCTCTGAGGTAGAGCGTGAAGATTACCCATCCCAGACTAACGACCTGCTTTTAACGACGCGAACGCATTTTTCAGATCTCACCATTCTGCCTCTCTTTTCCAATCCCCCCGCAAATGAAGGTCTTGGGAGCCTGAGAGCAATTCAGAGGAGAGGAGGGGAAGGGGAGCATGATAAAGACGACGGTAAAAAAGAGATACCACCGCACAAACTTGCAACCCCGCCTCTTTTTTTGGGAAGTGGCATGGCGGCAGCAATGCAATGTGGTGTGGACGGCCATCGTCGCAGCCGCCGCTGCCGCCACCACCTATTGGAATGAGGAGGAGGAGGAACCAAAAAGCAGCAGGATGGTTAGATTGAGAGCGCCTAACCCTCCCTCCCCCATTCTTCTTCTTGCGGTTCAGCCGTTCCGTCTGACGATAGTTATCTGGTCGCTTGTGGCTGATTGGATTCAAACCTCCCCTTCCTCCTCCTCCTCCTCCTCCTCCTCCTCCTCCTGTCTCGTTTTGTGACCGTGGTCAGTTCCGAAGGCTGAGAAGTGGATGGGAAGTGGCATGGGGGGGGGGAGAGGAGGAGGAACGTTATGAATTGCTGGCAAGATCTGGAGGGAAGGATGTTGTGAATTAGCAGAAGGGATAAGGCTGTTAACAACGTCGGAAATGGCCGAAAGGTCTGGGAAAAAATGGTCGGGTACGGCCTTTTTAATCTTCTAATCTTTAGTTGTGACTTAATGGACTCTCCTCTCAGAAATAATACCTACTACAATCATGACGTGTCATTTAGAAAGTTTACTTCTTATGAGTGTGTCTTTCTTCGTCTGCGTCTGCTACATACAGTTTGAGTCAGCTGTATCGCAGGGAAACTTCACTTTTATTTACATACCATACATTTACAAAGGCAGAGAAAAGGGGGGGGGAAATAAGAGGTGGGAGGAGGAAGAGACTGAGAGTGAAGGAGGAAGAAGGGCGGCGAGGCAAGCATAGGCACCAAGGGCGGAAAGGGGGAAGGAGGGAAGGAGAAGGAAAAAGAAGTGGCCTTCTTTCACTTGCTTTGCACGTAGCCACATGCACACACACCTCTTCTTTCCTCCTCTCTTTCCTTCTATTCTCCCCCCTCTCTTCTCGCTCCTTTCCTTCGCAGTTGTGTTCCCAACTGTCCAATAAAGATTAGCCGTTGAACAAACATTTCAAGTTGCTGACGACCGAGTTAGCCTCGGGTGAGAAGGGGGAGGGGGTTCTTCTACTACTACTAATAGCGCCGCTTTCTGTGGCGGTAGAGACTCTTTTCCGTAGGAGGGCGTAAAAATTCTGGAGGTTAAAGGGCGCAAATGTTGAATGGGAACGAGTCACTACTACACTACACAGAGCAAAAGTGTGACGTACTAGGGAGGAGAACGGAGCAATAACTTGCTTGAAAGATTGTTTTTTGTCTTTTTTTGCAACGATTTACTTGATCAACGCTTGATTCCTCTTCTCGTTCTTACAGGGAGGAAAAAGACACACGGACTCCAATGATCACTGCTCCGGCAGGATCGACCGTCAGTGCCTTCGGGATCCGACGCCAACAGGAGGAAGATCGTCGGCGGCGTCGTGGCCTCCGCGGTTACCAATGCAAGAGTCTCTGACTTCGACTGCGGCCACCACTGCTACTTCTCCGACGGCAGCAGCAGCGGGACAGCAGCAGGCCTCTCCTCCTCCTCCTCCCACTTCCTCCCCCTCTCCCTCAGACGCCGCTACTTCTCCCACTACGCCGCCGCCGCCTCAGCCGCAGCCGCAACCGCAGCCGCAGCCGCAGCCGACAAGGCGCAAGAGAAACTTGAGCGGGAATCACCAAGAGGACGAGGAGGACGAGAACTGGCCGGCGGTCGACGTGGGAAATCTGCTTATGGGACTGGACGCCGACATTGACGAGCAGCAGAAGGATCCTACTATGTCTAACGCAGACGCCAGCGGCACCAGCAGCAGCAGCAACAGCAACAGCAACACAGAGTCGTCTACGGACGCAGTGAGCGATACCTCGAGGGACAACACGAGGTCCAGCGACGAGAAAGTCGACGGCAAGATTTCCACGGCCATGTCTTCAACCACGACGACCACGACGACGACGGCGACATCCGCCGACGCGACGGACGGCGGCGACGCCTCCGCCAGCGCCCAGGACGGCGAAGCTGACGCGTCGCCGTCGCCCGCCGGCGTCGGCGTCGGCGTCGGCGTCGGCGGCGCATCAGACAAAGGACTGAAGATGAAGTTCAAGAGGACGAAGCAGGGCTCGACCAAGAACCCCGAGGGGAAGATGGAGATAGTGCAGGGTGAGGGGAGAAACGGCAGCACCGTGAACGGAACGCAGCAACAGACGGGGGAGGCCGACAAGATCCCCTCCACCCTGAGCGCTAGCAGCGTGGTGGCCGCTGCCGCCGCCGCCGTGGCGAAACAGGGAGGAAAGATGGTGGGCGGCGGCAGCGCCGGCGGTAAGGCCTCCGCCAAGAAGACCGGAGGGGGAGGAGCGAAGTCCAACGGGAAGTCTTCCCCACCTCTGCACGGCAGCAACGGACCCTATCAGGGACAGCCTCCCACCAAGAAGGCGAAGGTAGGAGACAGAAGAGTCATTGTCAAAGTCCTCCTTGATGTCAAAGATGGCTCCACCCACCTTTTTTATCTGCGTTGGAGTTTTAACAGTGCAGCCTTTGAGTGTCTGCTCTGCTTGTTAACTGCGCCTTGCTCTTCTCTTCACCGATGAAAAATGATAGTGCACTAAGTGCACGCGCATTTTTTTTTTTTTGGTGCACTGGGCTCCCGTGCGTGCCTTTTATATCTGGCACACAGCGGAGCTCTAATCTCCTCGGAATGATCTTTTCTTCTCCTCCATTTTTTTCCCCTCGATATATACGATACACTACTATGGCGTGTATCAGAAACAAGATGAACAGCTGCTGTCGCGTTTAGTGAAGGTTGGCTCGTTCCAGGATTTTTTTACAACCCCCGACAATAGCTGCAAGTGTTGACCGCCCGCCATTACAGTGAAATGCGACTCTTTTCGCCCCTCCTTTTCCTCCTTACTACTTGTTTACTCCATGCATTTGCACCGAGGCCTCAGCCTGTCATGCTGCCAACATCCCAAGGAAGAGCCCCCTTCCCTCCAGCCCCTCCCCCCCTCCCCCAGTGGTCAATTAGATGATAATGACGCGGTGATGAAATGCATCCGCTGGCTCTGCTTGCTGGCCTGGTGCAGGAAGGGGAATTCAGATAGGGAGGGGGCAGGAGGCGCCCTTTTCAGTTCGCCTGGAAAAGAGAGTGAATGGGAGGGAGGAAAGGAGGAAGACAGGGAGGAGGTCGACGGAGTCCAACGACTGCAAACGAGCGCCCCTGTTCACGAAAAACGTCGCTTCCCCCTCCCCCTCCCTCCCCCTCCCTCCCCCCTCGCTTTATGCGTGTAGTAGTAGTAGTAGTAGTAGTAGTGGGCGATCCATCCATTCCGCAGCTGCCACCCCCATCGAGTCGAGGGAGTGAAGGGAGGAGAGGCATTGTCCTGTGAGTGAGTGTGCGGATTCTGCACTGCGCGCGTAACAGTAGTTGCACATCCTCAAAGGGTATGATGGTAAGGAGGAAGAGGAGGAGGAGGGAAAAGAGAACGGGGAGCACACGGAGTCCGTGGGGATTGCTGCGTGATGGAGGAGGAGGAGAGGAAATCACTGGAACTCGCAAGCAGGGCCAAGCTCTAGTAATTAGCCGTGGACTGAAGTTGTTGAGGTACATATCCTGGGCGTTCAACGCAATGGAACAGGAGTAACCATTGTTCCGAGAAGATTTCATGTTCGGAGCAGATTGGACCGAATGATTTCCAGCCCCACTGAAAGAGTCGCATCGCCCATCTTCTTTCCAATCTCGGCTTCAGAAATGTTAGTGTCTTTTGCAGCCATACTACGTATATCCCGTCTTTCCCTTTTTCCCCGCCCCCTCCCACTCCTCCTCCCCCTCTCTCTCCTCCCTTCGAGTGAGTGGGAGGGACGAGCCTTTTTACCATTTACTGTGGCCGAGGGAGGGGGCAACCAAGCGTCCGACGCTCACTTCACTTGCCCTCTCCTCCTCTCCCCCCTTCTTCCCTCTCCCTTGTCTTGCTTTGCTCAGTCAGTTACACTTTGCTGGCTACTTGACAGCCCTCTCTCTTTTCTAAGTGAGTGGAAGAGGAGGAGGAGTCGGCAGCAGCAGCAGCACTTCTTTCTCCTTTTCTCCATGAAGCGGTCCGCATGCAATGAGCTCATAAAATCGCAGGTTCCCGTTTTTTTATGGTGAGAGAAGGCGGGTCTGGAGTCACCATCGAATACTATACAACTGTATAGTTGGTCTTCATTCCACATGTTTATTTCCCTTTGCCTCCTTTCCGTTCAGTTTGTGTGACTTATCATTGGGTGGGAGGGACGTCTTGAGGTCCAGGTTTAACCTGTTTTTTCCCCTTTTACCCTCCTCCCTTCTTCTTTTCTCTCCTCCCCTTCCCTTTCGAGACTTTTTTGCCCCTTCTGCTCCCTCACCCGCCACTGGGAATTAGATGACAAACTTTTCCCCTGGATGCTGCTTTCTTCTCTCTTTTTTTGTACAAGAGCTGTTCTCCCCTTTTCTCTGTATACATTCAGCCTTCTCTCTCTAGTGACTTTTAACTTTGTGCGAGACGAGAATATTTGTCAGCTATCGACAAAAACTATTTTGTCTCGGCAGAAAGTGTGCAAAACATTGCCATATTTATATATATAGTTAGAGCCCTTATTATTACATAGAAAGAGCACTCAGAGGAGAACATCCCAATGAGTGTTGTGACTACCAAGATGGAGCAATTGCCACAAACATACCGTATCTCTTTCTCTCCCATTAAATCAGGCCGCAGACCAAACCCAGAAGAAAGAAGAAGAACAATGATCGATCGTGTTGCCTTTTCATCTTTTTCTTAGCTTTCCGAACTCCCCAACTTTTTACCTCCCTCTTCTTCGCAGCAGGAAAAGAAGCCCCGTTCTTCCTCTTCCTCCCTCCCCAACTTCACATTCAGTACAGCCCCCCTACGCGAGCACCCTTCAACAAGCAGAAAGGGGAAAGAGGGGGATCTCAGTGTGGCGGCATTGCTGGCATTCTTTTATGCCTGAGAGGGGCTGAGGAACCTCCTACGACCCACATGGAATAACCTTCATAAAAGAGGGAGAGAGGAAGAAGACGACCACAGAAGCACTTAGCACCTAAAATAGTGGGAGATATTTCTGCTTTTGCGCTCTGACAGCATGCTTTAAGGGAGACGATAATTAGCGACAAGTCTTTTTTTATAGAATTGTGTCCCCCATCTTCAGTCTGCGATCTCACCTGGCGATAACATTTTGACCCCCCCCTTCCCCGTTCTGCGTTTGGAACTCAACCCGAACTAATGAATCCCGGGTCTCGGCCACCTTCTCCCCCTCCCTTAAGCGCCAGGAGTATCCTAAAGGCATTACGCTGCAATTTGCCTCTCGCTCAGAAGGGAAGGAGTTGGAAAGAAAGAATGCTCGACATGCCTCGCTCCCCTCCCCCTCCCCTCCAGAGTTGCCCTTCGGCCCCCTCCCTTCCCTTCCGTTTGGGAGCAAAAATGGGAAGGATCTCTTTTATCCATTTCATTCTTAGTTCCACGCGCCGCCCCTGCTGCCGCCGCAGCCGCCGCCACCGCCGCCGCTGACGATGAAGACGACGACAAAGCCGCCGTCCAAGAACCGTAAACTGACGCTGGCATTTGATAGCCTTGGATACTTCTCTCTCTCTCCTCCGCGCTTTAACCTCCCTCCTCTTTCCCCCTTTTGCTCCACATCTTAAAAGCGGGCGAGCCGGGGAGCGGGCGGATGAAAATTTATGACTTTGGTCTCTGGCCGCAAAGAGGTGCGGTAGCTCCTTCGCGAGATCGTATTGCTCTTCCTCTCCCTCCCTTCCCTTCTGCACCCCGCACAGAAGGAAGGAAGGGAACATCGGTGATTGCCTGCCTCGGAGTATAGTAGTAGGTAGTAGTAGCAGCATCCATTTAGGCCATCTCGTAGAGTGGCTGCGCCCTCTGAAACAAATTATCCTACTTCCCTTTTTGGGTCTTTTTTTTTTTTTTTTACTTCCACCTTACGCTGAAGAGTGGGATTTTCGAAGCAGCTAGGATACCTGAGGACTTACCGGGGGGGACTATGAGAATCTATGCAGAAAGAGGAGATGAGCCTGGCTTTGTTTGGCCTTCCTCCTCTTCATCTTCTCTCTTTTTTTTCTCTCTTTTTCTCAGCCCTCTCTTCCTACTACTAGATGTGAGCGGATGCCTCCCTCGCCAGACGACGTGTCATTAATTTTCAACCATGGCAGCCTGCAAAGGAAAGAAAAGAAAAAGAAAAAGAGCGTACCTTCTTCTCTTCCTCCATCCCCCCCACTTGCTCCACCTCTGCGTGAAATTAAGTTGCTAGGAATGATGAGACCTACTTCTGTCTCTTTCTTTCTCTCCTTTTCCCTCTTTTCCCGAGAAAGGGGTGGGGAAAAGGGGGAAAAGAAGGAAGGAAGAAAGAGAAGATACCTGGAAAAAGTGGCGTAAAATCATCTGTGCCGCCCCTCCCCCCTGCACACACACGCACCGAGATTTCGCAGATTAGTGGGGAAGAATACGACGCATTCCTTCTTTCCTTTTTCTTTCCTACGTTGTTTATCGCTACAATCCAAGCAACACAAAGACGCCAGGGGGGAGGAAGAGGAGGAGGAGGACGGTGCGAGATTACATACCTAGTAGATGCCAGGGTCAGATTTTCCCCTTCTCTTTCACTCCATTCTATTCTGCGGAGTGTCTTGCGTGATTTGCGATTTGCACCTTTCTGTTTTCTCTTTTTTTCCTCTCCCCCTCCCTCTTTCCTCTTCCCTTTGGGTGGTCCTCCTCCTCCTCCTCCTTTCATGGTTTCGGTGTGGCAGTCAGGGGCAACTACTATGGAGGAGAAAGAAGCACGATTTCTTTCTTTCCTAGTTTTGAGAAGGGGAGGAGAAGGAGGATGAGGCAGAGTAAAGAATGTAAAAAACACTCGAGAGTTTGCTCGAATCCGCCCAAATGGAGGAGGAGGGCAGGACAGAGAAGAGAGAAGTTGGAGGAGGGAGAATATGTGATGACTATCTGAAGATGAAAGGTTGAAAATATGCCGTCTTGAGTAGGAGGAGGAGGAGGGTTGCGCCCCAAGAAAGGAGGGAAAAGAGGCTCGTGTGTCTTGCTGCTGCGTGCAGACGAAGTTTCCTTCCTCTTCGTGGATCGCGTGTACAGTATTTTCGAAGGGGGGGGGGGGAGGAAAAACCCCACTGTCCGACATGGATGGGGGGTTGGACGGTGTGGAAGAAGGAGGTGGAGGGGGGAGAAAGAAGAATGTCTTTAAACGCCCCCTCTGCTGCTCTTGGCTACCGTCTTTTTCTTCTCTGCCGCCGCTGTGTAGTAGTAGGAGTAGAGTACAGTATTGAAAGTTTTGATTCCTTTCTGGGGAAGAGGACGACTTTTCCCTCTTTCTCCTTTTCCATCTTCCTCTCTTTGCCCTCCTCCCTCCTCTCCCTCCTTCTTAACTTCTTTGCCTCTTTTTTATTGAAGAACGGGAAGTGGGAAAGGGGAAGAAGTTCCAAGAGTATAAAGACACCTTTGGAGAAGGTAGAGCTTAAAAGAAGAGCTTAAAAGAGGAGGAAGCAGGAGGAAAAGGGGAAATGAAAATGTTTTCCAGTCCAAGGAAAGGGGGGAAGGAATGATCGCTCGTCGATCTGACGTGGATGTAGGGGGGGAAGGGAAAGGGAGGGAAAGGGCAAGGGCAAGGGTGGCGGGAGAATGTTGGGAGTCTTATTGGAGCATCGGGTGAAACATATTCTGTTGGAAGGCAACTGCTGCCAGCGATAAGAAGCCGCCGCCCGAGCGCGGTTTCAGAAACATATGTTTTTACGGTTTGTGTGTGTGCCCCCCTCACACACACACCCACACACACACAGACCATGTGAGCCCGCATCCTGTTTCTTTTCTCTCGCATATCCATCCAACCTCTCAAAAAAAAAGAGGAGAGAAAGACGCTCTGCTGCAGTACTACTATACACATATCATCTCCCGTTTCTTATTCCTGCATCATTCACTATAGCTGAGCTTGGCACATGGGAGTGAGTGAGCCTAGTAATAACCCTTTCCCTCTTCCTTCCTCTTCCTCCTCTCCTTTCCTCTCCCGTTCGCGGGCTATTATCATGGTAATGAATCTCCTTCATGTTGTTAACCGCCTACCGCTCCCAGCTCCGGAGGGAGACGGCGTTTTGGCGTCGGGAAGGGAGGGAGGAAGCTGTCACTAAAGTCGGCCAGTCATCATAATGCAGCCGCCACCGGCGACGACGACGACGACGACGACGACGAATCATGGAGGAGGGAAGAGAGAAAAGTGAATATAAGAACAAATGATATCCTATCGAAGGGTGCACACAGGAGAAAGGGGGAGAGAAGAGTACTAGGTAAAGTGAAGGGAAGGAAGGGAGCTAATGAAGAATGGGGGGAGGGGACGGGGGGGGCGTGAAATAATCGTCTTCCTTCTTCTTTTTCTCCTTCCTTTCTTCTCTTTTTTCATTATGGTGTTGATTCTGCCGCTTCTTTTTCACAATGGATCCCTTCGCTTGGCCTTGCCCTCTCCTCTCCTCTTCTCTCCTCTCCTCTCTTCTCTTCTCTCAGCCATTCACTCGCCAAAGTCGGGCGCCGAAGGAGGAAAAGGGGGGAGAGAAGAATGACGGTGAGAATTAGAAACCGTTTCGCGTGACAGAAACCTTTTCGAGTCCCCTTCCTAGCATACGAAGGAAGGGAGGAAAAGAGTGCCTGCTCCTATTTTTTTTTCATTTTCTATTCTCCCTTCTCCTCACTTTGCCAAAAAAGGAGGTGCCTCCTCCGTCGATTTCGCTGAAACATTTATGATTTCGGCCAGTCGGTTGGTGGTGTCATTCGGGGTGGGGGTGGGGGGGTGGGGGGTAACACGGCAGCCTTACGGCCCCCCCCCGCCGC
>JAAUYM010056516.1_pt1 | contig 12568 bp, 21 predicted proteins | sample 7278001 | NCBI WGS metagenome assembly JAAUYM01 (sample SAMN14350224, study PRJNA611818) | marine sediment metagenome | isolation source: surface marine sediment (1.8m) | place: French Polynesia: Moorea | collected 2018-08
ACGACATCGTGGAGTACACCGACGTGCAAAAGGTGCTCAGGGAAGAGATTGTCAATCCTCTCAGGAAGAATCTGTTCGTGAGGTGAGGAGAGACGAACACCTATGTCGTCGTTCAGGACGTTTTCATGCTATTTTTTTAATCTAGGGCGGATAAGGTCATGAAGCTTCGAAAGCTCTTGGACAGCCTTACTTCGGTTAAGGGGCTCATGTCTGAGGAGAAAGGTGAGGACTGCTGTCTCGCCAAAAATGTTTAGGCTTTGACACTGATTAGTGATGATGACACATTCCGCCCCAGATCCCGAGGAGTTCCTGAACTCGCTGCTGACCCAGACGCTCCGCGCCGCCCCCTTCCTGGAGCTGTCATCGGGACAGACGGCCCACCTCTACCAGCTTTTCGTGGAGAAGCAGCAGGGCGTCTCCACGCCCACGGTGCAGGAGCTGTTCGAGCAGTCGTTCAGGTAGGTTAACGCAACATTTTTTAAATACAGTTAAATTAAATTCGATTTTGGAAAGATCGGTTTTTGAAGATTTGTTCTTTTTTTATGTCTTTTGTATAAGTGAAAAAAAAATCTAAAAGCCATGAAAGGTGTGTTTGATTTTTGAAAAAAATATTTGATTTTATTCTTCTTCTGCGTTTTGACAAAGCTGTATACCGACTGCATAAATCTACTTGCCTTTCAGAACGTCCGAAGTAAAGCTGCGCAAGGTGCCGCCCGTCCTGATCCTGCAGATGCCGCGCTTCGGTCGTCAGTACAAGGTCTACAACAGGATCGTCCCCAGCCAGATTCTGGACGTCACCGACGTCATCGAGGACTGTGAGTTTTTTTGTTCGGCGCAGCAGTAAATTTGTGGTGTTTTACGATCTGTCAGTTGCTTCTCCAGCCCCTCGCCAGTGCATCATCTGCGGCAAGCTGGCCGCCGTCGAGTGCCTGGAGTGCTTCGGCGACCACCACGGCGTGGGGTCCACCTCCGGCCTGGACAGCACGGCCTTCTGCGAGGAGTGCGTCGAGCCGGTGCACAACCACCACAAGAGGAAGAGCCACAGGATAGTCAGCATCAGCGTGCCGGAAGAATTTCTGTCCAACAGGTGAGCTGAGTAGGAAATAATTTAATTCCCTAACCCTCCCCACGCCAACCCGACCTCCCCCCCCCACTCTTCCACCTCCAGGTCCTCCGACTCCATCCCACGGCTGTTCATGGAGCTGTTCGCCGTGGTGTGCATTGAGACGTCCCACTACGTCACCTTCGTCAAGAGCGGCCTGGGACCAGACGCACCCTGGTGCTTCTTCGACTCGATGGCAGACAGAAAAGGCAAGTCGCAGCACAAGATTTCCCAGATATTCGACGGTTAAAACCTGAACCTCGTTGGTTTGGACAGGCGAGGCCGACGGCTACAACATTCCCGAGGTGAGCGAGGCGAACGACGTGTTGCGCTGGCTGTCCGAGGAGGGGGCCAGGTCCATCAGGGAGGTGGAGGTCGGCGGGGACGTCAGCGCCAAGTCGCTGCCGGTCCACGCCAGGAGGCTCATCTGTGATGGGTACATGTGCTTCTACCAGTCGCCACAAGTCATGATGTACAACTGAGAAAGAGAGAGAGAAGAAAAAAAGAGGTGACGTCTTCAGCTCAAGAGTGTGATGTTTGGTTCTTTGGAAAATTGTTGTTGTAATACGTTAATGAGAGATTGCAAGCAAAGCTCGGCTGTGACTGATGTGGTTTTTAAATGGCGGTTTATAATCCCGGCAATAAACTCAAATTGGAGCTTCCCAACTCAATGTCACGCCAATGTCAGTGGCGTACCAAAAACTCGACTTCACATTTTTTTTTCGTAAAAAATTTAATGTGATGCATTGCTTTTCTGACAATTTATACTTATTTTTCTCACGCATATTGTGATAGCCAGAGAATTTTGCTGCAGCACACTTTGGGTCTACCTGTCTTCATTCTCAAAATTTCTTCCTTTTTGTTGGGTAGAAGGGAGAAGGGGGGGGAACAGAAAGCCCCCCACCCAACAGGACAAGGTGGGAGGGAAGGGGAAAAGGGAGGGGGCAGATGAAAAACACAAAGACCGTTGTTGCTGCTGCTGCTGCCACCGCCGGCAAAAGAAGGATATACACTAACAGTAGGCATACGGACAAAGGAGGACTGGACTCTTAACCATACAGTATATAACAATATGCAGACCAAAATGGTCGGGACCATCGCGATGTCAACTGTTGAGGATGAGCTGTGCTACGCCCGCCTCCGCCGCGTCCGCTTCCTCATCCGCGCCTTCGACGGCGTCGTCGACTCCGAGTGGGAGGAGGCCAGGAGGACGATGAGGAACGTCGTGCGGAAGGAGACGGAAGAGGAGGACGACGATGAGGTGGACTCCGGGGGGGAGGTTCTCAGTCAGGACGACTTTCTCAGGATGGGAGTCAAGCCAGCCTGGTGGAAGGAGGTACAGGTGGGGGTCAGGAACTGGTGGAAGAGAAGGAGGAGGAAAAACCAACGAGACAGACCAGGTGAGAGGGAAGACGAAGTGAAAGAAGAAGAAGGGGTTGAGGATTCTCCCGACGCCCGCGTGATGGGCGTGGGTCTCTGGGGCGAGCTGACAGGGCGGGAGCTGGACCCGTCGGGCGCGCCCTACCGGGTTCGCCTGAGGCACGCCCGGATCTGCCAGCGACTGGACAGGAGGCCCTTCTTCACCTACTGGGTCTGCGCCGTGCAGACCGTGGCGCTGCTGCTGGTGCTGGCAGCCAACAGCGGGCGGAGGGCGGAGGAGGGGGAGATCACCTCCACGTTGGGCCTGGCGCCGTTCGGGCTGGGCGGACTGGCGCACAGGAGCGGGCTCGTGCTGACAGAGTTTCTCACCCTCGAGCAGGTGGACGTCTTCGAGCCGGCAAGCTTCTGGCTCGGGCCGGGCGCCCTTGGGCTGGTCCGCGCCGGAGCCGGGTTCGCGCCGTGCATGCGCCCCCGGTCGTCCTCGGCGCTGTCGGCGTCCCTGGCCGAGGCCAGGGCCGAGGAGCGGAGCACCGGGTGCTGCGTGCGCAACGACGGGTCCGGATGCGCCCAGACCCTCCGGCGCGCCTGCTCCCGCACCCTGTCCACCTTCACCCCCGGCACCGTCTGCGGGCTCGACCCGGCGGCCTGCGGCGGCCTGGCGGCCTGGGAGGAGGACTTCACCAAGTGGCCCACGACATGCAGAGTGGGCGGAGGAAGACGGAATCGGACTGAGGTCCTGGTTGGCGCGCCCACCCACCTGCAGTGTGATGTGGTGGCGAGGTATAGTAATCGTGCGGTAGTTCAAAATATTAATCAGTTTTCTGTACGAGCTTTACTCCCTTTCTTAACTATATGTAGGCCGTGTTGCATTGGCATCCATGGCAGGTGTGAACTGAGGTCCAGGGACTTCTGCGACTGGGTTGGAGGAACCTTTCACCCTGAGGCCGCCCTTTGCTCGCAGGTGAGATAGAACACTTACACCAGGAGGAGCAGATATTGCAAAATTCTTCCACCAGGTTTCGTGCATGACTGACGTGTGCGGGATGCTCCCCTTCTTCCTCTTTGGCCCCGACCGCCCGGACCAGCTGTACCGCCTCCTCACCTGCACCCTGGTCCCCGCCGGGCTCGCGCACCTTCTCCTGGCCCTGGCCTTCCAGCTGGCCTTCCTTCGCGACCTGGAGATGATGCTGGGCGCTGCCCGCGCCGCCGCCGTCTACCTGGTCTCCGGCGCCTTCGGCACCCTCGTCTCTGCGGCGCTGGTCGACGCCGCCCCCGAGTCTGGTCCTTCCGGCGCCGTCTTCGGTGTCGTCGGCCTCATCTTCGTAGAGGCGTATCGCGCCCGCTCCGTCCTGCGCCGACCCTGGCGCGCCATCGCCATCCTGGCCGGGGTCGTCGCCGTCTTCGCCCTCTGCGGCCTCTTTCCCTGGGTGGACAATTTCGCCCACCTGTCCGGGCTAGCCATGGGAGCGGTCGTCTCCATGGCCGTCGTGCCCACCTTGGAGGAGGACACCGGAGCCGCCAGGGTGCGTCGGGCGCTGTGGGGCCTGGGCGCCGCCGCAGCATTTGCGCTGGTGTTGGGAGGCTTCCTGGCCTCCTCCGAGTCTTTCTGTCAGCCGTGCCGATACCTCAGCTGCGTCCCTCTGCAGAGGGACTTTTGCGCGGAACAGAAGTTCCACTTCGACAAGAGGCAGAGATATTTCTAGCCATGGCGATAGTGCAACATGGTTCGGACTGACTCATTTGCAATAAAGTCCCATAAAAAAATGTAACAGACAAGTGCGTCTTTATTGACGTTACTCGACACGTACCGGATGCAACACTTAAACGTTCGGGACAGACTATAGTAGAATGGAAAGACTTCTGAGGAACACGCTTATCTCGCTACAGAATATTATTTTTTTTCCGGGAGTAGAATTAAATGCCAGTTAAGCTGAAAGATCAAATCCTCAGTGGAAGTGCCCGTGGTGATGTCCGTTTCCAACGTGGAAGCCGTCGTTTTCGCCGTCTCTTGATCCGCCGCCTCCTCCCAGGCCAAAGTGGACCTTCTCGGCAGACGCAGGGACGTAACTGGAAACAGAAACATCCATGTTTCGCAGGTTAGAAGGGAAAAAAAAATGATGTTTACTCGTAAGTATGGGAAATTGAAACTGTTGTGCCCTTCTCTTACGTGTTTTCTGGCGAGCACCTGGAGCAGCTCCTCCTGAGCGCCGGCTTCTGCCTGGATCCGTGGCAGCGCATGGCGAACCTCAGCTCCTCCGCCATCTCCGAGCAGAGGCTCTGGTGGTCGCTCAGCGCGTTCTTCCGGGAGTTCCAGCAGAACTCGAGCACGGCCACGATGATGGCCACGCTCAGGCCGCACAGCAGCACCACAAACACGCCGCCGATGTTCTTCACGCTCAACGGGTGCGCCTTTGAGTCCTTGCTCTTGTCCTGAGACATTTTATTTAAAAAAAGTCAACTAACAAATTGTACTACAGAATTGATTTTTACGCTAAACTGTCTTGCCTGTCTTGCACAGACGTCTCCTGTGTTCTTCCACCACTTATTATAAAGCATCTGCAAACACAGATTACCATTAATTCCCGCATGTTGTTTTATTTTATTTCCCTTCACTCCACCAACCTGAATGGTTCCCTTCTCCTGCAGCTCCAGTATGGCCAGCGACAGGTTGTCTCTCCAGGGCGACCCCTTGGGCGTGGCCACCCCGTACCCCTTCGAGTCCAGCAGCCCCCCTACCTGCGTCAGGTTGCAGTCTCTCTGCACCACGTAGTCCAGCATGGTGCTCTCCATCAGGAAGGCGTAGCCGCCCCTCTTCACGCGGGTGATGCCTTCGTCGTAGTCCTGCACAAACACCGACTGGTGGTGGTTCTCCATAAACTCCCACATCTGAAAGGAGGGGGCACTGGCTTTAGTCACACATGCAAGGAGTGCAATCGAGCAATTTCGCTTCCCGTACCTTCATGTAGGTATCGATCTTGGAATCCCTGAAGAACATCATGGTGGATCCTCCGCTGAGCGTCCCGTAGGCGATGTCCTTCTGCTTGGCCAGGTCCTCTGCGTTCTCGATGGGCGTGATCTGCCTCTCCACGGTCAGGAAAGCGGCCAGGTTGGCCGTGTACGAGGAGATGATGATGAGAGTGAAGAACCACCAGATGCTGCCCACGATGCGGGTGGAGGCGGCCTTTGGATTCAGACCGGAACCCTAATTTCAGGAGCAAAAGTCGTGAATTGGTGTCGCAGATCAGCATAATGACGGCGACGTTATCATTGTCGTTAATGACTAAATTAGAAAGCATATGCTATTGTTTATGGTGCTGTTGTTGATGGTGTTGCCGTCGTTGCTGTTTTTTTTTTTTTGTTGTTGTTGCTACTGCTTTCCCCCCTCCTCCCCCCCTACCCTTCCTTTACCTGTCTGAGAAACGTTCCTGTGATAAACCAGAATGAGTTCGAGACTGAGAACTGGTTCTCCATGAGCTCCGACTCCGACTCGCACGGGTGGGGACTGTTCCACTCGTAGGGGGAGAAGCGGGCCATCACGAACAGGGTGAAGCTCACCAGCACGTATGCGGCCAGAACATAGCTGGGGAGAGGAAAAAATTGTTTCTGTACGAGAAGAAGTCCCAATAAAAACTGACAAACCACTTGAACTTGCTTCATATTTTCTAACGTATTAAGTGGAAATGTCAGTTTTTATTGATACATCCTGTACTACATAAACGCAATGCGATGGAAATGGATTAATGAAAAAATCCGATATTTTGTGTTTTCTCAACTTACAGCCAGATTTCTACGGCTAGTGGGTTCATGAATGAGAACAGCCTGGTCGGCTTCCCGGAGGGAATCTTGAGCAGGATGGAAATGCCCAGGTTCATGAACGGCTTGGTGAAGTCGATGATCTGCTCGCGCGCGTAGTTGATGGTCATGGCCCCCATGGCCAGGTCGGCCTCGTCTTCCAGCAGCGCCCTGACCAGGCCGTTCCACTCTCCCGTCGTCACGTTCTGCGCGCCGTAGTTGTTGTCCGGCACCAGCTCCAGGACGTAGTTGAAGCCGACCAGCTCGGCGATGTGATCCAGCAGGTCGATGCAGAAGCCCTCGAACCGGTGGTTGCCCCTGTGCGGCGGCTCCCCCGGTTTCACCTTCTTGAAGGTTACGAAGGGCTTCTCCGTGCGGGTCATCACGCGCAGGGTGATGTTGAGCGGCCGGCCCTGCGTGAAAGCGTATCGGTCCGTGATGTTCAGGCCCGCCCTGGGGCTCCACTGGCCGACCTTCTCCATCCTGTTGTCGCGGAGCTTCAGCAGGTCTAGCTTAAAGTCGGACCTCTTGCTCTCGACGAAGCTGCAAAGCAACGGGAAATTCTTGTCAGAGGGCCCTGAACAATCCTGAGTCTTCCAGATCTCCAGAAGCCGCTTCTTTAAAAATAATGTTGTGCATTAAGTTTAACCACCGAACTTTTGTCTTCTCATTACCTACGTACTACAGCACTGTTCTCGGACTGACTACAGTAGTAGGTACATATGTGTGAAATCTTCACACATAATAAATTACGCGGTCAAATTAAGCCAGAAGTAAAGCATAAAAAGTTGTCGTAGTTTATATATATATATATATATATATATATATATATATATATATATATATAAGCCTCAGACTTACAAACCTGATTGGTCCGGTGAGCCCGTCCATCCTGACTGCTGACAGGTAGCTGAGGAGTGTGGAGCCTCCGTTCCAGGGCAGCTCGTCCTCGCACGACAGGGTACTGTGAAAAATAGTACCGTACTAGTAGGCCACTGGCGAACAAACTTAAGTAGTATCCTTCAACACTCTGAATTACGTCATCTTGAGTTCCGGTCCGTGTGCCTCGGCGCGCTCCAGCCCCCGGGCGAACACGTGCACGGAGTCGTAGATCAGCGCCGGCTCGGTCAGGATGAGCTGCGTCCTGTTCAGGATGGCCTTCCCGATGGGACTCTTGTTCTCCATCTCGCTGAGGATGCTCCTCACGTGCTCGGACTGGGAGTCGACCAGGCGGAAGGCCGTCATGTTCACCATGTTGTAGCGGAAGTCCTCGAGGTCGAACCTGTCAAGGATGGGGGTTGGAAGCTTCTGATCCCAAGTTGCCTCACGAAGAGTCTCCCCATTTTGTTCTCACGTTTCCACGTCGAATGAGGTGAACGTGTAGTGGTACTGGTTGTTGTTCATCTGGAGCTGCAGCAGCACCCTGAAAAAGAACTTGATGTTGTCGGCGTTGGTGTCCACCAGGATGTTTCTTATCCCTTTCTTCTTGATCTCCCTGAGCACCGTTCTGATAAGAGAGAACAAAGAAGGATCCTCCTCATTCCTCCTCTTAATTAGTTATAGTCTGCAAATGGAACGACAGCCCCTTCTCATTAATTATCATACGTGCCTGGAGGCAATAATGCACTACAGGGTGTCGAAATAAAAACCAGATATAAATAATAAATTAGTAATTCTATCACTTGCATCTAGAAGGGTCTCATAATCAATGTACTTTACATTTTAGAGTTCTAAGAGCTTTTTTTTTACACCCTGTTTTTTTTCCTTTCTCATGAACGAAGTCTGTGCGTTGCTGACGGCAAAGAAAGCAGTGAACAGTACATATTACAGTATTAGAAGACAGCAAATCTACTTGTAGTACGTTATTCAGTTTTCCCCGGTTTTTCGTAAACGTACTTTACTTCTTTGTGATCAACCAACCAACCAACCTGTAATTAGCCGGCACTGTCTGCCTGATGTACAGCTCTAGGCTCTTGGAAGGCGGCGACCTTACCAGGTCCTGCAGCCGAATCAGTCCGGACTCGTCCTCGTACAAGATGGCCGCCTTCGTCCAGTTCAAGTACCGCATCAGATCCTATGGACCAAAAAGAAACAACAAAAAATGTCTCCAAAAGAATAATCATTGGTTGCCTCATATTAGGTGTGACTCACCTTGTAAGCCTGGTTCATGAGATTTTGTGATGGGTGCAGACTCAGCGAGAACTCTTGAAACTCCTCGTCAAAACTGTTCCTGTATTGACATATGACGCTTGTAGCATTCTACGACAAGAAATGTGCACATATATGGTATGTACAGTACAGTATACATCTCACCTGGCCTCCAGATGCGGAATGTCGAGTGCGTCGCAGATGCTCTGTATGTGGGATCCCAATAGGAGGTCGGAGGGTCCGAAGAGGGCCAGGATGCCGTGCTCCACCTGACCGCAGACCTTCTTGGTGGTCCTGAACGAGTCCTCCGGGGGCACGTACTGGATGTCGTACACGATGGTGTGGTTGGGCAGGAGGGAGGGGTCCTTGTTGATGCTGTACACCGCGTACTTGAAGGCGAGCTCGGTGGCAGTGTCCTTTTGCTCGTCTGTAAACGGAAACAAAGCATGTCATGTGTATGTACATATAAGCATACGTAATGTTAAATTTGCATCGTCATAATCGTGGTCGTCGTCATCATCATCATCATTTTATTATCGATTAAAAATGTTGCTGTTATTGAAAGAAGGTCAACAGAAAATCTTAATGAACCCGGAAAGTTTCCATAACATACCTGTGAATATGGCCCCCACCCTGATGATGGGCGGCAGCTGCTGGGTGGGCCTGACCAGCGCCGCCGCCGACACCGCGAGCAGGAGGGAGACCGGGCAGGAACGGGGCATGGCGACTGTTGTCCTATCCTTGGAACGGGCAGGGGCCGGAGCCGAGGCCCAAGGTGCCGAAGCCGGCCTCTTGGCGGAAGGAGTAGAGCAGGAAGACCCCCAGAAGCACTGCGAACGCGATATGTGGGAAGTTAGTGTTGGTCATTAATAAACGACGACAGACTGACTAGCTTACCTACGAATCCCACTGAGACAGCGAGGTGGAGCCAAAGGGTCGCTTTCGGGCTAGGCAGCCGCGAGATTCCGCGCCTTCTTCTCCTCCACCTTCTCCTTTATCCACCGGATCAAACGCTCGAATCCAACCCACCCGACCTGAGAGGACCCGTCCATTCCCCAAACCACCCACCCCAAAAATAGCCCATATATACAATGTACGTTGTTATCGCGATGCCAAAGTCGAAGACTCCCTGGGGATCAGAAAGAGGGGTGGGGGAGAAAGCAGTAGGAAGACGTGTTTACGGAAAACAACGTCAAAGCAAGACAACAAATTGGCTTTCGAGCGTTTGAAGCCGATTTTTTTCCCTTTCAGCGGTTTCCATCCAGTCTTTGATACCAGCTTTTCTTGTAGTATTTCTCACTTGTCCCGAAGGGGAAAGAAAGAAAGAAAGCAGCAGCAAAACTTTCCTATCTCAATTCTGCAATCTCACCATTGCTTCTCTGTCCGGTCCCTGGGGCAATTTCCTTTTTAACACCTCCTGAAAAAAAGTGCCTCCTTTCTTCATGTCTGACAAGTTTTTTGATGTTAAACGCGAGTTTTTAAGCAAGCAAGTGCTCCACACTCTCAAGATAATTCACACAGCTGCCCCCGCCACGAGAAGCCTCCGCCAAGACTGGTTTTGGTGGGCATTTTCTCCTCTTCCGCATTGGAGAGAGAGAGACAGAGAGGAAGATGCCAAGGGATCCACGGAGGAAGAGAAAGAGGAGCTCTCTCTCTCCCTCGCTCTCTTTCTCCGCGTACATGGCCTTCATCGCTGGTTCCTTCCTCTTCCTTCTCATCCTCTCGTCTACGCGGTCCCCCCCCCCTTTCTCCCCAAGAAAAACCTTTCTCCCAGTTCCAGCTCTATCTTGCCTCTTTTCCGTGGAGGAGGAGGAACAGAAGAAGGAAAGACCACATCCATCCATCCGTCCCTCCTTTGGGAGGGAGTAAAGAAAGAGGGAGCGGCCGATCGACCGACAGGCTTAAAGCTAATTTGGTAACGTAAGGGAGGGGAAAGCATGAAAGATGAGCATCTCTTTATGTTTAGAGAGACCACAGGGGGGGGGTTCCCCACACTTTAAATATTAGATATTAAAAAACTGTTGTCTCATACGACAGAATTTTCCTGCAGAATCACATGAAGTAAGTAAGTACTAATATACTACAGTCAACTTTTTCTTTTTCGTACTTTGTGAATTGTATTCAAATATGGCAACTAACAATTAAAAAAATCGATTTTGCCAACTTTTTCTTTAAATTTCTGCCTAAAAACTTGCTAACTCGCTGGCCAAAAACACGTGGAGATATTGGTCGACATCATGTCGTCATTTTCCCCCAGAATTTACAATATACAGTATAGGCAGGTACACATCACAGAAGAAAATCGAGATGGTTGCAGTTTATGATGTCATCTTTGCACCATTTTTTTCTTTTTTCATTCTGGTTCGTGTTTATATTCTGACTTGATCATGCCTTCAGTCTGTCGGTAGAGAAATTTTTTGACTTGCTCGGTCACCTTCATCCTGTAAAAAGAATTTTGAGAAAGAAACAAAAAAAATTAGTGCATCAATTACGATAGCAAAGGCAGCTGCATCAGCAGCAGCAGCAAACCAGACCTGGAAAGCAGTGGTAGATCACCAACATTATTCACCTGTAGGTCACCTCCTTGAACACTGGACTCCTCTCCGCCACGACAAACCCAAGCTTGTCAAACATGGCGTGGCTGGGAACGTTGTCCTCCTTGACCTTGGCCTCAAAGGCCTCGACGCCCAGCTCCTCCGCCCCGTAGCGCAACATGAGGCAGGTGGACTCCCATCCGATCCTGCGTCTGCGCGCCTCCGGCTCGGCCACCATCACCTCCACCTCCGCCACCAGCAAGCTCCCCTCGCCTCTCAGGAAGAGGTTGGTGTCCCCGACCATCGAGCGGACCTCGTCCTCGCCGCCGTCCTCGTAGGCGACCCTGTCCAGGATGATGAAGGTGCACTTGTCCTCGCTCTCCCTCCACGTCTGCTGCATATGGAACTCCTGCTCCAACGTCAGCGGCTCTGACCCTGTCAGCTCCAACAGCTCGGGATTCTTCATCCACTCGTGGTACCTAGGAAAGGAGGAACATAATAAGTAGCCAGACCAGATCAGTAGGTGGTGGCAAGCATTCTTCGTACTCACTTTCTGACGTGGGCTTCTCTGTACGGAACGAGGACGACCCGGTGGCCTCGCAAACGGACTTTCCAGTTCCTCCTCATGGCTCGGATGGTTACGATTGCACCAAATCTCCAGACTAAGCTTCATGCAAATAAAGGTAGTAGGATGAGAAGCTTTGGGAAAAGTAACTAGCTACATGTAGACCTGCAGGCTGTACTGTACCGTACTATACGGTCTGTAATGCAAAAATAAGGTTGCCACAAACAGTGCGAGATTTCCTGCTATGCTCAATATAAATGTCATCTTTTCATTAGATTGTGATCTGTTAAAGAGACATGTAACGTTAAGGCCATGATGACACAGTTAACAGCATTAACATGAAGCAAAATTGCAACCGGTGAAATGTAACGTCTTGTCTCGGTGGCAAACCTTTCTACTCGCCTAGTAAACAAAAACAATTTGGAGAAGAACCGCGCGGCATGAGAGAAGAGAGAGTTTTTCTCCGGTGGGAGGCCGGGGCCTCGGGCTCGGGCCTCCTTCCTTAGAAGCTTCGCCTTTTCCTCGCACTGTTGGCGTTGACACTATTTTGATGTGTCTGTATGACCAAATAGCTTAGCTTAGCAAGAAGCACTGCATTCAAGGGTGCCAGATATGACCCTCCCCATGCTAACACTTCCTACTCGCTATCCAATATCCATCCCTTTTCCCATTCACCTCCTGTCTCGACATCCCGACGGAACTTTTAAACTTACAAACGTAACAAAATTTCGAAAAATATTGTGATGTACGTGGTATTCTAATGACGTGTTCTGTGACAAGTTTAAAGCAGAATTTGTTACGCTCGTAAGTTTAAAAGTCCCGTCGGGATGGAGACATGGAGAACAGGCTCAACTTCATCCTGGGGAAGAACGCAGGCGGAACCCATACTGATATACTTTACACTTGTTGATATAATCATGCCCGTGAACATGACATTCCCACCAATATCGCTAGCGTGAATTTAGTGATAAGTTACAATAAGTTTTTTTTCCCACTATTCTAACACCTGCACTGGCGTTCTAACGCTGTATAAGTGATATAAAAATC
>JAAUYM010020685.1_pt1 | contig 12564 bp, 15 predicted proteins | sample 7278001 | NCBI WGS metagenome assembly JAAUYM01 (sample SAMN14350224, study PRJNA611818) | marine sediment metagenome | isolation source: surface marine sediment (1.8m) | place: French Polynesia: Moorea | collected 2018-08
CACCCGAATTGTGAAGCCTGGCGCCAGAGGGGCAACGTGTTTTCCGGGAGCGTAGTTGTACAGCATTATCTTACGCGAAGTGCCTGCATCATGGCATGCCAGTTGTAACCTTTTTGTAAGGGAAATCAATGGCTTAGAATTGCGTCCATCCGCCGATGGACGGTCGCTTCTGTTGCGTATCCGGTCGCTCATGTCTAGCATCAGGGGCTCTCTCCAGTGCTACCGCAAACACCATGAAAAAGAACAATAATCTCGCGATTTTCCTCCTGATTTTCCTCGCCGGCTGCGGCGGAAATTCTGAAACGACGGTACCAACCGAAGTGCCTGCAGTCCTGACGCCAGAGCAGATTCGTCAGGCGACATCGACGCTTGATGGTGATCGCATCACTAATGCTGACGACGAACCCGGGAACTGGCTGGCACACGGCCGCGACTATGCCGAGACAAGATACAGCCCGCTTGAGCAGATCAACGTCGACAATGTCGAGGATCTTGGCCTGGCGTGGTACTTCGACACCGGAACAAAGCGCGGGCTCGAGGCTTCACCGATTGTTGTCGACGGCGTGATGTATTCGACCGGGTCGTGGAGCGTGGTTTTTGCCAATGATGCGCGGACCGGCGAACTCATCTGGAAGTACGACCCGAGGGTGCCCAAAAGTTGGGGTGAAAACGCGTGCTGTGATGTCGTCAACCGCGGCGTTGCTGTCTGGAAGGGCAAAGTTTACGTCGGCACCATTGATGGTCGCCTGGTGGCGCTTGATGCGGTGACAGGGGACGTCGTGTGGGACGTCAACACAATTGATCGCTCCAAGCCCTACACTATCACCGGCGCGCCGCGCATCGTGAAAGACAAGGTGATCATTGGCAACGGTGGTGGTGAGTACGGGGTGCGTGGCTACATCACTGCCTACAACACCGAGACCGGCGAGCAGGAGTGGCGTTTCTACACGGTGCCCGGTAACCCCGAGGATCCTTTTGAATCACCGGCAATGGAAATGGCCGCCAAGACCTGGACGGGCGAGTGGTGGAAGTTTGGTGGCGGAGGCACCGCCTGGGATTCAATGGCCTACGACCCTGAGCTCGATCAGCTCTACGTGGGCGTTGGCAATGGCTCACCCTGGAATCAGACCATTCGCAGCCCGGGAGGCGGCGACAACCTGTTCCTGTCTTCGATTGTCTCTATCGACCCCGATGACGGCTCTTACAACTGGCATTACCAGACCACGCCGGGGGAGACATGGGATTACACCGCAACACAGCACATGATCCTGGCCGAGCTCAATATCGGCGGCGAAATGCGCAAGGTCATCATGCAGGCGCCGAAGAACGGTTTCTTTTACGTGGTCGATCGCACCAACGGTGAATTCATCTCGGCCGAGAAATATATCCCCGTAACCTGGGCGACGGGTGTCGATCCGGAAACCGGTCGGCCGATAGAGACCCCGAATGCACGCTACCAGGGACCGAATCCGCTCGCGGCACTGCCCTATGAGGCGCAGGTTGAAGCCTTCAAGGGACTCAGTGATGAGGAACTGGCTCAGGCATTCCACCTGCCGGGCCCGCTTGGCGGACACAACTGGCAGCCGATGGCCTACAGCCCCGATACCGGGCTCGTCTACATACCCGCACTGGAACTGCCAACCGCGTACGCAAACCCGATTGCGTTCGAGTATGACCCTCAGCTGGGTCGTTGGAACCCGGGGGTGAACTTTGATCCGGGCGGTGCGATCGATCCGGAAGTCGAATCCAAGCTCGCGACCTTTAATCTTGGGTATGTCTCTGCCTGGGATCCCGTGGCGCAGGAGGAACGTTTCCGTATCCAGCATCCGGGACCGTGGAATGGCGGTATGCTCGCGACGGCAGGTAACCTGGTTTTCCAGGGCACTTCGAGTGGCCTGATCAAGGCGTTCAGGGCAGATAACGGCGAGGAGGTCTGGAGTACACCTGCGCAAACCGGCGTCATTGCACCACCTGTTACCTACACGGTTGATGGCGAACAGTATGTCAGCATCGTTGCAGGATGGGGCGGCGCTTTTGCGCTCGTGCAGGGTGAGGCCGCTGAGCGGCTGAAACAAAAGAACCGGGGTCGAATCCTGACGTTCAAGCTGGGGGGTGACCTGTCACTGCCTCCTATTGAGCCCGATGCGCCGATTCCGGAGCCGCCGGCACTGGAGGGAACGCCGGAGCAGATCAACGCGGGACGTATCGCGTTCCATCACAACTGTGCGGTCTGCCATGGTTCGGGCGTGCAGGGCGGAGGGGTCATACCTGACCTCCGCCACATGCCTGCCGCCAAGTACGCGGCGTTCGACCAGATCGTGCTCGGGGGCGCGCTCATCACGCTGGGTATGCCTGGTTTCAGCGAACACCTGACGCAAACCGAAGTCGATAACATCCGTCACTATGTCATCGCCGAGGCGCATGAGCTTCAGGCAGAACTGAACGGCGCCGACTGACCCCGCTCGTCCTGAGGTCGTGAGCTTGCGTAGCAAGCGTTAAACCCAAGCAGCATTCGCGTCCGCGAATCTGCGCAGGGTCCATGCAAAGCATGCGCCGAAGGACCTCGATGTTTGATGAACCTTGAGGTCCTTCAGCGTTGCGCGTCGCGCAATGCTTCAGGACGAGGAACGGTTATTGCGTCTCCAGCATCGTGATCTTCTCGCTGCCCTCGAGCAGCGGGGTGATCTCGGCGAGCACTCGCCTGCGCTCGTCAGACTGCAGCCAGTTGTCCCAGTCCCCGGCCGACTGCCACTTCGACATCACAAACCGGCGACGACGGTCATTCTGGTCGATCAGCGCTTCACCCGAGATGCATCCCGGCGCCTGCTGCACGCTGCTGATGATCCTTCGAACCGTACTGTCGTAGTAGTGCTCGTGGCCTTCGACGATGTATCGCTCGATGAGTACGCGGATCATGGCGGGTCAACTTGTTACAATAACGATGGTCCGAATTATACGGTTCGGAGTGAACAAGTGAAGCCAAGTTACTGTTTTATAGAGTTTTTTAGAGGGCGGCATGGCGGTCGAAGAAGACGTTGAACTCGATACCAAGGGGCTGCGCTGTCCCGAGCCGCTGATGGTGCTCCGAAACAAGATCATGGACATGAGCCCCGGACAGGTTGTGAAAGTCGTTGCGACAGATCCGTCAACGTCCTGGGATTTCGCCAACTTCTGCAAGTTTCTCAATCACGAGCTCGTCGACCAGACCGCTGAGGACGAGATCTACACCTACTGGATCCGGAAAGGCCGCGGATCTTCCTGACGTGACTGACATCCACTATTACTTTGCCTATGGCAGCAACATGAACCGGTCACGCGTCGAGATGCGGGAGATGCCTTTTGTTGAGCATCACGGGGGACGCCTGCATGACTACAGGCTGGCGTTCAACAAGCGTTCCCGCGTGCTCCCGGGAGCAGCTTCGGCGAATGTCATTGCCGCGCCGGGTCATGTCGTTGAAGGGGTCCTTTACAGGCTTCCTGAGCCGGAAGCGATCGAAATGATGGACCCCTTTGAGAGTTATCCGGTTGCCTATGACCGACTTCGCCTGCCTGTGCTGTTTGATGAGCAGGTTTGCCACGCGTGGGTCTATCTGGCCAATCGTGAATATGTCGTGGAGGGACGCAGGCCGGCGCGCTGGTACCTAGATCACTTGCTGGAAGGTCGTCCGCATCTCACGGACGAATACTACCGATCGCTCCTGATGACAGAGTGCATGCCCGACAGTGACGTTGAGCCTCGATGAACGCTAACGAGATTGTTGAGGTGTTCCAGTCTACCTTCCCTGACGTACGGCTGACCGGGGGTAACGAAGAGCCCTTTTACGCGCCGGCGGGTGACGCAAAGCCGGCAACGATCTACTTCAAAGAGGATTTTGCTGCGAGTGCCCTGCACGAAGCCGCTCACTGGTGCATCGCCGGGATGAGCCGAAGGCAGCTCCCTGACTTTGGCTACTGGTACGAGCCGGAGCGTGACGCGGCAACCCAGGCCAGATTTGAGGAGACTGAGGCGGGACCCCAGGCGCTGGAGTGGATCCTGTCAAACGCCGCGGGTCGGAGTGTTCGGGTGAGCGTTGACAATTTCGGGTTGCCGACCAGTTGTCTGGACGCATTCCGGGAGCGCGTCAGGGAAAGCGTCGTGTCCCGCCTCGACAAGGGGCTTCCGCCCCGCGCATCCAGGTTCGCCGATGCGCTCTCGGCCCGCTCGGGGTGCGAAAACTACCTTGACCGAAGACTCTATGAGGAGCTGCCGTGCTGACGTTTCCTGACGACTACCGCACCGAGACCGGCCTGGACCAGGCCGAAGATCACATCGGACCGTTCTATCATGCCCGCGATGTCGACGGTCCGATCTATGCGTTTCGCGCGGAAGAACGTCACTGCAATGCCAACGGAACGGTTCATGGTGGTGTGCTGATGACGTTTGCCGACTTTGCCCTCTGCATGGCAGCGACGAACAACTACAGCGGAGAAACCTGTGTGACCGTGTCTTTCAACAGCGAGTTTGTCGCGGCGGCACCGATCGGTGAGCTCGTCACTTGCCGTGTCGAGGTGACGCGCAAAGCGCGAACCATGGCGTTTGTGCGTGGTGTAGTCAGCGCTGACGATGCGGTGGTACTCACGTTCAGTGCTGTTGTTCGACGGTTTATCGAGGAGAAATGATGGCGCCGCTGTACCTCGTCGATGCGTCGATCTATATCTTTCGCTCTTACTACTCGATTCCGACCACGTTTTTTGCCGCGAACGGCGAGCTGGCGAACGCCGTCTACGGCTATACGAACTTCCTGCTCGACTTCAATGACCGAGGGCCTGAGCTTGCCTCCTTCGCCTTCGATGAGTCGTTAGTCAGCTGCTATCGCAATGAAATCTATCCAGAGTACAAGGCAAACCGGGATCTACCGGATGAAAATCTGGAGTTTCAGCTTGCCGCGTGCAAGCGAGCGACGGAGCTGCTCGGGTTTCACTCCCTGTCGCTCCATGACTATGAGGCAGACGACATCATCGGTACGCTCCAGAAGCAATTTGGTGATGGCCGCGAGGTTTTCATCGTCACGCGCGATAAAGATCTCGGTCAGCTGCTGCGTGAGCAGGACAAGCTGTGGGACTTTGCAGCGGATGCCTGGTCGGGCCGCGATGACGTCCGGGAGAAGTTTGGCGTTACGCCCGAGCAGCTCGCAGACTATCTCGCGCTGGCAGGAGATACGGTCGACAACATTCCCGGCGCGCCCGGAATTGGTCCGAAATCCGCGGTTGCGCTGCTAAATCACTTTGGATCGCTGGAGGCGCTGCTCGCGCGTGTTGACGAAGTGCCGGAACTGAAGATCCGGGGCGCAAAAAAGATGGCGACAACGCTCGAAGAGCACCGGGAGATGCTCAAGATTTTTCGGGAGATCACCGAGATCCACCAGGCGGTGCCGATGGATGTCAGCATCGATGACTTGAAGCCTGCAACGCCCGATTTGGCGGAGCTTGAGGCGTTTGCTGACGAGATGAACTTCGGGCCGCGCATTCGCCAGCGCATGGCAAAGCTGGGCAGATGAACGACAGGCGAAGGCTTCGAATTGGCCTTGTCATGAATCCGCTGGCAGGGATTGGTGGTCCAGCGGCACTCAAGGGAAGCGACGGCGCCGAGACGGTTGCCCGTGCCAAAGCGCTCGGTTCCGAAAGTCGCGTGCTCGAGCGCGTGGTTCTCTGCCTCGAAGGCATCGATGACGATTACTTCGAGCTCTTCACCGTATCGGGATCAATGGGAGAAGAAGCCTGCATCCGCGCGGGTCTTCCGCATCACTTGATCGCGGACATGCCTGCCGGCGAGACTTCCCCTGACGACACGCGACGCGCGGTTGCTGCGCTTCAGGATCAGGACATCGATCTGCTGCTGTTTGCCGGTGGCGATGGTACCGCACGCGATGTCCAGGACACGGTTGACGCCGAACAGACCGTCCTCGGCATTCCCTGCGGCGTCAAAATGCACTCGGGCGTATTTGCCAACAATCCGGCTGCGGCGAGCCGCGTGCTTTCCGACATGATCGCGGGACGTCTGGTTTCGGTGATGAAAGGAGAAGTTCGCGACATCGATGAAGCCTCGTTTCGCGAAGGTGTCGTTCGCACGAAGTACTACGGCGAGATGTGGGTGCCGGAAGAGCTTCGTTACCTGCAATCTGTGAAATCAGCGGGGAAAGAAGTCGAAGAGCTGGCTGTGCAGGAGATTGCGGCTGACATCGTCGAGAACATGGATCCCGATGTGACCTATTTCATCGGCTCCGGGTCCACGCCGGGTGCCGTTGCCGAAGCGTTGGGTTTACCCAATACGCTGCTGGGTGTCGACGTGGTTCGAAATCACGAATTGCTGAAGGCCGACGCCAACGAGGCGGAGCTGGCGCGCTTTGCCAGTGACGCTGCCTGTCGAATCATCGTGACCGCGATAGGCGGCCAGGGGCATATCTTCGGTCGGGGTAATCAGCAGTTCAGCGCACGCGTCATCGAGGCCGTCGGTGTCGAAAATGTCATCGTGATTGCCACGAAGGGCAAGATTGAAGCGCTCGAGGGTAAACCGCTGCTCGTTGATACCGGATCGGCCGGGCTCGATGAGAGATTTGCCGGTCCGATTCGGGTGATTACGGGGTATGAGGACGCCGTCCTGTATCCGGTTGCAGCCTGAGCGACGGCTGAATCTTGCCAGTTATGTCTGGCGAAGAATGTGACGGACGACCTTGGTCACGGCAATCGACGAGCCGCTCTTCAGCGCACGGCGAAGCTGGTTGATGACCAGCATGCGTTCTTCCAGTACCGACGGTGTTACCGGTGATTCCTCTTTGTCCGGCGCAATGCTGATCACGTTCGACTCCCCATCCTCAGCGGGCGTATAGATCTCGTCTGCGACCTCTGTGAGCCGCAGAAACGCCTTGTGTGTCAGGCTGGCCTGGTCAATACCATCCTGGCGAATGGTGTCGGCGTAGCGCAGATAACCTTCTTCCGCGAGCCAGATCATGGCGAAAAAACCCGCCGTATAGCGCGGGCTATGAAGCCCGTACTCGTCGGGTTCGTCGATCCCCGCAACCTCGTCGACGTAAACAGGATGCTTGGTCGGGAACACCGAATACAGGATCGTCAGTATCTTCGCGATGTGGTTGTAGAAGTTTTCGACATTGATATCGGCCATGGCGGCCATTATATAGTTGAGAAGTGGGTGATTCACACGACCAAAAAGTCAGGCAACTCGTGCCGGAAGTGACCGAAAACTGGGTGCGCGCCCTGCGTATCATCCTGAGCTTTCTGGCGGTGCTCTGGGTCGCCGAGACGGTGAATACGGTGTTTGGTCACCGGCTCAACGTTTTTGGCATTTACCCGCGCGAGATCGAAACGCTGCCGGGAATCCTGCTGTGGCCGCTCCTGCACGCCAACTTTCAGCACCTCATCATGAACACGACGCCGCTGGCGATGCTCGGCTTTTTTGTCGCGCTCCGTGGCTGGAAAGTGTTCATCAAGGCCAGCCTGCTGATTCTCGTCATTGGCGGACTGGGCGTCTGGTTGTTCGGCCGGCCCGCCTATCACATTGGTGCCAGCGGGCTCGTCTTCGGGTTTTTTGGTTTCCTGGTTGCGATCGGGATCTACGAGAAATCGCTGTCTGCGCTTGCGATCGCGTCCTTTGCAATCTTCTACTATGGCGGCCTGATCTACGGCGTCTTGCCGGCTGGCGGGTTTGTGTCCTGGGAGGCGCACCTGTCTGGACTTTGCGCCGGCGTGTTTGCCGCACGCATCTTTGCGATCAAACGGCAGACCTATACGAGCGACGTCTAGCTGGCGCGATCAGCGTCGGATCGAGAACAATACTTTGCTTTTGATGTCCTCCAGGGAGAGCGGACCGAAGTCCTCTTCCTGAAGGCTGTCAGGCGCGTCGCCTGCTACCTTCAATGTTCCCGACGGCTCGATTGAGGTGACGCGTTTGATGATGGTGTCGTACTGTCTGTGTTTGCAGACGACAAGATCGCCAACGCGGAGGCGTCGAAAAAGTCGCGTTGTCAGCACGAAGTCGCCCGAATCGAGCGTTGGCTTCATGCTGCTGCCGACGACCTTGACGACGCTCAGCATGGCAGGGGATTTACCCGAGTTTCGGGTAAACGACCGGCTCTTCCGGCGGGTAAGGGCAGGTAGCCGTGAAGGTCTCAACACCTTTGGTCTTCCAGAACGCTTCTGCAAACTGGTTGACCAGCTTCAGCAGCTCTTCGCCGTGCTCGCGATCAATGTGCTGCTTGGCCTTGGAACCCTGCAGCATGATGCTGTGAACCAGCTCGTGAACGCCTTCGACCTGGTCGAACTGCGGCTGCTTGAAGTAGTCGCCCCAGATCACGCGAACGGCATCTTTCACTTCCAGTGCGTGTTCTTCTTTTTGCGTCACCAGGCGAGCGAGCTGCGCCTGCTGTGCCAGCGTCAGCGGTTCGCCGGTATCGAGTTCCTTGATGAGGTCCAGCATGCGGATGACGGTCAGCGCGGCAATCTGTGCCGTTGACGGGTCATAAATCTTGCAGGGGATGTCGCAGTGAGCTTCTGCGGTTTCAAATTCCACATGCTTGTCCAGGGCGGTCAGCATCTTCTTCAGCATTCGTCTTTCTCCTTGGCGCTTGACGGATCGGCGTCGGTTCACAACCGAAACGGATCGCTAGTTTAGCACTTATGGCTGGCCGGAAGGCCACCAGCGGCAGATTGCGGCGACCAGGGACGGGCGCGCGAGGTGGATAGATGAAGAAAAGCGAAATTGGAGCGGGTAACGAGATTCGAACTCGTGGCCTCAACCTTGGCAAGGTTGCGCTCTACCAGCTGAGCTATACCCGCGTATTCAGGACGTCGAATTGTACTACGTCCTGTGCCATTGAGAAGACCCGCACCGGGCAGGGTCTTCAGCAAAGATGGCGTCCCCTAGGGGAGTCGAACCCCTGTTGCCAGGATGAAAACCTGGAGTCCTAGGCCTCTAGACGAAGGGGACAGGAAGCGGCGCATTCTATGGATCTTGATTGCCGTCGTCAAGCGATGACGCCACGCTCAGCAGGGGATCCTGATCCACCTCGGTGGCGACTTCGAGCTGCAGGTCGGTGATCGCCTGTTCGGCGTCCTCGGTGCGATCTTCGTAGCAGGCAACGTGGAACATGGCGTCGCCCTCGCTCACCAGCGGGAGGTTGAGCTTGCCGATCACAATACCGTCTTCGGAGCAGTACACCGGGGTTTCCTGATCGCCCATCGGGTCACCGATGATGCCAAGCAGGTCACCCTCACTGACACTCGACCCGACGTTGACAACACTTCGCAGCACACCACTCGTGTTTGCCCGGACCCAGGTCGATCTGCGCGAGATGAAAGGTGCGGGCGGCGGGTGTTTGCGTCGCGTCGGTCGCAGCATGCCGAGGTGTCGCATGATGTTCATGACGCCGCGCACGCCGACGCGGATCGAGAACTCGTCGAATCGCAGGCTTTCACCGCCTTCATAAAGCAGGAACGGGATCCCGCGCTCGGCAGCCTCCTCCCGCAGGGAGCCGTCGCGGAGTCGCGAGTGCATGAGCACCGGTACGCCGAACGCCATGCCCAGTTCTTTTGATGCCGTATTACTGAGATCCACCCGAATCTGCGGCAGGTTTGTTCGATGCCGTGCCCCGGTGTGCAGGTCGATGGCGAAGTCGCACCGCGACAGCAGCTGGTCGACAAACTTGTCAGCGACTCGCGAAGCCAGTGAGCCCGTGCTTGAACCCGGAAAACTCCGGTTGAGGTCGCGACCGTCCGGCAGGTAGCGAGTCTGGTGCAGGAAACCGTGCACGTTCACGACAGGGATCGCGAGCAGGGTTCCCCTCAGTTGGGAAAGGGAGGGGTGCCTGAGCAGCCGCCGGATAATCTCGACCCCGTTGATCTCGTCACCGTGGATTGCGGCGCTGACGACAAGCGTCGGTCCGGGCCGTTTTCCGACCAGTACGTTAACGGACATGGCCAGATTGTCATTGGTAACCAGCGGCGCGAGCGGGATATCGACGATCTTCCTCTCGCCGGGCTGGATGATCTCACCGCCGAACTCGAATGGTTCGTTGCGGGACTTGTTTTTGGGCTTGCTGTTTATTGCTCTTCTCGCCTGCCGAGCCTGAAGGAACGGGACGGATCGACTACAAATCGCCGGCGCATCGCATTGCGGCCCAACAGAAAACGGTACTTCATGTTGTCTCGATTGGTCAGCGTGACCTCGACCCTGAATTGCCATTGACCCATATGGATTCCGGTTTCGATGACATATCGCTCTTCGGTGTGTCCGCCGGAATCTGTCACGGCGCGCTTCTCTTTCACCGGCGCTTCGCAGTGAACCTCGTATTCATCGCTATGGCGGTCAGGGTGCAAGCCGAATCGGATCCAGGCTTCGTGGTCGCGTTCGAATTCCTCGATATAAAAGGTGTGAAGTGCGCATGTCTTTGCACCGGTATCTACCTTGGCCACGATATCTGTCGCCGAGAGCTCTGGCAGATCAATACACTCTCGCCAGCCGAGTGTCACAAGTTCACGCATGGGGAGGCGAAGGTTCGCGTCCGTCTGAAGGATTACTGGCGATCATAAGGTGTTTGACGAGGGACTTCATTTTTTCTACTTTCGTGAATGAACGACAAGTGAGCACAAACGTGGCTAACGAACCTACAAAAGACTCCGACTCACGGGAAGGAGTTGAACGACGAAAGGGCGAACGCCGTAAGCCGGATACTGACCGGCGCGGTGGCGATCGGGTCGTCACCGAATCGAAGCCTCGCCGCCAGAATCCGGGTCGACGCTCGACTGACAAATAACGACCGACGCCTGTGTCGATTCCCACCCTGACGACGTTCTGCGTCTATATTGTCGCGATGCTGGGCATTGGCGTGCTCGCGTATCGGGCGACCAGCAACCTTGGCGATTACCTGATCGGCGGCCGACGGCTCGGTCCGGGGGTGACCGCGCTCAGTGCGGGCGCCTCGGATATGAGCGGGTGGCTGCTGCTCGGCCTGCCCGGCGCGCTGTATCTGGGCGGTCTTGGAGAGAGCTGGATCGCAATCGGACTTGTTGCTGGCGCGTTTGCCAACTGGACGTTTGTGGCGCGGCCGCTTCGCGAGGAGACCGCGCGACTGCACGCAATCACGCTGCCCGACTATTTCGAGGCGCGGTTTGACGACCAGAGCCACATCCTGCGGCTGGTTTCCGCAATCGTGATACTCCTGTTCTTTACGTTCTACGCTGCTTCCGGAATGGTTGCGGGCGCGACACTGTTTGCTTCTTCTTTTGGGCTGCCTTATGTCACGTCGTTGCTGCTCGGCGCAGTTGTGATCGTGGCATACACGGCCGTCGGCGGCTTCCTTGCCGTCAGCTGGACCGACTTTGTGCAGGGCACGCTGATGTTTCTGGCGCTGATTGCCGTCCCTGTCTTTATGATCGTTGAACTGGGCGGCCCGGGCGCAACGATGGCCGCGCTCGAGAGTGTCGATCCGTCCCACCTTTCACTGTTTGCCGATGCCACGTTGCTGGGCGTGCTGAGTCTCGCCGCGTGGGGGCTCGGATACTTCGGGCAGCCGCACATTCTCGTCAGGTTCATGGCGATCGAAAACCCGAACGGTGTGACGAGAGCGCGGACCATTGGTATGGGATGGATGCTGGTGTCTACGCTGGGCGCGGTAGGTGTTGGCGTCATTGGTATTGCGTACCTGCAGTCGATTGGTCAGCCGCTCAGCGATGCCGACAGCGAGACTGTGTTTATTGTCGCGACCCAGGTTCTGTTTAATCCCTGGATTGCCGGCGTGCTGCTCGCGGGCATTCTTGCGGCAGTGATGAGCACGATCGACTCCCAGCTGCTGGTGTCGTCGAGCGCACTGTCTGAAGACTTCTACAAGATCTGGCTGAAGCCCGGCGCGAGCGAGAGAGAACTGGTGATCGTGGGCCGGACAACCGTCATCATCATCGCTGTTGTTGCTGTTCTGATTGCGCTCGATCCGGAAAGCAAGGTGCTCACACTGGTGTCTTATGCCTGGGCGGGTCTTGGAGCAAGTTTTGGTCCCGTGGTGATCATGTCGCTGTACGATCGCTCGATGACGCGGGAAGGCGCCATTGCCGGCATGGTCACCGGCGCAGTCACGGTTGTCGTCTGGAAACAGCTGTCAGGCGGGATCTTCGATGTCTATGAGCTTCTGCCGGCATTCCTGCTGGCGCTGGTTGCGATTGTAGTCACCTCAACGCTGACGCGCGGCGGTGAGAAAGCGCCAGCGGCATCCGCTCAGTAGAGAATCACCGAGCGAATACTCTTGCCCTCGTGCATCAGGTCGAAGGCGCGATTGATCTCATCAAGTCCCATCGTATAGGTCACGAATTCGTCGAGCTTGATGTCGCCGCTCATGTACTCGTCTACCATGCCGGGCAGCTGCGTGCGACCTTTGACGCCGCCAAAAGCTGTGCCTCGCCAGACGCGGACGGTCACTAGCTGGAACGGACGCGTGCTGATCTCCTGGCCAGCGCCGGCAACACCGATGATGATCGACTCACCCCAGCCCTTGTGACAGCACTCGAGCGCGGCGCGCATCA
>JAAUYM010015533.1_pt1 | contig 12562 bp, 16 predicted proteins | sample 7278001 | NCBI WGS metagenome assembly JAAUYM01 (sample SAMN14350224, study PRJNA611818) | marine sediment metagenome | isolation source: surface marine sediment (1.8m) | place: French Polynesia: Moorea | collected 2018-08
GTGCATTTTGCGTCACTTGTACCAACACACTTTTTTAAGTTTTTTTTTTGAATTTGTTAGGCGCCCCGCTCGGATTTCTCGGGCGGCTTGTTCCCCTTTGTGTAATTGGTGGGTGGGGGGGGGGGTGTTGGGGGGGAAAAGAAAAGTTGGCTAGCTACCATTCTTGATCACCCCAGCAGTGAGGGAAGAACCGTGATTTTTCTTTCTTTTTTTATGGGAATGGGAGGGGTGCGAACAAATGGCACTTGCACAAGCGCAGTTTACACTTTACTTTCTGGATGAGAAAAATCTTGTCGGAAGAGGTGGAAAGGCTTGGAGAAGTTATTTTAAATAAACCCTATAGTACAATTTTCATCAGGTTCTCTGGACTTGGCACTCGCACCCTCTAGAGAAAGACACTTTCATGAATTGAAAAAAAAACCTGGCTTGTTCAATTGGTTTTTTTTTATGGGATGGGAGAATCCTGCGCCAAGAATCCCTTTTTTTCTCCCCCCCCCCCCCTTTCTTTCTTACGACTTGCGAAGATCGACTTCGACAAACTTACGACTTTTTCCCCGGATTTCGATGTTTTCCCCTCTTCCACTGAAGTCCTGATAAGAAATGGATGAAAGGTCCCTTTCAAGAAAGAAAATTGCCCGGAAGAAAAAAAAACCAAAAGTTTTTTTTGAACTTTCACCATTTGAAACAGAAGGTGGAAAAGAATTTCACACTTGTGTCTGGCACATTGAGGACACCTGCTGTCAGGAGGCAACGGCAGATGTTCCCAGGTGCATGTGTACGCCCAAGTTGCTTCAGTGCCTGGAGGGATTCCATTAGAACGAATGCGTATTTTTATGTATGGAAAACGCGGCAAAACTACTCGGGTTTTTTTTTGCAATAAATGCTCAGCCTTTGCGCATTTTTTTCTCCACCAGGTGACTCCCGAATGGGCCTCCCTCTTCCTCCGCATCCTTGTCAGACCTCCTCCTCCTCCTGCTCGTCGTCGTCGTCGTCAGGGGGCAACAACAACAGCAGCAGCAGCAGCAGCAGCGGCAGCAACAACAAGTGGCTGCACTGCAACACGTGCAAGTCCCCGTTCAACTCCGCCTGGGACCTGATGGTGCACGTGCAGACCGCGCACATGCTCAACATCTACCTCCTGGCGGACAGCGCGAAGCTGGTGAGAAACTACTGATGTGTCCACTAAATGTTTTGAGACAATAAGGATGGTTCCTATAGACAGTTAAGAATTAAATATTTTTTTTATCAACAAGCCTGGAAGATAGCATAAAAAATTGAAGAACAAAAAGTGTCAAAATGCATTTGAACACATTCGTTGAACAAAAAAAAGATGCCGAAAGTGTCCAAAATGTTTACAAACTGTCCATTTCCTGCTGACGTAATTATCTCATGCCGATCTTCTTTCATCTTCTTAGAAACAAGAAGCGGCGAAGGCGGCAGCCGCGGCCGCGGCGGCGGCATCAACCACAGCAACGACGACTACGCCGGTGACGACGGCGACTTCGCCGTCGCCGTCTTCACCGTCGGCGGCGTCGGCGTCGTCGGCGTCGGCGATGGTGGCGTCGACGTCGGCGCCGTCGGCGTCGGCCTCGGCCGTCGAGGAGGCCATGGGCGCATCGACAAATCACAGCAAGAGAGAGGAGCTCTGAAAGAGAGAGAAAATTTTAAGGCAATTGGCAACAACAACTCCCGCGGATTGAAATTCTCTTTCTTCTGCCTTACAACTACATGCTACCACACCTTGACCGAACTGCATAGGAAAGCTTTGGCCTCCGATCACCCTCTTTTTCCCCATATTTTTGCTTGTTTGTTTGTCAACTTATTCTTGTCCTCCCCGCATTGACCGCCCCAGATATTATTAGTTATATAATATTGATATAAAAAAATAAGGTCACTCACTCATTTTTTCGGTCTCTGTTCAACTCGTTGAAAAAGAAGAAGAAGAATGAAAACATGATAAAGAAAGGTCGTTTATTTGTGCCCAGAATTTCAAGTGAAATACAGAGAACACGGTTTAAAAAGCGCGAGTAACCTTACCCAAAAATAACCCCCAAAATCGCAAAACTCTGTTAAATCGCAAAAAAATTCTTTCCAGTCAGCATCAGGACGGTCTTTGCAACCTCAAGATCTTTTTGCAAGTCGCTTCCATGTCTCTGCAAACGGTAAAAAAAAACTATTAAACGGCGAAAAGTCGACTTTTACGGTAGCGAGCAGGCCGTGGGTGTTGCTGTTGCCTCCATTTTTGGGGCGGCGGCGGCGAAAAAAAAAGGAATTATTATTAGCCCTTTCCTCCTTCCCTTCGTCATCTGCAAGATATGCCAGGAAGACAGAGGGAGAGGGAGAGAGAGAGAGACAATGAGAAAACTTTTTGCGCACTTACTCGAGTTTGGCAAAAAGAAATAAAGCTAATTGGTTGGAAATAGTCAAGAAGGAGGGGGAGGCACTTTAGAAGATATATTTCGTAGCAACTCGAGGTACTCCTCCTCCTCCTCCTCCTCCTCCTCCTCCTCCTCCTCCTCCTCCTCCTCCTCCACAAACCGTCCAATTTGGCCTGTGCATCATTGCTCCCGACCCCCCCTTCTCCCTTTCTCCGAAAAAGGTGGCGTGAAGGTCATTCTTACAAATCAACTGGGGCACTTTTGGGGGGAGTGGGTGTCTGACGGGGGATGGCTCCTCCTCCTCCTTCTCCTCCTACTCCCCCTCCTCCACCATTCATGTGTTCGCTTGAATGAGTTTTCCTATGACCCTAATTTCCAGAACCAGATTTTTATGTCGTGTCACCCCCAGATTTAGGGAATGGAGGAGAAGGAGAGAGAGATACACAGATTACATAAAAAGTTGCTTCCTTGTACGTTTTGGGAGTTATGCAAAAATATTGAATATTGAAATATGCACCGACACAGAGAGTGCTGTTTCCTTTCTACATAGATGCAAACTTCATTTTTCGAAAATCCTCAAAAAATCTTTTGCGTACATGCAAATTAGGACGTGTTCCAAATCTCATTTGCTTTTTTTTTTATCCTCACTCAGAAAGAAGAAAAATGTGGAGCGTGCGCGCATAGGAGAACAAAGCGCATTTTTTTTTCGCAAAAAGAAATTGGGTCAGCATAAATATTTTTTCCCCCTGCTGGAGGAGGAAAGTGCTGACGAGCATCACTGACGAACAAGCAAACAAACAAGGCACGTCTGTTGCAAGGAAAGGTCAGACGAAATTGCGGGGAGGAGGAGACGCAAGGAGAGGAAGCGCACTGTACCCAGTACAGTAGATTCCGCTTATATTGAGGTGACTAAAGTAAGTTAACCTAAGGTAACCTACGACGACATTAAACAGAACTTACCGAAATATAATCATCACTTTTCTTAAAACCATTTCGACCTTTGGCACGTACTAGAGTAGGTAGTACTTAAAATGTTCCATTTGGGCAGAGTCTACTGTACTTGCGGCAAACGGAAGGAGTGAGAGTCCCCCCAAAAATTGGCTTTACTCACGATGTTGCAAATGCAACAGAAACGGCACTTCTTTCGAGATCGGCGCAATTATATCAGCCCAATCTCCATTAATCCGAGAAGTTGGGAGGAGGATTGACCACCCTCCCTTTCCTCTCCTCCTTCCACCCACACTCCTCCTCCTCCTCCTCCTCCTCCTCCTCCTCCTCCTTTGTCACTCGCTCACCCACCCACCCCTCTCTAAGAAGCGCTCTTCAACACCACCACTCAAGACTCTCCTTTAGCATACTTGATTGTCTCCCCTCGCCGCCCCCCCCCCCCCCACTGAGGTGGGTGTATAGTCGGATCCGATGTGGAGCTGGGCCTCCTCCTCCTCCTCCAAAGATGAGGATGTTGGAAGAAGAAGTGGAATGTCCTTTCTCTTGCTCATCTTCCTGGTCTTCTCATCGACTGAGGCCGAGATACGACAATGGAGGGTGGACAGACGTAAGCTTGCAACTTTTTACCTGCGAGTTAGTCGACAGGTCATATGTTGCGTTCTTCTTGACATCGACAAAGTTTGCCATTTTTTGGCGCACCCCATCTCCCGGTTCCAGAGCCGCTCATCTCTCATCGCCGCATCTCCCTGCGCCACCTCCGCCCGGAGACCTCCCCCTCCGTCAGAGACCTGATCGTCGACATACACAACCATTTCAGGAGCAGCGTGCACCCGCAGGCGTCCAACATGCTCAGGATGGTGAGGAAGAAAACGCCTGCTGCTCTGCTGTAAAAGCTGCTCAGAGACTTGGGACCCAAAAGTGGGTCACCAAGCCTTCCTGAGTGGGTCATGGTTTATTACTACGTACCATAGTACCACTTAGAAACGACGTGTCTCCTTTCCCAACCCCTTCCACACTATTACTGGCCGCTCTGGATGTAAAAAAAAGTGGGGTTCTGGGTGCGAAAGTGGTTGAGAACCTCTGAGTTTCTGCCATTCCAGACGTGGAGCGAGGCTGCGGCCTCCGACGCCCGTCGCTGGTCCCGCCGCTGCCGCGTCCTCCAGCACGACAACACCACCGGGCGGTGGACGGAGGACTTCGGCTCCTGCGGGCAGAACATCTTCATCTCCACCCACCTGGTGCCGTGGCTGTTCGCCGTCAAGACCTGGTGGCTGGAGAAGGACCTCTTCGCCTACGGCGGCGCGGGCAACGACCTCGACGAGGTCGGCCACTACACCCAGCTGGTGTGGGCGGCCACGCACCAGGGAAGAATTCCATAAATGCCATCCTGATGAAGGTGCATTATGCGACGAGGGCTTCGCCGCTGCAGGTTCTGTGGGAAAGTGAGTTGCTGCAATTGACTCCATAAATATTCACACCTTGTTACTACTTAGCTGATATGCAGATGATGTACGAAATTTTAATAAATCTCGATCAAAACACTAAAACATTTTGGAGTCAATTGCAGCAACTCACCTGACTTTCCCATATAAGATTGCAGCAAACGAAGCTTTGTCGCACCAGCCTTCGCCGGATGGCTTTATGGAATTCACCCCCCCCCCAGGTCGGCTGCGGGGTGGAGGAGTGCCAGATGGAGAAGCTGGACTCCAGGGGCGGGAAGACGGGCAAGACGAGGAAGTACTACCTCTACGTCTGCAACTACTGTCCCATGTACTACCCTAGTAACTCAGTCTGGATTTGTGTCTGTTCCCAATCACCTCTTTGCCCTGTCCTACTACACACGCAGCGGAAATTTCATGTCTCGCCTGGGTCGTCCCTACGAGTCCGGCGCGCCCTGCTCCGGGTGCCCCGGGAGCTGCACCGACGACGTAGGAACCCCGAGGCGAAAGAGGCAGCAGGGTGCCGACGTCTCCGCGAGACGACCGGCGCAGAGGAGAAGGGGCAGGCTGCTAGACCAAAGGAGGTCTGTACCTACGTACATTACGTATGCCCATAAATTTAAACATCCTTCTGTTCATTACATACGACACAAAACACTTTCCCATAAGTGTAAACGTCTTCTGTTAATAAAAGGATGATGAGGCGGAGACTGAGGGGTGGCGGGAAACACGTGGCTGGAGGGAGGCGAATCCAGCGCTTCAACAGGAGGAGGAGGAGGCGGGGAAGAAGGATGCGTGGAAGGGGCCGGAGGAAGAGACAAAGGAGAAGGAGGAGGATCAACAACCACGACTCCAAGTTCTCCCCCTCCCATCCATTGGCCATACCAAAAGGTCGCAGGAAGATGGAAGAAGTCGAGGAGGAGGAGAATGAGGAGAAGGGGAGCAAGAAGATGAAGCTCTGCACCAACGCATGCCAGGTGGCCGACCTGTGGATGAACTGCGGGGAGCTGGCGGAGCAGTGGAGCGAATGGCTCTGCAGCAGCGGGAGCAGCAGGGGCAGCAGGGACAGAGAGGCCAGGGAGAGGCTCAGGAACTGCAGGGCCACCTGCACCTGCCAGGGACAGATCCGGAACTGATCAGAAATAAAAAACAACTAACACATACTGTAGTATAAACTCTTGTACTTGTACTGACATTCTCACAGCTAAATATAAAAAAATAATTGCTTTGTTTTTTTTTGGTAAAAAAAATATATAAAACGAATAGTATATACGCGTATATGGCATATCTGCATGAATATTTCTTTTTGGAGGCGGAACTGACTGGAAGGAGAAGACTCAAGTTTCTTCGCAGATCTCCAATTCGAGCTTGATCGCCACCTCGTCTTCGCTCGCGTCGGAGCGGTTGACGTCGCCATCGCGGTCAACTTCGTCGTCGTCTGCCCAGGCACCTCCTCCTCCCTCCTCCTCCTCTGCCGAGGTCTCCTCAGACTCGTCTCTGTCCTCGTCATCCCCATAGAAAGCGTCCGCGCCGCCCATCCACTCCCGGACGGCCAGCATCACCTTGTCCGCGTCATCTTCGGTCACACCGGAGTAGTAGGATCTCAGCGCCCGTTGGTACTCCCGCATGGTCCACTCCAGCTGTCCGTGGTCGCTCCTGGCCTCCGTGAACCTCCTCCAGTCGGCCTCGCTCAGCCCCCGCCTGGGCAGACCCTGCTGCGAGGTGTCCGGCTCTCCCCACCGGCTGTGGATCCCTCCGGCGCTGTCGTCAGACCCGGCAAAGCCGGCGTCCATCCCGGGCGGCAGGTCCGGAAAGGCGTCTTCTTGGAGGCGTCGCAGCATCCCGTGGAGGCGGAGGTAGGTCAGCGGCCGCGACCTGGCCAGTCTGGCCATCTCGGAGAAGATCCAGTCCGGGGAGGCCAGCACGTTGACCAGGTCGTCCTCGGCCTCGTCGCCGTTGTCGTAGACGCTTCCCGACGTGTATGTCTATACGTAGAGGAAGATTCAACAATTTTTCTCCATGTCAAAATACCTATGCTGTGCTGTACTGGTAGCACCTCTTTCCACCCGGCAAAGTCGTTTGAGGAGCATAGATCCTCGACGTAAGAAGGAAAGTACTTGGCCATGTCCATCACCACCTTCGAGAACATCCTCGCCCTTCAGAGAGAAAAGGACAGCAAAGATTGCTCAATGAGAAACGCGGAAAAGCAAAAACCTACTTCTTTTAGCATTACGTAAACTTTTTGGCGTTGTTCCTGCAGTTGGCGAAGTGGATGAGGGCCAGGACGGACGGGAGTCCCACTCCCTCCAGCTTGCTCCCCACGGGTGAAATACCGTCCTTGCCGCCGCTGCCGCCGCCGCCGCCGCCGCCGCGGCGGAAGACGTCGGGTTCGCGGCAGAACTCCTCACGCACCTTCCACGGCACCGCCCCGAGCACGGCCAGGCAGAAGGCCATCTCGCGGGCCAGCGAGGGGACGTCCGCGGGGTCGACGGAGAAGGACCACCGGCGAGGGTCTGCGATCGCCGTCGCCGTCGCCACCTCGGCGCCGAGCCCGGCCAGCCCCAGCCGCACCATGGCCTGCCTCGCCCGCGGATCCTGGTAGTAGGGGAACAGCTCCTGGACGAAGGAGGCGGCGTCGACCAGCCTCATGCCGGCGTCTTTGCAGCACTCCAGGCTGTGCGTGTGGATTGCCATGTTTACAATGCTTTATGTTCCTGTCCTGGTGTACAATAGTAAAGGTACCCGACGGAACTTTTAAAACTTACGAGTATAACAAATTCAGCTTTAAACATGTAATGGAACATGTCATTAGAATACCACGTAAATGTCACAAGTTTATTTGTAAATTTGTTGCGCTCGTAAGTTTAAAAGTCCCGTCGGGTAGGTACAACTCACTGAGCCGAATAGGCCAAGAATAGCAGCAGGTGTGGAGGCAGTGGCGGCTGGCAGAAGGTCTCCAGACCTCCGACGGGAGGAGGAAAGGCGTCCTGCCATCTGCCGGCGTCTCTCCTCTCCTCGTCTCCTTCGATCCTGAGCGCGACGGCCAGGGCCGCCGACCTCTCCCTGGTGAGGAAGGGCAGCCTCCGGGCGATCAGGTGTCCGTCTCGCAGGCACGTCCTCAGCAGGTACTTGAAGGCTGAATCCCAGAGAGAGAGAGAGAGTAACAGTTAATGGAGTTGCCAAGTGGCATTAAAAGTATCGATATTTTTGGTGATGGTGGGGAGGAGAGTTTGCCATTAAAAATTCAATAACAGACACCTCACATCTGGCATCTTTAAACGGAAATTTTGGCATTCACCTTTCACACTAAGACCTGGCAACACTCACCTGGTCTGACCGTCGCCCGGACGTTCCTGGCCAGCTCCGCCCTTCTGGCTTCGGCCGGGAGCCGCCTGAGGAACCTGACCTCGAAGAAGAACCGGACGCCGAGAGGGATCCCGCGCGACATGCAGTGGGCCTGACGGGGGCAGAGAGAAATGTGAGGGTCATCCCACCCAAGCAACAATGCCGCCCGCTCCTTAATAAATTCCGACTGAGCTCCTAAAAGTCTGCCACCAGCTCCAAAATTTTTGCTCCACAATTTTGGCCAAGTTTTGTTAATAAGTGCCAACTAAGCATAAAGTGGAAAAACCAGTTTGCATGGTGTATTATATTCCATTATTGCTATTGAGCTTCCATTTTGCATCTAAACCTTGCTGCTTGGGCACACAGAGCTCAGAGCATTAAACCACCTGTCCTACAATGGGGTTCGACTGTACTAGGTATGTGCTTACCTTGTACAGCTTGGCCTTCGTCTCCTGCAGCCTCCGAGGGAGCGACTTGGAGTGCTGACGCAGAGAGTTCCTCGGGAGGAAGGAGTCCACCGCCAAGATCAGGCAGTTCGCGTCCAGTTCGTCACAGAGTCTCACCTTCTGAAACAAGAGATTAACTGTTTCATGAAGTAGGTACAGTACAGTACATTGTTGAGGACAGAGGACGTCCACAGCACACATCACACCTTTGGTCTTCTGACATTTCCAGAGCTCCCGATTTCCCCATCTTGAAGTGGCTGACCCTGGGGTATTTGAGACGTTGTGGCGTTGTGGACTGAGACAACGTCTACTTCGACACCACGACAAATTCCGACCTCCTCCTCCTCCTCAGGCTGACCTTTCTCCACCCCCCTGGGAGCAGAGTCGGCCGCCTTCTCGGCCGCCGTGACCGCCCGCAAGCCCAGCACCTGGACGAACTGCAGCTTGTCGACCTCTTTCCTACGCCGGATCCGCACCACCGGGCTGTAGACGGGGACGGACTCGCCGCCGAAGGGGACGTGGCAGAGAGGACTTGCCACGCCGGTTGCGCTGCTACTAGCAATGGAAATGGCCTGACTTTGGGGCAGACCTTGCTCCGGTTCTTGTGACAGCTGTTGCGGCCGCACGTCTTGGTGGCAGTTTACCGGTTGCTGTTGCTGCTGTTGCAGCAGCTGCTGCTGTTCTCGTCGTTGTACCTCTTTTTCAGATACTTGTCGTTCTTGATCGTCTTGTTCTAATCTAGACGATGAATCTCCTTCAACTTGCTGTTGTTGTTGCCGATGCTGTTGTTGCCCTTGAAGAACTACTCGTAATCTTCCTTGATGTTTAAGCTGCTGCTGCTGTTGCTGCTCTTGTTGTTTCTGCCGTTGCTGTTGTTGTTGCTGCTCCCGCTGAGGCTCTCCTTGCGATTGTTCTTGCCCTCTACTATGTTGCTCTCCAGTGAACCGCTTTGCTGGTGTGGGCGACGACGACGCAGCACCAATGCTCTCAAGCAGGTCCCTTACGGATGGAGCTCTCAGCGCAGGTGGAGCCTGCAACCCTGGGACTGATCTGGCCTTCTTTCTTGGCTTTTCATCTGGTAAAGGCAGGTTGCTAGTAGTAGTAGTACCTAGTACACCAGAACTGGTGCTCGGAACGGCGGGACTCCTCAGGTCGAGATGGACAACTTGGCAATCTCCTCCGTCCTCCTCTCTGACCAGCAGTTTGAAGCACCTCACGGCGGACATGGTGTCCAGCACCGCCTCCGCGACTTCATCTGCGAGAGCGTTGCTGCGCCAGTAGCTCCCTCCTCCTCCTCCTCCTTCCTCCGACATCTTCATCTCGGCCAGCGCCCGGACGAGAGCCGACGTCTCTGCCACCTCCATCACCCCGGGCGATAAGGAGGCCCACTCTGCATCGTCCGATCCCCGGTAGAAGGGGAACATTGCCGAGAGGCACTCCCTGATCGCCACGAAGGAGACGGACGCGACCGGCGCGGACGTCCCTTCCTCTCGCCCCAGCTCCATCAGCGCCGCCGCCGCCACCAGGCTCTCGAGGGGCACCACCGGCTTGCGGAACCTCCGCCCTTCCTCCTTCTCCTGCCCTCCCTTCCTCTCCGGAGCGCAGGCGTCCACCATCGCGTCCAGCAGTTGTGGTCTGGACATGGACGCCCTCAAGGCGCGCCGCCTTGACCCGCCGCCGCCGTTGCCGGCCGTCAGCTCCGCCAGCGCTGGCGCCACCCTCTCTAGGATCTCCGCGCTCACTTTGCCCAGCTGGTTCGTCGTCGTCGCCGTCGCCTTTTCCACCAGGTCTGCGAGGAGCTTCTGCCTCGGCCGAAAGTAGGGAAACGTGTCAGACAAGAATCTCCTGACCTCCTCCAGGTTCGTGCTCTGCTTGAACGTCAGGTTCTGGACGGCCAGGATCACCAGGATCTTCGCGCTTACCGGTGGTTTGTGGTACACTTCGCCCTCCGTCTCGCCTTGGTTTCGACCTCGTACTACCCGTTGTTCGTTTTTGAAGTGGACTTCCACGGTCGTGAAGTCTCCTGTGGATAACTTGGCCTTGGCTACTTCGCAAGATGCGTTGGCACGGTGCTGCTCTTTTACAATCACGCGCTTCCCTGGCACTTGATCGAAGGTTGGCGGACGCGTATCCATTTCCTCCTCCTCTTCTTCCTTCTCATCATCATCATCATCATCATCTACGGAGCTCTCGCTGATCTCGTCTGGTCCTATGAGTCCCCTGGAGTGTCTGCGGAACCTCCTGGCGTCGCCATCGCCCTCGCCCTCCTCCTCCCCCTCCTCGCTCGCCCCCTCGCTCACCGTCGACGAGGACGACGAGAGCAGCTTCCTCCTCTGCCTCCTGAAGGGTCCCCCCCTGTTGGGGTCCGGCTGCAGCCAGCGCCCGCGGTACCGCTTCAGGAAGGAGTACCGCCGCAGCCTATCGGCCAGCGACATCTTCTCCAGCGCCGCCGCCACCAGCAGCGCGTCCTGCAGCCTCCGCCTGGCGTGGCGGCCACTCGACTTGCGCATGTGCGCCAGGGAGAAGTCTTGACACTTGGGATGGCTGCGCAGGGGCATCATCCTCTCCTTCGGCACCCACTGCCTGTGAGATGGCACCAAAGGTTGCCAGGAGTAAGACAAGAGTAAAAGTTTGATGCTCTGCTTACCTGAGCACCTTGTCACGCTGCTTCCCGCCGAAGACGTAGCTGACGTGGTAGTGCCTGGGCGCCTCGTCCTCCCCGCCGCCCTCCAGCCAGAAGAAGTCCTCGGTGTCCGGGCAGTGGTCCACCATGGCCGGCCACCACGGGTACAGCCTGGAGCGCACCCAGACCAGCGACCCGGCGGCGTACTCCAGCTCCAGGTGGTCGTGGTGCGAGGGGCGGAAGACCGGAGCCACCAGCACGTCGCCCTGGGACTCGGAGAACATCGAGCACAGCCAGAAGGGGTCGAACTGGAGCGGGTCGGGCCTGGGGCGGGCAGACAATTTGGGGAAAAGGTGCGTGCGTGCATTTAGGACGTGTTTGCATGGTGAGGTTGGCGCTATAGTAGAAGAAAAATCTTAACGTGGAGTGACAACCCAACCAATATCGCCAGTGTGCATTTAGTGAAAAATAGTGAAAAAAATACACTCCAGGCTTACAGCAACCTACAGAGCAACCCAAATTTTGACCCCATCACTAATTACCACTAGTGGCGTAGTCGTTGGTGTGGATCTTGTGGTATCAATATTGGTTGGAAAATAGGAACGTCTACCACATAATTGATCACTCGAGAGAGGACATCACATCAGGGTGCAGTTAAAGCAATATACGTACCTAGTACATGCACTTTTACCATATTCATGTCCCCGGAACCATGGCTCGCTACCCGACCAATATGGCCGAGGTATCGATGAGGTAGCATCCAGGAATCTGTCAGCCCCCGTCCATGGTGACGTAAAAATAATTTGTGATTGAGACTAGAGCGACAATTTTACCTCGGATATACCTCTTGTAGAGAAGAGGTATGTATATCTGAGGCAAAATAGTCGCTCTACTCTCAATTATGTCTGATCCCTATCTCAGCATTTACCTCTGAGATCACCGATATTGATCGGGTACTTTCAACCATGTGCACTTCTGACGGGGTGAGGGGGGGAGGGCGGGAGGAAGAAAAGTCAGCAATGTAGTCGGCGCAAGGCTCATCCTCCTCCCTGCTGCAACCCACCTGTTCCTGCACCTGGCGAACCTGCCGCAGCAGGAGTTGCAGCACTGCACGTAGGCGACCTCCGAGGACAGCGCCTGCGCCAGCTGGAACTCCCTGAGGATCCTGTGGTCCCCGTGCGGGGAGGACACGTCGCTGTCCAGGCCCACCCCGTCCCGCAGGAGGGCCACGCGACGGGCCTTGTAGTCCTCAAACAGGGAGATCTTGCGCAGCTTCTTGCTCCTGGAGTAGGTGGCCAGGGGGGAGGCTGCAAAGACGGGGGGGATAAAAAACCCATCATTCCCAGGCCCCATTAAAAGAGGCCCCACCCCCCCGATTAAGCA
>JAAUYM010010276.1_pt1 | contig 12561 bp, 4 predicted proteins | sample 7278001 | NCBI WGS metagenome assembly JAAUYM01 (sample SAMN14350224, study PRJNA611818) | marine sediment metagenome | isolation source: surface marine sediment (1.8m) | place: French Polynesia: Moorea | collected 2018-08
CAGCTGGAAGTCCTCTTCCAGAGCCTCGCACTGGGCGCGGGTCAGGGGTTTGTACCTCGTCTTCCCGGTTCTCCTGACCTCCCAGACAATGTCGGAGCTGGTGACGCTGGTGTAGAGGAGCTCGTAGGCATCGGACGGGGACGAGTTGTTGACGACGGAGATGCCGACGCCGTGGATGGAGATGTCCACCTCCTGCTCGATCCTCTCAAACTCCCCGGTAGAGTGCGCCAGATGGTAGCACAGGTTAGGGTCCTCCGTGAAGAGCAGGACCCTCTGCATACCGTCCAGGAACGAGACCCACGCCAGGTAGTAGCCGACATCCAGCTCGATGACCCCCTCCCCGTCGCTGATGAGCGAGTCCGAGTACTCCTCCCTGTAGCCAGAGATGGACCAGAGGAGCGTGCGCGGCCCCGACGGGTCCATCCAGGTGTAGTAGATGGCGTCGCCCGGCCCCAGGCACTGCTTGGCCGACGCCCCGCGCTCGCAGAACTCGATGGTGCAGGACGAGGTGCCGTTGACCATCTGCACCGGTGCCAGCCCGCGGGAGTAGGACGACAGCGTCAGCAGCGTCTCAGAGTTGGATTTCCTGCAGTCGACGTGGATTGCTCCGTAGCAGTTACCCACGGCCAGGAGTGTGGAATGGGCCTCAGACAGGCTGAATGGAGACGTCAGTTGCGGTGTGCCAGTCACGCAAGCCACCATTCTGAAATAGTATACGAGGACGATGAGGCAAGAGTGCTAAGCTTTAGTTTACATCAAAATACGCTGCTGCTGCTGTTATTGCCCTTGTTGCTGCTATTGTTGCTGTCATTGATGTTGGTATTGTTATGCTACGTTGTGTGTTATTATTGCTGCTGCTATTGCTACCGGCCTTGCCATAGTTTTTTTATGGTTGTTACATCAGAAAAAAGATATGGTGTGAACTTTGAAACAAATTACACTACAGTACTTTACAGTACACTCGCCAATGCCAAGTGGAGCCACCTACCTGACAGCTCCCGCCAGCGGCCAGAACGGGACGCTCTCTCCCGGTGGCACCACCACGAAATCCGAGTCCCCGTCCAGCTCGCGGAGGGACACGGAGAACTCGGCCGTGTTCAGGAAGATATAGTAGGGGGTAAAGGTAATGATCTTTGTCAGGCTGGACCTGCTCATAGCGATGTTAACGCCGACGCTGTAGTTGCATTTTGACTTGGACGAAGTGCCGTTCATCCCGGGCCTCCTGCAGCTGACCTTCCCGGCATCCTCGATGGTGTCCAGGGTGAAAGGGTCGGACCAGGCGCTGTCCTCGATGCGGAGGGAAGCCTTCCTCTTGCCCAGGAAGGCGCGAGCCACGTACGAGAACATCATGGGAACGCCCTCCAACTCCACCGGATGGTAGATAATGTTCTGAGGGTCCTGGCCCCGGTAGGTGAGCATCTTGCCCGTCTTGTTTACCATCCAGAAGGGTGCGTACACAGAGAGGACCTGCGTGCCGTGGCTGGTGGTGGAGTTCACCTCCAGGTCCAGCTTCAGGCCGCTGTCTGGGGAGTCCCCCGCGGACGAAAACCGCCACGTGACCAGCTCTGGCATGCTTTCGTGCAGGACCTGCTCGCACTCCCAGTCGGTGTTCCTGAACTCGAATATCTTGAGCACGAGTCTGGTCTCCCCGAGGCGGACTCCCTGCAGGTGGGCGCTGCGGCCGGGCTCCATGTAGAGGAGATCGCCCACCGACGACGACCCGAAACCGTAGTGCAGAGTCACTGGGAGGCAGTTCTTAAAGACGAGGAGCGGGCGAATGTCTAGCACATATGAGACGGCCGACAGCTTGCCCGACCGCTCGGAGAAGATCTGCTCCCGGACTCCCTCCACGTTCAGGAAGATGTCCGGGCCTCCGTGCCTGTTCTTGCACTGGACCTTCACCGAGTAGCTTTCTTCCTCCTCGATCAGCTTTCTCCAGCAGTAGCTCTCCAGCCCCACTTTCTGGCCGTCTCCGTCTACCTGGAAGCAAAACTCGTACGGCGCCGCGTACACGTTCTGGATGGGGACGTCGAAGCTCTCGTCGGGCTTCAGGCTGGCCAGTTTCACATAGCGATAGTCCTTTCCGTCGCCGTCGTAGGCAAACACGTTGACAGTGCGGTCAAAGTGGTTCTTGATCTGCACGATGGAACGGAGGGTGATGTGCTTGCACCCGTTCCTGACGGAGACCTGGCTGACCATGCCGTGCAAGTCGCCCATCTCGTCGCCGCGAAAGGGGAAGGGGAAAAACCTGGAGTCCGCCTTGCTGACGGGCAGCTCGAACACCCCGGTCTCCCCTCCCACCCGCAGGCGCAGGCCGGCCTCAGCCTGCTCCTTCTGCTGCTGGAGCGGGCTGATGTACTCCACGTGCCGCTGCTCCGACCTGTCGCTCGAGAGGAAGAGGTATACCTCCCCGCCACCCGGGGGCAGCTCCACCTGCGACCTCTCGCCGGCCTTTTCGCCCTTCAGGAAGTACTTGAAGCCGCGATTGTCCAGAAGGAGAGTGACTGGTTTTCCCGTGTTGTTCCTGATGATGAAAGGGGCCACCGGCAGCTCCTTCTTCTTTGCGGCCGTCAAAGCGGCGAACGACTCTGCCAGGTTGGAGAGCACGCCAATGAAGGACTTGGTTATCGTGAGCTCCATGATCTCCCTCGACTGCAAGGCGACCACAGTGGAGGGAGGGAGGTTTTCGGGGCACAGGAAGCCGTCCGCCTCATCGTGGCTTGGAGAGACGAAGGCGGACCCGACGTCGTGGGAAGAGTTGCTCTGCAGGGTGATGTTCATGTCCCATCGCTTCCTCAACACGCTGCCGTCCGGCTTGACCTTGAGAGACATTATCAATAGTTTATTTAAGTTTAACCAAAAGTACAGTTTCGTGGTACGGTACCTGGCACACGGGCTCCATGACAGGTTCCCAGAGAGCCAGCTTTGAGTTGTAGTAGGCCACTTCCAAGTCCATGGATCCGATGGCGCTCATACGAGATCCGCTCCAGTTGCGGACGTCACAGCTCAGGCTGCTTTCAAGCAGCAACATGGGAATGGTGTTGTTGCCAACGCCGGACTCGATCTTCACCACCAGGTTGTTGATGTTGATGATTGCCTGCTCATCTTCCGACATGCCTGGAAGAAAGAGATGTTAACACACTTAAGGAAATCCAAGCAACGTAGGTACATGAATAAAGCGGTTATTACTACTTTACCTCCTGTAGTTGAGCTGAGAGTGTTCATGTTCTCAACGGCCTCCAAGCTCTCGTCAGGTCTCAGGAACCAGAACTCACTGTCATCAAACCGACGTGGCTTCCAGAGGCCAGTGTGGGAATCGTAGGTAACGCTGACCTTCCTCCCTGCGGTCTCCTCCTTCTTGGACATGGAGTCCAGGAACGCCTGCACGCTCTTCTGGACGATGATGATCCCGTGAGGGGATACGTTCAGGCAGAGGTCCGCGATGTTGGCGTTGATCCGCATCCCGTGGCCCTGAGCCCGACTCACGGTGAAGGACAGCGTGGTGGGCTGCAGGATCTGGGCCAGGGTCTCCTCCCTGTGGTCGGGATTGAACCGGCAGGTATGGCAGCGGACGTTTGTGAGAGAGGCCATCATGGACATGTTGTCCTCTGCGGTCCAGAACTTAAACTGCACCTGGGTCGTCAGCATCAGCGCGTCCGTGTTCGCGTCCTCGATGTTCTCCACCAGGAATATGTCGGGCTCCTCAATCTCCACAAACACGGAGATCTTTGATGGCGTTTCTGCAGTCGCGACTGCGCCTCCCTCCTCCGCCTGCCTCTCCTGACCCCACTCGCGCTTCACCTCCTGGTCCAGGACGAAGAAGTTTGCGATTTCCATCAGGTAGGGGATCGACCCCACCAGCACGAAGCTGTAGATGGTGACCTCCACCTTCTGGTTGCCTTCGGGATCCTTCTCGTAGCTGATGTCGATCATGCGGGTGCGGCTCTCCTCGTCGCTGTCGCCGATCACCTTCTTCGCCTCCATGAGCCTGACTATCCTGTTACCGTCCGAGTTCTCGTCGTCGTGTGCCCTGTTGTCCTCGAGCAGGCAGTTCTCCAGGTAGGCGTCTGCGGACACGGCCGAGCTCACCAGCACGTGGCCCTTGACGGAGAGCAGCTTGACGTGTATCCTCGCCAAGGCATTGGCCTTGTTCCTCTTTTCGGAGATCTCAACTAGAGGTGTCTCTCCGGAGTAGAGATCTGCCCGGAAGCCCCTGAACTTGAAAATGAACTCGACCGCCCGTGACTCTGGGTCTCTTTCTGGGACCTTGAGGACCGTTTGCAACTGCTGGATGCTCTGCTCCGAAAGAAGACTTGTCCTTGAGCCACTGGCGGACCTTCGGGACTTCAGGGGCAAATTCAGATCCTTCTTTTCTTTCCTGTTGAGGATGCTCTCGTTCTCCCTCGTGACCTCAAAAGAGCCCTTCTCCAAGAAGTTGTTGGTCAAGATGGCCATGACAACGTCGTAGTCGCTTTTGCTCAGTTCCAACTTGATCTCGTACAGAGTGCCAGTCACTTTCAGCTCCGCTGGATCCTGCTTCTTCTTGGCACCGTTCATGTTTCTCTTGATGTCCAGTTCAAAGGTGATGGGATGGATGACCAAGCAGCTGGCGAGGATGTCGTTGTTGTCGACGTCGTCGTGAATCTTCGCGCTGAACAACTGGAGGTTCTCCAGCAAGAAGTGCATGTTATCAAAGGCCCTCCCGCCTTCGATGCTGAACCGGTTGGCCAGGGTGAGAGTCCCGAGGTCGGCCATGAAGGTCGTGCTGCTCGTGGAGTGGACCGGGATGATAATGAGGGGTGCGTCCATTCGCACGTCCAGCAGGGCCCTGGTCTCATTGGCGTATGCATCAATCATAGATCTGGTGGCCTCCTCCAGGGCCTGGTTGGCCCTCTCCGCCACCACCTCCTTCGCGGCAGAAAACGGCTCCAAGAAATCCAGGAGGTCACGGACAAACTTCATGAGGAAGACGACCTTGACGCGGCCCATCTGGGCCTCCACTTTGACGTCGACAGCGTGAGCATCGCGGCGCTTCTCCTCCGACGTCTTGTCAAACAGAGTGACGCGAGCATCAAACACCTTTTCGTCCAGACTCTCAACCATTCTCTCGTACAAGGTCAGATTTTCTCCCTCGCTGGCCAAAGTGTTGATGGGATCGTTCACCCTAAAGTCCACAAGTTTGGCCGTGATCACTTTCTGCCTCTCGGTCTGACAGTAGGAGGCCTCGAGATCTCTCACGACGAGGTTGGCGAAGTAGATCTTGGAAGTCATGAAGTCAAGCGTGACGCTCTCGAGCACCGCCACCAGCTTAAACTGCACCTCCTCCAGATGCATGCTCTCCCTCCGCCTCTTGGCCCTGAAGGCCCAGCGAGAGATGTTGGCGGCGGTGCGCACCGACAGGGACTTGGAGAGCCTTCTCTTGCTCGCGTTCTGCCGCCTCAGGACGACGTCGCCGCTGACGTTGGGATCAGGCTCGTCCTCTGCCACCACGGAAACCTGCCTCTCTGGAGGCCTTTGGGCGGCTGCTGGCGCCGCGGTTGTTGCCAGAAGTCTCTTGGCGTTGGAAGAAACTTCTGTCACGAACTTGGCAATCTTGTCGGCCAGGTCGAGGACGGCGTCCTGGTGGAAGTTGACATGCACGCTGCTCACCTTGGCCTCCACCTTTTTGAGGACGGAACGATGGACGGAGACAAACTCCGGAGATTTCTTGTTTGCATCTGTGTAGGTTATGCTCAGGAGGGGCTTGTCTTCTCCCTCCTTGGTGTAGACTATCCTCACCGAGTCGCCGGAAGGAGTCTTCAGGAGCAGGTGCTCGCACGCGACACCACCTATCTTGAACTTGCCCACAATGTCAAAGGCGCGGACGGCGGCAGAGGCTTCCATCTGGCGAACGGTAAAGTGAAACAGCTTCTGGTCCAAGTTGGAATTGGGAGCAAGCTGCGTCAGACTGAGGTTGACAAGGCCGATGTTAAAGTCCATGACAAACTTGGTGACTTGAACCGTGGGCTTGTCCGCGTCAGGATCCAGCTCCTCGTCGCTCTTCCTGACCGGTGCCAACTCGGCCAAGGTCGTGGTGACTGTCGCCTGGATAAGAGATCCCGTGTTTGCCAGGGAGCTAAGCGCGGACATCATCGACGCGTCCGAGTCCGTCCTGTGCAAGTTGGTCTCCGGCTGATCTTCCGCCGCGTCGAAGAGACTGTCCAGAATCTGGGCCAACTTGATAAGCCTGTAGTCTGAGACGTTCACGGAGATGTTGTCGAGGCTGCCCTTCACTTTCACCAGAGGCATTTCGGGATCACTTTTGATCAGACAATAGTGGACCATGACCTTTAGGGAGGTGGGCTTAAGAAGGAAGAGGCTAGACTTCTCCTTGTCGAGGTGAGTCCTCCACTCCTCGTTCGGGAGGGCCACTATCAGCTGCATGTTCTCCAACGACACGTTGAACTTGTCGTAGGCCTGATCGCGCAAGTTCGCCTTGAACACCTCAGTGAGGTCGGAAAGCGTCATTTCACGCAGACTCCTTGTCTCCGCAGAGATGGGTCGGCTCTTCACCCTGATGCTCCCGAGGTTCGCGACGGCGCAGGCGCAGGACTTGGTCAGGGCGCCGCCGTGGGGAAGAATAACGTAGGAGGACTTGAGTTTGATGTCCACGTCGATCAGGTTGTGGTGCTCGATGACGTACTGCAGTCCTAGGGTGGTGACCTCGCGATACTCTTTCAGCTTGGATGCTGCCGAGTGCTGCAGGTTGGTCAGGGTCAGGTCGTCGGGAGTCCGGAAGATCTTGACAAGTCTGTTGAAAGTTCCCGCGTCGTAGATGATCTCCAGCGGGCTCGAGTAGACCTTCAGCCTCTGGTCGTACAGGGACCCCTCGTCGGCATCCAGATCGCCATCAGAATCGAACGGCGGGTTGTTCTCAAAGGTCAGGTTGACCAGGTCGTCCTCCTCCGAACTGGGTCTCGTCTTGACGATACTCGGGACCGTCTCCGCGCCCTTCCTTCTCAGCCCAGTGACGCTGAGACTCTTCATCTTCATGTCCAGTTGGACGTAGTCGGCCGAGGGCCTCTGGACAACATGGGTCTTCACCGAGTCCAGCTCCAACAGCAGGACCGTGGCGTCGTTCAAGTCGTCGTCGCGGATGGTGATGGTCAAGCAGTCGAGATCGAAGAAGAGCTTCCTGGCCTCAAAGCTCTTGGGAAAAATGCCGTGGTGGGCGTTTTCCTGGTAGTCGAGCACTTCGTACAGCTTGCTCTTTTCATCCAGGGTGAGAGCTTCGGAGAAGGCCTTGATGTTGCTTCCCAAGGGAGACGTCTCGTCGCCGTCGTCTCCGTCTCCTTCCTTGTTTCCCCCCGAGCCGGTGAGCCATCCCCAGAATCCCGAAGCCCCTCCCTTGGCCGCTGTGTTCATCGCCCGCTTGGCTTCTTCCTGTTCTACTTCCCGTTCGGCCAGCTGCCTCTGGATCCTGATGTTCACCTCGTCCAGCTCGTCCTCGTGCCACCTCAAGTCCTTCCTCAACTGCTCTCCTAGCTTCTCCGTCGTCAGCTTCTTCTTGTACAACTCCCTGTATGTCTTGCACTTGGAAATGTGAACCTTCATGTGAGTCCACGACCAGTTGTTGATCTTGCGCATGACCTCCTCCTCGTAGATGCAGTCAAAGGCGTACTTCCAGAGGTCCCTCAGTCTCCCGCTGTAGTTCGGCAGATTCTCCAGGCCGTTCCTGGCCTTGTACTTGCGAAACTTGGCCGCCCTCGACATGAACTCAAAGGATTGGAGGAGCATCACGAAGTCGTGGTACTGGTACTTGGTGAGGGAGAGGCAGAGCTCGCGCATGACGATCCTCAGGTCCACCTCCGGCTTGGCGAAGTCAAACCTGGCCGGGTTGGGACACCACCTGAGGGACGCCTCCGAGCTAATCGGACCCAACAGGTACTTCAGCTTAGACACCGGGTGCTCCCGCGTCCCGATGCTGGTGTCGAACATGAGGTCGATGACATCGTCCCTGGTGCTCGAGTCCTCCGAGTACAGGTTCGCCTTGGGCCTCCAGTAGAGGGCAAGACTGTTCAGCTCCACATGCTTATGGAACAGCTTCAGGCGCACCTTCGTCCCTTCGCCGTCCGGTTCGTCTTCGCCTCCTTCGTCATCCACCTCGGCCGTGGTGGTCATGTTGACGCTGTCCAACGTGACACCAGCCGCGAAAGGGTATCTGCCGGTGCCACCGACCTGCTTGTCCTCGTAGCGTACGTGCACCCGCGAGATGGTCACCTCAAGGTTCCTGATGATGTTGGCCACCAGCCTCTCGACAAAGGTGTCCCCTCCCCCGTCCTTGCCCTTGTCCTTCTCCTTGGCCGCGTCGATCTGCTTCGCCTGCTCTGTCCTCTCCAATCTCTTTTGCTTTGCCTCCAACTCTTCCTTCCGCTCCTTTGCCTCATCATATCGCACCGACGAACTGGGGACCAGAAGCAGATGAAGACCCTCCAAGTCTATCGTGGTCTTCTTTGTGAAGAGGTTGAACCAGGGTATCTTTATGACTAGTCGCTGGACCTTCCCGTGAACGCATCTCACGGGGAGACCAAGATCTGACAGCGCCGACTCCTTCAGCTTGACGTTGCTCAAGCTGACTTCCGACCCGACGGAGATGGTGGTCCCGGACAGTTCCAGGTACTGTCCCAGGTAGCTTTGCAGGACTCCTGCGAGCACCGTGGACACCATGGTGTAGTAGCCGATGTGAGAGCTTCAGAACGGCAGGGCAACAACTGCCTCAGAGCGACCTACAAGGGAAAAGGACAAGCACACCATGTGTCAACAGTCTCGCGTAGCTTTTGCATATAAGCAGCTGCATTTCACTGACACATGGGCCACCTGACTTTTTCTCCTAATCATGAACAAACTCCTTTCACCTACCATGAACAAACTGTTCTCTATGCGAATGATAAGCCAAAAGTAAACGATTTTTTAAATATCTTATACGGTAAATAGATGTGTGTACACTGCGCAACTTCTCTTTTTTATCAGCATTCTTGCGTCAGTGCATAAACCTACTTGTGCTAGTATAAGAAAAACAAGATAACGAATCAAATCAAGCCGTAAAAAGGTCACTAGAATTACTAAAGAGCAAAATGGCGGAAGAGAGCACTGCCCTTTACGTTAAAAAAGAGAGCTCTTAAAGGACATCTCGAGATACTGAACAAACACAAACGGCAACACAGATTCCTTTTTCTTCAGGGCATGATTTCTTTGTTAGGCCTGTCTCTTACCCGCGATGCTGAAAAAGGAAGGTCGGCCAATTGGAGAGGAGGACTTAAATTGCCTCATCGTCCTCTCTCCCGAAAATCTGCAATGCAATGGAAAAAGAGACGTTATTTCTTGCTGTCAATGAATCTGCGGAATAACGTGTTTCCTGACTTGTAAATTTATTCACGAGTGATGCTTCCTTTTTCTTTTTTTTTCTTTTTTTTTTGCTACACTTGACTTTCTGGTCATTGAGAGTCGTCTTCGTCTCTTTCCTGCGACGGCACCCACCGCCTCACCAGGGTCTCGCACACGGCAACTCTCTTGACGATCCCCGCGTCTTCCTTCAGATCCCCCGCCGCGACCCCCGCCGGCCAGGTCACCCCGGCCAGGAGCAGCTCCTTGGCCGTCGACTCGGTCACCCTGTTCAGCCCGTGCAGCTCCCTCCAGGTCATCTTCCTCCGCTCGTCCTCCCCGACCACCGCCACAGAGTAGGAGGCGTGGTAGAAGGGCGGGCCGTGCTTGTACAGCAGCAGGTCCGACCCGAACTTGTCGCCCCTCTTGACCACCCACCCTTTGGAGCGAAAGTGGTGGTAGGCGGCGTACAGGACGGGGAAGCGCGGGTCTCCCTCGCAGAAGGCGTTCCACGTCTCCCCCAACCCGAGCTCCTTCCCCTCCTCGTCCGTCGTCACCAGGCAGCCCAGGGCGAAGCCCAAGAAATGGGCTTCCAGGGGATCCAGGCGGACGGGGGGCGTATTTGCATCTCCCTTCTCCTCCTTCCTCCTTCTCTTTCTTCTTGAAGCCCCATCAGTCTCCTCCTGCTCCTGTTCCTCCTCCTCCTCCTCCTCCTCCCCCCCCTCCCGCACTCTGATCTCTTCCTCATCGTCACTGCTGGTGTCCTCATCGCTGGGATTCTTCTCCGTCTCCTCCCCTCCTTCCTTTGGTCCCTTCAGGGGAAGTGGCTCGAACTGCTCCGCCCGCACCAACTCTGCCCTCTCCTTCCTCGTCCCGAAGAATCCCATCCTGAGCAGCATGTCCCCCTCCTTGTCCACCAGCACCGCCTCCGCCTTCCTCCCGTCCGCCCCTCTCTCCAGTCTGCCCCTGTACCACCTCCAGATGGCGTTTGCGGGCTTGATGCCGGTGAGGCTGGCCAGCGGGATGGGCAGCTGCTGCTGGAGGACCCGCCCCTCGCCTCCACCTCCTCCTCCCCCGTCCTTCTTCTTCCTCCTCCTCCTCCTCTTCTTCCTGGGTTCGGCCAACTCGGGCACGAACATTTCCGAGAATAGGCGAGAGGGCCGCACTGGAACCTTCCTTCCACTTATACGAAAACTGTCACGGCGAAGCCAAATTTACGCGTACGTGCAATAAGAGAAAACCAACCCGACTTATAGATAGTGACCTCAGTTGTGGGCGGAGGGAGGCGCGGCCAGGGAAAAGGGGAAAAGGGTGGTGGAGAGGCCCTCACTTCAGCAACTCCGCCTCCTCCTCCTCCGCTATTTATTTGTTCCGCAGGTCGCAGCTGACAGCAAGGAAGAGGGGCAGGGCAGGGTAGGGCAGGGCAAGAGGGCGGCGGAGATTGAGCAACATAAAGACCGGGAAATACAAATTTGTCACGGACTGTCCCAGAGCAAGGAATGATGCTTGTAACTAGTAGACACCTTAAGCAAAAGAATATATTTATTTCGAGCAAATAAAGCAGACTGAAGAAACCTATGTACTCGGTAAATAAAGTCCCCACATCAACGTTTTGAACCTGACTCAAAAATGCGGTCGGTACCCAACAAAAAGAAAAAAGAAGGAACAAAAAAACTAAAGTTGGAAACCCAAAACGTCCTCCACTCGACTCTTCACTTGAACCCAATCGCCGCAATGAACGCCAGATGTCTCTCCTGGCTCCACCCCTCCTTCGCCCCGGAGGTGGCCTCTGCCGTCACCCTGCTCGTCGCCGGCCACCCAAAGCGGAGGTCCTTTGTGCCGCAGCCGGACTCCCAGGCCTCCACCTCGGCCTTGAGGGACCTCAGCGAGGAAAGGCTCCTCGAGGGAGAGGAGGGGACGGCCGGGAGGCGCTGCAGGTTCCCCGAGCGGGCGTCCGGCAGGAGCTCGGGCGCCACGCGGACCCGGACGGACAGGGCGCGGGCGGAGGACCTGCCGGAGTTGGCGCCGAGGTTCTCCACGGCCACCGGCTGGAACGAGATCAGGATGACGAGGCTGTCCTCCAGGGGGTGGTAGTAAGCCTTGGCCGCGAGGTCCACTGCGAAATGCTTCTCCGGCGGCGGCGCCGCCACCTCTGCTCCCTTGTCCCCGCAGGACCAGCTGGAGAAGTCCACCTGGATGTCGGCCGGATCCACGTCCAGCGCCTGCCAACGCCTCCTCCTCCTCCTCAGATCCTGGTCGTCCGACCCTTTCTCCATCAGTTGGAAGCTGTGGTAGACCTCCCCGTCCAGGGCGAAGTAGTTGTCCTCGGAGGAGACGGCGCCGCTGAAGTACAGCGGACCCTTCTTCTTTGCCACCTTGACGAGCAGGCGGGTCACCTTCATCCCCTTCTTGAAGTCGAAGGTCCTGTGCCTAATCCTGATCGCCATCCAGGCATTCAACCGCCTGGAGTGATCCTCGTCGTGATTGTCGTCCTCCTTTCGGGCCCACAGCATGCTGAGCAGCGCGTCGATCTCTCTGTCGGAGTCCAACAAGTTGGCGTCGTGGATCTGCTGCATGCAGCGCCTGCTCAGTCTCTCCCAGCAGATGTGCGGGTAGAATTCTCCCCTGAAGAACTCTCTGAAGACCTCGTGGTTCATGTCCGCTCCCCAGAGCTGCACGAAGTTGACCACCTGGTCCGGACTGACGTAGTCGAAGAGCCTGACCAGCGCCACCACGTCGTCCAGCTGCAGCTCCTTGACTTGGGAGGCCCTCGCCTTCTTCAGCACCTCAACGCCCCTGTACTTCAGTATCTTGAAGATGTTCTCCTTGAAGTCCTCCGCGCCGTTCTCTGTGGCGAGCGCCAGGAAGCTCATCCCGTTGCGATAGTTCAGCTTGGTCCTCAGGTGGTTGTCGCAGAACCGGACCAGGTCCTCCACCCCGTAGACCCTGGCCGCGTATCTCACGTCCCAGGCGACCCTGTGGGACCTCAGGGTGAAGGTGCTGGCGACGGCGTTGGCGTTGTTGTTCTCGTCCTCTGTGGCTGCTCCCTGGTGCGTCCCTTGCTGTGCCAAGCCGTATCCCTCCACGAAGTCCAGCACCTTCTGAAAGGTCTCCGGCTCGACGTCCGGGATGACGATCATCCCCTTCTTGATCACGGCGAACCCGTCCGTGCCCTCCCTCTCCTCCTGCCTGTCCGCGGAG
>JAAUYM010005163.1_pt1 | contig 12559 bp, 16 predicted proteins | sample 7278001 | NCBI WGS metagenome assembly JAAUYM01 (sample SAMN14350224, study PRJNA611818) | marine sediment metagenome | isolation source: surface marine sediment (1.8m) | place: French Polynesia: Moorea | collected 2018-08
GATCCCAGTGGTCTCCCCACCCCCCCTGTAACCACGGTAACCAGCGCGACCACGGAGACCAGTCTGGTGATCCCAGTGGTCTCCCCACCCCCCCTGTAACCACGGTAACCACCGCGACCACAGAGACCACTTTCTGGTGGGCTGTTTATTCGGACTTATAACCGTGTTTCTGAATGAGAGGATCGACGCTTCCGGGTTGAGGTCGACTGGAACCATCCACTGCGTCAGCTCGTCGCACTTCAGCTCGCCCCAAGTAGACGCATACTTCTGTTTGACAGCTCTGCGGTGAAAAGCGGAGTGCAAAAAAGTGCTGATATAGATTCCTGGGAATTTATATCAGCACTCTTACTTTTTGCTTTTTGTGCTGCAAAACTGCTGAAGTAGTGTTTCTGAGCGTAGCACGATGAGCGCACGTGTGTCCTGGAACAAGGCTTGGCACCCAAAAAACTCGCTGTCCGCTGAACAGAAACACGAGTTGGCAATGTGGGTAGCGGTCAAAGACAAAGCGACAAAGAATGATAACTCCGAAATTTCTCGACACAATGCCGTGATGGCGCGTTACTGCATTCGACTGTACGATAACGCCGGTTGGTCAATCTTTTCTATCGCTACCCCTAATTCTCTTTCGCTTCTGTCGCAATATGTATGAGTGTTGTCGGTGGTCACAGACGAAATGGAACGACTGCTGACCGCTTTCAATGCCAGTAAGAGAGTGGTGATTATGGCGCGAAACATCGCCACTGCAATCGCCTTCTATCCCACACGACTGCAGATAGCCCTGGCTCAGTTGCAGGACGGGCAGAATGCTATGATTGCCGTTCCGCTCTTCGACGCAATGGGGTTTTTGCGCAAAGAGAGGCAATGCGCTCTGTGCAACAGCCCATTAGAGCTACGCTGGTTGGCCGGCGCCAGAAGTTGAGTGTGCTTTGCGTGACTATTGGTCTGTGCGTGTGCGCAGCGATTGGCGGTGTGATCTACAGGCCGCTGGACTTTCCGCTGCTCAGCGAAATCAGCAAAGTGTAGCAATCGGAGAGCGGAACTGGCGTGTTCCAATTGGAGTGTGTTTCCGCCTCAGCGACGGTTTCCAAAGCTGGGCGCTGCCACGTTTCTTGAGTTGGTGTATGGGGACGTGGCGTTGAAGACGCAAAAAAGCGCATCCAGTGTGAGCGGCGTTTCGAAGAATACCATTTCTGTGTTGGCGCAGTTCATCAAAGACGCCATATTAATATACGAACGCAACCACCCTGTGATGGTCAGTGTCCCCATTGGCCGAACGCTCTTCTTCGCCTCTCTGTAAATGCCAGAGTGGTGTGTTGTCGTGTGATGCCGTTGCGACAGATCGAAGGTCGGTTTATTCAGACGGACCATAAGCACGTTGGTGGTGGACGCAAGTACACGCGCGGGCGCAGCAAAGGGCAGTCGCAGTTGGTGATGACAACGACGGACTCGACCGGCGTGATTCGTGTCAACGGTGTCGAGCGCGAGACTCAGGCGAATACGGAGTATATGTGGAAGCAACAGGTGAAACAGCAGTTGGGCATCCATTTGCAGACCGACAGCGGAGGCGCATTCAATCGTTTTCTGAAGATGCAGTTGGTGGCCGTGCATTTGCGCGTCAACCACAGTGGAATGATTAATCCGAAAAATGGGGTCATTCATTTTTATGTGCACCCAGTCACCGGTGCATCGAATAACCGCGCCGAAGGCATCAATGGCATCATTGCTCGCCACATCGGTATCAATGGACAGCAGAATACCGATCCGACACGTCTGCTGCGCTTCATTACCAATTGTGAGTCGAAGCATAACCGAACGAATCTCGTCCCTCCGCAATTGTTCATCCACGCGCTGACAGTTTTGAGTGAAGTGTATCCAACCGAAGGCGAACCGTTGAAAATGTTGAGTAGATAACCTTTTGTCTATCGTATCGCACCTTTATTGCCGGCTTGTGTTTGTGTATTTGTGTGTCGCACTGTGTTGTGCACAGGATAGAATATAAGTCCTTCGCCGATCGGTTTGAGGCCGAATTCGTGGTGGACGAGCGTCGAATGAGCGACCAATCGATCCAATATTTGATCAAGTGGGCGGATTGGGTGTATCAAGAATCGACGTGGGAGATGGCGCATATGCTCGCCGGCACCACGCTTGTAGCCGATTGGCGCGACTTGCCACTCGTCAAGCGTCAGCAGCGCAGACGCAAGTATCTCAACGCATTGGAGGCGGATAAGCGGGAACAGAGACGAATGGATCGACGGGCCACGAAACGTCGAACGGTGGCGTGTTTGCTGCGATTGACCGAACAGAAAATCCTGCATTGTTGCGATCAGCGAACCAAAGAGGCCGCGCTGCGTATGCTGCGCAGAGGTGTGGTCCCGCGCACACAGAAGCGATCCGATTGCACCATTCACGGCGAGTGCCGTAGCGAATTGAAAGAAGATTTGTACTACAAATTATCAGTGGTGCTCAACAAAGCGAACGCAACGCTGGAGAATTTCCAGTGCACGTGTCCAGCGTATCGTAGCAACGATAAAATGTTATGTAAACATTTAGTCGCCGCATTGCTGGTGCGCGTGCCGGCCAGCAAAAGGGCGTGGCCGGAGAGCCACCCGGCGTCGACGGTTGCGGAGGAGAAGCAGGAGATGGCAGAAGAAGCCAGGATCACCGAAGAATACATCATCGCACGCCGCCCGCTGCCATCCGACAACAGTTCAGCGGCTGCCCACGCCGGCAATCAATATTTGGTAAAGCGGATGGGCCGCCCGATGGCATCAGCCGAGTGGCGCAGCCAAGAAAGCATCAACGCTACGCTGATCCGCCAATGGGAGTCGATGGACCGACCGCAACGACGCAGAGTGTACGAATCGTATATGGGTGCATTGGAAGGTCAGCGCCGATGGTTGGTAGAGCAATCCAGCCGAGCAAAACTGGCCGGAAAACCGGCACCGGTTCTCAATTTGGATTGGCAGCGCATCAAAGAGTACGCATCGGCGGAAGCTGTGGCATTGGCGCGGCAATGGAAGGAGGACGGCGGGTTTGTGCGAACGAAGAAGACAGGACAGGAAATACGCGCAGACGTGCGAGTGCCGAGTGATATCATTCCGTTCGCCATCTATTTGCAGGTCGATGAAACGACGGGGCAATTTCTGCATTGGAGGTGTGATTGTGGCGCCGCACACAACGAAGGCGGCAATTTGTGTCCTCATATCGTTCGTACTTTGATGGCGCACATGTAACACTATTTACTGAGTGGCAATATGCGTTTTCTTTTTATTTTAACTTAATCGTGGAACGCGGAGTAGAGATGGATACAAAGGTAGATGGCGGGCCGAAAGAAACAAAAACAACACACGTTACAGGACAGAGCTGACAACCCCCGCAGCGTTAAATACAGACGCTGGTGCTGAACAGAAAAGCAACAACGAAAAAGAAAAATATATAAGAGTCCACATAAATAGAAAAACGCAACACAAAAAAAAAAAGATGCAAAAAGCCGTGGCACTCGGCACGCGGTGTGACTGTTGACCGCGTTAAAGTAGCATTGATAACAGATGTGGTGCACGACACAAGAATAGACATAAAAAACAACAAACCCCAAAAAATAGAGAAAAAGCGACAACAAAAAAAAAATGGTCACGCGTGGGTAAAGGCAATGAGTTCTTATCGAAACATACGTTTTTCGCCAAAATTGGATAGATTCAGACGGCGCCCGTGCTGCGGTAGGCGGCGCACCGACTGCGCCAATTCACGGATATCGGCCGATGCCGCCTCAGTAAACAGAAGTGTCTACGGCATCAGAAAAAAAGCATTAACGGTCAACTGCGGATGACACAGAGAGGACGGAAAGCTGTACCTGCGCCCAGTGGCGGATACCGTGCTCAGCAACGCGCGCATTGCCAGCATTGTCCACCGCCTGCCCCATTCCGTGAAATCGCTTCGCGCGCAGCACAGCCTGCTCCGTGGCCTCACGCGGTTCGACGTAATATTGCTTAAGTAGTTCCGCAGTCCGCGTACGTTGCGCGTCCTCCACCTGCTTATGTACCAACGGCCAATCGATGTCGCGTTCGACGCGGTCGGCGCATTTGGTGACATCCTCTTTCAACCGTTTGTCGACGATGTCTGTCCAATGGTTGTTGAAGCGGTCGTGGGCTTTCTGCTCGTCTTCGGTTCGCTCGTGTGGCAACTTCGCAGGCGGGGCTCCAAAATAACTCCTGTTGTCCTGGTTGCGCAGCACCTTTTGCAGGGTAAACCCGTGCGCACCGTTTGACGCGTGGTACATTTTTTTGTAGTCATCGGCGCGAATGTTCAGCGCGTGGAGCGAGACCAGCAGATCGTTGGGCCATTCTTCATTGTCCGAAGGTGGCCGCCGCTTAAAAAACATTACCGGCGTTTTGTAGACTGGGTGCTCGTCGAAGCAGGCATCGTCAGCGAACCTGGTCACAGCGCACATGTCAGTGGTCGCATTGGCACAGCAAAAAAACAGACAGCGCAAAATACACACTCGCGTCCGATATGCAGCAGCTGCAACGCTATGCCGCAGTGGCGCGCCATCTCGCGAATCGTACGGGCATTCGCATTGCCTGGTTTCGAATCGGGACCGCCATCGAAGAGGTCGACGCTAACTTTGACGAATAGGCGCCGCTTTGAGGCGGATATTGACGGGATACGCGTAATCGGTATGTAGCAGCCCGGCATCATAAGGAAACTGGCGAGCGCCGCTGGCTGAGATTGGGCTAATGAGTATCGCCGCGCAGTGGTGAGCGCGGACCCAGCGGCCGACGACGCATTCTCGCGCAATGCCGCGTCGGAGTCCGGTTGTGGATCGTGTTTGTGGTCATCCATTGCGGTGTCGGTATCGGTGTTGTCGTCCCCGGCGTGGCGCTCCTGCGAAGCGGTTTCAGCTGCTCCGGACTGTATTTGTCTCCAGCGTCGCTGCATATCCGCCGGCAATAAGTCGGAGAACGAGAGTGCAAATGGCGGCAGGCACACCTCTTGCGTCTTGGCGTGCAACTCGACACTGTTGAGGACCTGTTCCAGAGCCGCCTGCGAAACCGCGATGTCGTCGATGACGCGCGAGAGCTCCATTTCCTCCCAATCCACCGCTTTCGTGAATTCCGTGTGTTCGCCGTCGTGACTGACCACCTCCTGCGCGGACACCTTCAGATGCCACTGCGGATGGCGGCCGTTATGGAACTCGTTAAAATACCGTTGAACACTCATATAAAGGGGCTGCAGACGGGCAACGTAATCCATCGCCTTCCCCATAGCGGCGATGACTTCTTCGAATCCTTCGACGTTGCCTTCATCGCGGTTGCTATGAACGCTCCGTCCCGCCATCGCTTTGCGTTTGGCTTGCTTCAGCGCGTCTGTCTGCAAATCCATCTACCGCAGCGCAAACAGAGACCGTTGCGGTCGCCGAACAAAGAAGACAGACGAAGACAGACGAAGGGATGCGCGACACGTACCAGTCTTACAGAACAGAACGTGAATAATTCCGTTTCGGCTGTCAGCGACCAGGACAGTCCATTGGCGTCAGCGCCCAGTAATGATCGCAGCCCGGCGCGGTGATAAATGGATTTGAGCATTGATAAGTAGCAGTGGTCCGCCGCGACCATATAAATATGGGAGCCCATGTCGCGGTCGGCAAAATGGTGCCAATGGCGCACACGTGGCATACCATCCGCCCACGTGAGAAGAAAACGGGATATCATCCCACCTCCCATCAGCGGCGGCAAAGTGGCGCGATATGCGGTTTCTTGGCAGCCGACCAGGTAAGTGACCTGAGGGTTCTTTACGCTCATACACGACCCAGCCGACGCGAACAGGCGAATGATATTCTCGCGACGCCACAACCCGCGCACGACCCCATTGCCAGAGTTGGACGGATCATTGCTATTCTTGCCGTTTGGCATGACTTCAATGCACCGCTGCCATAAGGCGGGCTCATCGAACGCGAATAGTCGATGCCCCAGTGTTTTGTGTAAGTTCATTACCGCACCAGCGAAGGAGCACTGGGCGCTGACGACGGACGACTCCTCCGGCCACGCGATATTGAGCGCTTCTTTCAACTGACGCCTCGTGTCCTCATCGATCTGTTCACAGTCATAAACGCATACACGCGCGCGCGTGTGGCGCAAAGGAGGGTTAGGAGTAATAAGACAGCCGCAGCTGGGCACAGCGACAGTAAAAGAAAGAGAGAGAGAGAGAGAGATAGGAGAGGACACATACGGATTCCAGTGGTATCTTTACCATCTCACGTATACAATGCGATTTGCCCGACGACGGCGGGGCGATGGCCACATAGTTGTGACCCGCGACAGGCTCCTGCTGCCCTGGGCCGAGATCGATGTTAACACGCCCCATTACGTGATTGACGGCCGCGTGCTGACACGCGAATGACAGCGCGGGATCGACGGACAGAATGGAGGCCATTACCAGCGCCAGTTTCCCAAAATAGGTTCGCGCTGCCATCTTAAATTCTGGCGGCGGCTGCATCTTAATCTGGTTTAGGAACCGGTGGCGCATTAGCACTCTTTCGAGCATAGGTCGCCACTGCAAATTGCCGCTCACCGCCATTCGATCCATTAATTCACAGTCGCTCTCTGATATGTTTGAAACAATACCAGTGACGTCTTCATCGGTGGCGGCATCGGGCAACGCCAGTTTCTGCCGCAATGCATTCCATTCTTGCGCCGTGAATGTCTGCGCATGCGCGGTACCCGACTGCTGACGCTCGCCAGCTTTGGTGCGCACCAGCATTCGGGTGTAGAAATTCAGGATTTCGGTCCCGTCGTTGCTGCCCATTACTGCTTCCTGCGTTGGCAGCCCGCAGAGAGACAAGCGTGGGCCGCAGCGTGCGATAGTGTGGGTCGGCAGTGGCTGGTCGCCACAGGTGTTATCGTTATCGTTGTCGTTGTCGTTGTCGTTATCGTTGTCGTTGTCGTTGTCATCGTCGTCGATGGCTGCAGAAGCCGCCGGCGGTATCGTCGGAGGCGGCGCAGTCGTGGGTCGCCCACCTAAGCTGCGTCGGTCGTCTTCATCCGCGTCGAGCGTCCCATCAGCACTGGTATCGCCAATGCCGTAGATTTCGTGCGGAGAGCGCGCAACCTCTGCATCCACTGCTGCTTCGTCGTCGGGCGCTGCAATATCGCGACACTGTTTGTCCGCTACTAAACAGATGGGTACCGCGTAAACGCTGTCGCGGTACGGGATCGGCGACCCTTCCTTCATATCGATATCTTCTTCGTCGGCGGGTGTGCATGGTTCGCTGGTGCTGTTAATGGGTGACTGCGGTGTGACGATGTGGGTCGCCGCATCCTTTTCCCGTTTGGGCGGTCCTGTCACTTTGTTGGGTTGTAACACTGCCGATTGCTCCTCCGCTGGTGGTAGCGCCGTGTCTGCGTCAACCGCTGTCTGTTCGCCCGGGCGCATTGGACTCACCGACGGAAGTTGCGGTGTGATACGTCGCGACTGTGGTGTGGCCGGTAACGGCTGTGAACTCACCGAACGACGAACACGTCTGCTTCGGGTGGCCGCAGTGCTGCCCGCGTGCGACCTGTTTTGGGGCGTCTTCGGAACAGACGGCGACGCAATAGGGTTGTCGACGTGAAAGGACGGCACAGCCGAACTGTTCAGTTCTGTCTTCGCAGCCATTGGCTTCGTTTCGACGGGCGTCACCGCTGGTGAGCGTTCGCGCTTCGGTGGCAACGACGCAGACCCATGAAACGAGGCGCCCAAATCCGGCACCGGCTGCGACTGATTGGCCGTCGCTACGTCGTTTTCTTTGATGGCAGCCGCCAGCGCAGCGGCGTCGTACTCGTCATTGGACATTGTGTCGGCGCTCCAGAAGGCACTCGCCTGATCGCTCGGCGGGGTATCAATGGCGCGATCTACAACCGCACACGCACGCTCAACAAAGTGACCACTGCCCCACCGACTCAGACACGTCACAATAAATCCGAATTAAAAAAGCAAGACATGCGGAAACACGTCTCAACTGGTCTGTTGTGATGAGCCAATTTGCGAAGGAGTGGGAGTGCCATCGAATGACACTACACACGACAGCAGACATACAACCACACACAAACGCGCGCGTCCATTCACAATTGCAAATCGACGCAAAACAGACACACTAAACGGGCGGTGCGGACAGTGCCGTTTGAGGATGGCGTGGGTGACGGAAATGCGCTTATGGAGAAGCGAGCTCCTAATCGGCGACGCCTCTTCGGCGCGGGCGATCCCGACTTTGGCTTAGCGTCGCTTGCCTTCATCGGACTAATTTGTGCGCGTTTGGTGGCGCGGACAGACATGGCTTACAAAAAAACAACGGTGCTATATAGGCCACGTGTTCGACAGACAAAGCTCAGTAGTGACACGTGGGCGAAGAAAGGAGTGGGGTTAGTGCTGTGTGAACCGTGTGCGATCAAAAATGCACAGAGTCACGTGAATAAATTTAAAATGTTGGTCCGACACGATTTTTCGCGATTTTGTTGTCATCTGTGCTGCTCTGTCTTCACTTGTCTTTTCTCACGCCACTGACGCTTGCCCGTGCCTGCCACAGTCACCAAAAGCTACGAACGACACTAATCTGTTTCGTTAGCTTCAGTCCAACCGACAATGCCGCTGTTCGAATTAGGTTACGTAAACTATCGATATAAAACGAAACTGGAGCGCGCCATCTCTCATTTTATGATGGATATCGGCGGCCGGAACGTGGCGGGAATGGCAAAGATAACGGGCGGTCTGCCATTGGAAGAGATGAAAGGGCGCACAATTGAATTGCCGAAGGACGTGCAGCTGCACGACGCGTTGATCGAAATAGGGATGATCGCCGGCACAAGCGTGTGGCGACTGACTGGCGATTGGAGGCAGCAATTCGACGCATTGCAGGACGCGGTCGACAAAGGCATCGACGACGAGATATGCTATCCGTTGACAATGTCTTTTCAGAAGGTAACTGCGATATGTCCGTACATTTGATTGTCGCGTATTTGCGTATTCGTGTGTGGTGTGTTATGTGTGTGTTTCAGGCAATAGACGCGGGTGTCAATCGAACGCTGTTGATCGACAATACGAGCGCGCAACCGCACGAAACGCTGCGCACGTTTCAAAAAGGAATGTCCGAACGCAAAGTGTTGACAAAAGCGGACGCGTCCCAACTGGACACAATCGACTGCGGCGATCAATGGCAACAATTGTTGGAGACGCCGCATTTGCCTGTGCCGCCGCAGGATTCGTACGAAGCCGGCAAATACTTCCCTCTGCCGGACCAGCACCCATCCGTATCGCGTATTCGCGACCTCAAACGCGAAGCGTATCAGAATCTACTCCAATTGGCCGACCAACAGCGCAAACCATCGAAATGGCTGGCGTCAGTGGACGAGCGTATTGCGGGTCTGAAGGCTGACGGCAACGTATACATGCAAATGAATAACCCGGATTGGCTGAACAAAAGGAAATACGTCTCGCCGGCCATCAACTGCGACGCGATGACGTTCGACAAGCCACCTAAGACGGCGGATGTGGACGAAGACGGGGACACGAAAATCGACGACGAACAGTTCCCCGAACACAGTGCGTTCACTTCTCCGTTGCCTCTCTCCCACTCATCCTTTTGCGGATGCGTGTGCAGGTGTCGCCAGCATTGAACAGTTGAAAAGGCAGCTGCGCAATATGGATTCTGACCGATTCGACAAATATGTGCTGTCCGACCCGCGCCGATTCAATCGCGGTCTGTGCTATCCGAGGCACGCGGGTGGTCTCACAGAGCCGTGGGTCATCCATCGCATCCAGGCCGGAGCGTTGACGGTGCACACAGAGGACCAAACTCTGGACGGCTATCATTTGGGCGGCGTAGCGATAAAGGAAGATCCCCTATTCAATCCCTACACTCTGTTGCGCGATTGGGTCAAAAGTGGTGTGATTGAAAAACAATTGGCGGACGGCGACCAGGTACCGGATTGGTACGTGTTAGACGATGCGCATTTTGAGGAGGGCGGGCGCCTGCCGATGGCGCTATGGTTGCTGCTGGACGAGATCAAAGACGACTGCGACCAGCCAATTGGCAAAGGGGTGGCACGCACGCTCAACGCAGTGTGGGAGTGTCGCGGCACCAATGCGACTGAAATGGCGCTGCAGATGAAATCGACGTGGGCGCTGCACAACACAGTAATGCGAGGACTGCGATATAAGCTGCGCTGGACGGTGGAGTTCCCCGGCGACGCCATCTTTTTGTGCGGCGGTATGTTCCATTTTCTACGTTCCCTCTCCGCGTGCGTGCGGACATGTGTGTAATGGCGTCTGTGTGTGCGCTGCGTTGGATAGCACAAGTGCATCAGGTGATCGTGTTCCATTGGCTAAAATCGGAAACCTCTCTGGCCTGCAATTTTTTTCCGGGCACCAAGCCCGCGATTGCAGAAGCGCTGTCAGCTTTTGCGGAGAGTTTGGATTCTCCGTTGCCCAACCCCGCGACGACGAAGACACTACGATTATACCACATCGGTCGCCAAGGCGACGGTGAAGGTGGTTTGAGCCTAGCCGCCGCATGGCTCCGCCCGCTCGTCAACGCGTTCATGGCCGGCGCCACCAAATTCGAGTTTTGCTACAAACCCGACGTCATCACTGCGTTCAAATGGCTGGTCAACAGTCAGTCCACGCTGCAGCTGTTGCAGCCGTTTGGCGCGTCGGCGGGGTGGCTGCTCTCCACCGAAGAAATGGCTGAGCTCAGCGCGTTTTTGGAAGACGCTGAACGGGATGCCCACAACGCTGAGCGATTGGTCGATAGCTATTGGCGTTGGTGGGATGCCGAAATCGATGCTGCCAACAAAGCTGCAGCGACGTCGTCGCCGACGACGAAGAAGCGTGGATCGCGGCGCGGAACCGAAGACAGCTCCGACGAAGACTTCGAACCGCCCCAGAGCGATTTCGAGTGAGTGACTGTTTGTTTTGTGGGGTGGTTGTGGTGTTATGTTAATTTATAATTGCGTTGTTCAAAAAATGACATTGCGACGACCAACACGTACCGTTAAGCTTTTGGACAAGCACACATCGTCTCAGCGTGAGTGGTGGCACCGAAGGCAAAAGGTGCTTATATAGATTCCCGGGAATCTATATAAGCACTTTTTGTCTCTCGCAGGGCAGCCTGCACGCACACAAACAGCACCATTCTGGCCATGTCACAGCGTTGGGGCTAGCACACATCGTCTCAGCGTGAGTGTTGGCACCGAAGAAAAAAAGTGCTTATATAGATTCCCGGGAATCTATATAAGCGCTTTTTTGGTGTCTTCGCGGAGCAGCCTGTAGGCGCACAACCAGCACCATTGTGGCCATGTCACGCGTTGAGGCAAGCACACATCCTCTCAGCGTGAGTGTTGGCACCGAGGGAAAAAAAGTGCTTATATAGATTCCCGGGACTCTATATAAGCGCTTTTTTGGTGTCTTCGCGGAGCAGCAGCAGTCTGTACGTACACAAACAGCACCGTTCTGGCCATGTCACGCGTTGGGGCAAGCACACATCCTCTCAGCGTGAGTCGTGAGCAAAAAATCAAGTTACGTAACTTAACAAACAAAAAAACCCACAAACCAAACAACAATTACTGGAGGCGCGTCATTGCCGTCATTGCGACAGCTGCGCGACCTCGTCCACCCAATGCCGTGCCAGTCGAAACCACACCGGCAGGACAGTCGTCACCGATTGTCGGAGACGGACACTCAAACGGCCGAGCTCCTCAGTCACCTCATCCACCTCGCGCGAGAGCTCGACACCACTGCTGCGACGGCTGCTCTTTTGGACGCCGACATCGGTTGCCGCTGTCTTCACTTGCATGTACAGTTGGCGAAGACGCTTCCAGTCCGCATCGGATGCGATCCAATTGTGTATTCTGAGCCGTTGGAATTTCCAATCGGGCATACACGCGCCCCTGACCACTGCGGACGGGTGAATGGCCTCTTCACTGTTACCGCTTTCATAGACGACGGTGGCTGTGCACACAAAAAAATCCGTGGTTAAGTGACAGTGTGGGAAGGGAAAAGAGGACAAAGACATACGAATGGATGGCAGCAACAGCTCTGCTTCAAAAGATTGCGGTTCGTCGCCCCAGTAAAACGTGATGGCCCAATTGTCGTTCAATGCGTATTGGGGCGCGCTGCCGATGGCGGCGAAATCGCTCAGGATGCCAATGTGTTGCCAGTCGGTCACCACAAATATGGCGGTGACTTTGCGGTACTGAACGCGGTCCATTTCAGCATTCTCGGCTTGTGTGCCGCGCATCGCTATCCAGAAATCACTGCCGCCCCATTGTGCGCCACTACGCTCAAAACTCCGCCGCGAATACATGGTGTGATGCTTCTTTTCGCCCATCGCCACTGCGGTTTGATACACATACAATAGGTTTCCGGCGCCGATGGTAAGCGCGGTGGCGATGGGTGAAAAGAAGCATCACACCGTGTATTCGCGGCGGAGCTTTGAGAGTAGTGGCGCACAATGGGGCTGCAGTGATTTCTGGATCGCGATGCGCGGCACACAAGCCGAGAATGCTGAAATGGACCGCGTTCAGTACCGCAA
>JAAUYM010001812.1_pt1 | contig 12547 bp, 14 predicted proteins | sample 7278001 | NCBI WGS metagenome assembly JAAUYM01 (sample SAMN14350224, study PRJNA611818) | marine sediment metagenome | isolation source: surface marine sediment (1.8m) | place: French Polynesia: Moorea | collected 2018-08
ACGGGGGGACAATTTGGGAAATTGGAATATTTTTTTATCTTCCCCCCTCCCCTCCCTCCCCCCCCCGGCCCCCGTGCGATCCATCTGCTGCTGCATTAGTCCCACACACTTGCGAGCTCTCGAAACCAGCAACCGGCTCTCTTTTTTTTTCACGAACATTGGTTTCCCCCCCTGACATTTATTTCCTTGCGTTTTCTTCGTCAGAAGAGGCTCCTTCGTCTGCGACGGTGACGTCCACGTCAACTCCTGCGGCCGCGGCCGCGGCCGCGGCCGCGACGCCGTCGTCGTCCGCGGAGGCTGCCGCGGCCGACACCTCCACCTCGTCCTCGGTCGCCGGTGCTGAACAGGTACCAGCTATTGCTGATGTGCGCTGCTCTATTCCGATCAATTAAGAGCACAAGTATGTATGTAGTGTACAGTTGTAGTTAGTTACTGCCTGCAATAAAAATGCGCCACCTTGATCGGCGTGTGTCACAAGTGCGTGGGAATAATAATTACTGGCACTGCTTAACAGCACAGTGTATGTAGTACGTTTTGTGAAAAGATTCTTTACCATCGTCTTGAACAGAATGCCTCTGCGGCCAGGCAGGAGTCTAGTCCCGACGGCGGCATGAACCTGATTGAGCCTCCGCCACCGTCCGTGGCGTCCGACCCCTCCCTGAGGGTGTTCTACTACTGCTCTGCGGCCGTTCGCAGCCTCCTGCGCGGCCAGGCCTGGGCCGACAGGGTGGACAGGGGAGAGCTGCCCAGCCTGTGCATGGCCCAGGGGAGGTTCTGCAGGTGCGCGCCTCCAGAGTTGCCGACTGGCAGATTTTTTACCGCATGGTCAAAAACCACAAATCTGAGATATTTAAGTTCAGTTTGGTCTTGCGTTTTTTTTTAAATTTATGCCTCAGGGAAGGTTGTATAAGTGCGTGTGAGAGATGTATCCGACACCAGTGTTGCCGACTGGTACATTTTGTAGGCAGGAAACCACAATCTGGAATTCAAAATGGAGGGCGACATTTAGCAATGACTATAATTGAATACTCGGGCCAAATGCCAGACTCTACAGAAAAATTGGAAAAAGCCTACTAGCACGAAAAGTACCATACTGGATCACTTCAATGTTGTGCCAAGGAGCATGATAGAACACGAAATGAATGCACTGTCCGGCATATTCGAGTCTCTTGTGTAAAAGAACTACATAAAACGCAAAATGAAGAGGTTTATGCCCGGATTTCGTGAAGGCACCTTTCTTGGAATTGCATTCACTTCTTTTTCTTTCCTGGTCCAGGGCCTTCGAGTCCCAGCGAAAGCTTGAGGACCACTGGTCCAAGAAGCCCGGGCACAGGCTGGATCCGGAGGACATGAGGGAGGAGGCGGACGGGATCGAGGAAGAGCAGAGGAGGTGAAGTCTTGACATGCTACACCTATTTGTACTTGTAGTACTACGACAGCATGTCCATTAGAAAACTGAATACCTCATTTTACACTTTCGTGTGCTTAATGAAAAGTATTCAAGGACATTGGTGACTTGCACGACTGTTGGAAATTCAAAATACGTAGAATGTTAATTATTTTTGACAACCACACGAACGTTGAAAATATTTTTTTTGTCGAGATTTGTTCTTGTATTTAGTTTTCCCTGCAATAAAACCAAGACTGAAAAAGCATCTTCTTTCTTTTCATATCGACAGACTGCGAGAGAAAAGGCGTCACGATCTTCTTTCTCCTCCCCCTCCTCCTCCTGCTGCTGCTGCATCCGAAGAGGTCGCATTCAGGTATGAGCTAAATGACAGCCATTCTTGTGTTCCCATCTTATGAGCGCAAGTGCGCTGCATCTGCACCTGAATGAGCACACATTATGAGTGTTGTAATAACACACGTTGTTGCCACTCCGCTTTAGGGGTGATCTCGACGAGCAGAAGGCCACCACCCTGCCCGGAGGAAGGCCACAGCAGCGACAGCAGCGACAGCAACAGCAGCAGCAGCAACATCGGTTGCGGCGGAGGGAGGAGCCCAAGAAGTTCGCGAACAGGAGGAGCCAGCAGCCTCCGCAGCATAAGCAGCAGCAACCGCCGTCGACAACGGCGGCGGGAAGGAGGAGGAGGAGGAGGTCGCTGCCGCCGCCGCCGACTTCCGCCGGCCCCGCCGCCAGTGGCAGCGACAGCAAGACCTCCGCGAGGTCCAGGTCAGTTTCATCGCACACAAGTCACATTTTTTTCCTCCTTCCCGGCCCTCCTCCCCATCTTCTTTCTCCTCTCTGTCAGTTCTCGTTTTTTATTTTTTTTTGCGTAACAACTCGAATTACAGGTTCCATCAAGTATTTTATTCTTTGGTTCGAACAGAGTTGCTGGAGGGGGGGGGAGAGTAATGGGCCAATAATTCAAACTCTCCTTCTGCTTCTACTGTAGTACTGTATACGTACGTAAATTTGCTTGTTAAAGCAAATTCGGTTGAAACTCGTCTCTTTTTTTTTTGTTGTTGTTGTTGCTCGCATGTTTGTGTCGTTGCCTTGCCAGCGCATGTGTTCCACGTTCAGTTTTCTTCGTCCCCAGCTGGTTATGAACCACCCACCCGAAATTTTCAGGTCTGGCACCCCGGCCTCCCGGTCTCGATCCAGATCCCGTTCCACCTCGTCCTATTACACCTCATCCAGGGCCTCCTCTTCCTCCTCCTCCGCCTCCTCCGCCTCCTCTTCCTATTCCTCCTCCGCTTCCTTCACATCGTCAAGATCTCCGTCCTCCTCGGCGTCGTCTTCATCAGGGAGTGGCCGCCGCCATCGTCGCCGCCATCGTCGTCATCATCGTCACGGGGACGGACAACGCCAACAGGGTCACCGTCGCAGCGGCCGAAGACGCCGCTCCTCCTCCTCGCCACACCCCCATTTCTATCCCCAGTCGGCTCCTCCTCCTCCTTCCTCCCACCGCCCAGCTCACTTTTCGCCTCCCGGCTACCACCACTACCACCACCAACAGCAGCAGCATCAGCAACACGAGGTTGGCGCCGGGGCTGACGACTTTGACGCTCAACAGCAGATGCAACAGCCGCCGCCGTACCATGGCGGCGGTGGAGGCGGCTGGAGGGGAGCGGGACTTCCCAGGGGGATGGGGAGGAGGGGGCGTGGCCGCCGCGCGGGGAGGGGCGGAGGAGGCGTGGTCGGCTACTCCAGGTCACCCTCCTCCTCCTCTTCCTACAGGTATTTCTATTGGTAAATACGGGCGCTACAATTCTTCAAAACTTTTTTAAGCTGTCCTTCCGTTGCGTGTGCAAACTGTAAATACGGTTCAATTGTCCGTCCACTAATGCACATTGATGTTACTAAGAAGCACAATCTGTAGCTAGTGAATCAAGTCGTAGACAATTTGTGATGAGGCACATTGTACATAAAAATCATGGCTTAATTCTAATCATTGGATATAGGGTAACCATTACCACACACGCTGCGCATACAGGATGTTCCAATTAAATGACTCTGTGACTATACCGTGACAACCAATCTTAAACAAGCCTTCCTAGAACACTTGTAGTAGTATTACCATTTATTAATATTGTGGATAAGGACCAAACGTATGTCAAATGCCCTTTTCTGGGACATCCTGTACCTAATAGGTAATTTCATCCAATAGTCACGTCGTTGTCATTAAAGTGTTTCTCTCCACTTCCAGATCCGGCAGTCGAAGGAGCGGGAGCTCCGCCTCCTCCTCCTCCTCCTCTTCGTCCTCCACCGCGCGGCGGAGGGGGCCGCGCACCCGACGACGGCGACGGAGCCGGAGCCGCAGTCGGAGCCGGAGCTCGAGCAGCCGCAGCTCCAGCAGCCGGAGTTCCCCGTGGGGCCAGAGGAGGGGGAGGATCGCCAGTTGGAGGAGGGTTAAGGGGGAGGAGGGGGAGGAGAAGGGCGTGAAGGGGGAGAAGGAGGAGGAGAAGACGATGACGGCGACGGCGGCGGAAGACAATGCAGAGAGGAAGAAGTGTGAGTGTGAATGAAAAAAATGTTTTCAATTTTTGGAAACATCAACTAAGTCCCTTGTTTTTCACGTTCAGATGCTGTTGTTAGAGTGCAAAGTGTACTACAATCAGTACCTACTCCGAAGTAGAAAAAAGTAAACTGGAAGAACAGATGTTTCCCACAAGCTCATTTGCACACAGCAGTTAACTAGAAATATGCAAAAAGCTTTGTTTAAGCACTTACGCCCACGTTGCCACTTTTTCCACGCAGGCATCCGTTGCGGCGACACCTTCGACCAGCAGGGCTATCGCCGCCACATGGCAAACCTGACCACGGACTGCCAGCCGTTCAGGCGCACCAGAGGAGGAGGAACACGTGCGGCCGCTGGGACGCTGCTAACGGTGAAGCAGCCGCTCAACTTCAAGCCCCCCTCGCCCAAGGAGCCGCACCCGGACGACATCGCGGCCGCCGCGGCGGCCGCCGCAAAGTTGGCCACGACGTCGGCGGCGGCGTCCCTGCTCAAGAGGACTCTAAGCTCGACGTCAGACTCACCATGCTCTGCTCAAAGAACTTCACCTTCCTCTTCCACCCCAACAGTAAAGTCTGAACCAGACGCCGCCGCTGCCACCTCCGCCGTGCTGCAGGAGCCACGAGTCTCCTCCACCCGCCAGAGAGAATCTCCACCAGCGAGATCCTCCACCTCGCCCGCTTCCCCATCGTCATCGTCCCAGATGCCGTCATCATCAGCGTCGATGGCGGCTGCGGCTGCGGCTGCAGCGGCAACGGCGGCAACCGCTCTAATCCAAGAACAGCAGCAGCAGCAGCAGCAGCAGCAACAGCAACAGCATTTGCATCTTGCCCACCTGCCAAACTACCCTAGATTCGGACATCCGAACGCTCCCCCGACGACGTCCTTCCCTCCACCTTTTCCCCACCCGCCGCCACATCCACAGCATCCACAGCCGTCTTCGCCCTACTATCCATTCTCCTTCTTCCATCCTGCCAATGCCATCATTCCTCCGTATCCCACGAAGCAGCAACAGCAACGGAAGTTGTCGGAACAGATGCAGCAGGAGCAAAGACCGCAAGAACATGAGTCAGGAAAGGATGCCAAATTGCTTCCTGAGAGTCAGGAAGCTCCGTCAGCACCTCATGGCGGCAAGCCTGGTGCCTTTGAGAAGAAGCAAGCAGTCCCAAACCCGGTGCCTCCACCGTCTCCCATGCCAAGTTTCTCTTCGAAGCAGCAGCAAGTGGCAAGACCTTCCAATAGGTCTCCAAAACCATCATTGCAGCAAAAGGCCTCGATGGAGAAGTCGAAAGACTCTGAGAAACCTGCCAATTTACGAATCTCTCATCATCAGCAACAGCAACAGCAACAGCAGACGCGGCAACAGCAGCAACAGCAATCCCACGCTGACAAAATCCCAACCTACAACGAGATGAAGAGGCAGATGCAGGAACAGAAGAAGGGGGAGGAGGAAGAGGAGAAGAGAAACAGGGATCGGCCGCCTATGGAGAAAACGGAGTCGTCCAGCATCCTGGAGAGGCTGACCATGAAGATGCTGGCTCCGAACATCGGCCCACTGAGGTCTCCACCGCCACCGGCGCTGGCACCAGCCATGGTGCTGCAGGCGGCGGAGCGGTTCCGCCGGGACCCGAGGAAGAGGCCAGTGGCGCCGCCACCGCCCCCGACCCCAAGGCTGAGCATGACCCCGCCGCCGACCCCGAGGTACGAAGAGGGCTCTCCATCTCCCTCCCAGTGCACCGAAAAGGCCGCTGCCGTTTCGGGACGGATACGAGATCCGAGGTTGGAGCGGAGGCTGAGCCAGGATTCCACGACGTCCTTTAAGGAGTCCGGGGAGAAGGTGATGACCCCTCCGCCGCCTCAGCCTCAGCCGCAGCCACAATTGCAGTCACAGCCACCGACGCCGTCGCCGACACAGGTGCCACCCTCCACCATCCTGCCGAAGCCCAAGGGAGAAATGCCGTCGGCGACGAATCTCTTCTCGTCCACGCAGGGCCTTGAGAAGGTGGCGGGGACAAAAACAACCCGCCCAGCGATCACGGAGCCGCCGTCATCGCCGCACCGGCCTCTGCCTACCGCTGCGCCGAAGGAGACGTCCCAGGATCCGCTGGAAGGTCTCCTGGTTCGATCGAAGGCCTCCTCCTCTTGGAAAAGGACCAAGTGCGAGAAGGCTGACGGCGGCAAGACTTCGGATACATCCGCGCCCGGCAAGTACCATGACAGTAACAGCGGCAAGTCAGCGGACGTCGGCGGCAGTAGCAGTAAGAAAAAGGCTGGTCCGGTGTATCTGGTGAGGGAGAGCAGCAAGGAGGACACGGAGAGTTTCGGCGCCGCCCTGGAGAGCGCCGGCGCCAGCAGCGTGGATCTGGGCATCATCAGGAAGAGGGCGGCCAAGAGGAGAAGGATCTCGTCATCGGAGGAGGAAGAGGAGAAGGTGGTGGCGGTAGCATTGACGGCGGCATCGGCGCTGACAGCGGAAATGGTGACGGAGGTGGAAGAGACGGAGGTGGTGACGACGACGGAGATGTCAAACAAGAAGCAAAAGTTGGGAGCGAAATCAACAAAGCCTCTCCGGGTCAGCAAACAGGACAAGCTGGAGGAGAAGACGGGTGCTTCTGCCATCCAGAAGAAGAAGCGGCCAGGGAAGCGTCAGAAGGAGAAGAGGAAAGACAGGAGGAATGAGAAGAAGGCGGAGAAGCCGCGAAAGTCGAGGAAGTCCTCCGGCAAGAGGAGGAAGGAATCCGAAGCCAAGAAGGCGAGGCTGAAGGCGCAGGCTCTGGAGAGGGCGTTCTGCTGGAAGAAGGGAAAGAAGGAGGAGGAGGAGAGGAGGATCAAAAAGAAGAGGAAGAAGCGGGAAACAGAGGAAACCGACGTTGTCAGTCCTGGAGCGCAAAGGTCATCCAGCATCGACTCGGGGGAAGACGAAGAAGCTAGTCCGAAGAGGAAGAGGGCCAGGAGGACGCCCATGGTCTTGGCGGACGAGGAGGAATCAGGCGGCACGGAGAGCAACCAGAAGAAGGCGGACAGCAATGCTGTAGGAGGAGGCAACAAGAAGAGAAAGCCAAAGATCGGGCCGAAGAGCGTGATGATGTCACTCAGGAGGAAAGAGGAGGAGGAGGAGACAAACTCGACGTTGAAGCCGGTGGTCTGGCTGAAGAAGCTGAGGCCGGAGGACATCGTTGCGAACAAGGCCAAGGAGGAAGAGAAGGAAGAGGACAAGGTGGAGAAGGGTGAGAGTGGCGGACTTGACTCCCCGGAGAACAGCAATGCCAATGCCAACGACGACTCCGGCAGCTCGCTGGTGGAGCAAGAGATCGACGCGCGGCTGCAGAAGCTGACCAAAAGGAAGGAGGTGAGGGCGGCCAAGAAGCCGTGGGAGCGGTGGCAGGCCGCAGTGCCGTCCAAGAGGATGACAACGACGGCCAAGAGGAGCAGCAAAAAGACCAGGGTGCCCTCCACAGACTCGGTCTCGTCGCTGTCGTCTTCGTCGTCCTCATCCGGTAAGATCGAAGAAAAAAGTCCGGACAAGACAACAAAGTCCACAGGCGAGTTGCCAAGGAAGACGGAGGAAGAAAAAGAACCCGAAGATCACGACGACAGTGACGACAAGGGAAATGGCGAAGATGCGCCTGCGGAAAGGGCCGTCACGCCGATTATCCCGCACATACTCAAGGCCAGCATCAGGACCATTTCGGACACCAAGTTTACAGAGGGGGCGAAGGAGGAGGAGGAGGAGGAGGACAGGGAGGAGGAAGAGGGAAGCGTGCAAATGGAGGAGGAAGACGCTCTTATCGAGTTGCCGGAAGAAGAGAAGGCCGTGATCGAAATCGACCGAGATGTGGATGACGAGGAGGAGGAGGTCCTCGTCAGCAACGCCGACGGCGTCGGTGGTACCAGCGGCGGTGTCCTTGAGCAGGAAGTGGAGGATAATGCCCTGCCGGTGGTGCTGGAGTGTGAAGTGATGACGGAGGAGGTCGTCTACGAGGAGACGGTGATCATCACCAATGTCGACGTCGCCACCGTCCAAGAGGAGGAGGTCGTAGTCACTGAGGAGAAGGAGGAGAAGGAGCAGAAGGAGGAGGAGGAAGAGGAGCAGGTGGAGGAGGAGCAGGAGGAAGAGGAGCGAGAGGAGGAGGAAGAGGACGACGACGATGACGACGAGGAGGAGGGGGAGGAGCAGGGCGAGTCTCAGAAGTGCGAGGAACAGTCGGACGCGGCATCACTCAGGCTCTCCGAGACCATCAGCGAGGACGGGGAGGAGACTCCGGAGGACGAGGTGGTTGAGAGTGAGAAAGATGAACCAGTCAAAGACAAAGGAGAGAAAGACGAACCAGCCAAGGACAAAGTAGAGAGAGATAAGGATGAAGTTCATCAGGCCAAGACAACAGTCAACTTGGCGGTCAATGAAAGAGTCGAAGTTATATTAGGTGAAAGAGACGTTGGCCAAAAGGACCATGGTGCTTCCGAGGATGCTGGTAAAGTCGTCGAGTATCAAGCCAGAGTTGACACCAAAAAGCGAACTGAAACGAAGAAAGAAGATATGGTAAAACTTGCTGGGGAACCCGAGCCCGAGGAGATAGCCAAGGTAGCGGTCAAGGAGCCGACAAGGGAGGAGGAGGAGGTTGTTCCTGATGGTGCCAAAGCAGAGACAGAGAATAAGAATAAGAATGCCTCTGATAAAGACGAAGCTTCAGTTGAGAGCCGTGAAGATCTAATGGACGACATCAATTCGGAGATCGTGATCGCAGTTTTGGAAGAAGCAGTTGAAGAATCGTCTGAGCTCAGCCAAGGAAAAGGCTTGAAAGCGGCTGAGAGGCAAAGTGACAAGGTGGAAACGCCAGCTGCAGCGTCATATACAGAAGCAAAGACTGAGTCACCAATCCGGACTCCAAACGAGAAAACAAGAATACTGCTACCAGCGGAGAGGGAGCAGAGTACAAATAATTGCGACTGCAATGACCACCAGCCCTTGGAGGAGGAAGAGAACGTGGAGGAGACAGAAGCTGAGGACAAAGGGTCGTTCAGAAGCGATGAAGTTTTTGATGATGACGCTGGAGACGTCGCCGAGGACGACGGGGATGACGACGGCGAGCTCTCTTCTCCTCCTGCTTCTCCCCTGGTGCTGGTCCAGGGCCATTCCGCCTCGATCGACTTCTGCCCCGGTTGCGGGGCCAAGCTGGACCCGGTGGAGGGCCGATACTCCCTCAACTGCGTCACCTTCGAGGTCAGCGTCACCTGCGTTGAGTGCTGCAGGCTCGTCCTCATCAGGGAGGCATTCAACAGCAGGATGAAGAGGTCGCTCATGAGCGACGCGTGCAGATGAAAAGACACTCCCCCCCCCCCATTGTTGGCCCTCTGTTGCACCTGCTGGCAACACCTGTTGGGAAGTCGTTGTCATTGTGCATCTGTTATAGTTTTCTGTAAAGATGAGGAATCTTTTCGGAGAATTCTGGAAATCAGCTCACAAAGGCCTGTTGCCAGTTGACTTGCAGAAGATCACCTGCTGGAACTGAATTATGAGCCTAAGGAGAGTTCAGTATGTACACGTAGTACTATAGTATACTACTAGTAGAAAAACACACTCAACGTCGAGGAAAGAAGAAATCAAAAACTTGTTGGTAACTCTGTGATTCTTTAAAATATCACCTCTCTAGTACGGTATACTGTGTCAGAGTTTGAACTTTTTTGTGCTGTCGTTTTTAACAAGTCAGGCCGGAATTGCGTTTATAGTCGTAATGTCGAGACCTCTTTCTTTTTTTTCTTTTTAGCGATGGTGGTGATATTGTGGCGAAAAACATATAGTGAAGGCACTTTCTTGTTAATTGCTGGTACATACATGTGTTGTCTGTATATTAGTGTGTGAAATCGCTCATCATCCAATGTGAAAGAAAAAAGAAAAAATCATTTGTCCCTGTGACATCTCCCCCCTAATCTTTTTTCTAGATCCTTCTTGTGGCATGAATGGAGTTCCAAGCTAAAGCAAATTCTACGCTACTTCCATTCCGTCGGTTCTTTTAAACGTGCTTTGTGTCTCATCGAGAAGTCAAGATCGAGAAAGAGACAGAATTTGCCAAGACAGAGTTGGCATGGGCAAATTATTGGATTTTTTTTTTCGCCATATCAGCGCTACATGTAATGTGCTAGTGACAGACTCTTTCGTAAACCGTACACTAGGTACTATAAAAATGTTGTTATTATTCCGTTGTTTGCAGTGAAAAGCATTTTAGTAATAGAAAAATAGCAAATAAAGATATTTGTCACGATTCGTTTTTTTACAAAATGGACCAAGTTGCGGCAGTTTATAACCCTTGTCAGAGTCCCCTAGACTTGAGGTACTCCTCCATAGCGGCGTTGAATTTCTCAGGTTCTTCGATCATGACCCAGTGGGAGACGCCGTCGAACAGCCTCTCCGAGTAGTCCTCCACAAACTCCGCGCTCATCTGCGAGGTGCCCACGTCGATGTAGCGGTCAGCGGTACCGAACAGGTTCAAGACCGGGACCTTTTTTTGTTGCAAAAGAAGGAAAGGAATATAAAATGACGAATTATTTGGGAAACAAGTCACAACAGGAAACCTTTTTACATCACCTTTAGTTTTCCAAGAGGTGGAAGGTATTTTGTCTGGAGCATGGCTCGATAGTAATTGAGAGGACCGTTGAAGGCGTCTTCCAAAACAACAAATAAGTTTTTAACTGACATATTAATGCCCACTAAGAAATCACCTACTTCTGTCTTTGTAAGAGAACTTGTAAGACTCCACCACATCCGGAGTGACCCTGTCCTGTTTGGTCATCTCGGCTTGAATGGTATCAAAGCACTCAAGGTCATTCAGGCTCAGGAGGAATTCCGGAACCCTTGGGCACTGGATCAAAAAATTACATGTCACGCTGCCTCACAGTCATCATAAGAGACATGTTGACGGATTTTGACTAGCTTTACCTGAAAGAAGAGCATGTACCACGACTTGAACCTCTGGGTCCAGGAGGTCTCCTGGGCCTTTGTAAATGCGTCCAAGTGGGCGATGTTGCAGGCGACGTAGCAGCGGATCAGTTCCGGATACTGATTGCAGACCATGTAACCCACACCGCCTCCCCAGTCATGGCCAACCAGGATACAGTCCTCGCGACCCAGTGCTGGAACGGCAGGTCTCTGCTTGCATTTGTTGTCACTAGTCACAAGTACATGTACGTAGTAGTTAAAAAAGAGTAAATGCTGCCGTCCCTCCCCTCTTAACTCTTCTGTTTATACTAAGTAATATTATTGACACCTGCCTACCGTTGACAAGATTCTTGACATCAGCAGCCAACTTGTCAATGGTGTACTCAGCAATGGCTGTTGGCTTCTCCGTGTCGCCATAGCCCCTGCCGTCAGGCGCGACGCACCTGATCCATGAAAAAAAGATTAAAAAAAAACATTTAACACAAAACATTCTTTATGTAACCAGTAGCCCTTGAAGAAGACGTTGGAAGGAACGTCGCACTTTCACATTAAATAAAATCGACTTGCCAGTAGTCCTTGGAGAAGTACTCCAGCTGGTTTCTCCAAGAGAACCAGAACTCTGGAAAGCCGTGGAGGAAGACCATGAGGGGCTTGTTGCGGTCACCCTTCTCCACGTAGTGCACCCTCAGATTCGGGATGTGAACGTATCTTGACGCCGAAAGATCATTTACTAGATATCAATAATCACGCAAACCTATCCTTAAGTTACTTTTAATTAACTGTTTCTGAACCCAAGAAAACCTCAAGCAGCCAAAAAGTGCCGAAAATGACTACAAAGCAGCAAAACTTGGCAACCCTGACCTTCTCTTTGCAAAGTTGCCCATATGTCACCTGTGCTTTCCCCACTTGGTGTCGTTTAGCGTGTCCGGCGGCATCGACCTCTCTTTCGTCTTCCTCCACCCCCTGATCAGAACAGAGAACGCCGCCATCACCAACGGCCCCACGGCCACCAGCATCCCCACCAACTTTACCGCCAGCGCACGAAGCATCTTGCCGCACAAGACTCAGCGAGTCGTTTGTTTGTAGCATCGTCTCATTTTATCTCATCTCCATCTCTTTCGTCTTAGCCTCCTCCTTCTTCTCCACCCCTGGTGGGGGGAGTTGCACATCTCCGACTTAAGTTTTGCCTTTTCTCCCACTTTTTTCCTACTGTATGCAAAGACAATTTTGCGAGATGTCATAACTCCGACTTTTTACTACTCGACTCTCCTCCCTAACCCGACCAGACATATACAGTCGAAACTCGATTTTACGTATTTTTCCGTCAGCGGGGAAAAATATGTAAAATCGGGTCGTACGTAAAATCGAATCTGGTGAAAAACTCAAATATTGGAGACATAGAAGCAGTTTTATTAACTTTTTAACATTTTTAAGACGTTTTATCACATTTCTGATGCAAACTGAGCAAGATACAGTTGAGTTTCGCTATAACAAGTCTCGCTATAACAATATTTTCTGGGCAGACCAAGCTTTACTTCCATTAAATAATGCGCTTTGCTATAACAATATTTTCACTATAACAATATTTTTGCCATAGCAATATTTTTGAGGGTGACCAAAGATATTGTTATAGCGAAACTGTATAGCAAAAATA
>JAAUYM010096593.1_pt1 | contig 12545 bp, 15 predicted proteins | sample 7278001 | NCBI WGS metagenome assembly JAAUYM01 (sample SAMN14350224, study PRJNA611818) | marine sediment metagenome | isolation source: surface marine sediment (1.8m) | place: French Polynesia: Moorea | collected 2018-08
AGAGACAGAGAGACAGACATTCGCCTATATATATATAGATCAAACATACCAAAGAATTAGTTAAAAAAAAATCGAACTTTAATAATACTAGCAGCCACGGCGGGGACGCCAATATGATTTTTTTTTAGCAGTACCACTACCACAAAGCAACCAGAGACAAACTACCGCCACAGCAGCAACAACAACAACAGCAACCATAGCAACATTACCCACTGGGTCTTAACCTTCAACCAACATTAATCCTTACCCACTTAGGTGTACCACGGCTCCGGGAACTTGCGCACTCTCGCCTTCCGTAACCCATACAATTACTGCGGCACGCAGATCCCCCCCACGGTCTCGTCCACCACGAATTCCATGACGGTCCTGCTCAGGACAGACGGGTCCGTCTCGCACAGGGGGTTCAGGGCAAGGTGGTCCACCGAGGAACAAGTCGGTGAGGCGGCAGGGCGGCAGCCGAGAAGTCGTCGTCAATGCAGTTAAAGAACACTTGTCGTTCTGGTTCCAGCGTGCGGAGGCCCGATGACGGCGGCGACGGGGCTCATCAGTCCCCCGATGGACGGACTCAACTACAGCCACAACGCCCTCTGCCTGTGGTCATTCACGAGAGGACAGCAGCAGCAGCAGCAGCAGTTCAGAACTCCCCAGCGGACGACGGTCTTCAAGGCAGAGAGGGTGCTCTTGGAACGCGGCAACGATCGCGGGTGCCCCTTCGACTTCGTCAGGTTCTTTGCCGGCTCCACTGACGGGGAGGTGCTGAAGACGGTCTGCGGCCGGTCCACCTCCCCAGTGGTCATGGCTAGTCCGGTGGCCGACAGCCACGTCGCCTTCAAGTCCGACAGGTCCATCAGCGACCTCGGGTTTAACTTCACTTACTCGTACTCGGACTGTGGCGGAGTGATTTCTGGCCCCGGCCCTGTCACCGTCGCCTCCCCCACGTCCTCCAGCAGCAACAACTACGGCAACAACGTTGATTGCGCCTGGATGCTCAGCTTCGAGGAAGGGTCGCAGATCAAGCTCAACCTGAACCGTTTTGCCCTGGAGTCTTCCAGCGACTGCTCCAAGGACTACTTCTCCGTGCACAACGGGGGCTTTTCCTCCTCCCCAGTCATCTGGAAGGGCTGCGGCAGCACCATGCCCTCGACCAACCCCATTGTCTCCATGTCCAACAGGATGTGGATCCAGTTTCACTCGGATGGCAGCGGCGTCGCCCGCGGCTTCTCCTTCACGGCCGAGCAGGAGAACGTCGGCTGCGGAGGCGTGCTGCACGGAATGGGCGGGAACATCAGTTCTCCCACCGGGGGTAGCGGGGGCAAGTACCCGAACAGCGTCGAGTGCGTCTGGGACTTCCATGCCGGCTCCGGGTACCATGCCGTGCTCCAGTTCCGCGACCGCTTTGACGTGGAGACCGTCAGCGGGTGCAGCAACGACTACCTGGAGCTGCGCGACTACCGGAGGTCCGTGGGTCGGTTTGTCCGGATCGGGGAGCGCATCTGCGGGCGAGAGGTGCCGCCCGACCCGCTCGTGTCAGGGTCCGAGCGGTCCAAGCTTGTCTTCAGGTCTAATGGGCAGGTCAACGGCGACGGGTTCAAGATCTCCTGGAAAATGGAGTGCGGCGCGGTGTACAACGACTCCTCCGTCGATTCCGGCGAGTTCTCCTCCCCCGGATACCCGGAGCCCTACTCGAACCAGATGTCCTGCAACTACACCATCGTCGCCCCCTCACCCCAGGACTTTGTCGCCCTCACCTTCCTGGAGCCCTTCGACCTGGAGAGAAGTGCCACCTGCTACTGGGACTGGGTGAAGGTCACGGAGATGGAGACGGGAGTGGAGAAGGGCAAGTTCTGCGGGTCGGAGCTGCCGCCGGCCGTCGCCACCCGGGGCTCCATGAAAGTCTCGTTCAGGACGGACTACTCCGTGGTCGGTAGAGGCTTCAAGGCCCGGTAATGAGGGGGAGAAAAAAAACTTTATTTCATGTTTGTGGTTGTGCGGTAACCCGGAAAACTCCTCGTCAGGTTTAAGCGCCAAAGCTGCGGAGGCAACGTGACGAGCCAGACAGTCATCCAGTCCCCCGTCCACCCCAGCCAGTACTTCCACCGGTCAAACTGCACGTGGATCATCACAGCACCGGAGGGGAAGGTGGTCGAGATAAAGTAAGGAAAGGAAAAAAAAAGAGAGAGAGAAAGAGGAAAAAAAGCATATTCCGAGTCCGATCTCCCCTTCTCCTCAGGTTCCAGCGACTGGATCTGGAGCGCCAGCGGAGCTGCCGGTTTGACCACGTGGCGGCGTTCGAGGGCGCCAGCGTGGTCAACGCCTCCGCGGAGATCGGGCGCTACTGCGGGGCCCACGGCGCGCCACCGCCGGTGCTCAAGTCCAGGGGAAGCGTCATGGCCGTGCAGTTCAAAACGGACGGAAGCGTCGCAGCTACGGGGTGAAGAAACACCGAATTCTTTCATGTTGTTGTATTCCTAGGGGGGAAAATGAGTTTTTTTTTACTTTGTTTCCTGTCCAGCTTCTCCGCCCTGGTTCGCTTTACCTACGGGGCCAACAGCGGCTGCGGCGGCGTGATCAACCTGCGGACTTCCAGCGTGAACCAGGGGACAACGATGCGTTCCTTGGACGCCGACAGCGACGGCCACTACGAGCCCAATTTGAACTGCCAGTGGCTGGTGGCCGGCAGGCAGGGGAAGAACGTCCGGCTCAGGTTCACCGAGTTCGACGTGGAGAGCGCGCAGAACGAGACCGGAGTTTTCTGCTGGGACTACATCGAGGTGCGCGACGGCGACGGGCCCTACTCCCCCCTGATCGGCCGCTACTGCGGGAATGGCTCTCCGCCGACCGTCGACACCACCAGGAACTTCATGTGGATCAAGTTCTTCTCCGACTCCACGGACAACAGGGTCGGCTTTACCGCCAGTGTGTCCAACGTGGAGCCCGTTTGCGGCTCACACGAGGTCATCAACGTCTCCTCCACCGTCCCGCAGACGCTGGTCTCCCCCAACTTTCCAAGGAACTACCCGCCCAACGTGCGGTGCCAGTGGGTGCTGACGGCGGCTGACCGGTACCAGAAGATCCATGTCCGTTTTGTTGACCTCAGCATGGAGGACAGCCCGAGATGCGGGAACGACTTCATCAGGCTGGAGGACGAGGATAATCGGCTACCTGTGTCCCACGGTGGGGAGAACGGCTCTCTCGTGGTCAGCACCACCTCCTCGTACACCTTCAGATATCGGTGGAGAAGAGTGAGCATGAACATGTCATTTGACTAGCCAGGGAGGTTATTAAAATGAGGCTGATTAAGATGTTCTCTATAATGCCAATAGTGAACACAAAATTTTATAGATGTCATGCATCTCACCCAGGTTATGTAAAATCAATGTTTTTAAACCTAATTAAATACGTATATAATCATAATAGAGATAATCTACAAAAAATCTTACTTATCTTCAGGTCTAACATGTAAGCTTATAACTTATTTCAGTCTTCGTCAACACTTGCAATTAAAATGGCAAAATGGCAAAGTTTAAAACCTTCATCTCCAGAAGGTAAATTTACCTTTCACAGGTGGGCTTTTCTTAAATTATCTTGTAAGCACATTTTTTTAAATTTTTAGAGAATAAAAGAGATGTTGAAAGAAGGTTGATAGCTGATTATGTTGGCATGAAAGCAAGCTTAAAGTTATATGTGAGTTTAAATTAGCTCACATATACCTTCCTTCATAACTTTCTTCATTTGTAGTTTCTATCATAGCTATACCGGTATGCCCAAATCAATATAAATGACTGTTATTAGAACTCAATTTTGGTGCACAAAATTTTATATGCAAACTTTGACACTATTTGTATCAAACTTATTTAATAAGTAATAGTCTTTTTGTTTAGAAAAAAAATTCAGCAGAACCTTCCAGGCCTTATACTTCAGAATGTCTCTGGACTAGCATACATACGTTAATGTCACATTTTTTGCTCTGGAAAACGACCAAAAGTCCCGTCGGGAAGGTGCGTGTGTGCTCCAATAGGCAAGTCTCCTTCTCCTCGTAGACTTACCTTCGCCAGAAGGTCGAACACTGCGGCACGGAGCGGCCGCCGGACTTTTACGCCGTCGGCCGGACCGTCCAGATCACGTTCAGGTCCGACGCCCAGACCTCCTCCAGGGGGTTCAAGCTGGAGTACTCCACGGCGGACTGCAACCGCACCTACGACGGCGCCCAGTCGGGGCGCATCTTCAGCCCCCGGTGGCCGTCGCGCATGACGCGCAATACCTATTGCCAGTTCACCGTGCAGGTGCCTCAGGGCAAGAAAATCTCCCTCTACTTCCTCGCTTTCGGCATCAGGCAGAGTGACAACTGCACCATGGGATCCCTGGAGGTGCGCTCAATAACACACTGAAGTTTTTTTAATGAAGAAATTTTGTAACGTCAACTGCTGTCCCCCCCCCCTCAGATCCGTGACGGGTCCCAAGCGACCTCCCCTCCGCTGACAAGCCTGTGCGGGTACAGCATCCCGGCCACCGTGCACTCCAGCGGCAACGCGCTCTTCTTCCGCCTGGCCGTGGGGAACCGCGCCTACTCGAGGGGATACGACATCTCCTACACCTCCGCCGACGACGCGGGCTGCGGCGGGACGCTCTACGACGCCAGGGGGGTGGTCACCAGCCCGGGCTTTCCCAACAACCACTCCTCCGCCTCAGACTGCACGTGGACCCTCAAGGTGCCGCAGGGACAGAGGATCGAGATGAAATTCACCAGTAAGGATAATGATGAAGCTTTTGCCGGTCATTTTTTTTTATTTTTTTTTGGGTGGATCTGAGAGCTACTACTTTTTCTTTCCCTACCCAGCTCTCTCATTCGGGACTCATGCCACCTGCACCACAGACTTCGTCGAGGTATACAGCGGCAGCGGAGACGACAGGCAGCTGGCATCGAGATACTGCGGAAACGTGAGGCGTCAAGAAAAAAACAACTAAAACTATAAGTTTTTTTTACATAACTTTGCCCTCTGTTAGGACGACCCGGCCGAGTACGTGGCCCCGTCCAACGTGATTCAACTACGCTACGTGACCAGCGCCAACAACGGGGGCAGCTGGAGGGCGCAGTTCCAGATCGCCATCACTCAAGGCAAGAACATGTCCACGCCAGTCCACATGCCCTTGGAGGCTTAAACATACATACATTCTATATTTCAGGACTCTTCGGAACCGTACCCCAAGGAGGACTGTCCCACACATAAATTTGTCATGTCTTTTTTTTTGCATCAGTGAATACAAGATAAACACAAAAGCAATACTTTAGGCACCCAAAAAACGGCGCCTATCATAGAGGCGCATATCTGCCAAAACATTACCTTACCAGGAATTAATACTCCAGAGGTATCACAACTGTTGATCTCTTACACCTGCCCCGCCGCTTACTTCTCTTCCTTCTTTTCGCTCTTCTCCTTCTCCCCCTTGTCTTCCCCTGGCTCCTTTTTCTCCTCCTCTTCCTCCTTGGGCTGCTCCTTGAGGAGGCCCCTGATGGACAAGTCGTAGACCACCTCCTCCACCTTCTTGACGTCGTACTTCAAGGAGTCAAATTTCTTCCTGAAAAATAGGTGACGCCCGAAATGATGACCAAGAAACAAACGCAGAACTTTTCCTACTTCCCACCTCAGCATGTCGTTCTTCAGGTTGAGCAGCCTGAATCCGTTGAGCAGGTTGTTGAGGAACTCCAGGATCCTGATGGGCCTGGCGTAGTCGCCGTGGGTGACGGAGTTGACGCAGAGGCGGGACATCTCGTTGCCCAGCAGGATGAGCCCGGCCAGGTAGTCCTCCAGGTCCAGGTGGAACCCCTGCTTGGGATCCGGGGAGAGGCCCAGGAACGTGTCGGACGCCACCTCCTCCTTGGTCAGGAGTCCCTCGCACTCCAGGTAGTGGGCGAAGGCGGACGAGAAGGAGAGGCGCTGCAGCGAGTAGTTGAACATCGGGTAGAACTTGTAGTACTGGTTCCTGGGCACCAGCTCGGCCAACTTGTGCAGCTGGGGGCGACCGCGGGAACAGATGATCTCCTTGGCCTCCGCGGACAACTCGGAAACTACAGGAAGGAAGGAAAATTGTTGTCTATTACGTACTTGGTAGTCTATAGTGTAGTTTCAAGTTGTCTTCCTGCCGCACCCTTTTGCATTCCTCCCGGCTGATGGACCTTCTGCAGGACAGCGGCGCATTCGCGGGCGACCTGGTCGAGGTCACGGAGGACCAGCCGGATGGACTTGAAAAACGTAGGGAAAGGAGGTGGGAAGGGAAGGTAGGTCACTCGCACTCGTCCCTGTTCACCTCACCTCTTTGAGCTCCTGATCCTCTTGCAGTCTGCCCACGAGGTCTGCGAAGACTGCCTCCACGGAGGAGGCGGACTCCACGGGGTTCATCTTCAAAAAGTTTGCCCTGGTCAACGGACGAGACGAAGAGCGATGCGAATGCGATTCGAATCGAACGAAAAAAGAAAACACCACGTGCAACAGGGTTGCCAAATGTTACGCAATACTTTCCCCTGCACCAGTTTTGGCAAGAAAAACAAAGAAAATATCGCTTGAGCGCAAAGCAGAACAGTACGTAGTGTAGCAAGTTAAAAACGGAAGAAGAAGTGTAGAATGGCGTGTAGAAAAACAATTATGTTCTTGTTGTTTGCAATTGTTAACGTTTTGCCAACTGGTTGAGTTGGCGATAAAAAAATTGAGCATCTGGCAATACTTTCTCTGTAGTCCCTGCAGGTGATGTTCGTTTGGTATCTCTATGGGTGTGCCGCGGTGGAAGAGGTTGCGTGAAAAAATTCGCCATAATCTCAAACTTGTCAAAAATTCGATTTTTCAAACGTAAGTCGTCTACAGTCATAGTTTTTTCATTTTTTACCGCCAGCGTTGTGGTCTAAAAGCGAAGAAGTTTACTTGTTATACTTCTTACTTCTTATGAGCCCTCGGCCCTTATCCTGACATACAGTACATCACCCGTGTAGAAATATGACTTTAGATACCTACAGGTACCTACCTGGAGTCGAATGCTCTTACCTTAGGTGTGTGTTGCTATATATTACCAGGTACGATCTCAAAATTTATTTCACGTTCCTAACTGACTAGATAAGGTATAGTAATTGTTTTGTGCTTGAATCGAGCAGTTCAGAAGCTTTTTTGTAGTTATTATCCTTAAATGAGGCTCATGCTACCAGACCAGAGTTGCCAGAGAGTATCTGCCACCAGAGCGAGTGTAAACTTAGGTCCAGGTCCAGCATGGAAGAGGAACAGGAGGAAGGAAGGGAACCACGTTTCCTCCTCGGACGGCGACGACACGGATGAAAAAGTGTAGAGTAGATCGGAGAAAGGTTGACATAGGTACCAATACTATGCAAATATAAATTTATTCAGACATGTATGATTTTACCTAGGGCATTTCTCCTTATCATAGAGATTATCAATATGTTGATCTCCATGCCTCTGGTGCTATTAACATTGCTGTTGATGCTCGAGTACGTAAACGTTAGCAGCAGATGAAAGTTTGGATAGGTTTCGTGAGCAAATACAGAACAAAAAGTTGAGTCAAGTTGTCAGCCACCAGCACTAGGACATTCACCACTCAACCAAACAGGATGGCCAGGTGGCCTATTTAATTGACATTTTAGGCTATAAATGGCTATTTTGGGGTCGTGTGGGCTAAAAAAAATTGTTAATAAAAATCCATCAATGAACCACTTTTTAAAAGCCATGAGGATTTGTGCCTACTTTGGAATCTTGGCTTAGTTACTGTTGGGCTATTTTCAAGGATAGGTGGTCTATTCCAGCTTTCTATGATCTGGCAACCCTGGCTCCAATACAGAAATCCTGACACTGACGGCGCGACGGCGACCAAGGCTTTAAGATCCACTCCATTCACTTGAGAGCCACCCACCTTGTTCTCCACTCCCCTCCGAGGTGGACGGACATATGGTATGGAGCATCAGGAGTAGGAGTAGCGTGAAACTCGCTTCTCTTTTTCTTCAAGCCCCGCCCACTTCTCAACGTCAATCAACTTTTGGTCCCCGGGGAAGGGGAGGGGGAGGAGGAGGAGGTGGAGGTGGAGGAAAAAGAAAAAGAGTAGGGAGAAACTGGGGAAGTGAGAATTATTTGCAGTTGTCTTTAGTTTGGAGTTCTCTGTTCCATAAGCAGCATCGCGATCGTCCTTTGAACATGGTGAGTAACCGTCCTTTTCAATCTGTTTTAACATTTGCAGGTGTGTGAGCTGGGCAGGTGGGTGTTTGTCTGAGCAACCAACTGGCAGTATGGGAAGATCTGAGAACCCGCGGGCCAAGGCCAGGTGGAGGCTGCTCTCAAGGAGCCTCCTGAGCGTCAACAAGAAAAAGCGCTCTCTCGGAGGAGCACAGGATGGAGGGGAGGCTGATCAAGACGCGGGAAAGAAGCTCAGGAGGAGGAGGAGGACCTGTTGGGATTTGGCCGAGGGAGGCGCCTTCAGATTCCCCAGCTTCGACGTCTTCCGGGCCATCAAGGTGGAGGCGTGCGGCGACGGCAGCGGCGGCAAGGACGGGAAGGACTGGTACATGGTGACCGCCAGGTGCGACCCGCGCGTCGATCTGAAGGTGTCCGTCCTGAGGCCGGCCCTGGACATCAACACCCTGTCCGGGTTCAACACGACCGGCAACCTGTGCGTGTGGCCCTCGGAGGAGTGCCTGGCCGCCCTGCTGATGGCGGACCCGTCCCTCTGCTCCGGCAGGGACGTGGTGGAGCTCGGGGCCGGGATGACCGGGCTGGCCGGGCTGGCGGCGGCGATGGTCTGTGGGCCGAGGAGCCTGCTGCTGACCGACGGTAACGTCGACGGCGTAGACAACCTCAGGGACATCGTGGAGAGGAACGGCCTCGGCGGGAGCCACGCCGTCTCCGCCAGGGAGCTCAGATGGGAGCGCGTCGAACAGGAAGAGTTTCACGTACGTAGGGCATTCCTACTCAGTTCATGTGCAGTACATAGAAGCAACAAACTTCAGTGGTGTCGTCGTCGTCACTTGTTGTTTAGGACCTCTGGGAGCGCTTCGACGTGGCCATCTGCTCGGACTGCCTCTTCTTCGACGCGTCCCGCCCGCACCTGGTGAGGTGCCTCAGCCGCCTGCTCCGCCCGTCCGGTCGCGCCATCGTCGTGGCCCCGCCCCGCTCCGGCACCAGGGAGGACTTCGTCCGTCTGGCCAGGGAGAGCGGCCAGTTTAGCTCCGTCGACCCGGGCGGCGGCGGCTCCTCCGCCGTCGCCTCGGCCGAGAAGAAGCTCGCCCTGGAGAGGGACCCGCGGTTCGACCCCGACAGGCACTGGCCTGGGGTGGTGGAACTGTGCAAGAAGGCGGAAGGGGGGATGATGGCCATTGGAAGGAGGCGGAGGAAGAGAGTGAAAAACGACTCTTAAATACTTTGCTCATGAGGACAGAGATATCCTTGTCCTCGATAAAGACATGAAGGTCTGAACTTGGTCACTTCTGTACATAATGGCGATGATGGCCTAACTGTAGATCTGAAGAAGAGGAGGTTATTCTCAAAGTTTTGCTTAAGGATTTTTTCTCTTGCATTTTATTATCGTTACCACACTCGTCTTTCGCTACTGAGTCTCACTTTCCTAAGTTACCTAAAAGGAGTGCAACAACTTTGGTGGTTTTTTTTTTCATCTGTTTAGCTCGACGGCAACCGGCTGTACTAGCACGAAATAAAATGAGAAGTAGGATAAACAAATTATGAGGAACGTGTCCTATGTCTTGTTTGTGGATTGCTTTAGCCAAAAAACCCGTTTCTTTCCCCCCCCTCCCCCCCTGCTAGGATGAGAGGAGCTCCTCCTCCTCCGGCCCCACCGGACTGATGGGCGACCTCTCCACCACCTCAGGAAGGAGGAAGCTCCTTCCCTCCGGCCTCAGTCGTGCGCTAGACGGTCTGCTACAGAGAAGAGGAGGAGGATTGTTCGGAGAGCCGACTGCTGGGACAACAGCATCACCACCACCGCCCTTGGCCGGCAGGGAGATGCACGACGGGGGCGGAGGCGGGAGCGAGCATGGGCGACGCCGGGTCATCATCGACTTCGTGGCGGGCTCCCTTGGAGCCACCACCTCCGTCTACGTCGGACAGCCACTCGACACCCTCAAGGTCAAGATGCAGACCTTCCCGGAGATGTACCCGAACCTTGGGATTTGCATCAGGTGAGAGTTTATAGCATTTATCCGTTTCTTGCCTGGTAATTATGTAAATTTGAAAATTGTGAAATTAATGATAGTATTAATTAGTTTAATTTTAACCCTCGGAAAACTGAAGCCAGTGACCGACTGCCCAACAACACATTTGGAGTCTCTTGGTAGTCTACAACACCTCTAGGACCACAAATCTACTATGGTTCTAGAGGGGACCGTTCTGTAGTAGACTATTTATAAACTCCAAATGTCTCGTCGGGTATTTAGGATTTATTCCCGTCACTTTACCTTCAGTTTGACTTAAGACTCAAATTTGCAATTTTGTGAAATTTCCATAGAAAGATTTAAAAAAATATGCACCTTGTGGTATCCCATAAAGAAATAAAAAAAATTTACCTGACTTTTCAATATTGTGCGGTCTTCGAACAGTGGTTGCTCATGCTCTGCTTCAGAGAGACTTTCCGCAAAGAAGGAATCGTGCGCGGCTTCTACGCAGGGACGGTCCCGTCCCTGGCCGCCAACGTGGCGGAAAACAGCGTGCTCTTTGCTGGCTACGGGATCTGCCAGAAGCTGGTGGGGCGAACGGTCGGCATCTCCGACGTCGACAAGCTCAGCGTGTTCCACAATGGAATGGCCGGATTTTGCGCCGCATTCTTCTCCTCTCTGGTCCTCTGTCCCACCGAACTCATCAAGTGCAGGCTTCAGGTAATTAAACAGGAAACATCACCAAATATTTTCTCACTTTATCTGGGAAACTGGCTCCTGATTTACGCAAATAGTGTTGCCATATCTTGCGAAATATTGCAAATTGTTGCGAATTTTCTTTTGTCAGTTTCGATTTTTTTTCTCTGAACTTAGGATAGACTGCTATTGCGTAAAAAGGGAGAAAAATGAGCATGCACCTGTGATTTATTTCTGGAACGCTGCGATTTTTGTCGTGTCTCTGCGCCTTTTGGAAGTCGAACCTGTGGTAACTCCATAGTATACACATTACACACACTGTAACTGGTTCGACAAATTGCTGAAGTTGCCCACGCTCCCCGGCAGCAGCAGCAGTGCAATGTGCCTCATAGTTGTTGGACCTGGCGGGAACCACTGCTGCAACCAGATGGTGGCCGGCTTCTTCTTCGGCCTGTCCGTCGGCTACTGCGAGTCCGTGGGGCTCTTCGGGCTCGCGCACACCATATCGGTGCTCCTCTTCGTCCTCACCCTGCTGGACCACTGCGGCACGGTGATCGTGCCCTGGGGCTACCACGGGCCGGGCTTCGAGCCCAACCGCTTCCGGGGCGGCATCACCCTGCAGCAGCTCGTCTGGGAGATCATCGCCTTCCACATCAACAACTGCTGCCTGTACGTCTCCTTCATATTCTGGTACGCGGTCTTCAGCGGGCATGTCGAGGTGCGCCACTACCGCACTTACATGGAGGCACTCAAACTATGAAAAAAAAAAGGAAAAGAAGAAAGGTCTGCTGCAGCTGGCGCTGTAGTACGCACCAACCAACCACACACCCACACACCTGCCGCTGCTACCATACATAATACGTTCCCCTGCATTTCTACACACACTGTTTGGTGTAGTAGCACCTACCTTACAATACCTACATCATGTACCTACATCATGTTGTTGTCCTTTGGCTCTTTGAGTGCTTGCCAGAAGTTAACAAATGCCCTCCCTCGTCCCCGATTGCAGGCCATGCGCGAGTCGAGCGGCGCCGGGGCCGAGAAGCCCCACATCGGGCCCTTCCGCCTGACGGCCGACATCCTGAGGTCGGACGGCGTCCCGGGGCTCTTCAGGGGACTCAGGCCCACCTTCGTGCGGGAGATGCCAGGGTACTTCTGCTTCTTCTTCGCCTACGAGTTCTGCAGGGAGCTCCTCACCCAGGAAGGCGAGTCGCAGAGACCCGACAGGAATTGCACTTGTATCCGACGGGACTTTGGGTCATTTTCCAGAACAAGCAAAAAAAAATGTGATGATAATGTATGGTAATGTAATGACACGTTCCATCACATGTTTTTATAGCAAACTTGTTTGTTTTTTTGCTCTCATAGCTTTCAAAGTCCCGCCGGGTAGTACAATTGTGGGGTATACTACTGAATTGGGGTCGACATCACTTGGAAGGGATGAGTGAGGCGCAGAGAAAGAACAAATGTCTGGAAAAGCCGGGGCGCTCTTCCAAAGATAAACAACTGGGTATCTCCACTTCCCTTCCCCCTACCCACAGCACAGGACTAATGCTTAGAAATCTTCCTTACTCATCCTGCAACTTTCGTCCTTGAACAGGAGCGATCTCGCATTCTCGTGGGGGCGCGGGCTGCCGGCGGGCGGCCGGGGACGGCGGGCGAGGTGGGCGAGCGGCCGGCGCCGCCGGGGGGAAAC
>JAAUYM010039508.1_pt1 | contig 12534 bp, 10 predicted proteins | sample 7278001 | NCBI WGS metagenome assembly JAAUYM01 (sample SAMN14350224, study PRJNA611818) | marine sediment metagenome | isolation source: surface marine sediment (1.8m) | place: French Polynesia: Moorea | collected 2018-08
ATCGGCTTCCCGTACAGCTTGATCATGTTCATGATCTTGATGGCATAGTCTGCGTCCTCTTCCGTTAGGAACTCGACGAAGCCATAGCCCTGAAGGTCAAGTAAAAGATTGCGTTACGATTTCAAGTCAGAGGTTCTCAACCAAAAGTGGACGACGACTGGCGAAGCCTTTCCGAATGGGTCGCAAGACAGTGAAAAGTAGAGCTTTGTAACTCCTCCCTAATCACCACTGCCTTCACATACAGTACCACTACACGTGGTTGTGGGATGCCCTGGGGCGGCCATAAAAAGGTTTCAGAATCGTGGTCCAAAAAAAAGGGTTAAGTACCTTTGTTTTTTGGAAAGGTCACTGTCGCAAACTGAAAAGCACCAACCTCCATTCCCTCCTTCCCCTCCCCTCACCTGGTGCATCATGGTGACCCGGTCCTTGGGCATGTGCACGTTGACGACGGGCCCGGCCTGCACGAAGAGCTCCCACAGGAGGGACTCGTTGACCTTCTCGTCCAGGCTGCCCACGTAGATGGTGGCATCCTGGTTCCTCTCCGACACCGGTCCCGCGGCCATGGTGGCGAGGGGGGAGGGGGACAAGTTCGCCCAATATTAACCACCACCACCAGTCCACCACAGACGCCGACCGAACGTAGGTACGTAAACAACACAGGGGTTGCCACTTCTGCGCCGACCGCCGATCTTTTTTCTAATTATTCTACAGAAGCCTCGCTTTTTCTATAGGTTAGATATTTATAATAATACATTTATTGCTCTTTAGAAATGGTTATGAATTCTAATCTTATTTGGTAAGTTACTCAAATGCTTTTTGGATCAATACTTTTATGGTCACTTCACCGCGGGTGCGGATGTGGCAACTGTGCAGTTTTCGCAGTTTGGTACAAATTGCTTTCACGCAACCTTACGTTGTAGGAAATCTATCCTGTTTTTCAACTCAATGTCTTACGGGTAGAGCCATTTTCACATTTTCTAATCACTTCTAGGCTTCTAATTTTGGTTGGAGTACAAAGTGCAAATAAACTGAAAGAAAAATTGCCAGGTGTGTTAGTAGTGAAAAAAAATGATTCAGAAACAGTTGGTGTATTGTGCTTGTGTACGTAGTACGCATAAAGATATTAAAAAACTCGTACGGAGAAAAAATACCGCATAGATGCTGCTTTCAACTCATCTCAATGCTTTATTATTTCAATCTGACTCACCGCAAAATGCGACCTGGCAACTCTGTTAGATTAACTCAAAGATAAACAGAGCAAACAGAGGTGGCATTCAGGGTCAGCCTGGGTGAGATCCCAGCGCCCCTGGCGGCCTGCTAGCATCAGCATACTATAAAATGTACACTATAGAGGAAGTAAACGTGTACATAGCAAGCTAATGTTGTGATTCACTTTACACAGCCACAATTAGATGTCTTTAAGCAAGCTTAGACGGAGGTCCTTAACCTTTACTAAAACATTTTTTTCCTTTGGAAACTTCCAAAGCCCAGCATTACAGCTTTTTTTTACAGTACATAAGATTTATACTGTACTCTGTATTCTATTTAGTGATAGTATAAGGCCCCCAGCAGGGGCGCTGGCATCTCACCCAGGCAAACATCAGCTGACACTGAATGCAGACTTTCCTTTCCTCTTTGCTCTAGGTTGATCAATGGTGGCAGTGGCAGACGCCAAATAAACATCCAGCAGCCAAACTCCAAGCACGACAGCTGGCTGCGCTGGGGCGGCGGAAGAGGAATGGTGACTGGTGGGTTGCCGATCAGCGCGACCAAACTGCAATGGCAAAAGTCGCAATTCTCGCAATTGTTAGCCCTCACACGTTGCCCAGACTTTGACACACAAAAAAACTTAGTTTACTCCCAACTTTTCTTTAAAAAAAAATAAAAATTTAAAGCAACGAGTTCCTCTCATTTAAGGGGAAGTAAAAAATGTAATAAGAATCTTTGTTTGGATCATTTTCGTGATTTTTTTTACGCTCATTGCGAATATTTTGCTCCAAAACTTTTGGTCACGCTGCTCCCGCACCTCTTGTTTCCTCATTCTTGCGAATCTTGCACATAGTTTGGACATGTGACGCACTGTCGCTTGTACATCTTCAAGTGAGTGTGCTCCAAGATGTCCGATTCCGGCGACGTTGGCGCCAACCGCGAGCCTGGCGCGGATGACGAATTCGATGCCTTCAACGACGACACCTTCGGCACTGGCGCTGCCGAATGGGAGGAGAGTGCACACGAGGAGTTGGCCAAGCTGACAGAGGAAGAGCTGGGTAAGCTGAGGCAGACGCAGGAGTTCTTCGAATTTGGGGAAGAGGAGGAGGGGGAACTGGAGGAGCTAGAAAAAGCATCTGAGAATGGACACAAGCTGGCGTCGGAGCTGGAAAGGAATCTCCAAGTGAGCGTTTCCACCCAACAACCCCAGGGTCATTCCCACCAGCCCTCTGGTCCCCCAGATGACCCAGCCATCCTGTCTGTTCGGGCCCCCTTGCCTCCCATGACTGGGATGCCACCAATGCCTCCTCAGCCTCACCCAGGAATGTTTGTTCTGCGACCAGGTCTTCCCCCTTCTCTTCCCTCCGGGCAGTTCTTGCTCCACCACCAGGCTCCTCCCCCTCCGCATCTGCAGCATTCTCGCTTCACAGTTCCCCCACCCATGGCACAACATTTCCCGCAACCTCCTCCGCCAATAAGGGTCCCTCTGCCACAGAATCTCATCAGTGCGCAAGATCTAGAGAGGGAGATGTTGAGAAGCAAGCCGCCACCCGTACAGCAGCAGCAATTGCAAATTCAGCAGAACTGGCGCCATAGGCAGATGCAACAACATCAGCAACAATATCGTCACCATCAGCAACAACAACATAGAGGAGGGCATTCTCGCCAGCCCCACAACCGCTCTGATGACAAAAACAGGGAAACCTTTGGAGATGACTTCGTGGATAGTGTAATGCAAGAGCAGCGCAGGCAGCATCAGCATCACCAGCAGGGATATCAACAGCATCAGTTTGGAAACAGGCAACCACAGCGCCTTATCACTCCAGGACATGTCCATACCTTAGGAGTCCTGAGATCAGCCCGTGAGCACCAGCAAAGAGAGTCTACAGGCAATCCCCAGCTTGACCTGGAGCTGGAGAGGAGGGATCAGCATGAGGAAGGCTGGCAGCATGATTACTACAACCGCCTGGCCCAGGAGGATGACCCATATGCGGGGCTGATGACACCCAGGGAGCGACAGTGGATGGTTAATATCCAGATGCAGCAGCTGAAGTGTGAGAATCCCTTTGTCGATGACTACTACTTCACTGTGTACAACCAGAAAAAGGAGGCTGCTGTGGCCAAGGAAGAGCAGGAGAAAGAAGAGGAGGAGGAGGAGGAGTTGGATGTTGGTCAGAGGCAGCTGAAGAGGCATGAGGAGGGCCCACAGTTGCTTCTGCATGGACAGGAGTCTGGCAGGGATGATCAGTACCGCCCAGTTCAGTTTTCCAACTCACTGGGCAAGCTGCAGGCCATCACGGTTAAGGCACCCAGAAAGATCATTGATGTTGGCGTGGTCAATGTGGATGCCATGACAGAAGGGGCCTCACAGAAGGAATCAAGGAACTACAAAAGCACCTTGCTGGAGATCGAGCGACTCTATGCCATCCTCATCGAGGTGGAGGACTGTGAAAAGAAGCTTGCAGCCCTCCCCACCAACACGGCACTGCACAAACAGGTAGAGGATGAACGCAAGCGGGCATTGGCACGACTCCATACCAGCTTGGTGGCAGAGAATAGACTTCGCCGCTACCTGATGGTCCGCAAGGGCAAGACACTCCTGCGCCGGTGCTTCAGACACCTGGATGATGGTGTCACACAGCTACTGTGTGCCACACTGTTCCAGCTCTTACCGGCAGCAGCCAGAAAGTGAGTAATATTGGATTAGAGCCAATGATTTCTATTTTATTTTATGTAATTTTTATAGGGATCGTGAAGACAAGCTCCTGCCCCTTATGTGGCCTGGCATTAAGTCCCATGTGCGTCGCTGCTCCTTTGAACTTCTGATCTACTACATGCAACTCCTAAACACTGGGGCTAGCACCAAGTCCTCATCCTCTTACAGCACGTACAGGTATAACGGAATGGTGCATAATAATTTAATAAGCAACAAGGAATGTTTGTTTGCCTTTCCCCATGATTTGTCACGATTCTCCTTTGACAGGACTGTCCTTTGCCACCCTTTGGGGTGCACCATACTGTTGCTGCTGCTGCGCTGCCTGGGAATGCTCTACTCCTCCCTGGGTGAGGAGTCCAGGGCAGAGATTGAGTCTGCTGCTGCCAACATCTGGAAGGCGGTCAGGGAGGCTGCAGACTCAATCGCGTCTCCAGTGGAGAGAGTGGCCCTGGAGTTCAAGAAGGAACTGGGGGAATGTCCCGAACAGAAGAGGCTTGTTGCTTTGGCGAAGTCATAGACAAGGCTTGGGGGAGGGGGGAAGGAGACGTATAGGGCCAAGTCGTTGAGGGGAAAAGACTAGGGAAGGAAGTGGTGAAAGAAAGTCCCCCAAGAGAATTAGCCAAAATATGGATGAAGTTGCAGTGAGAAACACATACAGAAAGCATGAGATACTAAAGTAAAAAACTTTTTTTATCTGCAGTAAAAGGAAAAAGAAATCATGTTCTACGAGCTGCTGAACGATGCCCCCCCCCACCAAAATGCCAGATAACATGGTGCAGGGTGAAGTAAAGAATTGTTTTGTATCCTAAATTACTGTACTAGTACACTACTACTACTACTCGACTTCTACTTTGTTGTCTTACCAATAAAGAAAAAAAAATAATTAACTGCTGACAATGGAATGCAAATAATGTTTTTCTTTATGGTTTAAACGATAAAATATACCTTTTTAAGAATAACGGTAACTTTCGATCTTGTGGCAGACTTTGTTGATGGAGCTTTTCCTCCTCTCCTGCTCGGACTGTTCCCTATTGGCCTTTATGGTGTGTTGTTCCTGGGTTCTTGTAAGAGAAAATAGCTTTTTTTCTGAAGGTAAATGCGACTATGAAAACTGAAATTGCAATTTTTTTTCTAAGGATGGAGGGGATTATTTACTTTTGGAGAGTGGGCTACTAACAAAACTGTACAACTGCCACTATAACTTTGCTTTCATGCAAGGCACTTCCTTGGTAGTAAGGCCCATTGTGGTGTGGTACTTTCACATGGTCTAATGTGGACTGCTCCAGGGATGAGAAGAGACCTGGAGGTGCTGAAGAAGGAGTTAAGCGCCTAAGGCAATCAAAAACAATGTTAGAACTGCAGTTTGAAAACACGATCCGTATTTTCAGCGACTAAGAATAAATTTCAGTACCGACGTCCACTGTTGTTGCTCTTTCACCTCCCGCTGCTGGGGAGGGGGAGGGGAGGCAACTCCAGTACCATCCAGTACTGGTACAGTGTAGTAACGTCACCTCCTCATGCACGAGAATAAGAGAATGTGTTCTTTCGCCTCTAGCAGAAGTAAAGCATGCTGCATAAGCATATTATAGGGCATGGTATGGGATCAGAAAAGTGGTGGTACGTAACGTATGCGGTACATTACGGACAATAACTACTAATGGCAGTGGCATTCCACCATATTACGTCATATGTCGTCAACATCTTGAGTGGATAGGATTGAGGTATTTATTACTGCTCAGCACGCACTAAAAAAAAAAGCGAATCAATCAAGCACCCCATGGTATGTATATCATCTAACGTGCAATTTCTCTCTCTCTCCTCTCTTAGTAGTTGAGCTTCTGGATGAGTTCGTCAAGGGAGTGGAATCCGAAAGCCTGAGGACTCCTGGACATCCCCACGTCCGGCCCTTCCAGCTTTCCATCCACGATGAAGCTCTTCCCGAGTGCCCTGGAGGCGAAGTTGATGACGGTGTCCATGTGCGGGGTCTCCACCCCGCAGAGCTCGGCGATGCCCCTGGTGACCACCAGCCCCATGGGGACGTCCTCGGTCATGTAGCGGTACTTGAAGTTGGGCATGTACTTTCCATCCTTCGTCTCCACCATGGGGTGGGTGAGGGTAAGGTAGCCCTTGTTGGTGTTCATCATCCGGTGGAGGGAGCTCTTGTCCCCGATGTCGTCACCGTAGGAGCGCACCATCCAGTCCTTGACATGGCGGAGGCCCGTCATGTCGATCTTCCTGGACTCCAGGACCTGCTTCACCTGCAGGATCTCGTCACTGATCTTGGAGAGCATGTCCCCCGTCACCTCGTCTACTCCCTCGTAGAAGAGCGGTGGCTTATCGAACGGGGTCTTCCAGTCCCACTCGCGGTACTGGCCCCAGGTGATGGTCGGGTGCCACACCTGGTTGATGTTCATCAGGGTAACGACCAGCATGCTCGGGATGAAGTGTAGCCTCGGGTGCTGGTTGGCCATCAGCTTCTGCACGGTCTTGACCACCTCTGGCCCCATGGACCTCGGAGTGACGGCCACGTCCACGTCAAACTTGGTGCCCAAGATATCGGCGGACTTGCCATACTCCGTCAGTCTGGCTGCCCAAGGCAGGGTCTCCAGAGCGAACAGCGCAATGCTGTTAAAGACCTCGTCGCCCAGGATGTGCTGGACCTGCATGTCAAAGCCGCTCTCCCCCGGCATGGCCCCCAGGATCACGCGGCCCCCGGGTGCCTTGCTCCCCCTCTTGCGGATGTAGGGCTTGATGGCCTTCAGATACCCTCCATGGGCGAAGGCGGGGACGGCAAAGACGATAACGTCGGCCTTGGTCGCAATGCTCGGGTCGTTGGTCACCCCGGTGGGCTTCCCCTTGACGATGACGTCCTCCCCGTCGGGGCCCTCCTTGCACCTCCTGATGTGGACCTCTCCGTTCTGGGTGGCCGCCGCCTTGCTGAACTTCTCGGCCTCGTCGGCAAAGGTGGACAGGACGTAGACCTCGTCGACGGCGTCAACCGTGGGGACGATCCCCGACAGGACGTGGGTGCCGTTGCCCCCGCCGCAGATGACCACGGTCAGTCCGGACATGGCTGATGACGGATGGTGGATGAACTATGTAGGAGGTGCTCTGAAAGACAGCATCACTCTCAGTACATACAAAAGACCATCGAAGCTTCGACGGTTTCTTTTTTCTCGTGAAATTACCTGTTGTGGGTCTCTGTCTCTCCTTTCCTGCGAGGCAGGCACAGTCCAGGGCCGAGCAGTTAGCACTACAATTAAGAAATGCGTGTCTGTCTTCGCAGCAGCTCCTGTCCTGGTCCTCAGTCCTCACTCACTCACTCACTCACCTCGTATCGTATCGTCGTGGCGAGTGCCTTCCTTCCCTTCCCGTTTCCCTCTGCTTTCGTCCAGCTTTAGTGAGTGTGTGCGCAGTGGGCAAAAGGGGCGTCTTTCCTCCTTCCCTCCTGGCTCCTCTGCTGGTGGTGGTGATGGTGACGCCACGAGAGGAAAGGAAAGGACGCTTCTCCTCCTCTTTCTCCTTCTGCTCCCTTTTGTGAGCCTGTTATCCAAGCGGCGTCGGTGTCGGTGTGGGTGGCCCTGCTGACTACTAATGCTTTCGTACAACAGAGAAGAAGGGGAGGAGGAGGGGGAGGAGGAGGAGGAGGAGGAAGGGATCGAGAAAGAGAGGGGGGCGGAAAGCAGAACACATGCGAAAGGAGGCAAGATGGGATTTTGCAGAGGGGGGCAGGGGGAAGGAGGAGTATGGAATGTGGAGGGAGGGAAACCGGTTGTCGTTGTTGCCGAGGAGAAGCCTTCATGTGGGAGGAGGGGAGGCGGGGACGACACGTGGTGGGTGAATGCATGAGACTGCGGGAGGGAGGAAGGAAGCGTGCGGCGGGGCAGAAAAGAAAACCGAGATTAGGAATACGACACCACCAGTGTGTTTGTCCTTCCTCGGTCGGAAAATGACTATTGATATGCGTGTACTATAATACAGCACATTGATGCAACGGAAGGGGGATTCATGCCCGTTGCTTTTTAATTGGGCAGTATATTCTTAGTTGGGGAGGAGGGGTAAAGTCATTTCAAATCACGTCAACTTGTGTGACGACGAGTGCATCCTAACCACGCACATGATGTATGTGGAGGGGAGGGGAGAATCACACAGCACTAGTACAACCGCAGTACAACATTTAATGAGGTTGCTTTGTCTGGTTCCTCCCTTCTGAAAGAAAAATTGGAGAAAAAAACGTAGCACAATCTCGCAGCTGGTAAATGCTTGTGATTTTATTGTAACCGCAATTTTTATAGTAGTTTTGGCCATTTTAAAACCTTGTCTTGGACACAGCTGTGACTTTTATCAATTTTATCCTGGTCTTTTATCCAGTACATACTCACCATCAGCTTAGTAAGTATTACAGCGACATTAAGTATTGCAGCAACAGCAACATTAGTACATTTTACCAGTATTACAGATAAAACAATAGTACAGCGTTAAGATGCAAATTTGACCTTAGCTTGTAAAATCCAGTTTGAAAGATCCGGAAAATCAGACATCCAGAATGTAGTGTACTGTATGTAGTATAACCGACTTGCTGACACACAATTTATTCGGGTCTTGTTACGAGTAAATGCGGAAGAGGGAGGAGAAAAAGCAATTAACTACATGTAGAAAAGTACCTCACATCCCTCCGAATAAATCAAGTTTTCACTCCAGGACAAATGCGGGAAACGGTCAGTCGTCAGTAGCCTGTAAAATTTTGATGGAGGTCGAAGATGCCGTGGTCACCTTTGTCCGGGCCATGTCAGCCCGGATCTTGAAACTGCAGCAAGAGCTCCGAGGCCACCGTGGGACGTTCGGGACGGAGGACTTTGCTGAGTTCAAGAGCAGGCTGAAGAAGGTGGAGCAGAACTTCCGGGTCATCTCAACCAGCCAGACGGTGCCTGCTGTGTTCGGGCGCTTCAAGGCCTTCGCTGACACCTACCTGAAGGACCTAGACAGTGCCAAGATGCTGCTCTCCGTCATCTTTGAAGACTTCTGCGTGGACAAGGACCTGAAGAAGGAGCACGACGAGCTGAAGACGTGGGTGGTGGACAAGCTGGCCTGCCTGGACACCACCATCAAGCAGAGCATGGAGGTCTGTGAGCAGTATCACCTCCTGAAGGGGTCCGGGTCGGTGGAGAGCAAGCTGAACTATGACTGCGAGGACCTGAAGCTGGCCCTGTGGTGCCTGGAGAACCAGGCCTCGGCCATGACCCAGTCCAGCCTACAGCACATGGTGGCCGGGTACTTCGACATCATGAACCTGGTGAAGGAGACCCACAACCAGCTCCAGATCCCCGGGGTGATCGGGCACGGCAAGACCTATGTCAGGGCAGTGAGGGGACACGTGTACTCATGACGGGACGGACGAAGGCAGTAAAGAAAAAAAAAAGAGAAGACAGGGTGTTTCTCCAATGTTGCTCGTGCTGTTGATGGTCTCTTTGCTGATGGTGCCTCCTGCTATCACCACTGCTGTTGCTGCTGTTGCTGCTGAAGTGACGAAAAAGTGCCACCATGAAAGAAAACCAGACGCCTGCTGCACGTGGACAGGGACAAAAGTCATTTCCCGATTGCCTTTCAAGGAGAATGGACAATTAGCCTGAAAAAGTCTGTTACGACTGCCAACAGATGGAGGCGGAGAAGAGGAGGAAGGAAAACAAAAGTGAGCAAACCGGTTTTTCGGACATCAACTTTGCAGTGCAATGCGGCTTACCTGCACTGCACTGTACAGGTCCATAAGCGCTCAGGCACGGAAGTCTCCGTCTGGAATGGAAACGGTTATTTCCCCTCTTTTTGTATGAACTTTCTGTAGCTTAAAGAGTGCGTTCAACGAGAAAACTTATTAAATACTAAATTGAGAGCAATAAATTTGTAGCAAAACTTATTTATAACGTAGCTGTAAATTGCATGGTATCAAAGATATTTTGAAAAATCATATGTATTGTACTATACAGAAAGAGGTCAACTCTTCTCAGATTTACTGTATTAAATTTTAGTGTACTGTAATTTTGATATTGTGCATTTAGTTTTAGTATCTTTAAAATATGTTGTGCATTATACAGAATAATTTATATTACGGTCAAAAGTTTCTAATATGCCTAAATTTTAAGTAATTTAATTTTTTTTGAAGTTTTCTTTCCAGGTCCAAGACTTCCGTGACTGTACCAGTTGGTACACAAGAGCTGAGGGTTTTTTTTCGCCCTTGCTACTGTGTTAAGCCACAAAAATGGTTTTCTCGTGGAGTATGCTTGTCCTGGTGGCAGCTCCTCAGGTGGTGACGATGCCAGCGCATGAAGGTGGAGCCGTCGACCTGACGCACCCCTTCTCGGACGGACTGACCATCCAGTGGCCCACGGCCGACAAGTTCAACTTTACCGTGCTGCATCGGGACTACGTCGCCCCTGGCAGGTTGGGCATCAGTCGTTATAATAATGTAGTAGCAGGCCAGATTTTCTCTCTCTCTCTCTCTCTCTCTTCCAGCTTCTACTACGAGGCCAACGAGTTCGAGCAGAACGAGCACGCCGGCACCCACATGGACGCACCGGCGCACTTCGCCAAGGGCCGTTGGCGCGTTGACCAGATCCCATTCCACAAGTTGAACGGGCCAGCAGCCGTCATCGACTTCACCGGCCAGACCAGGCACGTTCCCCTATGTACTGATATCCGACTCCCGTCATCCCGATCTCGACTCCAAATCAACCCACCACCATACAGCAGAGAGACAAGGGGAGGGGGGAATGATGGGAGATGGAAGGCTGGTAGATTCCTCACGGGGGGCATGGTTTGACCCACTCGAACGAACGCTGAAATCCAAACTCTCTAATATGTTTGCCCTAGCGAATGAAGAAAGACACTGAGTTCTGCCCCCAGTCCTCTTCCTGTTGCTTGGTTAAAGAGAAGGGTGGAGGTAGGAAGGAAGGAGCAAAAAGTAAAAGGGGTAAAGGAAGGAGAGTGGGACCACAAGTGGCTTAGGTAGGAAGGGGGGGGCAGGTAACTTAGAAGAAGAGAAGTTATTGTATTATGTGTGGTGCTTCTCTGAGAGGAAGTCACCTCCGTGCTGTGTAGCAAATTAGCAAATTCTTTAGAAACTGTCCTTGCCTGCTACCGTCTTCCTCTTCTTGCCCTAATTCCATTTTTGGCTCAACTTTCTTGTTTCTTTTGTGTGTGCCAACCACACAGCATGATTTTTGCTCTAACTCGCTTTTCTCCTCATTCAAAAGAACAGATGCTTCAAAAAAGCAACAACATTGTTATACCTACAGTATACGGATTATGTGCAAAGTTTTGCGTCACTGAGACATGGTATATTCGCAGTGCGAGTCTGGACGCTCGAGTCGAAGTCGAGGATCTGGAGGCGTGGGAGTCCGATCACGGCCGCATCCCTGTCGGGGCCGTCCTGCTTGTGCACACCGGCCGCGGGCGCCACTACGCCAACAGGACCGCCTACCTCGGCTACCCTCCGCTGAGGGACGGGGAGGCGCGAGACCCCAGGGACGTGGACAACCTGCACTTCCCCGGCTTCCACCCGGCCGCCGCCCACTGGCTGGTGGCGGAGAGGGACGTGGTAGGCGTCGGGCTGGACACCCCGTCCATCGACTACGGGCAGTCTTCCGACTTTGAGTCCCACCAGATATTCGGCCGGGCCAACGTCTGGGGACTGGAGAACGTGGCCAACCTCCACATGCTCCCGCCTAAAGGAGAGCGAAAAGAATTGGCGCGAAAGTCTAAGACATGCTTTTTAAAAAAGCAAGCAAGAAAAAGAAAACTAAATAATTCGGCACATTTCTTCAGTGCACAAAATTTGGCTGTAAAATCAAAATGCAACACACGAACAGACTTACAATAACTTCAGATCCCGCATGACATGAACTCTACCAGCTACTTTCGCGCCAAAGCTGAAAGCCATGCAACCGTCAGGCTACAGAGTGTTCGCCATGGTGCAGAAGCTGTCGGGCGGCTCGGGAGGCCCCGCCAGGATCCTGGCCCTGCCGGACAAGTCCCCGGACGGCGTCTCCGCGGGGGGATCTCTCCTTGTGGAGCCGAGCGGAAATCTCCTTTACCTTCCAATTGCGTATCTCCTTACTGTCATGATGAGTCGCTCTGTGTTGTGTGAATAAGATCTAGCTCTGTCTTTTTTTTTTTTTTTAGACTGTTGCGTACTATAATCGAGAGATGGTGTCACTGAGAAGCAACGTCCAAATAGGTTTAAGTTTAAAAGAATAAATCCCACCTAGCAAGCACTAAATGACCAGTTACCGGTAACTCATTGAGAGTTCCGACATTAAGTGATCTCGCCGATTTCCACACCTTGCTAAGCACTAGGCTTAGGAAGGAATTTGCCCCAAGTTCAGCTATTATTGGCTAGGTCTTTAACAGCATTGGGTGATGATAACCAAACAAAGGCGCGTGTCTTGCAAAATTCTAATTCAAAGTTTCTTTTCCTCACAACGCCTCGCTTGTGGCATAACTTAGGGTATGTAATACTGGAAGGAAAACGAAATGAATTAGCTAATTCGAATTTAAAGCATCTTACAAATTCTGACATGTCATGTAAATTCTGCAGTGTAAACGTATCTGACAAC
>JAAUYM010059712.1_pt1 | contig 12531 bp, 9 predicted proteins | sample 7278001 | NCBI WGS metagenome assembly JAAUYM01 (sample SAMN14350224, study PRJNA611818) | marine sediment metagenome | isolation source: surface marine sediment (1.8m) | place: French Polynesia: Moorea | collected 2018-08
GTCAGCTTGCCCATGTTCCAAGAAGGGATGGCGTATGTATCGTTAGATTCGGTCATTGGTCTCTCGTATGTAATTAAGGTAGTATAGGAGGGCCACGCCGACTCGCTCCCTCCGTTCCTTCAGGACTCCCACCTGCTCTGAGCTTCACGGTCTCTCGGGGTGTGCCAGATGCCATTTTTCGCCTCTGCTTCCTGGTCCCATCGTATCAACATCGAGGGTCTCTCGATTATATAGGGCACACCTTGCGGCTGATTTAGTTCGCCAGCTCCCCGTTAGTCAGGACCCACCAGTCTAGGGTAGGGGAGTTCTGGAAGCGGCTAATCGGCTCACCGTCTTCCAAGCGTGTCAGTATTCGGCTACATTTGCTGTGTGATTTAGTCTCTCTTTCCTCAACTGTTGGGTATATTATAGGCAAAAAGACCCTATAGGTCAACAGGAAGTTGGCCTGAAAAATCAAGGAGTTACAGAAAATAGGCCACTAAAATGCGATCGGAAGGCCCTGATCATTCTCGTCATAATCGCCATATCCGTCGTAATCTTCGGCGGACCACTCGTCGTGTTGGCTCGTGTACAGCTTGTCAAATGCCTCTTGATCGTAGGTTGCGATCTCCTCAATCAAGCGAACGACAACGAGAACGGCTGCAATACAGTCGTCAGTAGCACCAGGCTGAGCTGCATACGCACCTTTGTTTCGAACATACGCTTTCAGTTCAGCAAGGAGGATCTTGGACATGATATGAAGATTGCCCTTCTCTATCATTTCCTTGAGGTTGACACACGCCTTCATCTTCGACTTGGCTGTTGTTGTCATTCCCCGTTTGTTCTTACCTTCTTCAGAAACAAACTCACAATTGTCAGGAGATGTTTCGTCAGCCTCATACAGAGAGATAACACCTTCACCTACACCATTGTTCTCGATTGAGAAGTACACCATTGTCTCGAGTGTCTGTAAGTATTTGAGAATGTTTTTGAGTACACCATACAGATCGTTTGTTGACATTGTGTTTGATCTGTATTCGGCAACTTGCCTCAATGATGGGAACTCGAATAGTGTGATAACACTATAGTCATTACCTGAACCTGTTGCAGGGTCAACACCAAGCAAGTATGTTCCTCCTCTTCGAATCTCTTGGAAGAACACAACGTCTTTGATAACTTTAACAGGAACAACTTTTTCAATCTCAGGTGTCTTGTTAGCCAACCACATTGAGCTGATAAGCAGAGCTTCAGAAGATAAGAACACACATTCGTATTCCTGCATCCACTTACGTTCACCAAGTTTAGCAATCTGTTCTTCTTTGAACACCTCATCGCGACCAGGAGGCTGATCCCAGTAAACTCGAATTGGGAAGAAGCCATTGTGTCCAAGAGGACTATTCGGAACAGTAGATGGAATATTAGCACCACGCCAGATCTCAGCGAATAGATCCATATCGCCATTAGGTGTAGATGTCATGATACATGAACCACCTGTTGCCAACGTAGGTGAAATAGAGGACCAGAACTCTTCTTGAATGTTTGGAGGTACGAATGCAAATTCATCAAGATACAGGAGCGAGATAGAATATCCTCGACCAGCATTCTCAGATGTTGCTGTCGACATGATTCTTGAACCATTATCAAAGCCAATGTTGTGCTTGTTCCATTCGTCTTCCTGCACACCAGGCTTCAACCACATCGGTAGCTGTTCGTAAGCAAATCGAATACGCATGATCATTTCCATAGCGTGATCGTTTGCACGAGAGGCAATCAGAATTGTCTTATCGAAGTTAAAGCAAGCATACCAGAGAAGGAACGCCATCGCAACAGTAGACTTACCTGTCTGACGAGCGGATAGTGTTATTGAGTATCTGTGTTGGTGATATGCCCGAACCATATCTTCCTGATAGTCGAACAGATCAAAAGGAACAGTTCCATCTTTTGGGTGCTGAATCTTGATATACGTCTTGATGAAATATATCGGATCAGACATGCACCGCTTTAACTCCTGAATTTGTTCAGGAGTAAATTCGACTTCGGTGTTAGCCTTTTTGAGGTTCGGGTTTCTTCTTGGCATATCGCTATTTAGATAGCGATATTAAAGGGGTTACCAGACTTTAACGAACACAGATGACAGCTCAGAACGGCTGGATGCGTAACGTACCAGACGCTGCAGGAAGTCTTTTGACTTCTCTTTGTCACCAGATGTCTTCAAGATTTTGAGCAATTCAACAGCCTGGAACTTGGAAACAATAAACGGCCATTCTTTCTTGTCGATGACATTAGCCAATCCTGTTCTTGCCACTTCTGCAACCGCTGGATTAACAGCAGTAGCATTATCGATTATTGTGTCAAGTACGGCTTTGTAACGACTCATTTTGTTTTTAGCACGCTTGTTGATAAGCTGTCCAATCTCGCCCTTTGGAGTGAGAGTTGGAAGACCAACATCAGCTAATATTTTGTTAAGCAAAGAGAATCCAATCTTGCCACCAGCTGCCTTTGCGCCCTTGTCCTTTAACTCAGACGTAACGTCTACTTCACCCGATTGGAATGTTCTAGTTTCAACTGTACCTTCTTTCAACACTCGTTCAAGGAAAGATGGTTGGGTAAACATTTCGTAGAAAATTGTCGTTCCTTTGTTAGAGAATATTTGATTGTTCTTATTTGATACAACCAACCGTTCAATCTCTAAGTTAAGAATGTCATCAATATCATCATCAAAGTTGAACGTTTTGACGGTTGGAGTCTTTCCTATTTTCTTTAACGAAATAGGATACACCAGTCCTTTCTCATACCAGTCTTGTAACTGTGCTTTCAATTCAGCTAGGTCGTTGATACCTTGAGGAACTTGGACAGAAGGATCAACAGCCCAAATGTCAGCAGGATTCCATTTATCCTTGTGACGGAATTCTTTGCCTCTACCATTCAAGTCGTGGTTTGCGTTGTTGAAAACTTTCATCATTCCATCTACCCAGCTCGATCCATGATGGATAACTTTTCCAGATAGGTTGAGTTTACTAGCCAACACATTTGCTGTTGAAGCGATAGAATCCTTCCATTGTTTGCTGTTGTAGATTTCTTGAACAGATTCTGGATTGTAGTTTGATTGTAGAGAGAAGTTTTTACTAGCACCGGAAAGAGTTTGCTCGTTAATATCATCACCGGTGAGTTTTTTACCAGTGGCAGCGTAAGCAAGCGCCATTGCTTGAATGCCCTCTTGTGCAGCAGTTAAGTCAGCATCTGATTTACCTGCAGCTCTACCTCCACCAAAGTATCCAGATTTCTTAATGTCAGCAACTCGATAAAAGTAAGCATTGTCGTCATCTTCAGGCCACGCATGAAACTTCAGAGCTTCATCGCCTTTAGGATATAACTGTTGTAACGCTTCTGGATCTTGTTCGCTTGCTTTAAGTACTTTGATTATTTCAGCATTTTGTGGTGATCGTGACGGTGGGACTGGGAATACTTTTTGACCATCTACCAACTCAACGCCAGCAATGCTTCCATCTGGCTTTTCGTGACCACCAGCTTCGATTGCTTGTCGAAGGATTTCAGCACGAGCTATTCCACTCTTCCCATGAGGTTTCTTCAACTCTGCTTTGTTGAGGTATCCGACTTCGTTTAGAAGTTCTTGTGCTTTGTACAGTCTCATTCTTCGCCACTTCCCTGGATGTGCTTTAATATCTCGTTACGGTCAGCAACAATAAGATTGTTATTTGTCGTCCCTGCATTGTTAGCTCGAACCTTTGCAACACTCAACTTGTCCTTGTGTTGTTTCAACGTACTTTTCTGTTGAGCAGCGTTCAAAGCTGTATTCAAAAACTGAACCGCAACTTCCTGATTTCTTGCTCTGTATTTAGGTTCAATTACCTCAGAATCTTGCGATTGTTGATCGAATGCTGTCATCGCAGCATCGTAGACTTCTTGGAACTGTCCGTCGATCTCCTCATCTTTAGTATCCATCTCATCTGAGACGACAAGTTCAGTTGAACGCTCCTGATGAGGAACGAGCGTAGTCCCTGGCTCAATGTCCAGTACGTCTTCCATTGGATGAGCAATCTCTTTGTATTCCTCTTCCACAATTACTTCAGGTTCTTTATCTTTGCTCATTTGAATAACTGGTTCTCTGTCAGAATTCTGAATTTCATACCATATTTATCACAAAATTGAGTGGCGGCTTTCCATTTCGCTACATTGATAGCGTATGTCAGGCTTTCATATACTTGTTGTTTTCTGCGTTTGCCGCGTGTAGTGGGTTGTCTAGTCTGAGCTTCTGGCTTTACTTCTATCAGCTCTTGTACTTCTTGTCCAGACTTATTTTTATACTTGATCCAGTAGTCCGGAAAGTACCTGTGTACACGGCCTGTAGTTGGCTTCAAGTAAGGAACTACAACCTCTTCTGAAGACCATTCGAGAATGTTAGGATTGCCATCAAGAAACTGACAAAAAGAAAGCTCCCAGGAAGAACGATAAACGATGTTAGTAGCATCACCCTTATACTTCTCGGGATTTTTAGGTTGAAAATATCCTTGGCGAAATCCACGTGCCATCCTTCACACCTTAGCTGAATACGCTCTTGACGTTATCCCAAGCCGATCCCGCAAAGTCAGTTGCTGAGTCCCACGCATTACTTGCACGTTGTTTAACCTGACCAAAGGCATCATTCATCGCACCTGCGATACCTTCTGATGCACCACCTCCAGCACCATCCGATGCTAAGAAGTCACCAGTGAAGTTCCCAACATAATCACCCATCACACCTAACTGCTCCTGTGCTATTGGAGCAAGAGGTTGTTGACTATTGTCTTGCGCAGGAATGTCATCGTCGTTGAAGATTGGACGAATTGGATACTTACCACCAGCACGTGAAGTTTTGTCTTCGAGGTTTTTGTTCTCGCCACCTTCTTGAACACTCCAACCTGGCTCAATGAACATGCCGTCGTAAGCAAACTGGAATTCAAATTCTGCACCATCTCCTGTTTCCGCCATGTTCAAGTCTGATGGTGTGAAAGTCATAATACGAGGATTGTAGAAGTTATAGATGTTCATCAAACGACCATAGTCGAACACATGATACAAACGGATACGCTCAATAACACTATTGGCGTTGTCTTGGAGTGGACCTAATGATGAAGCCCAACCGGGAAGTTTTTTAGCAGATTCTTTGAACGTTGCGTTTGATGAACCCAACGCATAGTTCATACTATTTTGCTCATAAGCTCCAGTTTGTGAAAGTCCATCAGCCTTGATGTTAGCAATAGGACTCATTGCTCTCATGTATGCTGTATAGAACAGATGTGCCGCGTTCTTATTATCATCATAGAACGACATCGTTACTGGAGGGTATATTGTTTTCTTTGGAACCTTAGTCCAGAAGTTATACATGTTGACGTCTTCATATTCAAACTCAACACTTGGACGTGTGCTTCGTTTAACAACAAACGCCATTGCGTTTCCTATCTCACCCCACTGATCTGCATATGGTGCTGAGAACTGAACGTCCATAACAAACAGGAAGTTAAACTTTGGAGCGTATGAAATCAAATCTGTTGCATAAGGCGATGCACTACACAGGCTATATTCTCTTGCTGTGTTTCGGTTGTTGTCACCAATGCCAAAGATGCCTCTACCTAACTGCTCTAAGTTTTGTAGATCTGAGAATACACCAGGAATGTCTGATAATTCAAAATTACCTTGTTTGACACTTTGGAAAATTGACTTAGCTTGACCAACAGCTCGGTTTGCAACATCTGGATTAAAGTCGCCTGCAATATCAGCAACACCACCAAGCCCAGTAGCATCCAATACAATATTTGCACCCGAGTCAACAGCATCGAGAGCTGTGTTTGCAATATCGCCAATAAGTGTATTGGTTGTGTCGTCACCTTCTCTTCCGGGTACAACACTAGAGCCTGAACGCACGGAGTTTGACACAGCCGACAATGTGCGTAATCCTTCACCAACAGAGCCCAGACCTTCTAGTCCACCAATGTTGCCAAGTGTATCAAGAATACTTCTACGCTGTCCTTGCTGTGCCTGTTGTTCGACTTGTCCGCGCGGACAGTACGTAACAGAAAATGTTTTGCGTCGTGGATCTATTGACATCCTTTGCTCCTATCCATTTTAGCTATTTATGGGTGGGAAACTAGGCACAAAAAAGGGGGCATCCCTGCCCCCTTGAAAGTTCTCATCCTTGAGAAATGCCGTCCTTGGCGTATTAACCGATTCGGCCAGCACCACCAGTTGCGACACCTTCACCGGCTGCGTAGCCGCCGAGATCCTGACGCGCGTGGTCATAACGGATTGTTGTAGTGATCTGAACAGCAGAAGAATCTGCATAATCAAGATCAGTGTAGTCGATGTTCTGAATGAAGCAACCTTCAACTGTCCACTTCTCAATGACCTGCTCTTTACCATCCAACATATCAAGATATGTTACGAACTTGTAGAGAGATCCTTCTTCGCCTTTACCCAACCAAGGTCCTTCAGCACCAATCAACCACTGCTGTGCCTGGAGCTGTTCTTGAAGTACCTGTGAAGCAGTACCTGTAACATCATCCTCGAAGGTCAGAGTCATTGGCTCAAATGTATGCTTACCAGCAATGAATGCTCGTGAATTGTAACGATCAAGCTGAACTTCTTCGAAGCTGAGTGTTGGACGTGTAACATTAATTGCCTGAAGACTCAGAGGCTGTGCATCAGCACCGCCGCCCATGTTGGCGAAGGTGATTCTCCACAGATTCTTCAGCTTAGGCTGAAGGATACCTGTTCCGATTCCAGGAATTCCAATGTCGTTAATCGTAGCCATGTTATTCTTTCCCTTAAGTTAGCTGTTTCAACTATTTATGAGTTCGTTATCCTCACCCTATCGTTAGAACGTGAATTCTGCACCTGTTGCCAGGATACGAATTGGGATGTAGATGAATTCTGCTGCCTTCACAGGCTTCAGAGCAACATCAATGTACATCTCGTTACGGTCAATACGATCTGGAGTATTGTTAGACTCATCACAAACAGTAGCAAAGTCGTACAAACCACGCTTGACAATCAAGTCGCCAAGGAAGTTATCAACAACAGCTTTCAAGTTGTCGCGAGTCAGCTGATCGTTTGGCTCAAATACGAAGCTCAGTGTGTTACGACGAAGCTGACGCTTGATGTACTTGATCAAACGTGAAACGTTTACACGATCCATCGCGCTAGCTGCTGGAGCAGAAGTCTTCTGGCCCCAAACAACGAAACCTTGTCCAGGTGAGAACCACAATGGGTTCATATCACCAGATGCTGCATACTGATACAACGCATCACGCTGGCCCTGGTTAAGAGCAACAGGAACGAATTCTGTTGGACCACCAAGCGTACCAGAAACGTAACCAAGGTTAGCAATACCAGAGATCAGACCACGACGGAGACCTGCTGGAGCAAACCACAAGAATGCTACGTTATCGTTAAATGCATATGTACGCAGAGCGACACCAGAAGCTGCAATCGTAACTTCTTTACCATCTAAGTTAGCAGCAAGTGCTGATGGATAGTAGTAAGCAACGTGAACAGAACGTATACGCTCTGTAGTAGCAGCCCATCCTGTTGATGGGTTTGTAATTCCATCTGGATCACGGTTCATTGGTGCATCACCAATAACCAGTGCTTCTTCCTGAATGTCAATGACAAGTTCAAGCAGCTTGTCTACAACTTCTGGCCAACCTGGGCACAGAATCAAGTTGTAGTCGAATGTCTCAGAACGAACAGAGCGACCTGCTTCAGAGCCTGGGCCAATCTGTGCTTCAAGAGCTTCACGAATAGCTGTACGACGTGCTGCGTCGTTAGCACCAAGAGAAGTCTTGTTCAAGAACTCCTGTGTGAATTTGAAATCGTCTGCTGTAGCAACCAAGAAGTCACCGCCTTCCTGAGCTGTGAATTCACTTGCAACTGTACCGCCACCTGGATAGGTTGGGAACGATGCAATGTTGTTAGCCAGGTGAGTTACACCAAAGAACGAGCCAGTAGATGGCTGGTCAAAACCGTTAGCGTAAATCAGCAACGGAGATGCAGACTGATCATCAATGTAGTCATTGTAAACTTTCTTGAAGTTGTACTGACCTGTCAGTGGCTGCAACCATGGGCATGCTTCGTCGATCAATGACAGAAGCTCAGATGCATCAACAGTTGTCTTGTAGCCTGGGCTAGAAGGAATCAGGTTGTTTGCAGAGTTGTATTCGTTAATGAACTGGTTGATCAGGTTTTCAAGAACAACCTTAGATTCCAGCATCAATGTATCCCAGTAGTCCTGAAGATCGTCAAAGTCGTCATTCAGGTTAACATTTGCACGAACAACATAAGCACGTGAGCCTACACCCAAGTACTGGTTCAATGCAAACAGGCCATACTCGTTTCGAGCATCACCGTGGTATTGTTCGCCTGTGCCTGGATCTTCCAGGAAACGAGGAATGCCGTACAGCTGAACGCTTTGGTTCAGAGATGTGACAGTACGGACAACGTCATATTCAAAGGTACCTTCAGCCTCAGATACATTGTCTGCCTGAAGTTTCTGATCTGCTGTGGCAATAAAGAACAGAGGAACGGTTGGAGCTGCTGCTGGGATGAAGAAGCTCTCATCTGTGACTGTTACGCTTACGCCTGGGCTTACCAAAGTTGCCATATCGGGCTCTCCTTGTTAGTATTGTACTTTCCACTACCCCAAAGTAGTATGCCATTATTTATAAGTGGTTCCACCAAAACGCCCTATTTTATCCCTCACCCTCACCGAGGTTTATGTCGTCTAAACTGAAGTTTAGCTCGTACGGAATACCTTGAGCATCCAATTCTGCAACAATATCCTCAGAACTATTAGCAGCCTGAGAAACTGCGCCAATTCGCATATAGATGTCGTGAACCACACGTTTGTGAACATCTGCCGGTGTAGCAATCCATATTGGAACTTGAAAAGTTAGTGATGTTCTGATAATTCTGCGATCTGCTCCAGCTGGGAAATTTTCCTCTGGAGAGATACCTGTCATCTCAACCATCGAGATTTTAGTCCAATCAAACACATCATCACTTCTCTGTATTTGAAGATGTGGATTGAATATCATCAGAATCTGTTCAAGAATCTGATAATGTTGATCTTGATTGCTTGCCCAGATTGATAATTCCATTGTTGCATTGTATGGAACAGGCATACGCTGTTCTACTGCTGTTATATCATCTGGAAATAACCCACCTGTAGGCATATGAGTCTGTCTACGATTTCCACCTTTACCTTTTGCACGCTCTGGAGCATAATCCAATGCTGTGATGTGCGCACTCATTGTTGGTAAACGGATTGGTTTGTTTTGTGTATTCTCACTCTTGATTGCGGCAACAACTCTGTCCTTGCTTCCAGCATATACTGGAACCTTGATCAGACGAGGTTCTTTATCACCAGTCCACCCAACACGAACAGTCATATCTGCAAAGATAGCCATGAACTGAATCAGATACTTCTTCAGCTGTTCATCATAGTAGAATTCTTTTAGTGCTGACATTATTCTTCGTCCTCACATTTTGGAGGAGCATCACGAGTAATCTCACCATACGGCTTACGTGTAGGTGTAGTTAAGAACTCCTGCAGTCTTGGTTTCTTTGGATCAAATTCAGCACGACGGTCTTTCTCCAAGAATACCCAACGACCCTTTGTCGTAGAGTATCTGTACAGACGAGCTGGAACATCCTTTGATAATCCTTCATATGTCAAACGGTGATAGTCACCATGATCAGGAGTATCAGGATATTCTGGTCCTTCTGTAAACGGAGCGTTGTTAGGAGGCATTGCATCCTCAACATACAGTCCCGTTGGATTCAATCCAATCTTGTTTAAGTTGTTAAGTCCTTGTGCGGCTGCATTCTGAACTTCCTGCTCTTCCCAGGCACGAATAGTACTAGATCCTTCTGCTCCAGATTCTGGTACCATTTCCTTAGCTTGTTCTTGTATCTCTTGACTGACGTCTGAGTAGTCTTGGAAGATAGGATGTTTACCATCACCTTTATCTTGCAGTCCAAGTTCATCAGCCAAATCATTCTCAGCAAGATCACCAAAGATGTCTTGTGTCTCTTGAGAAACGTATGCAGGCTGTAGAATAACACGAAGCAGTGTTGGCTGCCATCCAGGAGTATAACCTTCTGTGCTCCAAGCAACATCAGTTACTTCCATCCACTTTTCAATTGGTCTCATCTCTGCTGAGTATTGTGTTTCGCTTGGCAGTTGGATAATGTCACCAATAACAAGCGGACGTCCTAGTCCTGCAACACACGCCGAGAAGCTGACAGTCAAATATAATGATTGTGCTGGCAGTTCAATTCCAAACTTAGACAGTTCAGTGTTGATATCAATCAGATCATACGAACCCTTCAACAGAATAGAGTCTTCTGCATAGTCACGATCTCTGTTCTCAAGGAAAATCTTATCTTGAATATTGTCTTCGTTTGTTGCAACATAGTTGTGGAATAGTTGAAGTGCTTGAACGCCCCAACGATCTGTTGCGCCGCCATTGAACTCAATAGGACGAAGTCTCCAGTAGCGCATTGTCACCGAATGACTGAACAGAATAGTATTCAAGCAATCATCGTCAGGAAGATTTACAATTCCTACGCCATACCACTTAACGCCGTCAGCGGAACGCTCAATGCGCGCTCTCGTAACGCGGTTGTTAGAGTTGGAAGATTGCTTAATAGCAACAGCTGTGATATGCTTACGGACGCTTGCCTCAATACCGTACATACGACGTGAGTTGTCATTGACTTTTATCTCACCAAAGTCGTATCCAAGAAACGCCGAGGCTGTTACACCTGTTCCTTTTTGTGCTGAACGCCACTCAGAGATAAAAACGTCAAATGCATTAGACACAGGGAACCCTGGAGCATCACCATTAGATAGTGGCAATCCATTTCCAGTAGCATCAATCGTTTTGCATTGTTCGTGTACACCCAGAAGTTTGTATACGTTCAGATCAGCGCCACCAATATTCAAAGATTCATTTACCAATCCATCGATAAAACATGAATCTTTATTCTTGGTTAACTGAAACGGCTTGCAACGATTGTCTTGATTTGTATCAGGGCAGAAGGTACCATCTGCTTGCTCTGTGCAACCAGGTTTGTTTTGACCATTATCTTCTGGATGGTCTGGTCCTGATGTCCCTTTGCAAGAATCTTCAAACGCCATTCTATTATCCTATGATCATTGTACTATTCAGACCAATGTCCTCAACATCATTAACAACGTAGTCGTCAATCTCAGCAAGTAGCTGTTCTTTCAATACATCGTGCTGAGACATTAAGTCTGCAGCATTCAATGCGATACCACCACCTGCACCGGGCAGTGATGCGTACTTGCCACGAACCTGACTCAACATCTTCATTGATTCAGCATATGCCCAACGCTCAAGCCAACTACGAGTCCAACGATCTTTGAGAAGTTCTTGTTCAGTTCGCTCCATTGTTACGTCAAGCAGTATACGTTCCGGGTGCGAGAATACATGATAGTACTGCAACAGTCTATCAGACTCGTGCCAGTGATAAGTTAGACGTGTAGCAAACAAATGCTCTAACTGCTCAACATACTGAGCAACTAAGTGATAACTCAACAAGTCAAACGTACCCATGTTATACAAGTGCTGCAGAACAACCTGTCCATAAACGCCAGCACCATGTGCTGATGATAGGAATGCAGATGTCATACGATACGCTGACATTACTGTTACAACTTTGTTGAATCCAACTGTCTCGTCTGTCAATTTGTAGTGTTGCTGTCTTGGCTGTACATCATGGAAGAAGAATCCTCGTTTGTATGCTACAGATGATCTCAGACGCAATTCACGCAAGGCAATATCAACTGCCTTGTTCATCTGATATGGAGTCAACTCAACTTCAATAGTTGGATAGCCAAGCTGTTGACGGATGGTATCAACCATCTCTCTACGTTCGTCTGGAGATCCATCGTCGCCTACACCAATCTGTTTGTAAGCTGGTTCAGCTTTAACTCCATCTGTTCCATATTCTTGACGATAGATTCTCGCTTCTGGCATCAAGAAGTCAAACAAGAACTGATCTGTTGATATGGTTGTTGTTGCTGTTGGAACCGTTTCGTATCTACTGTAGTGATAGAAGTCATGACCTGCAGTACCAAGTGCGATGCCATCAGATGCGCCAGACTCGCTTCCGTCTGGAACAAGAATCATAATACAAGAATCGCTACCAGTGAAATTTGTTGTTAGCGTCAAGTTGCCATTACTATCAATCCCAGCTGTCGCAAGTGTAGTTGCTGGCACCCATGCAGTTCCATCCCACTCCATAAGAATGTTGTTTGCTGAATCAAACCACTTCTCGCCTTTTGTTGGTGTGAATGGTTGAGTAGAGAATGGAACATTCACCCATGCTGAACCCACACGTTCAAACAGAGCGTTATTTGTAGTATCAAACCACAACGCACCTGGAGCAATAGAGAATGGATCTGTAGGCGAATCAATTGGATTGATTACATTCCATCCAGCATTTGGTGTATCCCAAATCTGCCACTCA
>JAAUYM010146096.1_pt1 | contig 12523 bp, 9 predicted proteins | sample 7278001 | NCBI WGS metagenome assembly JAAUYM01 (sample SAMN14350224, study PRJNA611818) | marine sediment metagenome | isolation source: surface marine sediment (1.8m) | place: French Polynesia: Moorea | collected 2018-08
AGAGGGCACTCTTTGGCCGCTCGAAAACTTTTGACCAACTTTTATTATTTACGTTGAGCAATGATGAAAAACCAAGGATGGCAGCAAGCACGTACTAGTACGTACAACTTTCAACTTTACAACTTTCCTGTTGTAGTTACTTGTTAGACTTTGGTGCTGGCGGTAAAACGTATGTTTATAAAGATTGGATACGTCTTCATGTTCGACTCTCTCATAGATTTTTTTTGTCCTTTGACAAAATGTCTGTACTGTATTCTGCAAAGGTTGATTCGTTCAAGAAGCCGACCAGACACCCATTTCAAAAAAATGCCCAATATGTGTGAAGATTGTGTGGGAAAAATTGCTAGTTTGTGCGCACAAACTGGACACTTTTATATCAAATGGTCACGCTAAATTCGTTACCATTTTTTTGCAGATTCTGCTACTGTAGTAGTAGTAGTAGTAGCCCAGTGACTTGACAACAAGAGACTGCAAATAGTTCTTTTTCTTCCAAGCTCCAGGAGAAATAGAAAAAAAGAAACTTTCTCCTACTTTTCTGCTAGACTTGAGCTTTCCTTCAGCTTTGGCCTCTTTTTCTGTCTTTCCTCTCCCTCTTAAAGTGACAAATTGAAAAAAAGTTGGGGGAAAGCAAGAGAAACTGATTCACAATTCCACCACTGAAAGGAAAAAAGAGTTTTGAAATACTAAAGTTATAATAAAGCTATAGAACTTCCATAGGAACATTAAAAAAGAGCCATTGTAAACACTTCATCTTCTGTTGCGAACGTACCATATCTGCGCCGACGTCCAAGTGTTTCTTGTTTCGACCTCGCCTTGTCCTCCTGTTCTTCTTCCTGCCTCCTCCTCCTCTTCCTCCTCCTCCTTCTCCTCCTTTCCTGTTCCCCTCCTGCCACCTCTCCTCTCCGTCTCCCCCGGCCTCCTCGTCGCTCAGCCCGGACGGGAGTCGCCGGGCGCAGAAGCTGGTTCGCAGGTCCGACAACCTGCTATATAGTACACGGAGAAGGAAAGTTCAATTAAACTGTCATTAATTACCCACTAAATCCGTCTGCTCACCTCGATGGGTGGTCGTCCCACCCCCTGGCCCTGCTCGCGGTTGCGGCGGTGTGGTTGGTGGTCACGCTGTAGTAGTATGACGACGCTTGTCGCGATCCCCTCCTCATCATCATCCCGGCGGCCGAGGAGCCGGGACCGTCGGTCAGCCCTGCCTGGCACCGGAGGATGCCGTGGCAGAACCGGCTGCGAAACTCCCGACCGGAGAAGCAGTAGTACACGAAGTTCACGGACGCATTCAGGATCAGCTGAGAGAAAAGTGAAGGAGAGAGAGAAATTTAGGATTCATGATTTCGGGACTTAATATTTTCGAGATGTCCTCCACCAGAATCTTCTCGATGTGCGTGGCCACCATGACCCAGGGCGGCGGGTAGAAGCTGGAGTTGAATTGGGTGTGGCACAGCTCGCGACTCCTGAAGAGAACACACGTCGCTGACAGTCTCCTCTGCGTACTAATGCTGATGGACACTGCCTCCTCACCTGTGCAGGTGAAACTCGTACACGTTGAGGATGACCCTGGGGAAGTGGCAGAGGAAGAAGGTGAAGGTGATGCAGCCGAAGATTGTCAGGAGGCTGCCGTCGTGGCTCTGGAAGCTGGTCTTCTTGTAGTAGCTGAACACCTTGACGTTGAAGAACATCATCAGGGCGAACGGGAGCGCAATGGTAGTGAGCAACCTGGAAGAGCGGTCCGTACACATATACCACCAATTTGCCAAATGCTTCCTTCATGCTTCACAACCCTTGGCTGTCACCTCACCTGTACCACATGACGTATGTGACGATGTAGGTCGGGTTGGTCCGGAGCTTGGTGTACTCGAACTCCACCCTGGCCTCTCCAGCGTCATTCTCCTCGTAAATAGTCTGAAAAGGCGATTGCAATCTCTGGATACAATGCGAAACAGATAAAGCCTTTGTTGAGCAGAAGCGCTGCCATAGTTGCATTTTTACTACCTACATAGTGTAGTACGTAATAGATAGTATTTCTGCCACAAGTAGCCTCTGGCTTTTCTCAATATCGACCCTCGCCTTTCGACGCAACCCCGACATAAAGCATGTCCTCCTCAACATCTGTCTGTCTGTCCCGAAAATCCGTATCCCCGGCTCCTCGCCTCGCCCTTTCTCCCACCTGATATCCTTGTCTTCCCCTCACTTCCTTTCCTCTCTTTGCAAGAAGAGCGCGGCGCCAACAATTTTCGACAATTGAATTTCAGAGGCCCTTCTCTCTCTCCCTCTCTCTCTCTCCCTCTCCCTCTCTCTCTCTCTCTCTCTCTAGCTCCCCCACACTTCTTTTGATGTGTTCTCGCCTTTCTTTCTTTTACACACACACACGGTGGGCGTGAGCACCTACGGATGTGAGATGAGTGGGAGGATAGATGATGATTAGATGGTGCCATTGCTAACTTTGCGCCGTCCTTCCTTCTCCGTGGCTCTCTGCTTTTTTTTTTCTTCAAAGGCTCATCGTTCTCCCGATGGCGACCAAAATAATCTCTTCAAGAACTCACGTTGTAGTACGTTAAGGGTACACTATTTTTCCAATCTGCCATTTCCTCCACTTGAGGAAGTGAGGGAAAAGGCATGAAAGGAGAGAATTCCAATTTCCTTTTTTAAAAAAATGCCTCCTTGTTTCTTTCTTCCTTTCTTTCCCATTCATCAGAGTTCCTCCACATTCCCCTCCTCTCCAGGGGAACCGTCAAAAGAAGAGCCAAGTGGAGGAAGAGGAGGAGAAGGACAATGTGGATGGCAGCAATTGGGTTGGCTTTCCACTCTGGCTCTCCCGCAGACAGATCCTTCTCCCCCCACAGGCGGGTGAAACCGCCCCTTTGTATCTATCTACATGCATGCATGTGTGGAGTGGCGCACTTTTGCTCAATTGGGTATTGGTTGGCGCACATAAACATGGGACCATAATCTAATTCTTTTTTTTGGGGGAGGGGGGGGGAAGGGGGCTGCATTCCGAGAAATGGGTGAGAAATGGAGGCAAAGTTGTCTTCTTTACCCACATCCGTCGATTCCATCCCTGCCTGGCTTTCTTCCCGGCTCTTCTCCCCCTTTCACAGTGAGCAAAAATTGTTATCCCCTTCTCCCCCCCCCCCACTCCAAAAAGAGTACTGTGCTGTACACGTACGTAGTACTCTTCTCTCCTTTCTTTTCCAGTGTTTTTTCTAAGCGAAGGAGTGCCCCGAAGGAATTTTTTTTTCTTGTTTTGTGAAGGGAAAGAGATCGAGAGAGGGTGGAAAGACGTTTTGGTGCGGAAGCGAAAGGGGAAGCTGGAGGCTTCGTTATTAGTTTTCTTTTGTGTGTGCGCGGGCTCCCGTTTCTTTATCGAGGTCTATAAGAATGACTTTTGCTTGCTTTCTCGTACCTGCAGTGGTTTAATTATGTACATAGGTAGGGTCGACACTTGCAAGGAATCCAAATGCGTGGTTTCGAGATCTGTCTCTCTCTCTCTCCGCCTGTCACCGCTGCTCGAATGCTCTTTTGGGCCCCCAAGTGCTTGTCTCCTTCTCTCCCCATCCCCGTTTCTCCAGATGACGGCTTGGCGGACCCAAGATTGTCTCCTTCATTAAAAGGAGACGGGCAGGAAAAACACCCCCCCCCCTTTCCTCCTCGTTTTGGGTCACCACACCACACGGCCGGATCTGGCAGTGCTCGAGCACACCAACGATAATTATTTCATGAAGGAGTGGGAGGGGGGGGGGGAAATACCCTCTTCCATCGTCGTCGTTGGCAGCGAGCAAAAGGGATTCATTGGTGATTTCCCTTGGGTTAGGGGAAGACGGGGGAAGCTCTCAGCGCTACAAATGAGGAGGGAGGTTAATTGCACCTCCTTTCTTTGGCCTCGAAAATAACTCTGAGCAGCTAGGTAAGTGATGTACTAGAACCTCCCCTTCCTGCCCCTTTTTCTTTGCCCGACCTCACCTTGACCTCGAAGAACCTCGGAGCATCGATGAGGACGCAGGCGGCGACGATGGCAAACACATAGAAGCGGAACTTGCGCAACCTGCAAATTTAAAAATTAAAACACAGCATGATTTTAACCAAAAAGCATATCTCCCCCCGTTTGTCGTCGCAGTTTTTTTAAAGCATCTCCTTTTCTCCCTTCCCCCCCATTTCTCCTCATCTAAGAAAGAAATTCAACACCAGAAAACAGAAAACGAAATTTGCAGCATTGGAAGACATTTCTCAGTCGTCTTATCCATTTGGGAAAAAGTGAGGGAAAGAAAAAAGTTTGAGAGGGAAAGGGGAAATAGAGCGCAGGTAAAAATTACTGCATGTCTGACTTTTTCTGAACGGAGAAAGTTTTGCCTTATTTATTCTCTCTTTAGAAAGCAGCCAAGCATTGCTATGTAGTAGTAGTTAGTATACCACCAAGTACTACGTTGAAAACTACTCGTTTTTGAGGTGTGGGGCGGGACAGAGGGGGGGGGGGCGGGGGAGAAGACGGCGACTGCTGGTTCTGGCAGAATGACGGATGGTGATTCTTTCCCTAGAGTAGTTTGATGATTCCTCTTCTTCTTCTTCACCTGGTGTCCATGTTGGGGTGGCAGATGCCCAGGAATCTCTCGGCCGCGATGGACAGACAAGAGTAGGTCGAGCCTGAAGAGAGAGAGAGAAGGTGGTGTGATTGGTGAATCTGCTACTACTGTGAATAAATGCATCAGCACGATGGGGGCAAGTCTGGCCTCTCCAGAAGAAGAGAAGGGATAATTGGCAGATCTCAAAGAGTGCTTGGCCCCCTCCCCCTCCCTTTTTTTTCGGTGCGGGAGGCGGCTCAAACGCTGACCTTTTCTTCCCGAGGCTTCGTGTAGTAACTGTACCCTACCGTATGTACGGGGGTTCCAGGAACTGAAGTTGCCAAGAGCTTTAAGAGGGGGGGGGGCGCTCTTTTTCCTCCACTTCTTAATCCTCGTTTCTACAGTACTTGCAGAAGCCACGTCCTGCATGAGTGGAAAGGCAATCCCTGAACCAAGCTGCTGCCAACTTTCTGACAAGAACTTAAGCCCACCTCAAACTAACTTCGGGGGGGGGGAGGGGGACAGGGGAAAGCAGCGTAGTACGTAGTAAGAAAGAAGTCCTTTCAAGTGCCCCTCACCCATCTTTGAAAGTCAATATGCGTCAACAACTCGACATGCTTAAATATGCGATTGTTGTGTATTCTGTTTCATATAACCATATGAAGACATTTTAAGATATTAGTAAAATTGTCTGGTTTTTTTCCTCTGTCTGTGGAAGCCTCGTTTTCTATGGCTCAATTTCTGCGAGCAATCTTCTACGTGCTTCTCCCCTTCTTTATCTTTTCCTTCCTCCCTCTGACAAGTTCCCCCCTTTTCAATGAAAATTTTCTCTGCCCTTACATTCTCTGTTTAAATCCCTTGCTAATTAAACTCGATCTGGCTCTCTGAATATTTTTGATCTCCCACTCTCCGCAGGATGCAAAAGTCCAGTGGAATCAACAAGTGACACTAGCACAATTTTTTTATTACGTAATGCTTCCCGACTACCTAGATCAACAAAAAAAGAGAAAGAGTTCTTTTGCTGTTACAGCCCTTTGCTGTCCTAGCCCGACCAATATTGGCGACCTCAGAGATACCTCCGAGGTATCATTGAGGAATTTTGAGGTAAAATTGTTGTTCTATTCTCAATTACGTCTGATCCGTACCTGTGGAGGGCAGATACCTAGATGATACCTCGTTGATACGAGTATCTCGGCAATATTGGTCGGGAGAATAGTAGATCTTAGCGAGGAAAGGAGCTTAGTGCTGTCTCCACAAAGGAAGGGAGACCATTCAGGAAAGAAAAGAGGCATTTTGTAAGGCCGCTGATGAAAAAGAAAGTACTTGCAAGATTCTCCACTTCTCCATCCTGCTGGCCTGGATCTTTATATAACAGCGAGCAGCGCAATCTGGTTCTACACGAGGGAAGTTGCTGCCGTTGTTCTTGACGGGCTTGGGTAGGGGCCCATCACTCAAGCGAGGCTTTGCCTACCCCGTCTTGGGGTCCTTAACCTTCCTAATTGCAATATGTTTTGAGGCGCAGTTGTTCCGCAAATATACCGGTAGTAAAGAGCTTTCTAGAAACTTTTGCGTACAGATGCAGTGTACTCCGCTTGTGAGTATGCTAGTTAAAGATTCTCTAAGTATTTGCATACTATACTACTACTTGCGTACAATAACAAAGTTTTTGCTTAAACTACTTTGACTTTGCAGCCACAGTTTTGCTGCCAAAATGGTGAGATAACCTCTTCATCAAAAAAAAAAAAAATAATAATACGAGTAATAAAAAGCACATCAACATCATCAACAACAAAAACCTTAACAACTTCATCGACTCCAACAACATCCGAGCGGCCGACGGATACATTAAGGTAGGTAGATCGGTACAAATGTTTGCAAAATTATATTAAAAGATGTATGTTTGTTGAATTTCTTACCAAAATAAAAAGCCTATGAAGCGCAAGATAAGAAGCAAATCAAATTATATTATCGCTTAGTAAACTTGTACATGTCTGTTTATTCGTTTTTGTTTCCTTAAGGTAGGTTCCATAGTCTCATAAAGAGGCCTTTTTGGCAGCTATATGCTCATCTCACTTTAGCTCATCCTAGTTCACGCACTGTGTTTGGTGTTCCCCCAAGAGTAGTAGTAGTCACCAATTCAAGTACTAGCCAGAGCCAATTTTGCTTAATTTTTAGTGGTCTCCAGTGGCGTTTCCAAGTGTGTGCCGCTGTCTGCTTAGTGAACAAATGGGGATGTAAGGACAGGAAAGGTGTTCTTGCCTATAAGTGGAGTCCACCGCACTAGTTCTCTTTTTTCCTAGGGCGGGAGGAGGATGGATGGGTCTCTTTGAGTGGGATAAAGAGAAAGTTTAGCTAGCCTCTCTTTTTGGAGAGATAAAAGTTTTCCTGGAGGGTGACCCTCCAGGAAAACTTTTTTTTTGTCTTATGAATGCGGTTTTGCTGCCTTCTCTTTCTCTCTCTCTCAGCTTGGAGAGGAACTAGCCAAAATAAAAGACTTTAAAAAAAATATTCCATCCTCCCATCCCTTTTCTCCTGCTCAAACTCACCGGTCATTGAGATCCCGGCCACCGGATAGATGATGTAGGGGAAGAGCCTGTTGTACAGCGGGAAGTCGAACCTGAAGGCCAGCTGGATGATGAAGAGGCCCCCGGTCAGGATGAAGAGGACGTCGAACACCGCCAGCATGATCAGCAGCTTGTAGAACAGCTTTGTCTTTGCGCAGGAAGGGTTTTTTTTCGTGGATGCAGGGGTGGGAGAGAGGAGAAGAAAAAAACATTTAATGGTTGGTAGGTTAGTAGTTAGTAGGTTGCTGTACTCAACTAAGCATTTGGAGTCTCCAAGTAGTCTACAACCCCTTCAGGACCATAGATTTGTTGATCTAGAGCGGTTGTACATACAGTAGACTACCTAGAGACCAAATGTTTCGTTGGGTAGAGCGCCTGCCTACCTTTTGCATGGATGCGATGGTGAGTATGGAGAGAACGTTTCCCACCAGTCCCAGTCCCCCCATGACCGAGACCGTGACTCCCTGCCCGTAAAACTTGAAGGCGCCCAGGAAGGTGGTGTTGAGGGCGTCGCGGCTGCCGCACTGCCAGGACGCGTTCGACAGGGGGGAGATGGGAACGCTGCTTGCAAAGCAATCATAATAATAATTTTTTAGGTGATAGATGTTGATCAGACTTTGCTTTGGGGGATCACTAGCCTGGCTGACCTTGACCCTTAGGAGATAGTAAGGAGGTCACAAAAAAGGACTTGCAGTATATTTTAGATCTGGTTGAATCTGCTAGTCAACAGCGCCGGCAGCCATGAATTGTCACCCATCCACTCACTAACTTATGGGGTAAACTTTCCTCTAACCCTACTCGTCTATAAAAGAAACTGTAATGGTTTGAAGTGTCTACCGTCATTGGTTTATATACTGTATACTGTACATAGATGCTGTTAGGGATTGAAAAAAAATGGCAGTCATATACCGTAGAGTAAGCTTACTACATCTAGTATAGTACATCGTCCTTGAAAGTCTGTGGTGATGGAAAGCGTCTCGAGAGAGAACGATGCCCTTTCTACCTAAAAGCCACTTACAACGTTGCAAAGAAATTGCCACTCGACTCGACTCGACTCAAGGGATTTTGTTGGGCATGGTACAAGAACAAGGTACAGTCACTGCACGGAAATGCAGTACCACTCACTCCCCCCGCTCCCCCACCCACCTGTCTCCATCCGTCCATTCTTCTCCTCCTGCCTCCGCTTCCAAGGCGAAATCTTCGTCCGTGCTCATCACGCAACACAAACAATCCCTTCAGGCTGGAATTAAGTTGGATTATTCCTTTTCTCTTTCCCCCCCTCTTGTTTGCACAGCCAGCCTCCTTTCTTCTTAAGCTTCTTGCTCCTCTGCCTGTGTAATTTTTCGCTGTCTGCACTCCGCTGCTCTCTTGGGGATTCTCACTCATCCGTTGACGAAAAGAGTGAAAGCAGAAAGGTCATCGAGAAGACACAAGACTGAGGCAACAGATTCCCCCGCCCCTCCCCTAGCTCTTCCAAAGTGTTGACTTTTTTTTTCTTTCGCTTTGAGGAGAAGCAACTTTTTGGTAAATGACGATTGACGAATGCAAAAAAAGGGAAAAAGCAGGATGTAAGGTTGCTCTAAGTCGTGCTCAAGGTCCAGCCTCGCCAGCTCAAAACGTCTCTGAGATTGCGTATATAGTAGAAATTCCGATACTTTCGTGAGAAATTGTCGTCGTCTGCCTGACAAGAAAAGGCCCTTTTTTTGAAAGAAAACCCATCCACTTTCCCCGCAGATTTTGTTTGTCCAGGAAAGAAAATCTCTTCAATACTGTGGACTCCGCTTATAACACTCTTGGGACAAGAGCGAATCTGTTCTTTGTAGTATGTTGTATATCTGAAGCGTATTAAAGGGCCATAGGGTTACTTTTGTTCTTTCAAGCAAATGTTCTTCTAACCAAAATGTGTTTTTTTTTTTAATCAGGGGATCCCGCTTTACTGTACTACCGTGGACAGCTCCAATAGGTTGGCCTTGAACAGAAAGTTCATTGTACGTAAATCCGCTTTAGTAGTGTACTACTAGTACACTAGTACACTAGTAATCCTTGGAAGCTTGATTGTCGCGCAAGTTTCTTAGAGCGGATTCGGCAAAATAAAGTTTCAAATTAATAAACATTTTTTAGACGATTCTAAGGTGTCTGAACTTTGAATTATTTCTTGTTTTGCAAAAAAAAAATTCTTTTCAGAGATAAAATTTATTACAGGTTTAAAGCCGTAGTTGCTTCTTCAAGCTGAGCAAATTGCACTAAAGTGCAAACTAGTACGTTGTTCAGATCCATCTTGCACTGAAGCAATACGAAACACGTGATTGGAAAAAAACCCTGGCTGATGCACTTGCGAATCCTCTGCCTCCTCGGCTTCTTCAGCCCTCTTGAGAAGCGTGGAGAAGGGAGCTCTCGTCGGGACTGAGTCGGTTTTCAAGAGGAGGAAGAGAAAATGGGGGAAAAGAGAGAAAACCGAAGAGAGAGAGAGAGAGAGAGAGAGAGAGAGAGAGAGAGAGAGGGAGAGAGAGAGAGAGCCAGCCCAGACGGCCTTTGTCGTCCTCACAAAAGTTCAGCTCGTTTTGGTGCGGTTTCTCTTCAACTGGAAACATCACCGACCGCAGTAGCAAAGGAAACTGTTTAAAGTTTTGTGTGTACAGTTAGAAGATGCAGGAAGATTAAGGAAGCTTTATTCCTTGCTGTCCCGTACACCGAGAATGAATGAGCAAGTTTCGGACCTCCTCCTCCTCCTCTTTTTCTTCTTTTCGGCCGAACTTATTCAGGAGGCGAAACAAGTGCATGCGCAAGATTTTTCCACCTTCAAAGAAAGTCAGTCCAAAAGTGGAGAAAAGCCCCCTTGGGTTTCCTTGATCCTCCTTTCTGTATCCCGGCGACGGCAACGGCGACGTGGAAGAAACAGAAGCTTCAGGAATTCAATTGAAGAAAGAAGAGAGAGAGAGAGAGAGAGAGAGAGAGAGAGAAAAGGGTAGAGAGATGGAGGCGAGAGAAGGTCCAGCTAATCAGAGCGCCCTCCCTTTTGTCTCCCTGACGTGATGACCTTGCAAGACGATCAAGAGTTCCTCCCGCTATTGATGATCAGCAAAAAAAATCCCCACTTTCCTTCACTTTCAGAAGGGAAGACATCACGTTGCAATCCACACCGGCTAACGACGACCTTCCGACATTTGGACCTGTTTGCAGGTGCCCTGTTTCGGCACACGTCATCTCTTGAGGACCACGAAGAGGCATGACTACGACCATCAGCTTTGTGGCTACTCAAATGTGGAGAGCGATCGTCAAGCTGTAACATTCTCCGGAAATACAAGAAAGTTTCGATAGACTTTCTTTCTTTGTCTAGCGCTACGTAATAAAAATAGCGAAAGTTCTCCTCCTTCTCCTCCTCCCCGATCCCTCCCCGCGGGCTTTATAACGAGAAGAGCGGAAGTTTGGACGACGCCACCCATTAATCACGATGCTGGGTCACTTTGAGGCCATTTTTTTTCCTCTTTCTTGCTTCCAGAACTCATCAGGTTCATCAAGGGCCTTTCTTTGGTTTTCACCGTATTGATTATGTACTTGCTGTTGTTGTCCCACCGTTATGTCTGTCTGTCAATATTGACGCTCTGGTTCGTTGAACCAATTGTTGCCGTCTATTTGACCTCGTTGACGCAACATTGCCTTTCTGAAAATGCTTTGTCTGAAAATCTGACCCAAACATTAAAAAGCTGTATTGCAAGTTGTGGAAAAGGTCAGAACCTTGCTCCGTACCTTGCTCTCTTTCTATTTATCCACCACTCATTTTTCTCGCCATCATGACTGCGTATCACACGGGGGGAAAGTTGCACTTCAAAATCTAAGCACCATTCCTCACACTCTTAAAAAAAAACCTTTACATCACCTTGCACGTTGGGAGAAAAAAAACAGCACTTTTTTTTGCCCACAAAAGCTGCTTTTCGTGATCACGTGCAGCATCCGCCTTCTCTGGCCGTGTCGGAATAGCTGTCGTTCTGGTACACGATCCTCCTTCCGCCCCCTCCTCCCGGCCTGACTGTCTGGCCTTGACTCGCGGAGGCGGTGGCGGCGGCCGACGCCAGGAGCGGCTTGTTCTGCCTGATCTTGTGCGCCAGCGTCATGAAGATTGCCTCGACGTGGTCGGCCTTGGCGTCGTCCTTGGCTGACGTCTCGAACAGCGGCATCCCATGGTCGTCAGCGAACCTGAAGGCGGGAAAGGTCGACATTAATAGATCAATTTCAAGTGACTTCTTTTCGTCTCAAAGCTATGCCAACTGACGTAATTGCACTACTACAATATAGGTAGAATTAATTTTCATATTTACCCCCTGAACCTGCCATTTTCAGGCAAAGCCTTGAACGATGCAAAGGCGTGCAAGAAAGATGTATCTACGTACCTATTGTTGCAACCAAACGAAGACTGCCGTCAAAAAAGTTCTGCTACTCATCATCAGACTTTCACAAATTGCTTTTGTACGAGGTTCTGGGATTGGCTTGTCTCCAAGCGTCATCACTACCTAATACTTCGGAGAGGAAAAATTATACCGAGATAGTACAGGGTGAGTAGAAAAGAATGTTCGCTTTGGCAAAAAAATCTCCCCTCCCCTTCCCTTCTTTCCCCCTCCCCCCCCAAATGTCAAACTAACCTTTGCGCCTCCCCCGTCGGCACAGCCGGCTTCATCCCGTCCTCGTACTTGTTGCCCACCACGATCATGGGGACGGCGTCGACCAGCCCGTGGGTGCCGCACTCCCTCACCCAGTGCGAGAGGTCGTCGAAGGAGGCCCGCCGGGTCACGTCGTACACCAGCACGGCGGCGGACACGTTCCGGTAGTAGTGCGAGACCATCGAACGGCGAAAGCGCTCCTGGCGAGGGAGACAGAAATTTTAGGGGAAACTCGAGCGAGTTCAGAAACTTTTGACCTGCCCACCTGCCCGGCCGTGTCCCACAGCTGCAGCCTGATGTCTTCGTTGTCGACGTGCACCAGCTGGGAAAGGAGGAGAGAGGGGGGAGAGTGACTAGACGTGCACTACAAAAGTAGTACTAGTACGTAGATCAAACAGCCGAAGACACTAGAACGAGAAACACCTTTTCCCTGAAGTCGACTCCGATGGTGGCCTCTGTGGAGCCGGGAAAATGACCAGCGCAGAACCTGTCAAGATACAGATAATATCGAAAGTGGGACATTTTCATTACATTATAGAGACGTATCGTGTACGAGTATCTTCGACCTTATACCCTCGACTTTTGTATAGTAGACTTGCAGTATAGTAGACTTTAGCATCGTGTAGCAAAAACTCCACAATACTTTGTTTCCAACACACCTCCACTTGTACTAGCATACTTAATACAGTAGCCACTCGATAATTCGACAAATTTGGTTGCCAGCAAAAATGTCGAATTA
>JAAUYM010158412.1_pt1 | contig 12522 bp, 19 predicted proteins | sample 7278001 | NCBI WGS metagenome assembly JAAUYM01 (sample SAMN14350224, study PRJNA611818) | marine sediment metagenome | isolation source: surface marine sediment (1.8m) | place: French Polynesia: Moorea | collected 2018-08
GAAGGTAGAACTTTCTTGCACTACTTTGTCCGCCCCTCCTTGTCTTCTTCCTTCTCAGTTCTTTCCAAGAAGCAAGAGAGAAGCCCTTTTAATTCCGCCAGAACCAAGCTGGAAGAAAACAGCCAACCCACTGCCCTTCCCTGCCTTCCTTAATTTCAAAAGTGTCTTAACAGACTAGGTCGGTCTGTCCACTATCTGTCTATCCATCCATCCATCCGTCCATCGGCCCAATGTACACAGTCGAGTGGAGAGGACGACTGCGACAACACCTTTTATTCCGGGGGCCTGTGTTCTGTCACCTTCCTCCCCCTCTTTTTTTCTCTGTCAAAAGGGACTCTTTCTCCCTGCCGTGTTTCATGTTCAAATGGATTGGAGTTTCGTGACGGCGCAGTTTCCAAAGAAGAAGAAGAGGAGGAGGAGGAGGAGGAGGAGGAGGAGAATGGTACTGCGCCAGAGCGAAGGAAGAGGAAAAAACTTGACATTTCATTCCAAATTGGTTCGATAATTGCAAGGTCAGGTAACTTGCGGTTGAATAATTCAACATCGCCGAGATGGTGTGTGTGTTGTGCGCATACGCAGGAAGAGGAGGAGTATGAAGTCGAGGATGGGAGAGAGAGACGATCCGACATCTCTGGTTGGCCCTTCCCCCCCCCCCCCCAGACCTCTCTTCTCTCTGGTACTTGTGGTCACGCAACGCAAAGAGGAGGAGGCGGAGGAGAAGGAGGAGGAGGAGGGGGAAGGAAGAGGAAGTCTGTCTCCTCTCCTCCTCACCTGTTACGAGTACAAGTGTACGTGTACTCTTCTTGTGGTCCATATCCGTCGTCTGCTGAGGAAGAAAGAAGGATGTTTCTTTTTATGCGGCGTCGAGAATGATGGCACGAGGAACTCTTGTACAGTACTACTACGACGTACGTGCGTACAGCGGGGCATGCAAAGAAGGAACGAAAAAAAAGTCCTGACAGACGGCAGCCATGCTCTTCCCTGCTAACTTCGTAAACTTGACCTTTATTCCTGAGTCTTTTTCTTTTGCCTGCTCCCCTCTTCAGCCTTCGAACATTACTTTGCTGTGCATACTGCTACAGCGAACAAATGGAAAAATCTGGATAATTAGTCTGCTTAAATAAGCTTTTTTTTCAACATCCTTATCTTTATGCGAATTGTAGTAGATCTTGTTTTAACAGCACTGACAAGCAGCTAAAGCTTATAGTATTCGAAGTTCATCTGTAACGGTGGGCCGAAGGTTGTGCTGCCATGCTGCTGCTTCGTCTTCTTGCCGCGTATACGACGTCTGTCATCGCAAGCTTTCCCTTTTTCTGCTTCTACAGTACTATGTAGTATGATTTCTCCGGAGTTTTCTCCCTGTTTCTTTTTTTATGTTTTTTTTTTTTGGATGCGGTGCCGGAGTGGTGCCACTGGATATCGTTCTTCTCGCTGTGCAACACAGCGTGCGTGCGTGTCTGAGTGCAATACCAATTCGAGGGGAAACAACGAACGAGAACGAGTGGAGGGAAGATCACAATCTCGAAAAAAAGGGACCATGTTTTCGCCGAAAATTGCCTTTTAGGCCATAAAGACGACCGTATAAAGAACGCGAAGTCGGCCTTGCGCAGAGGAGCCCCCCCCTCCCTCTTGGAAATCTTAGGATGGGAGGCGGGGAGTGCGGAGAGGAGGAGAGTGTCGAAGGGAGAGGAAAGTGTGCGTAAATCTTTTAAAAGGATTGTTGCTACAAACTGTTTCCCAAAGTTCGTGGCACACTCCAGAGGAAGAAGTCCACGCAGATCATCTGGGGGAAGCTGTTGCTAATGCACCATTCCCGCCATATCATGCTCTGTTTGCGCCGCGAATGGAGAGTGGAAACACTAGGAGGGGGCGGAGAGTGAGAGACTCAACAAGTGACTGAGTGTTCTTGGGAGAGAGTGGAGCAAGGCAGCAAGTTCCATTAATGTTGTAAGCTGAGGAAGCTTAGCTGTGGTTGCTGCAACATCATCACTTGGGACATTCGCACACATTCTTTGAGCAAAGTCGCACAAAGAGGAGAAAGCCGAAGTGCAGACTCTGCAAATACAACCTCGACACAGAAGAAGAAGGAGGAAGACTAATCCATCCTCTCCCTCCTCCTTTCACGGCGACAATGCTTTAAGCAACAGGCTTCCCCCCCACAAAAATAGTGCCTTGCAACAACCCTTTCTCTCCTGCTGCCCCTCCTCCCTTCCATTCATGCCACCGCTAATGAAAGATGACTTTGGTGCCACTTTTCCTCGCTATCTCCTTCTCTCCTGGGAGATGAACGTGCGTAAACCCTCGGGGAAGAAGAGAGAGAGAAAGATAGTGGAAACATCCTCCCCGCCCTTCTCACTTCTCGAGAGCCTCGCTTTCCCTCCCTCCAAGTGAGTTTTACAAACATCTCTTCCACGGTCGTGTCGTTTGTAAGTCCGCGATTCGCCCACACCACCACCCTCTAACGCCGCAGCATCTTCACCATGCGAAAAGTTTGCGCTGCGACGAACGCTCCTCTCAACTTCAGTTTTGCTCGAAAAAGGCGTGCTTGCTTGATGCTCGTTTCTTCGTCCCTTCTCGCCTTCCCAACTACCTCCTCGCCCGCCCCCATCTCCTCCCCCTCACTTCTTGTTCGCACTCTTAACAGGCTTTCTCTCTGTGCGCATCTTTCCCCCTTCTCCTCCCACCTCCTCCAGCGACAAAGTGAAAAGACAAAGAGTCGAAAAGATGCGGGAATTGGCCAACCTTCAAATATTCTTCGCAGACTCCATCTACTTCCTTCCTTCCTTATTTTTTTTACCTCAGGGAGGTGGGAAAGTCGTCGTCAAGTCCTTTGCGTTGCCCTTGAGAGTGCTTTCACTACAAAAAAGGTGGCGAAGTGACTGCTGATTAATGAAAAATTCAAGCAAGCAGCGCTAAAAATACCTCGTATGGAAAAGAGGGCTCGGTGTCTCGCATAGCGCTTCAAAAGTGACTACTACGTACGTGGACAATGGACCTCGTCGCCTCTCTCATTAGCATGATCAGGAAGAAGTGGGTGGGTGTGGTGAAAAAAGTAATGGATTCAGCTGGACGGGGTGAGGGGGAACAGGGGAGGGGGGAAAAGGTCTATTCGCGTGAGTAAAACAAATTAACACTGCCCTCGAGATAGTAATTGGACGGCTTCTTCCTTCTCCCACCGCATCATCAACGGGATACGCCAGCAGGTGTGTGCGCTATGCATGGAAAGAAGAATGTTATATTAAGTCAAGACGAAATATGTACCTACCCTAGGACTTCTCAGAGCGGCTTAAAAACAGTCCAGGCGAAACAGCAACCTCCTCCTTCTTCTGCGCAGAACGAGTCTTACTTACATCGCCCGCACTCCGACCGCCCTGGGCCCAAGGGAGGGAGAAAGGGAGGGAGGGAGGGAGGAGGAAGGAAGAAGGAGGAGGAGAAACTCCAGTCAGGACAGCAGGCAAAAAGCATGAGGAAGGAGAGAGTTAGAAAGAGAGAAAGAGAGGGAGAGAGAGTCCGCCCATGCGAACACGAGCAAGCATCTTCTCCCCCCACCCCGCCCCGCCACCCCTCTTCTAGCCCCGAATTGTGCATTGCATTGTGTTTCTCCAACTCCCGTTCTGCGAAATGGAGGGAGGGAGAGAGAAAGTACAGAAGGGTAGTTTTGCATGCTTTCCCTCCATTTGTTGTCGGAGAAATTTTCCCCGTCTATTCATCGTCTTCCTTCCTCTCCTTTTTGTTGCCGTTGGGGGGAAAGGAGGAAGGGATATGATGCACTAGGACCTTTTTTTGTAGGGACGTGGAACAACAGAAAGGCGAAATAAAATAAAAGACGAGAAAATACACGAATCTCCTTATATCACGAATCATCCATGAATCATCCCACACTCTATTGTACCATAGTCGGACATGCAAAGAAGAGCATTACTCAAAAAATCTCATCTCTCTTTATTTCTCTTCTCTCATGTCCTCCTCCTACTTTTCTTATCCATCTCCCCCTCCCTATCCTGCTTCATTTGTCTGCCTAATTCAATTTCGCGATCCACTTCGGCGGAACAACAGCGCTGAGGCCTTCGTCTCGCTCGGAAAGGGAGCCTCAGGGCAAAGAAGAAGAAGAAGAAGAGGAGGAGGAGGAGGAGAAAAGTCTTTTGTTCGGGCTCTCTTCGCCTTTCCTTTGGCTTCGCCCCCGAGAGAGCTCAATTTTTCAACCTTCAAGGGGAGAACTGCTTGCGAGGCCCTTGCAATTGCGAGAACAGGAAGGAGGTGGAGAAGAAGAAGAAGAGAAAGAAGAAGAAAAGGAAGAAAAAGAGAACGAAGAAGAAGAAGAAAAAAAGAAGGGAGAGACTGAGGGATAAATTTCCTCGTGCTGAGAAATGGAGCTCTCTCTCTCTCTCTCTCTCTCTCTCTCTGCCCGCCACCAGCTCTCCCACTTCCATTAATTTCGGAGGTGAAGGAGAGGAGGAAGAAGGAATCGTCGTCGAACTACGAGTAGTAGAGACTTGCTTCTCTCTTTTTATTCACTCCTTGCCGCTCGTTACAGCCATCATCTTATTTAGTGATCGTCCGTAGTGGCTGTTGCTACTTCTATTAGCGCACACGTACTGGTACAGTAGAACTCCGCTATAAACTAAGCTGATAGTAGGGAAAAAAGCTCTGCTAAAGTAAAAAAAATATTACGACTATCAAATTCGAATGTCTTTGTCCATCTTTAATCCATCTCTGTAATAAACCCTGCCACCAAACTTCCCAACTTGGTTGCTTCCCAACACCGACCGTTCTATATACTGTACGGTACACATAGGAGTTCTGCTGTAGTATGAGAGTAGACTAATTATTCTCGCGTATGCTGCCACACTTTCCGGCGATGATTAGGAGAATTGTGCCGTGCATAGCACTAATGTAGTAACTACAAAAATGGATGTGTCTGTTTGACAGGAAACAAAGTTATAGTCTTCTGTAAGTAAATATCGGCTTTGATGTCGTTCCGGCATCATCTTTTTCACGGCGAAAGGTGAGACTGGTTTTTTTTTTAGGAAAACTTTTCTTTCCCGGGAAAGTATGTAGTACTGTAGGTAGCTGGGGGGAAGAGAGGTGACGGAATCCTGGATCCTTGAAAAATTAATCCAACCACCAACCTTCAAGGAGAAGGTGAGAGAGAGAAAGTTTTCGTCTCCAGTTGCGGGCTCCAATAAATTAGGAGGTGAAAGAAGAAAAAAACACGTAGGAAGTTTAATTTTTTTCCCATTAGAAAAAGTAGTTTATTTTCGTGCACCAGGGCATTTTTACGAAGGAGTTTTGGAAATATGTGTACTATACGTATAAAAAAAACCTCTGATAAACTCCCACCACAGGGCAAGAAGGTCAGGGCGGCGAAGGAGGCAGCGAAGACGGTGACGAGCATTGTACGGATGAAGAAGCCGCAACCGCCACCGCCGCTGCCACAGCCGCCGCCGCAGCCGTCGATGACTACGAGGAAGAGGTCGAGGTCTGCAAAGGAGCAGTCCAGGCAGAAAGAAGATGAGGAGTGGAGGGATGAGGTGAAAAGCTGAATGAAGCGACGTGAGAAGGGCCATCCTATTTTTAAAGGAAATCCGCGCTGATCTCCTTCTTTAGATGGTTGGGGGTGAGCGCAGACGAGGAGGAGGAGGAGGAGGAGGAGGAAGGATGAAAAAGATTTCGAATGACGGCGACGGCGACGGCAACGGCGGCGGAGACGGAGAGGAAGGAAAGGAGGGCAGAAAGCAGAAGAAGAGGAAGAATAAGGTTGGCTGGTGGGAAGAAGATGGATCTGTCGTGAAAGTAGGAAGGGATATTTCTGTTTGAGTTTTTGGTCTTTCTTTCTGGCAGCAAAAAAAAAAAGAGAGGGAAGAAAGTTAACCAACTATCCTTGGTGGCGGTGGCGGTGGCGGCGGTGGAGGGAAAGAATAGAATTAGGAGTGGGCACCCATGAATCCACAGGGTTTCTCTTCTGGAAAGTAAGAAGAGAGCGGCACTGTTTCTCCACACAGAAGAAGCCTTCATTCTTTTCCTGAACCACGTGTGACGTCACAGAGAATGATTCGAAATTCTGCAGAAAGAAAAGGAGAGAGAGCAGCAACGGAAGATGATGTCAACATTTCATAATCACTGATGGAGGGTCGTGGAACGTGAATGAAGGGGGAGGAAGATGGGGGAATTTTTTTCCCCTTTCTTTTCTAACTTTTTGTACCGTCCATTTACCTGTTCAGGAGGAGACCTCGGACCAAGCAAAGACTTCTGCTGGTGAGAAGACTCATTCTGTGCTAGAAGAGGAGGTGATGACAGCAACAGTGGCAATAGTGGAACAGGGGGACGCACAGCAACAACACCAGGTGTAGCACTGCAGACTGAAAGTGACAAAAAGAAATGCTGAAACATCCTTTTTCGTTTTTCACTTATAGGTGATCGTGGAAATTCCGGAGGAGATGCTGATCCCTGGAGAGTTGGTGGCCACGGCCGACGGGAAGCAGGAGATCGTCATCGCAAAGACGGCGGAGGCGGGGAAGGAGGCGGCGACAGAGGAGGAGGAGGAGAAGGAGGAGGAGGAGAAGAAGGAGGAGGAGGAAGAAGAAGTAGAAGAAGAAGAAGAAGAAGAACAAGGAGCAGGAGACCCTTGTTCGTCCGCCGCTTGGCTGTCTGGAGAGGCGACCGTGCACTTCGACCAGCAGCCGCCGCTCTTGGACGAGTCCCGGCGACAGAGGATGCACGCGCTCCCGGACGGGTCACACGAGGTCCTCTTCGAGTGCGAGATTTGCCAGAAGATGATGGTCACCGCGGCACAGCTCTCGGGTCAGACAACGGCTCTTTTTTCCCATGCAGTTTGTTCAATTTGGGTGCAGAAAGGCCCATTTAAATATGGGTACTATACACGCTACTTACTACTGCAATAATAATTTATTATTATTTATGATGACAATGAATTACAACGATAATAGTGACGATAATAATATTAAACAAGTCGATTTCATTTCTTAGAATTCGCTTACTTCCAGCCCACCGTTGGAGCCACACAAAGCCGTTCCAGTGCGAGAAATGCCACGCCAGATTCCCAGCTAAAGGAAACCTCATTAGTGAGTGCATTAAAAAGTGTTCCTTAAAAAAATCTCATGCGTACTGTGATTTTTTTCCACTTTTTTAAAATCTTCTTAATCTTCCAGTCCACCGCCGCAAGCACACGGGCGAGCGTCCTTTCGCTTGCCAGCAGTGCGACCAGCGCTTCACCACCCGGGGCAACCTGAGGAGGCACGAGAGGACGCACACGGGCGTCAAGCCCTGGGAGTGCGAGCTCTGCCACTCGAGGTTCACGGAGAAGAAGTCGCTGGTCATCCACACCAGGAAGCACACCGGAGAGCGACCGTACAAGTGCGAAATATGCGACAAGAGGTGTGTGCCGGGGACAAAAAAAAACCTGACAGAAGTTTCAGGAAAAGTGGTACTGTACATTAACCAACTTTTCTTTCTTCCGTCGTCTTCTTCTCTGCCAGGTTCAGTCAGTCGGGCATCTTGTCCGCCCACCGCAGCATGCACGCGGGCAAGAAGGCCCACCTGTGCCACCTGTGCGGAAAGCGATTCAGGCAGAAGGCGCAGCTCAAGCTGCACACTCAGAGACACGAGGGGATCAAGAGGTCAGACAACCACTCACTTCGTCTTAACCCACTTTCCACCCTCTCTATTTACGACGAAATCTGCTGCCCAGGTTCGAGTGTGACAAGTGCGACGCAAAGTTCTTGACCAAGGGAGATTTTGATCGACATGAGAGGACTCACACAGGTACTGTTCACCCAATAGCAATTTATTGCAATTGCCACACTTTTCTTGTTACTTAAATTTTGTCAGGAGAGCGCCCCTACGCTTGCGACATCTGCGTGAAGACGTTCACCCGCCACCAGAGCCTCACCGAGCACCGAAACCGCCACTACGGAAGAACACCGTACCAGTGCAAGGTCTGCGGGAAAGGTACAGTAGGGGGAACGGGGAAAGTAAAACTATAACAGGTGGTTTTTTTTTCTTTCTCACATTTTCCCAAACATTTTCTTGTACTTAGCTTACGCAGAGATGTCCGCGTGCTACAAGCACGTGAAAAGCCACAAGCCACCCAAGCAGGAAGGGGCGGAAGCGGAAGAGTCGGGATCAAAGCGGAAAGCCACGGAGAAAGGGGAAAAGGCAGGACATCCTTTTTCAGAATTTAGTTGGGAATGCAGCCAAGATCGAGATGATCTCACCTTTCGCAGGCCAACGGCGACTGGGCCTCCACCTCCGTCATAATTCGTATGCCACCGCCGGACGAAGGGAAAGTGGTGCATGCCAGGGTGGAGGATCCTCAGGAAGAAGAGGCTCGCCAGGAGGCAGCGGCGGAGGAGGTCGTGGTTGAAGAGCAGGTGGTCACCACGGAGGAGATAAGCCTGCAGCCAGGAAGTCAGTACATCCTGGTGGAGACCGACACTGCCGGCATCCCCGTGTCTGCCAACACCATCCGGCTGGACGTCGTCCAGACCGCGGACGGGGTCGGCAAGGAGACCAACACACCTCTCGAAGGGGAAGGAAGCGTGGCCAAACAATGAACAATGGAGTTATGACAATACATCTTGCTCTGAAACTGCTACATGTACTTGTGAGTTCATTCTATCTCAGCTCACATCTTTACCCCTCCAAAAGATTTACAAACCAGGGTGAAGAAACAAAACACACGGAAGCACGTTTTAGGGGGGATAGTACACAAAGAAATGAACAAAACTTCTTTTACACACTTAGATACCTGTGTGCAGTAAGTCTGCTACTGCGGCTATTATTTATTGCACACCAATGCACGGTCTATTGATGCACTTTTTAGTCATATTGGCTGGTCCCTATCTATACTCTGTGGACCTCTCAAATAACCATTTTTATCTAATATGTCTTGCTGAAACAATTTTTCTTGGTGCTACCGTGAATAATAATACCGTACATGCCAGAATTTTCAAGCAAAGCGAATGGCTTCAGCTTAAATGGTGTTCAAATAAGGCGATGTGGTAGTTAGGTATAGTACTACATCATACAAGATGTGTGTATTGCATTACGGTACAAATCTTTGTTTGCCACTGCTGTTCTTCAACAAACATAAATCAACGTTCTGATCTGCGGAAGATTTAATCCACTGTTGCGGTATCCTTTGGCCGTTCCTCGATGTATTCCTCGAAGTCGTAGTACTTGCACTCGGGATAAGTATCCGACAAGTAGGAGCAAATTCGACCATAGTCTGCGATCATCTGCACCTTTTGCTGAAAATATAAATTCAGTTGATTTATTGACCAGTGTTGTCCAACTTCCAAAAGTTCACAAAGCTCCAGGATCCTTGTCCAAATTTTTAAAGCTCACTTGTGTCCTTTCAATATTATTAACTATTACTAGCTGTAAATTTCTGTGACTTTTTAATCCTTACTGGCAAAGCTAAGAAAAAAATTCTCTGTAATTTCGTGACTTTTTTTGAGATTTTCTGCGAAAATCAAACTAACCCCGCCCCACACACCCTCAATCACAATGAAAAAAAAACCACACCATTTTTATTTACCCTCACCTCAAAATGATGCTTTAAATGGCGCGTTCGCTTCAGATGCACCTGGTAGCCTTCCGTGTGTTCATAGCCGTGCCTTTTGCCAGGCCTGAAGTAGGGAAGATTTCCTTCCAGACCGATCTGATGAAATTTGTAGCACCGGTAGGGACATTGCACAAGTAGCATACCAAAATGTAGTACAGTCAACTCTCGATATAGTGAACATCATTTGCAGCAGCCTTTTGTTCACTATATCGAAAGATTTACTATATCGAGTACTCACTATATCGAGAGTTGACTGTATTATATTAGCTACATACCGTACTAACTGTATATCAAAAGTGTAGTAAGGGAATTCGGTAAGTAAAGCTCACCAGTTCAAAGTCCAGCACTTCGTTCGGGTCCAGGTCTTCCTCCTTTCGTACCTCCCCCGCCGGAGACGCAACAACCTTGGGGAAGTAGTCGTTCTCCGCCCGCATCTCCACCAGGTGCAGTCCTTTCTCGTCCGCCAGAGCCTGGTGCGTGTGCTGCCTCATCAGGCCCAAAAAGAAGGCCTTTACCTTGTGGTTGTAATTCTTCGGCCTCTCCTCTTGGAGCACCTCCAGGTCTTTCAAGCCAATCACCTTGAGAAGAAAGGTAGAAGAGTCACTTATAAAATAGCAGGAGACTCTTTTCTTTTCTTAGTACTTCACAAGCCGCCTTTATAACTCGGTGCGCCTTGATTCCAAACCCTGGAGGTCGCTGGTACACGAACAGCCTGGTATCGCCGAACTGGGTGAAGAAGTCGTGAAACACTGCAAGAACCCAGATCGAATTAGCAGTACGCTCGGCATGCCAGGCACCGAGAGGGGAGGGAGGGAGCTTCTCCTCTGACTTACCAGTCCTTCCCTCGTACAGTTCGATCTGAGTGAGCCTCAGCCCGGCCTTGTTGACCGCCCTCTGGAAGCCCTGTCCGCCTCGCCCCGTGGGCGACTTGAACAGCGCAAACCCGGCCAGGCCCCTCTTGTTGCCCGTCAACATCACCTGGCTCAGACTGCGAACGCGGCCAAAGTTGCCCGTCTGGTGGGAGACCATCTTGAACTCTACCAGGATGCTCTCAAAGCCTGAGTAATCGGCTGAAAAAAGGGCATACATATACGGTAAGAGCAAAAAAACTAAACAAAATGACTCTAATACTATAAATTACAACCAACTCACCTGCCGGATCACTAGAAATGGGCTTGCCAAACTTTTTTCCCTGTGGACTCGCACTCGTCCAGCCTCTCTCAAGCGGAGTCTGTCTTCTCCTTCCCCGTCTCGTCCCAAAGAGGCTCCTGATGGCATCAACACCGTCTTCATACTCTCTGAAAAGGAAGGGGAAATAACAGAAAACGATCAATTGATCAGTCAATCGCTGGAAGCCTTTAGCCAGGCCTGGCTTACTGGAGCTTTTCCTTGGAAATCTTTCCGATGTCTTCCTTCTTCCTGTCCCTGTTGATGGCCGGCACCGTCAACCCTGGCCAGGCCATCCTTCCCTTGCCAAAGCCTAACTTCTGCCCCTTGTTCAGGTTCTTGATCCTGATGAGTCCCTTTGCGCGACCTCGGGCTCGACCCTGACTTGAGACGCTGGTGCTCGTCTTCCAAAGCTGCTGGGCGGTCTCTGAGAAAAGAACCAATCACGCGTGATGACAACAGAAATGGTACGAAGACCCTTGTGGACACTCACTCTGGTTGAAGAATGAATGTCTCCCCATCGCTGTACTGGTGTGGAGGTTGCTCAGACATCCGGCTTGTGGTGCCCACGTCAATCTGCATGGTGCTGCAGTGGCGGAAGCAGTTGCCAATGTGGGCAAGGTCGTCCTTGCCCGGGAGAGCACCAGTCTCGCGTACGACATCATGTTGGCAATCAGGCGAAAAGAACTGTTCCTTGTCTAAATCCTCATGCCAGTGGACTCTCTGTGAAGACTGGTTCAGTTACGAGATGGATGGAGCAATCTGTCTTGAAGACAGATCGAGTAGAACAAGGACCCCGACCTGGTCCAGTAGACTTTCAGAACAGGGGATGATTTTGTTTTCGTGCGCACGCGCATTAAGGGGGAAAGGAAAGAGGTGTGCCGGAAAAGTGATCCTTCACTTTGCTTCCTCGCCATCAGTGTCGCACTTTTGTTGCGAGAGGTTGCGTTTTCTCATTCCATTTGTTGCGTGCGTGGTGCATTTTTTTTGGGCCATGGAGCGCTGGAAGAGCCCAGAAGGAAAGGGAGGACGAAGAATTGGCGGTGTCACCATTTCACCCTCATAATGTATTACATGCACTGTAGTAATATGAAGAGAGAAAGAGCGGCAGTCTACTAAGACTAGGCAGGTAGGAGCAGCAGCAGCACCAAAAGTGGAGCAAGGTCAAAAGTAAAGAATCCACGAAGAGAGGGGGGAAATTTTTCAACTCGTAGTGCAAGTTTCTTACGTTTTTCTATGTTGCACTAGGCAAAAATATATGTGAAAATAGGAGTGGTTCTCTATCATTCTTGCTTAGCAAAATTGATTATGTTGCAGTTGGTGAGATACAGTATTTATTGTCCTGGTTGTCCTGGCAGGCAGCACCAGAAGTACTAAAGTCTGTCTGACATGACCACGGTGCATGTTAAGGCAGCAGCTCAGCTACCGAACAGAGCAGCTGGCGCGGCTGACTTGTAGAAGAGGGGGCCGGTCGGGCCGGAGTGAGGGAGTCTGTCCATTTTCTCTAGTCCTCCGTGGCTGAGATCGCGGCTGGAGGAGGAGGGGGACGGGCGGGCGGGCAGAAGGGGCTGGACAAGGAGAGGGAGGGAGCAAGAGGCCAGGCCGACTCTTCTTCCGCCCGCGTCGTCGTCGTCGTCGTCGTCGTCGTCAGAACAGAAGCTTCTTTCCCTCTTTCCTCCTTCCTCCTTCTCCTGTGCTTTGCTGTTCAGCTGTCGTCCAACCAAGCCAGCCAGCCAGGAAGACCAAAGGACAACTGCGAAAACATCCTC
>JAAUYM010137269.1_pt1 | contig 12518 bp, 15 predicted proteins | sample 7278001 | NCBI WGS metagenome assembly JAAUYM01 (sample SAMN14350224, study PRJNA611818) | marine sediment metagenome | isolation source: surface marine sediment (1.8m) | place: French Polynesia: Moorea | collected 2018-08
ATCCGAGTTCCACTGTACTGTAGTACAGCATCCAGCATCCAGGAAAAAAAAGAGAACAATCTTCTACTACTTCGCGGAGTTCTACTGTGTTGCTTCCTTTCTGTGCACGCTCATGATGACTTGACTGACCTATGGAGACCCCGTGGGAGAGAAAGATGTCCCTGTACTCGTCGACGGAGAGCACTCCGTCGCCGTCCTTGTCGGCCGCCTCGAACGCCTCCTCCAGCCCCCTCCGCTGGGACTCGGAGAGGTTGGACGCTGGCGACGACGACGCGTCCGCGGCGAAGTCGGAGGCGGAGGCGGACGCCTTGTGCTTCTGCCGGATGGCGCGCGCCGCGTGGAGCGCCATTGCGTCGCCGTCGCCTGCCGATTTCACAGAAGAAAAAAGACGAAAGAAGAATTAGCTGCGTGTACTACGTACAGTGGACCATCGATTTGGCAAAGTCGGTGGTTTTCAAGAAAAAGAAAGTTTACTTAATTTAAGTTCTCTGCCTGGAAAATGTGTATAGCAAGAAGTTGGTGAGCAGACAATGGAAAAAGAGGGACTCACCTGCAGCTGCTACCTATACGTATGTGGTAGATTGCGCGGTCAACAAGAGCAGCGAATATCGGATTTTTCTTTCAGCACTTCCTTCTTCCTCAGTCTAGCAAATGCCCCTGACAAACTCTGGCAACACCGACAATCGGAAACTGATAAATCTTTTTTTGTCTTTCTCTCTCCCTGGACGCGTCGTTGCTGCTCGCTGCGCCGACTTTGCTAACACTTTGAATTGCTGAGAACCTCTTCCGCCGTCTCCTCCTCCTACGCCTCCTCTCCTCTGCCCCCTCTCTACGTACTTGCACGCTTTCTCTCTCTCTCTTGCTCTTGCAGAGAAGAGAGAAGAAAGACTGTTGAGCCTCCTTTCCTATGACGCAACTGCCGAACAGTGAAATCCTCTCTTAGCGGTAAAAAGGCCTCTTCCCTTCTTCAAGCAAACAAAATCCTCCTTACGTCATCGTCTTAAAACCCCTTTTTTGCTGCCCCCCCCCCCCATGAAAAACTTTGCTTCCTGTTTATGTAGTACGTAGCAGGCATGCAAAAAGGGGGCATCATTGCCCGTTCCGCTCGGGAGGAAGAGGAGGAGGAGGAGAAGGGTCCAGGAGGAAGAGAGAGGAGGAGGAGGAAAGGGTGAAAGGCTCCTTCGATTCCCGGGGCCTTCTCTTCCTTTCTTCCTTCCATCCTTCCTCTTGTGCCTTCTCCAGTCGAGACAGGAAGGAAAGAAAGGCCCTCCTGGGAATCCGAGAATGAGAAGAGGACTCTTTCCTCCTCCTCCCATTTCTCCTCTCCTGAAAAAAACACTATGAGTGCTTAAAGCAACATTACCTATCTTGTGATGCTGAGAGAAGCCGAAGGAATGCTGGAAGTAAAAAGGAATGTCCAGATAGAAAGTAATTGGCAAAGCTGACAGAATGCCACAACAAAGACCGCAGTTTTTTATTCTGGCCTTATTTTCGCTATGCAAATCTGTCCGTTTTTTATGCTCTCTTAGAGCAAGGAAGAAAATGTCAGAAAGTTTTTTTTATTCTTACATTTTTGCTTGCGCAAAAGTCGTGTTGAAGGAACTGCAAGCAAACAAAAAGTGAGAATATCTGTAGCACCTTTCGGGAAGTGGCGTCAACATCACACAAGGGACTTCTTACACAAAAAAGTAGAGGGCAGAGATGACGCAAGGAAGGAAGGAGAGAAGCAGGGTTGCCAGTCTCCCAAAGTAAGTAAAAAAAAAGCCAGACGATGTCTAAAAGAGAGCAGGCAGAAACACCTCGAGATTTGTTTCTTTGTTTTTTGTTGTTGCATTATACACTGTAGCAAACTGTCAAGCAGATTTTTCCCTCTCCAAACCCTGGCTTTAGGAAAAAAAATACCAAACTGGCATCCCTTGAGAGAAGAAGCATAAGGGTTCTTCTTCTTCTTCCCGTGCGAACCAGTCACGCAAAAAGGGGGGATTTTGTCAGGAAAAAGAGAAAAGAAGAAAGATGGAAAGAGGAAAGAGAAAGCAGCCTTTTTGTACTATAATACCTGGTCTTTATGATCGATAACCTTTTTTTCTCGATCTCATATAATATTTTTTTATCTAAAGATAGCATGAAAGTTTTTCTTTTCTAGGTTGAGATGCAGTACCTTTTCCCTTCCATAAAGGACCTCCTCCTCTTCCTCTCATCCTGGGCAACCATAATTAGATCCCCTCCCCCCTGGAAGGAGCGAACATAACTTAATTTACGACATTGGCTTTTTCTTCCTTCCTCCTTCCCTTCCATTCTTCCTCTTTCCCACCATTATTTCTACCTCTTCTATGCCGCAACTCTTGAGATGCCCCTTAGGGGAAGCAAAGGTCATGGGTATGTTAGTGTGGAGGCTTTTTGAGCCCAGGGTCTAAATCAGTCTGGTCTCAACTAGCCATAACAGTATGTATGTGCCTATGTACATATTTATGTACCTATCTTATGTATGTGGCAGTAACAGTAGTATACGGTGTACGTACATATGTACCGTATAGCCGGTGCTCAATAAGACTTTGTCTCAAATACGCTGGTCTCATGAAGGTCTTAATAGCCGGTGCTCAGTAAGCCTTAGTCTCAATTAGTTCAATGAGCCTTGGACCCGACCAGTCAGGACTCAGTAGGCCTTAGCTTACTAAGACCATGTACCACATATGTACTGTTATATGGAAATGTCATATTGAGCACTTGCCATGCATACCGCACAGCTTTGGTGTCTCAGTACCGACTGGTGGCTGAATGGTATTTTGAAGAAATTTGCTGTTTTCTAATTATACTACTTCTAATTAGAACCTGTCTTAAAACGTAGATCTACTAGTATGAATCTCAATGGTTCTAATTAATAGTATGCTTAGAAATTTGGATAAATAAAGAGCTAACGCCTTTGCGCCAGGATTAGCCTGGTCTCAGTCAGTGAGCCGGTGTTTTAGTACGAGCCTGGGTTCAATAAGCCTGTGCTCAATGAGCCGTAAACGGTGCTTTCCTTCCTCCATCAATTTTCCTCCTTCAAGGCTGAATGGGCAGAATTCCCCATGTGCTATGCAGTGGGGGGAATGAGACAAGAAGATTGCGGCAAAGAAAGAAAAAACTGCTGCACAAATTGTTTGCGCTCATCCACTTCCTCTTAGGACGGATTGGTTGGTTGCTATTACTTAGCATAGTAGACTTTTTTTTGTAATAATGGAAGTTTTTAGACAGCCAAACTGGCGGACACAGAGACTTGTGTGTACCTTCTCCTCCTCCTCCTCCTTGATAATGCGCAATACCGTCTCTCCCTCGTCTTCTCCTCCTTCTCCTTTTGTGCCACCTCCTCGACCATTGTTCGTCGCCAAGGAGCAGAGAGGGAGACAGGGAGACCGGCATTCCAACGCAGATGATGGAACATCTTTCTCATTCTACACCCAATTTCCCTCCGCCATCCTATTTTTTCCGCTAGGAAAGCACTATGTACTCCACACAGACAAAAGTGAGAAAGAAAGAAGAAGAAAAGTTCATCACTGGACGCTGTCGCTGCTCCAGATGTACTACTACCATAGATGTGGGTGGTTGGTTGGTCGGAGATGATCTACCACCGTAGACTCAGCCACCAAATTCGTCTAGACGTGATAGCGAGCGTCTTAGGACCGAGTCTTCAAAGCGGACAACACCTTTTTTTTTTTGACAGGTTGAACTTTCACGGATGCTTATGACGGTTTCCCTCAATCGCGTTGCCTCCATCACTGATGGATTGCATCGTCATAAATGCATTGGTGGAAGAATCCAAAGGCTGTGCATTTGTGAAAAATGTGCAAAACCTCACTTTTACGTTCGTGTTCTCCCAGTGCAAACGCGTCCTCCTCGCAAGGAAAGCAATTTTCTCTCCCCTCCCCTCCCTCCCCCCGCTACTCTGGAAACGATTCCATTTGTCCAAATGTCCGCATCAGACGGAGCCAGATCGCATTTATCGGGGAGGGGAGGGGGGAGAAAGGAAGGGAGATCTTTCTCCATCTCCCGTTCCCCGTTCTCCCAATTCAAACCGTCCAAACGAACCGGATTTTTTTTTTGCGAGGGAGGAAGGGGGGCGGGAAGCCGGATATGTGAGAAAGTTGGGTAAGGCTTTTTGGAAGCCTATGCAATATATTGGAAGAAGAAACAATGTTTGAGTTGCAGACCTTTTTCAGAGATTTTCCATCTGTTTCTCTAAAAAGTCAAGCATTGCTTATAGCTGACGTAGGACTGTAGTAGCACCTAGGCCGTATAGTAGAAAATCTGAGTTTTCATCGTCTCATTTCTGTCATCTCAAGACCCAAAGAGTCTTATAAGACCCAAAAATTCTTATCCCAATTTTAATTTTTTTACTCTAATCCACCTCCACTGGTAGTAGTACAGTAACCACTTGCTATTGTAAACTTTTACGAGCGCCTACCGTAAATGCAGAAGGCGCCAAACATGCGATTTTTTTGCACAGTTCCAATCACGAAAGGCCATGCCCCCTCCCCCCCTCCCAAAAAAAAACCAGGCCTGCCCATTGGGTGCAGACAAGAGAGACCAGTGGGGCTGTAACAAAGTTGTAAAAAAAAAACACGTTTCTTTCCTAGAACAACGTGAAGTGCACACCACGGTCTGCAACGCGACAGCGCAATTCCACAGTCATGTTTGTTTATTTACGAAAAAAGATATGTATTTTTCGCCACACATTACAACGGCTCATGAGAACACAGCAGTGTTTTTTAAAACCCGGAGTGTTTTTTAAACCCGGAGTCATATCGTCTTGTGTTCTTTAAAGCGAGGGACTCCCGGCCCTACGCACGATGGTGGGTCATTGGTGTCTCGCAGAGCGCGTGCACGTTCCTGCCCCAGACGGAGTCGTGGCTGCAGGTCAGGTCGTTCCACCTGAAGTCCGGACCGGGACACTGGAAAAAAGGATGAAAGGAGCTAAGTCTCCTGCTAAGCAATTGCTCCGCATGTGCCTGGTATGTTCTGTACAGTACTACGCGCTTTTAAGAACAGTTCTGTCTGGTCAGCTTGGTCGGTTTATAAGAACAGTTTTGCTCTGGTTCCTTATTGTGGTACTTTAAGCACACCTTGCTCTGGGAACAAACTGTGTTTCCTTATAAGCTGAGTCTACTGTACTATGTAAGTACTACGTAAATACCACATTTTCCGCCCCTCTCGCTCTCTCTCCCTCACCATTTGCACGCAGTCCTCGTCCCGGTTGTTGTCCGGCTGTCCCGGTCCCCAGTTGGTGTATCGCGCCGGCCGCCCCGACCCCCAGACGTACTCGCCCTCCCTGGCGTGGTCGTTCAGGCCCGTCCAGTAGCAGAGGTTCGTGGGCAGGTGGTGGGACAGGGATTGCTGGGAGATGAAAAAAAAAAAAAAAACAAGGATGGGTCGTTGTGTGAAACAAAAATTATCCGAGTAGTTACTTGGAGGGTAAAGGTGGCACTTTACCTGCTCTGCTTGCGTCTCGATGTCCACCAGTTGTGCGCGGTTTCTCGAGCAGTACTGACAGAAAAGGAATTGAATTAATGTTGTTGAGAAAAGTGTTTCAGATTCTACTGAGCTACATAGGCTACAGTAGAACGATAGAGTCAGCTGCTAAAGTTTGCACCAACGTGACAATCGTAGCAAAATTTTGTAATGAGTGACATCCTTTTTCTGTACCTGCTTTGCCTGGTGCCAGTTCATCTTTCCGGGCGAGACCTTGTAGCAGCTGGAGCCGAAGCTGATCCACCCGTCGGGGCAGCCGTAGGACGAGGCGAAGGCCATTCCGGCGGCGAGGAACACCAAGCAGGATGCGGGCCAAGTCGACATATTTTGTGTAGGGTTGCCTGTACCGTGTAGAATACTGTGTAGATTGACGTAATGAGGAAAGGTCAGGATAAACTTAGACTATGTGTCACTTTGTCAGGTAACTCACATGTTACCTATTTAAAGTTTAGGTCTGTAAACCTATTTGTACAAAGGTTAAGATATATATATTTTTGTGGAGAGGAGGGGGGAAGGCAGGAGAATACAGGTTTTATGACGAGAATTGCGATGTCCTACCTGGACAAGTAAAAAAACTTGGGGGGGTTGAGTTGTTGCTTGAGCAAGGATTCTGTAGCACTACCATGATTTTTTACTCCGAGAAACTTGAGCAATTTTTGGGTCTTAACTTTTTTTGAAGAGGGGGTCACTTACTTTGTAAGTCTCTGAGGGGATGCTTTGGAAGTGACTGTTTTCCAGTTTGCCACCCCCTTGCCCCTTTTTATAGTAGCAGGTTTTCCTCGCTCGCTCCAGTTAACAGGAAGGGGGAATTTCCGAACGACGGGAAAACCTGAGTCCAACCTGTCATCATCATACGCAGTAGACACCTGCGGTTCTGACATATGTCAGTATATACTATAATATATACTGTAGTATATACTATAACTTAAACCAATGTCCTTTCATGTTGTATTCTATAACTTAAGGCAATTCTTGTTACTACCATTATGTCTTAATGCATGCGCAACTACGTTTATGAGCTTCATTACGGTGCGAGATCACAGCGTTTTGCTCATGTATGTACTAGTAGTACAGGACAGCCCAATAAAAATAAACACTTTTAGTTTGCAATAATATTGTGTAATATATTGTGAAAGTATGCAAGTTTTTTTACTGGGACATCCCGTATTTGGAGCAACAAGAAACAAAACAAGTTCCACAGGTGAGGAGAAGGAGGGGGTTGGAAGGACAGTGGTGGCTGGGGTTTTCCCCCCTCCTTCAAGGAAATCCCCCCACCTGTTTATCGGTCGTTGTACTGTATGTACCGTACATAAAAACTGTCGTTTGTTAGGGTTTCCACTAAGGGCTCGTACGATACGATTTGAGCTTGCAGAGTTTAACTTAGTAGAAGCTGACTACGACTTTGTGATGCTCTTGAACCAGTGATACCAGATGGTTCCAAAAGGAACCAAATTGGTTGCTTTGAATAGAACGTGTTTGGTTTTGGTTCGACCATAATTTATTTGCTGTTGGTTTCTTCCTGGCAGGACTGGCTTTTTAGCAAGAGCAAAAATCTTGATTTTTTTTTTGGAAAAGTTGAGAGAGAAGACACACGAGGACTGGAAGCTGGGTCCCCTTCTGGCAGTCCGGCAACTCTCTTCGAAGCCAAAATGCTCAATAAATTTTTCTTTGAAGAGAAGTTTTTGAGCTCCAAGACGCCGTTGTAAAAAGGAGAAGATTTCTTGGCACCAAGAAAACGGCGGAAATGCTTTCTTCCAGCGTTGCCACATTTGGCGCAAAAGATGCGTTTTCAGATCCACTTGTGAATAAAAGGCCCACTAATTATTATTTCGACGTGACGTAATACTTTAAAATTTAGCGTTTTTAGGTTCTATCGGGAATGTGCTCAGTCAAAAAATAAAATTTTCGCTTTTTTTAGTTTGTGAAATATTTTTTTAGTAAACTAGTACCCGTATACACATTAAAACGTGCAAAAATACAAAATATGCTCATTTTAGACTGGAGCATTTCCTGGCGCAATTTTGCACTCACCTGACGCATTTTTTCCCAAGAAAAGAGTATGGTGACACTGTTTTCTTCATCTTTTTGCAAGCAATTTTTTTTCCCTCCTCACCTTTTCCCCCATACCCCAAGGACCAGGAAAGGTCTCCCCATTTTTTGCATAATTTACGCGCCCTTGCTGCATAATTTCTCAATTATGCCTCATCGCACAAAAGGAAGAATGACTGCCCTTAATTTTTGAGGGGGCCGCCTGTGTACACTGAAAACAGAGCCCGGTGGCTTTTTTTTTGCTTCTGTCGTCCTTTCTCTCATTTCTTGCTCACCAAGGAGAGCCTCTGGTTACTTTCTTTTTCTACGTCGCGTGCGCGCGTGTGTGACTTGTAATGCGATGCTCTGGGAGCCAGACAGAAACAGGAGACATCTACACTGTACAGTACAGTCGAACCCACTTGACTGAAACAGGAATAAGTCGGGATAACTTTTAGACAAACAATCTGGAAAACCGTGCATATAATTTTGTTACGAGTGAAAAAAAAAGTTTCCCCTCCCGAACATTTCCACTTTGGCGGGTTTGACTGCAGTGGTGTTGTTGTGGTGGGCTGGGTCTTGTTTGTTGTGCTACAGCAAGAAAGGAAGAAGAGAGCGTCTGTTAAAAAGACGTGTACATACAGTACTAGTACCTACCAGTACGTATACCTAGAGATATACAACATATTTCGCCTTGTCGTACTCTTCCACAATGTTGCCACTGCGGATTCAGAACGTTTCTAGTGGAAGCAAGCACTAGTGCAATTTATTGACTCTTTTTTTATTTGACTTTTGCGTATAAAAAGCACTCCCAGCTACAATCTAATTTGCATTCATAGACATCTGAAGAATTTTCCCTAATTTGCCACACAAATAAACCCTGGTACAAGCAAAAAATATAAAAGTCAATGTCCAAGAATGGTAGGTGACAACATGAACAGGAGCTTGTGCTTGTGTTGGTCAGGTGTTCTTCTTTCCCTCTTCCTCCTGTTATCAAGGGTCAAAATGAGAAAGAGTCCAAATGAAATGGAAAAAAACACCCATAAAAGACATATTAGAGCACATGACTGATAGAGACGACTTTATTTATTAATGTTTTACCGCAATAACTTCAAGTCTGTTTTAGTGCAATCACATAACATGTCAACAGAAAAGATACTTTTTAAAGCAGAGGGTTAGAACAGGGGTAGGAAAAGGGCATGAGCAGCTTTAAAGAAAGACTGAAACAACAGAAGTGGCAGAGAGAGAGTAAATCTGCCCCATTGAAAGAGCCCTCTTGAAATTCTTTTCCGGTCCCCGTAAGATGTCGTCTCAATGCCGGCCGGCGTCCCCTCCCCCTTCCCCCTACCTCTCAAGCATCGTCCTCCCAGCCTGGCAGTGCCATCTAGCGGACCCTTTTCTCTCCGCCACCCCTCCCATCTCAACCCGTCCAGCAGCTAGGTCGATATCTCCCTTCGATCTGCAAAAACACAGAGAGAAGAGAGAGAGGAAAGAAAGAAAGAAAGAAAGCTGCTGTGGATGCCCAGAGCAGAACCCCTCCTCCTCCCAAATCAGACCGAGGCTGTCTAGTCCTATCGCAAAGGGAGAAAAACAGCAGCAGCAGCAGCAGCAAAAGTGCGGAAAGTACTAAATGAGGAAAGCTCCGAAAGCAAAAGGGTGGGTTTGCCTCAGTCAGTATACCCCCTCCCTTCCCTCTTCCATTGCGGGTCACTCACAGACACACAGACCACAGTCACAGCACAGCACAGGGCCAGCCACAGCTCGAGCCCAGGGCCAGGGAGGGTTGGCAACTGGCAGTGGCACGCGCGCCCGGTCGCTTTCCTCTCCTCTTTCGGCAAAAGGAGGAGGAAGAGGGTTGTTGGCCGGTCCCAACACCCCTCTTTTCCCTTTCTCCTTATACGTACTACACAGAGTCAAGTCAGACAACATTTTTACGGAGGCGGGCTCAAAAAAAATGGAGAGGGGAAGCTTCATTTGGAACGAAGCTGAATCGAAATGGGATTGTGTTATTTTTGTTTTACTTGATCCGTTCTGCTTGTCAATTCGGACAGACTATATGATCCAGGACATGGGCTAATAGAAGTTTTGGAATTTTACGTATTCGATCTTCAACAAGGAACAGAATAAAAACTTTGCACCAAGCTGGTTCCCCAATTTTGCTACCACTTTATCGTCTTACATCGCAAATGAGTTTAAGAAACTCTCCATAAGTTGCCCACAGCAGAAGAGGTGTGTCGACTTTTGTTGCTGCTGCTGCTGCTTCTGCACCCCAGTGTCGACACTGTCGACCCCTCAAACAGCCGGTTCTATCCCCCCTCGCCCCAACTTCTTTCACTTGAAGGGGAGGGGAGAGAAGGGGGTTAGCTGAGTTTTTTTTTTCCTGGTAGCAGACTTGGGTGGGTACGGGAGGAGGGAGGGAGGGCGCGGAGTTGGTGCCGTCAGTCAGTGCCAGTGGGGGAGGACAAGGAGGAGGAGGAGGAGAGCTGTGTGCATGGAAGGAGGAGCTGATGCTTCCACTGTCGGAAGAGGAAGGAAGGAAGCAAGGAAGGGAGCACACATAAGGAAGTAGTACAAGCGCGCAATGTGGAGGAAGAGGAAGGGAGAGAGAGAGCTCTGAAAGTGCTGCTGCTGCCACCGCCGCTGCCGACACTCCCGTAGTCTAAGAAGAGGAGTGGGTGGAGGAGGAGGAGGAGGAGGAGGAGGAGGAGGAGGAGGATGGGAGACGACGATCGTCAGACGAGATTCAGAAGCAGGCAGCAACAATTAAAAAAGAGAGAGAGACGTTCTCAGCAAGAAACAATGTGAAAGTGTTACAAGATTTTTTCTACTAAGAAGTAGTACCGTAGGTGCTGTGCTGCTTAGAGTTGCACGCAAGCTTTAGTAATATAGCCCAAAAAATGCCACTGCCACAAGAAAGAAACTGCCAGGGTGAGTACTACGATTAGTATTTTCTTTTTTTTTGGCAACCCAACCCCCCTCCTCCCCTTTCTTTTTTTAGCTTGTGGCTTTTTTTCTCATTAAGACACAGAACAAAACAGGAGAAAGGAGAGAGGAAGGGGAAAAGAAGAGGAGGAAGGTGGAGACCTATCGATTAACCTCTTCTGCCCCCCCCCTCTTTCCCAGAAATATTTTTGCACTGTGCAGCTGCGTTTGCCAAAAAAAGTTTGCAACTTTTTTTAAGCTAAAGATGTTTACGATCTTTTCTTGTAACTACAGCAGAGTATTCTCTCACACAGGTTGTCGTCCGGATGACGGCGTCCCGGACATGACCGTCATCTCCAACATCGACGAGCACGGGATCAACAGGAACCTCAGGGTCAGATACGACCAAGACCTTATCTACGTGAGTTAAAAACATCGTGCATTCGAAAAAGAAAAAATGAATCAGTTTCCGCTCTGAGATTTGTCAAAAAAAAAGAAGATTTTTGGAGAAGTTGAATCATACGTCTTCTTCTTTCCCCCCTCTCCTCCCCCCTCATTATTGCAACGGAAGGAGGCCTATCTGGAACAGATTCCAGCTGCAGCAATACACTACATTCGAAAACAGAACAATGGAAGCGCGCGCCGGCCCGATATTTATGACTCACACTGTCCGTGCGAAAGAAAAAATACAGCTCCACTCACACGAGGTTGAAAAGCAGCTGAGATGCTGTAAGAATTCCTCTGACTCATCTTTTTCTTGTACCTACATACAAAAGCAAATTCGTGAGTCTGAAAGACATTGTCGAGATTTTTTTTCTTTTTCTTTCTTTTTCTTCGAGTGGATGGGGGTTGTTTCTGTGCCCACTGCTTGGAATGGTATGTCCGGCTAAACAGGAATTCCTCCTCTTCCTCCTCCCTCCAACCACATCAGAACCTTCTCTTCCTCTTCCCTCACACTGTCTACCTGAAGATTCAAAGAAGTCATGAAACCAGCATCATAAAAAAAACTTTCTTTCGACTACGAAAAGAAGTTCAATAAAACTTGGAGGGGAGAAACATTGTCTTTTTACCGCAAGCATTGTCGTGCCATTGTTGTTGTTGTCAATGTTATTCAACCACGACAGTCTGCCCACAACCCTGAAAAAGTACACTTTTGAGGGACGGATTTAATGGGTGCAACATGGTACATCTCAGTATTGCCATTCTCATGTCTAATTTTCACCAGAGCCAGAGCACTTGCCCAAGCAATTTGTCTTAACTCTGGTAATTTTAAAACCAAAAAGATTTTACTAATTTTACAAAATTTGATGCCTATCACATGTGAGCAGTCAGAATCCTTTGCATTTTTTTGTGTTCCTTGTTATTTTCAGCCATCTGCTCAAAAAGTTTCCACTCTTGTTATCTCCGTTGCAACACTCGACACACACAAAAACGACTTTTTGTTTAAGGGGATGTGGAAGGAGTGATTCGCTGTTGCCTGCTTTTTGTGGAACTGACTCTTCTTCTTTTTCTTGCAACACTTCCCCTCTCCAGCTTCCTCCCTCTTTTCAGATGCTAATCTGTCCATCTGTGTTGTACGTATAGTATGCTGCGTGCGTGCAAGAAAAGAGGAGGAGAAAATTGGACCGCATTGTCTTTGCCTAATGGGTACGAGGGCCAGATGGAGGCAAAATTACCATCCCAAAGGCCAAATATATTGTTACATTTGTTTACCATGCGACCTTGCTCACCACTGTCCACATAGTGCCACCAAAGCAGCGTGCCACATTCGGCCCTTGGACCACAATTTGACGAGATCCTTTCTGCAGCCTTGTCGCAAAAAATGGAGGAAGGAAAGAGAACCGTCTGAATAGCAGGGAATAGCCACTAATTAAATATGCTGCGCATGGCTGTAAAAGAGGGAGGGAACTGCCCTTATACTGATTAATTGATAGGGAAGAAAGGAAGAACTCCCACCTGCCTTTCGTCGATACGTGAAATTATTAATTTTTCACTTTTTTTGCAGACCTACACCGGCTCAATCCTCGTTGCCGTCAACCCCTACAAAGAGCTTCCAATCTATG
>JAAUYM010020834.1_pt1 | contig 12509 bp, 11 predicted proteins | sample 7278001 | NCBI WGS metagenome assembly JAAUYM01 (sample SAMN14350224, study PRJNA611818) | marine sediment metagenome | isolation source: surface marine sediment (1.8m) | place: French Polynesia: Moorea | collected 2018-08
CGTACCACGTCGAGTTCACTCGCCAAGAGATCTAGCGGCAAATCTCCTAGTTCATCGACATCTTCAGTCTGGTGCTTGGTGAGGGCAAATCCTTGTTGAAAAAAAACTATATCTCTCGTCATGCAAATTCCTCCCTCGATACCTACCAATCCAGTCATGTCATCGTCCAGCAAAATTTTTCTTAATAAACTTTTTTCGTTAATGCGCTTTCGAGGCAATCTGGTGATGGATTGGAGTGGATGTTCATTACTCAGCAGTTTTTCTAAATTTGGGTAGCAGGCGTCATCTCTTTTGCTATTTAGCATCTTTCCGTGAAAGAAATCACAGGCCAGATCGTAGTTAAATTCAAAGTGTAAATCCGGATAATCGGAATTAGTGGCGCGCTCCTTGTCTACCCATTCATTCAACTTTTCCAAGTATTCTCTTATTGCGTCGTTTCCCTCTACCGTGGGAGGATCCAAAACAAACTCTCTTTCTCTCTCCATTCTTCTGAGGACACTCTCTTCTTCTTTATCTAAATCATCGCAAGGTTGTTCGCAAAATTTCCAATCTTCTATCCGGGCTTCATCTTTCCCTCCTCTTCCTCCTCGCATCTTTCTTCTTTCTCTTTTTTTCTTCCATTCGCAATCGTCATCCTCGTCCTCGTCAGAACATTCATCGTCAGACGAAGAACACCGGCTATGGTCAGAATCCAAAGAATCGTTCTCCCATACACCCTCACTACGTGGGCAAGATGGAGGATGGTTAGCATAGTGCAACGTGCTGTGATAATTTTTGAACAAAAAATGACCCGGTTTCGTGATCACGCACAGGTCCACCTTTCGACGAAAATTGTCCGTTACGCTGACTTGTCCCGGACCGCTAAAGAAATAAGAAAAAGCTCTGAGACACTCGGGATATCGTTCAAAAATCTGATATTGACACCAGAGACCCTCCTGAGAATCGATCTTTCTCGTCCTGTCCTGACTCTTGTTAAAAGGCACTAATAACCTCTCCCCCTTTAAATCGCGTCCCTCTCTCTTTTTCACCGTTGTCACCTCGATATCGCGTTTAATTAGTGTAGCGTCGTCGTCGTCGTTCGCTCTTCGATCTAAAAGTTTCGGTATTATTTAATTAGTAATCGGAAACTACGCATTTCCTAATAACCGAGCTCCTCTTTGTTCTAAATCTTTTTCAACGTCACCTCCGTCGTCGTCGACTGAATCAAGAGGTACGGCGTAAAATACCGTCGCCGGACCGTACGGCAGTGCCTGGCAATCTGCGTGACGAGAGAGAATGAGAAACCTATTACTTCTTAACTAATGCGTAGGAGGAGCGTGGGGAGGTGACGCTGCGCGTCACCTCCCACACGCTCGGGGGGCGCGCGCGCACCCGTCCCTCCCGGGGCTAACGCCCTCCCCCAATTTGGAGGAGGATGTGTCGCGGCGTCCGTCAGACGGGAAAGACGGGTGGCACCGAGGGGAATATAGAAAATTGAAAGATAATGTGATACTTAAATGCAGAGCTGTAGAGCGAGTTGACATCGTAGCCTAATACGTAGCGTCCTCTCTCGGGTCCCAGACGTCGTTCTTCCTCGGTGAGCAAATGTCGTGACACCAGTCCCTCACTCGCCAATTGCGCTGGACTTAGTAGGGGAAGGTTCTCGGGTAGTACCCGGTTGTCCTTACTAGCCTGATACCCCGCGAACAGCGCGTTGTATCCGGACAATTCGGGTTGAGATGCGACCGAGGCTGCTCTCATGTGAGGGAGGAGAGCTCGTCGATCTTGCAACGGACTATGTTTTTTTATTATTTCGTCAATTAGAGGATTTAATACTTTTAGATAGGAGGGCAATTCGCGTTCGGGAGAAAAATGTAGGGGGTTCGTCTCGTCGTCCTCGGGGATGATGTCGATATTACGAGGAGAGGCATTTTTAGAGAAAAAAGATTTGTTCAACCTGGCTTCCTCCCTCTCATCCTCAGAGTCGCAGATAGCTCTGGAAAATTGCACCAGTCCGCCGAGGGAGGCATCTTTGGACAATTGATACAGTATGGGAAGAGTGGGACTCATCATGCACGGCACTTTTTTACGAAAGTTATTTAGATTGACGCTAAAGTTAGCTAAACTGGCGATCGTGGTCTTGCGGCAATCTACTATCATGCTGCCTAACAGGTTGTAGAAGACCTGGAACAGTCGGGTGGAAGCCTGCAGTAGGAGACGAACGTCTTTTTCCAGATAGTAATGGATGTAGGATAATACGGAGGTCATTTTTTTTTCCTCGAATATTCGCCTAGCCTCGTCTATGTCCTTTTGGGGGGGTTTCTCTCCGGTAAGGTCATTCACCCATTCTTTTCTATTCCAGTTGAAAGCGGGACGATTTAAATCTTCTAGCGAGGTTATCTGACCCCAGGGAACTAAGCCTTTTGTCTCCGTTAGGTCGGTCATTTCAGCTAGGCGCGCTAGACTACCGGAGCGATCGCACAGGTGACACACATCGCGAAAAGCTAACCCCGTGTAACGACTTTCCTTTCCGGTCAGAGTGATACTTCTTATTTTGTTTCCCATGCGTTGAAAGGAGAGTCGAGCGGGAGGTTTCAATTGACTCACCGCTCCCGCCATCGGAGCTATGAGAAGGGGAAAGTCATAACTTTCGCCGTTAAATGTCAGGACTAAGAAATTTTCTACGAGACGATCCAGCTGGCGATGAAATTTACCCGGCAGCGTGCAATAAAAGGAGTCTAAGGCCTGACGCTCGTCGTAGGAATCGTCCTCTCGTTCCCGACAATATTCTAGGTGAGCCAATTTTAAAGGTTCCAATACCGCGTATAGGGGAGCTAACAACGCTTTCTTTTTTTCTTCGGCCAATATCTTCCTTTCGCGTAGGTACTGCAAATATTCTAAAACGGCCTGTTTCAGACTATTCTCTGGGGTTATGCTAAAGTATTTTACTCTCCCTCCTTCTTCTCTGTTCTCGTCATCGTCGAGTTTGTCTAGATGAGCGAAAAGAAAGGGATATTGGACTTTGCGTATGCCACTGTCGTATCGCAATTTTGTTAAGGTTTGCACCTGTACTTTTTCGTCGGAGACCGCGCCCGGAATGGTTTGAGTGTAACTTTCTACGTCAAGAGCGGCTAGGGAAATGTCGCAACATGTTTTGAATCTTTCTAAATTTTCCTCATTTTCTATGCCGAATATTTTCAAATATTCCGGAATGTCTAGGGCTACCGTGTACGGTCTTTGCATGAGATGTTTCGTGTCAAAATTATGCGCTATGCGTTGGGATCTTTGACAAATGGAACAGGTGCAGAGTATCGCGTAATCCTCCTCCTCCCGTTCCATGTCGTATTCACGATTTCTAACCTCTTCTTCCTCCTCCTCCTCCTCCTCCTCCTGCTCGCTCTTATTACTCCTTACTCTCTTCCCGCGTCCTCGTAAATATTTTACGTCGAGTTTATTACTCTCGGCTAGCTTACAACCGAGAGCAATTTTCTGAGCGTACGGTGGTGTGGGAATGTATAGGTGATCGGGAAAGCACGCGCATATGATAGTAGGTCTGTCGTCGCTCTCTTCTTTACCGACATCTCTTGCGCGGTCGTAAGAAATGTTAAATGAGCAGAGGATGTGATACGACTGCTGCTTGGGACTTTTGACTGATCTCAAGGCCTTACCCAACCCGGTAGCTACGTGATAGGCCATTATTACGTGTTGTGACGCCTCTTTCCTAGTCTCGTTTTTTAAACGTTTCACTACCACGCTTTCGTTCAAAAAGTGACAAAGCTCCGATAAGGTGCTACAGGCGTTGTCGAGAGGGGGCCAATCGTATCGTCTCTTATCGTTAGCATTCAAAAGCGTTTGTAAGGCTTTGTAAAAACAATTTCCGTTCTTCGTTGCCGAGGTGTGGATGCCTGACATAAATGATGATTCGCTCTCTCTCGCGTTACATCGGTAGGGTGCGAGCCAAGATGAAATGGTCTGCAAATGTCCGTCTGTCATGATCTTCTTACCCCTTTCCAGAAGGAAAAAGTAAGTTTTTCTATCGATATTCTCGTAATGGTTATTTTCGAAGGACGAATGTAATCTGGAGTCAAAAAATTTGTACATTCCTTGTTTCGTCATTTTGCTCTCTCCTTGCACGGAGAAATATATGGCCAAATTTATGCGTAAAATGGTAGTTAGCTTCGCCAAGTCGCCTCCTTTGTCGAAGATAGTTAAAAATCTGGGTTCCTGTTCGTCGCAACCGTACAGATCGCTTAAGACGTCATTATCTAACATCGCGATGGTAGTTTGGTTTGACCCGAAATGTACGGTCGAGGAAAGGTAGACGCGGTACAGAAGCAAGGCCCTGTGATCGCATTGTTTCCACTCTTCCTCGCTTATTTCCAAGGGAGGTGGAAGCAGTTCGCCTAACCGTTGCAACAATTGCTTTACGGGAGTCAACGACATGGCGCTGTCTTCAAAATAATACGATTTGTCGACCTCGACGCTTTTTCCTGTCTCTGGTCGAACGATAACTGCGAAGAATAAACACGTAGCAAATTATTTCCTGCACCGTTACGTTCGATGAATCGAAGATGAGATTGAACTGATTCAACAATTCTCGTTCCGTCTGATCTTCTAACCAAAATAAGGAAAGATCGCTTAAATCCCCGATGGTAGTCGGTTCGGTCAATAACATCTCCTGAGAATGTTCCGAATAATCTCCGCCATACCACACGCTAAAACTGTCTTTACCTCCCAGTCCCTTTCCACGCAAAATTAAATTTGCGGTTGTAGTTAATTCGATAAATGGAACATTGGGATGATGATACTTAAAATCCGTCACTAATTTTTCTAGTAATTTTTTTATCTCATCTGTGGGATGATGAAAAGGTACGCGAAGCGTAGCCTCCGCTAGTTCTCCGCGAGATCTTCCTTTGCCTCCTTCCAGCGGCCTTATAATGAAACGTTATCTATGTAATGTCGTAAATTTAAACGTACGTTTGTGTCTTACCTGATCAGAATGTTTGCGGAGGGTGGTCCGTATAGCTTATGATGATATCTTTTAAGCAGGGGGACTGAGGAATAGTAAAATTTGTTGCTTGAGAATAGTAGTCGTCGCGATCTCAGAGAATATCCACTCATGTCATGTACTCACGCCACGCTACGTAAACCTTGAAAATGAACTGAGAGCGGTGAAATATACGTCCGTATTTATAATGTCATGAAGATGTTAGTAACGAATCTCATTCGGGGTTAACATCGCTTTCTATTAGTAAGATCGTCATTACGCGCGAGGACTCGTAACGATAAAGTGCAAAAACTATAAATGGGCACCTACACGATCGTAGCGATCTCGTCATATCCTCGAGAAGTGTCAAGGAGTCGACATGGCGCATTTTTTGGATCATCCTCTAGAGGAGGAACTGCAGACACCCTCTCTCTTCGACTTTAGGACTACGTATAAGACCGAAAAATTGAATAGAGGTTCGATTGATATTCATCTCAGTGATGACGGCGTTAACTTTACGAAGGCGGCCCTAGCTTGTAAGCTGGCAGATCGTCGAAAATGGCCTCTTTTTAGAAACGGGGGCTTTGCTTCCATTACGCTAAATAAATATAGTAATTATCCAGCTACTAAGGTAATCAACATGGACCTGCCAACATTTAGAGAACTATTTGAACATCCCGAAGCGCTGGCTCACGAAATAGAGGAGAGAAGTAAGAAATTGGCAAAATTGTGGAATGAAAAGCAAGGCGGTTCTAAACTAGTAGGAAAACGTCAGCAATACGAGACGATTTTTAAAATCAAAGACGTCATCTTTCCTTATGGAAATCAAGAGCACCGTTCGCAACTTGTCCTGATTCTGAGCACCTGGGCGAGGACGAAGAGATTGCAGTATTCGAGAAAGGCGCAAATGCGCCTACATGACATCAAAATTTCACTAAAAATCAGAAGTAGTTTGGTCATGGATGCTCCGAGAGGGTGGCAGGAAGAGGACCTGCTCGTAGACAGCGATGAAGAGAAACAAGAATTGCCGGCGAAGTCTAAGAAACTTTTCTTTTCCAGATTTGGTCTCTACATGGATGTGATTCCATTTTGCGAATTCATAAAGAGTAGCGCCATGAGCGATGCGATTAAGGCTTATACTAACATTTGCGATAAATTGAAAATAGGCGATGGAGAAGATAAACGATATACCATGATTGGAGATGAGGAAGAGGAGGAACTACACCGAGAAGAAGCGAGAGTTGATAAGAAGAGAGGAAAAAAATCGAAGATCTTCGGCGACAACGACGGCGTCCAGCGACCAGCCAAGGGAATGAAGACTAAGTCCGGCGGTGATACGGTGCCAGATCGCATGCCCGCCTTTCAAGAGACTCTAACTACTCAAAGCTTCAAAAGCGTATCTGCAAATGCGAAGAATTTGATTATAGATGACGGTGGTGGGCATTAGAAGAAATGTCAGCATCGAGAGCCGACACTAGATTAATCGTAGGTCCCTCGGGTTCGGGAAAAACTTACGCGGCGGCAATTCTTTGTCATAAAATAGGAAAAAAAATAATTCTAGTAAACGGAAGAAAAGAAGAATTCAATGCCACGCCGTACGTCTTGCCCGCGATCGAAGAGTCGGATTATTCCGATCTTCCTTTAAAGGAAAGTAATTTAACTTACGTTCTCGAAGACATACATAGCATTAAACCGAAAGAGAGAGAGGCGATCTCCGTCTTACTTAACTATACCTCTCGTCATTCGAAGTCTCCGTGCATCCTTATATCTCATTCGTTACATAATACCGGAATACATTCCCTCCTCAATTTTCTTACGGACATCTATTTAACGCGCGAAAAAGTTAACTTACGCGTGCTTAAGACCTTGCTTCGGTATTACTCGTATCCGAGGCAAGAAGAAGTAGAGAAAACGTTTTTAAATTTGAAACCGAGGCAATATTTGCATTTACAAAATTGCGATCAAACCTGGAATGTACTAGACGACGAGATGATGAAGCGAGAAGAAAGAGAAACTGATGAAACTGTAAATGCTACTGACGTAGATAAGGAGAAAATATTATCCTACTTCTCGCATTTAGGCAATAAGGAGAGCATATCTTGCATCCTCGATTTTTTACTTCAAAATCTTCCCTCTTATTGCATCACTCCGAAAGATTTGAGCGTTGCATTTAAAACGAAAAAGGGAAAAGTAAAGAAGATATCTTTACTCGATTATCTGTTCTACTTAAATGCGCAAAACGTTCCTCCCCGTGACATTAAATTATTTCATCGCTTCCTCACTAAAAATACGTGTTTTCCACGCATGCTCTGCACCAATGCGAACTTGCAAAAAAATACATGAAATGTCTATATCGCGATCTTGATGTACGTGTGTCGTGTTACGTATTTGCAATCTGCGCGAAATAAACGGTACGAAAACCTCTCTCGAGAGAGTTTGGTGCAGGTTGCTCTTAGGTTTGTCGAAAGCTATCACGTTTGCTCCTCGAGTCCGTCAAAAAAACTACCGCGTATGTCCGCGCGTACGGGAATCCTAGGGTTCCGTGGGATGCTAGGATTCGACAAACTACGGAAAAAGCTCTTCATATTTCGCGATTCCTATGGAATCTCGGCGTTTCGTATTTTTATCGATGAAGTAAAAAAGATTGAAAAATAATTATATCGCGTCCTAACGTATGAGCGTCGTGTTACGTATTTGAAATCTGCGCGAAATAAACGAGTACGAAAACCAATCTTGTATGCATGCGCGTTTATTTACGACGGACCGTAATACTTCGCAATTTCCGAAGATACGTTCTGGGCAATTTCTTCTTTCCTCATGCCAGTGACGTCGATTATAGCATTCGCTTTTTGTCTAGCGAAGTCTACGTAGGCCTGGTTAATTGCTTTGACATATCTAGGATCCATGCCTTTGACCGCGCCCCAAAAGGTATTTTTAACTCGTTTACATATTTCCGATTCATCCGCTACCAGGAAGATCTTAAGACACGTCTCCGCGTAGTTATATTCTTCCTGAAAGCTTTTAAACAATTTTTTCAAAACTTCAAAATCCTCCTCTGAGAGTTCCAATCTGGCGGCTTCCAAGTAGATCATATATGACTCCGGCAACATGTCGAGCACTATGATCCCGTCATTTACATTATCGAGAAATGTATCCGCGGCTTTCTCTCTGCGATAAATTTCGCCAATTTCCGAAGCAAATGCGCGCATGAATGCACTTTCTCTGCACACGCCATTTTTCTTCATGAAAGCGTCGGGAAAATCCATGAACGGTGGTCGTAGAGACATGTTATAACTCATAGCCGCCTGCACACGCCTGTCCGGAATACACATAATAGCCTCTCTTTTAAGTAGACCAAAACCTCCTTCCAGATAGACTCGTCTATAACTCGAGGTCATGTTGCCTCTGGGAGGTACCGCGCGAACTGAGCGACGATTACATTTTTTTCACATTTAATACGTCCGAGCTGCATTGCTAAAAACAAAACTAGGCGAGTCGATGGTAAGACGGAGACTTACCTAAAATAATCCCCGTACGAGATATGTCATACCTACGGCACGAGAGTGTATAAAATGCGTTCCGGAGAGAGACGTGATATCTAGTATCGGACGTGCCTTTCCCCGTACAAACTACACTCCAACGAAAAATGTGAGGTGCGCAACGACTTACGACGCGACGTGAGAGACTTTCTCGATCAAACGTTCTTTTTCTCAATGGGACCTGTTTTAAGCAAACAAAGTTTGTCTCATGAGGAACCGAGTCCTAAAACGTGTTCGAAGGTGAAAATAGAATACTACAAGGCAAAAGATAATGCCATTTCACCTCAATACGGTCTACGCCGCGGATGGTACGAAATATGCGCGGACTCTTCCATCCAGATTCCACCCGGTCAAACGCAATACGTAGACACGGGTCTCTGCTTCGTCATTCCAAAGGATCATGTACTGATACAACGAAAATGTAGTCCTGAATGGAATCTTCGCCATCTAGGTCTAATACAAAACGGGCCACTAGATCATTACAGAAGACGCCTACAATTGCAAATAACTAATCAACATCCGCAAGTAGCGATAGCCTACTCACGCGGTGATCCGCTTCTGGAAATAACACTAGCAAAATACGTGCCCGAGACCATTCTTGTCGATGTGGAACTGGAAGAGAATAGTACCGATTCTGAAGATATAAATGAGAAGGTGGATGATGAGAAATCGGAGAAGAGCGTAGACGAGGTTGACTAAATGCCGAAAAGTGATTTCGTAGGAGATACTCTTCTTACTCTTCCTGAGTTCTTAATTATAATACTCGCGAGTGAAACGGCACTTGTCGTCCTCTTTTTGTGCTGCTGCAGGGTTTCAATAAAACGATGGCTTTGCGGTAACGAGTACGAGCGTATAAACACCCCCTCCGAGGATGTGACTGACCTCCCGATCATCAGGTACAATTAGGTACCATTATGTCATTTAATTACAATATAACATTACATTGCAAACTAAGAACTAAACCGCAACATCTCAAATGTGGATTTTTTCTTCATCCCACTTGCAGCTTGAAGGAAAAAAGTTTATTTAAAATTGTACAGTCGAACGACTTTAAAAGTAATATCGTTGATTTATTGCAAAACTCCAATGTACCGCTGCAACCTTTCAGAGGAAGTTTACTTTTAGAAATCAAACCTTTTTTTAGAACGATATTCATAATTCAGGTCATATGGCAAGTAGAAGATGCTTGCCTATGGATCAGCGAGAACTTAGAAAATAGACTCAATAAAATAAATGACAAATGTCGAACGAGATTCGTAACACTAAGCAGTGAGAGTCACGGCGACGTCGAGGTAATTGCTTATGAAAGGCAATACACCGATTCTAATAATTTTGACGCTCATTTTCATCTGACGCTAATAAGTCCAGTGCCATTGAATGCGAGTGACATATCCAACGGCTTTAGGACACTTTACAAGAAAGGAAAAATTGTAAAAAAACTCATTCGCCGATGTCGTCAAAATGACGAGATTGTCTCTACGTCGCAAACAATTCGCTTTGCAACCAGACTCTTACTCGACGAAAAGAACGATGTCATACTTTCAGTGCCACCGGAGAAGAGCGATGAGGCGAGTGATTTCACTTTTGGATCGATTTGGTGTTATCGAGATTCAAAATTTAACCTGAACGCGTACGACATTCAAGAATTATGTGACCAGTACGGATCGCTCGTGGGAAAATACAACCGGATACTAATTGAAAAGTGTCGAAAACTACTGTACGATAGATTGAAGTGCGAGACGCATGACCAGTTTCTTGAATTAGAAGAAAACAGTGCGAAGAAAAATTTTTACTTACATACCGACTTTTGTTCTTGCTACCCCTGTTATTGGATTTATATGCATAGTCCGCGCTAAGCATGTTTCCCCCTTTTGTCATTTGGTACGAATTCGTCGATATCATCGCGGAAAAATATCTCAAAAGAAAAAGTGCCCGTTACGCTTCGCTCAACTATCTGAACGAAGTTTCAACCTTACAAGATTTGTGCGTATTAACCCTACTAAAAAGACATCGCCATGACCTTAACATTGCGGACCTATTGAAAAAATTTGCTCTTAACGTACCGATTATGTACAGAAACTTAACTCCCCTGTTTGAAAAAGAAGGATACTACGCCCTTTTCTTGTTTAACCTCAATTACGACATAGATGCTCATCTTTTCAACATCGACTCTCGCATCAAAACCATACCTCGCTTGAGCAAGGCATATAACATACCGTGCTCTATTGGAAGAAGTCGAGTAGTAGTGCGTGAAAGTTACAACTCCTTTTTTAAACAAAGCGCTCAATACCGGATGACGTTTTACAGTAACATCTTACCGAGTTACGAGATGATACTAAACGTATTTCGCTCCTTTTGTAAAAAAAGTCAAATTTGGGAAAGATTACAATCGTCTAACAAAAAAAGTAATGTTTGGGCATTTGTGGAACCGGATTACGCTTTGCGCATATCATTAGGAGATTTCACTTTTTCGCACGCTAGTATAACATCCGAAACTAAATTAAATCCCGTGTACTTACCTTCCAAACACGTTTTTGCTCAATGCGACGACGTTTGGTCTTGCATAGGTTATAACACGAACCTAATATTACAAGATCTGAAAAAAAAAAGTAAAGCATTACTTACGCACCGTATAAAACATGCATCGTTCCGAGATTTCATAAGTACATATCCTCCCGATCCCTGTGTCAACATTCACGGTTTTGGCCTTGCATTGCCTTTTTCTTGTAACACACCGTGTCACTGTCTTAAATCGTACATTTACAGTTCTCTATACTAAATATACGTTATACCCGCTCAAATTCGTTCTCTCTCATTTCGCTTTCAACCTAATCTAACCTAACTAATGATTGTCGTTAAGAATAAGAAAAGCGTTGTAAAGATGTTAAAAGGCGCCATCGCCTTTGAACCTAGCTGTCGAAAGGATGTCAAAAAGAGCTGGCGACGTCGGATAGAGAGAATGTCGTAATTTTATATTTTCCATCTCACGATAGCATATGTCGGTTAAAAAGATGCGATGTACGACAACCGCGCGTATTCAAAAATGGAATACATCTACGAGTAATTTTCGTTTATTACGTACATTACAAAAAGGGATTTCTTGCAACTCTGGGTACATTGCACTGTACATCGTGTACCGCGTAATTAGGATCTTGACTCTCGTCTTCATCGCATTCGAAATAGATAAATTGAAACGGTTCTCCCCAAGCGCAAAGCTTACTTACAAAACACTTTCCTCTTCGGGGCGATTTTCTCAAGACAAACGGATGATAGTCCTCACTTTCATCTTCACTGTCGCAATGGAACAGCGTCATTCCTTTCCAAGCATTCCTTTGTTGCTTCACCTGACGTCTCAACGATCTCCATGCATTCACGCTTATTCCCAGAGGATGTAAAGCTAAGCCGGTGGTATCGTACTCCGAGTTCTTTTTTTTTGTTTTCTTTCCGCTCCTTTTCCTCTTTTTCAGCAGCATGGTTCCGTGTCCTTCTCCTCTACACTTATGAAGTAAATAAAGTAGCTCCCTACTTCTCTTATAACCCCCCCTCATTGTTACTAACACTTTCGTTGTATAGGTTGCAAACTTTGTAGTTACGTCTCCTCCCCTTCACATTTTGCACTCTTCTTTTTTCGCAAACCGGTTGTTGCAAACCGTCTCCTCGCCTTCACGATTTACGCGGCAATGTTTGCACGCCGTAACGTTGTCGGTTACGCGGCGATCCGATCCTCCTCTCCTTTTTTGGCAACGTACCTTTTTGCGATAAAATCTTTTCCTACTTACGTAATTCCTCTTCTTCCTTCTTCTTACAACCGTTAGTTACGTCCTTACAACTATGTTCTTACATAACTGAAAACAAACGGGTCAATCCTTAACGCTATATATATATATATAAGAGCGCAATACACTGACCGTTCTCAATTTGATACGAGGAATGAACCAATCGCCCCGATACCACCCCTATCATGAAAACCAAAACTCGCCACGCCACCAACAACAGCGCCAACA
>JAAUYM010020288.1_pt1 | contig 12507 bp, 15 predicted proteins | sample 7278001 | NCBI WGS metagenome assembly JAAUYM01 (sample SAMN14350224, study PRJNA611818) | marine sediment metagenome | isolation source: surface marine sediment (1.8m) | place: French Polynesia: Moorea | collected 2018-08
ATATATTAGTGATACGAAAACCTTAGAGCAACCCGAATGTCGACTCCGTCGCTAACTACCACTAGTGTCGCCACCGAGAGTGTGCACCTAGCGATACCAATATTGGTTGGGCACTTACGCGCAGTGCACGCAGTAGAACTGGCCGAGTCCTGGCTTGTCCAGGTCGGCCTCCTGCTTCAGCAGCTTCTCAGCCTTCTGCGGTTGGAGGTCGGTGTCAATCTGTAAAAAAAAAAAGAGAAGAAGGGGACCAATAGAGCCTCGCTCGCTGCCCTGACGGGACGATGTCAGTCGCCCTTTCTTTCGTCACCTGGTCCAGGTCCCTTGTCCTCCTCTTGGTCCTCCAGCCCTTCTTGAGGTGCGTGTCCCCGTGGTGGTACTTCCTCCGCTTGTATGGCCCTCCCATCGTCGTGGTGACACCACACACCACCACCGCGGGCAAACGCCACCTCAGCCACGTGTTGGGGAGGTGGGGATGTTGCGGACGGGAAGTAGGGATGGTAACGAGTCCGACTCGAGCTTGCAGGCTCGCAAGATTTTTTTTATAGCCGACTTACATGATATGCAATTCTCATTGCTGGACTTGCAGCTCGAAGACATAATAAGCAATTTTGGAATTAAAAAAAAAATAAAAGCTACAAGTTGTTTTCATATTTAACAAAACACTTATTCAATAACTTTCTCAATTTCACTTTCTGACACATTTGTTATGTGTCTAGGTTGCTTAATTTGGGTTTTAGTTCTTGCAAAACCTATGTAGGTGTTTTTGCTTGCAAGGAGGCTCGAGCTTGCATCGGACTCGAAATGGCAGGTTTTTTTTCTTGGCTCGTTCCCACCCCTAACGGGAGCACCCAGATGATGCGCAGATGCCAGGAGAAGGCAAGGCAAGGCAAGGCAGGGACGCAATAAAGCGACAGCAGCTTACTGGCCCTCTCCCTCTTTTGCCAGTATTGGTGACAGTGCCTTGAAAAGTCGATCTTCTAATCGAAAAGTTTGAAAAAATTGTCTTCTTATAACTTTCCATTGAGAGTGTAAACTCAGCTCTGAAAATAAGAAGAAGAAGAAAAAAGACATTTTATCTGAAACAGCGTCGAAAACTTTCTTTTTCTTCCTTTTGGGGTAACTTTTCTAAAAAAAATTGGAGGCAACAGCTAAGATTTTTTAAACGAAAGCCGAAAAGGAAGAAAAAAAAAACAGTCAGGAAGAGAAATAGGGTCGGTGACGTGGAACTAGGTATACAAAACCTGAGGACGACAACGACGACCTCGACGCCTCCTACTACTTCCTCCTCGTCTCCATCTTCGACGACGGCTTGACCGCATACAGACAGAAGCAGCGAGTTCTCGGGGGCCTTCCCCTCCCTCCCTCCCTCCCTCCCTCCAGTTGCCTCCGCTGCAAGTTCTGGTGGATCAACAGCAGCGTCATGATCGAGATCACAGACTTCCAGAGTGAGGCCTTTCTTCATTCCTTCACCCCTCTCTCTGCCCCATCCCCTCTCATTCCACCTTAATTAGCCTCGCGGTTCTTCGTGTTTTTCCCCCTTCCCTCTTGGCTCCTTGAACTCTGCTCTCTTGCAGCCTCCTCCTCCTCCTCCTCCTCGTCGTCGTCATCCCCTCTGAGAGGAAGAAGGCGGCATTGATGAAACACCCGGACTGCCCCTCCGGCTCGACCAAGTTGGCGACCAGGGGCAGGTCGGAGTCCCCTCGAGGCCTCCTTCTCTGCGTGTGCGTCCTCGCCTGCCTCCTTGCCCTCATCTGGCAGCGCGGGCTGGACATGCGGAGGGCGGGCAGGGCCAGCCTGGCCTCCACCGTGGCCAGGAGGCTGACCAGGGACGCGGAGCTGCTGGAAGGGGACAAGGACCGCTGGTACCGCGTGGAGGCGGACAGGATAGGGTCGGCGGAGCTCAGGGACAAGTTCGTGCGCGGGGAGGAGGACGAGGAGACGAGGTCGTTCGTGGAGCGGTCGGTGGACAAGTCCGGGTGGCTGTTCACCCAGCTGTGGCACAACCTGGCCAAGGGGGTGCTCACCCTCCTCGGCTACTCGCAGACCGACGCCAACGGGATGCTCGGGAGGGGATCCATGTTCGTCATCTCGGAGAGGCACCTCCTCCAGATGCTTCGTGCCGCCGGGAAGGGAGGAGAAGGCTGGAGTCCGGAGGAGCCCTCCGGATCGCTGGTGGACCTCGGGGCCGGAGACGGGACGCCGCTGGAGCGGATCAGGAAATATTTTCGTATCAACTACGCCACCGAGGCATCCCCGGCCATGAGGGCGGCCCTGCGGAGGACGGGAGTGCAGCTGCTGGAGGTGGACACCTGGCACACGGAGCACGACGGGGACGGCTTTGACTTGGTGGCCTGCCTCAACTTGCTGGACCGCTGTGAGAGGCCCCTGTCGGTCCTCTCCCAGATTCGTGATAGCCTGAGCCCTCGCGGCGGGTTGGCCCTGGTGGCGGTGGTGCTGCCCTTCGTCCCCTTTGTCGAGTTTCCGTCCTCCTCCGGAGACCGCCGCCCGGCGGAGGCGCTGACGGTGTCCGGGAGCGGCTTCGAGGCCCAGGCGGAGAGCCTGGCCTCTCTCCTGGAGGCGGAGGGTTTCGAGGTGCTGTCGTGGACGAGGGTGCCCTACCTCTGCGAGGGGGACCTGGCCAACTCCGTCTACGTGTTGGACGACGCGGTCTTCCTCTTGCGCCCGGCCAAAGCCGACCGTGACCTTGACCGACCGACCTCGAAGCGCTAAATCAACCACTGAATCACTCGCAAAGAAAAATATAAAAAAAGTCCGTCTTCCCCTTTGTGGTGCTATACATACCCAACCAATATCGCTAGTGTGAATTTAGTGATGAGTTGCAATAAGGTTTTCATATCACTTATACAGCGTTAGAACGCCAGCGCAGGTGTTAGAATAGTGGGAAAAAACCTTATTGCAACTCAAATGTCGACCCCCGCGCTAACTACCACTAGTGTCGCCACCGAGACCGTGCCCCTAACGATACCAATATTGGTTGGGTAGACGAGTCTAGTAATTTGTTCTCTCTTTTTTTTCTTACAAAGCCCGTTGCGGTAATATTAGATCTGGTTTTTTTCCCCTAAAAATTCAACCGTTCTCCCCAAATTTCAGAGATCGGCGTGGGCCTGGCCGGTTTCGGAGTCGCCTTTCTCTTCCTGGGCGTCTTGCTTCTCTTCGACAAGGGTCTCCTGGCAATAGGAAATGTGAGTGAAGATCACATGACTTAACACGCACCTATGCATGCGCAAAACTTCTTTTTTTTTTTTTTTCGTCTCGCAGATCCTCTTCATCAGTGGGCTGGCCTTCGTGATCGGTCTCGAGCGCACCTTCCGCTTCTTCTTCCAGTGGCACAAGGCCAAGGGGTCCGCGGCCTTCTTCGGCGGCATCGTCGTCGTCCTCCTCGGGTGGCCCATCGTCGGGATGATCGTCGAGCTGTACGGTTTCGTCGTACTCTTCAGGTGGGGGGGAGAAACTGGTAGTTTCTGCTCATGTGGAGAAGGAAACCTGAGGGAGCAAAACCGTCGTGGTTTTTTTTTGCGTGTTTCAGTGGCTTCTTCCCCGTGGCCATCAACTTCTTGCGGAGAATACCGGTGATAGGGATGATCCTGAACATGCCCTTCATCAGCTCGGTGAGTCGAAAGTAGCGGACGCAGTGCCTTCCTCCCTCCCTCTCCCCCTCGCGGCGCACCGGGACCTTGTCCTTGGCCAAGTTAAGAATACCATTTCTCTTTGCTGCTCTTTGCAGGTAGTGAGCTATTTGGCCAAGGATGATCCCAGTGCGCCGTCGGGTCAATAAGCGAAAAGTGATATCCACCTCCTCCCATCCACCACCCCTCTGGCGGTCTTGTGACTGCTGTTGCTCATATGGCACTGAAGTCTACACGTTACTTGAATAAAATTTGTGGATTAAATATAGTTCGACACTTTTTTTTTAACTATAAACTTATATTTTTTCCCTCCAGTACCTGGATCGATTAGCGGGTGACCAGTACAAGACCATGATATGATGCAAGGAATTATGCTTCTTCCACAACTTGGTTCAAGTCTGAGTGAGAGAAAGAGAGTGAAGAGCACAGATCAGTGAAGGGGCTGGATCCCTTGTGAAACGGACTGGCGCAAAAATAAAGTGCTGCTTAAAAAAAAAAAGCCGAAGCACCCGTCGTCGTCATCATCTCCTAGTCAAGGTCTATGGTGGAAACAAAACGAGAAGGTTCCAAGAAGAGACAACGGCTACTAAGCTAATACTACATATGTACGTCGACGTCGTCGCTGCTGCTGAGATCTGCCCCCCCCCCCTCCAACGCGCGCTATTTATTATTTTCAGATAAAGTAACAATAACAAAAATTGACGTCTTTTACAACATCATTGCGCTATGCCGTGCTACGGTCACTAGTCGATGTGATTGGGTATAATTTTTTAATGGATCATAGATGTACGTAGAAAACGGGTTCACCTGAGCCGTACGCACCACTTCACAACCCGACGGGACTTTTAAGTTACGAACGTAACAAATTCAGCTTGGAAACATGTAATGGAACATGTCATTAGAATACATACCACATAAATGTCACGTTTTTATTCTTAAGTTTGTTACGCTCGTAACTTCCTCAGTCCCGTCTGACCTGGAAAGGGTACCTTGTTACGCTACAGATTATTATTTCTTTTTTTCCGGCCCATGCACAGGTTCCCTAACCCTTGGAACATCTTGCAGACGAGAATGCTCAATTCGGAGCCATTTTTTTTCCTCGCCTGCAGTCATACTGGTTCGGAAGACGGGCGCATGGACCAATATCTCAATCAAAATACAGTTATAGGTACTAGGTAGGTACTATATCACCGAACTTTTCCTTTCCTGTTGAACAGAATGCCACAGTCATTCAACATCGCGGAGCTACCACAGCTCCCCCTGCCTGTCCTTGGCGGGCACCTCAATGATCCTGGGCTTGTCGATGATCCTGGCCGTCCTGTTGCCCTTCTCCACGATGCCGACGATCCACGACTGGTAGCCCTCCTGCTTTTCGATGTCCTTGCAGAAGGAGGCCGCCTGCTCGCGCGGCAGGCAGATGAGCAGCCCTCCGGAGGTCTCCGCGGACCAGCCCTGCAGCAGCTTGAACATGTTTCCGCAGGCCTTGGCCACGGAGGCCATCTTCGCAATCACCGGCATGTTGTGGATGACGAAGGAGACCTCGTTCTTCTGATTGCGAGCGAGGTTCTGGGCGTGGCCAAGAATTCCGAATCCTGCAAGGACACAATAGTGGGCCTACGCCGTCGTAATTCTGAGAAACTGCAGGTTTTTCAAACTGGTACTGTACCTGTGACGTCGGTGGCCCCGTGGGCATTGTACTTGTGCATCAGTCTAGCCGCCGTCCTGTTCAGCCTGGCCATGGAGTCGGTGGCCCTCTGGTAGGCCTTCCGCACCTCCTCCTCCGACACCACCAGCTTGATCCTGTTCCACCTCTCCTTCTTCTCCAGCCACTGGTTCGCGTTGACGGCGAGCTGCGTTCCCAACGGCTTGGTCAAGACCAGTACGTCGCCCACAACCGCAGAGTCCGGCCTGACGACATGACGATAGTATAATGAGAATGACTATACACTACACATAGAGCCGTTCGGGAAATAACAACTTTCTCACAGGATGAACTCGTTGGGCTGGCAGATGGTGGTGGCTACACCCCCGATGGTCACCCAGGGATTCATGACGGTCTGTCCGCCTGTGACGCCGGAGCCGGCCTCCAGGGCAGCGTCCTTGAAGCCCCGCATCATGAGGGGCATGACCACGTCCCTTTCTCTCTCCGTCATTTTGGTGGAGCACGCCAACAGCATGAGCATGTTGTCGCACTCCGTCACCCCCATGGCGTACAGGTCGCTCAGGACGTTGGCACAGGCAACTTTGCCTGGAGTGAAAGAGAGAGAACCCAACCAATATCGCCAGCGTGAAATTAGTGATGGGTTGCTATAAAGGGTTTTTTTTTCTCACTATTCTAACACCTGCTAACGCCATATAGGTAAGTGATATGAAAACCTTTGAGCAACCCAAATGTTGACCCCATCGCTAACTGCCCCTAGTGATACCAACATTGGTTGGGGGAGGAAAAAAGTTCTGTGCGAGTTGTGTAATCCGGGAAACCTGTCGACCTTTTCTCGTTTTCCCTACCCTGCATGTATGGGTCGTCAACGAGAGGATAGAAGAAGTCCGTGGTCTGAACAAGAGAGAGGCCCCCGTGACGCAGGGGAGTGATGGAGGAGTCCATGCCGATGCCTGCGAGAAAAGAAAAAAAAAGGGCGGCAATCAGCGATCATCACAAACGTGACACGTCTTCCTCAGTCCTCACCGATTTTGGGCACCGGCACCTGCATGAACGCCCCCATACCCCCTGCCGCCGCCGCCTCCTCCTCCGCCGCCGGGTCGTCCTGAAGTCCCTCCAGAAGCCTGTTCAGGGCTTCCTGAGGGACCTTGCACCCTCATCCCTTCAGCTCGGTGAAGCTGGTCAGCCTGAAGGCAGCGTCCAGACCATGATCCGTCGGATCGAAGGGCCGTCGCACCGGCGCCGGGTTGGGGGCGGACGCCGCCGGCATCTCCTGATGCTGCACCTGCTGCTGAGGTTGGAGTTGTTGCTGCTGCTGATGCTCCTGCTGCTGGGCGTACTGCTGCTGGTACTGGTCCTGCGGGTGCTGGCCCATGACGAACTGCTGTTGGAAGGCCATGACGAGGATGGCGTCCTCCGCCGTACTTGTTGCAGCCCAGCCCAGGTGCTGTTGTGTTCCTTCTGTTGTTCACGCGCCTTCTCTGCCACTCTGCTCTGCTCTGCTCTGCTGTCGTTTCGCTCTCTTCCTCCTCCCTCTGCTGGAGCAACACTTATGCAGGGAGGGCAAAGAGGGGGGGGTGCTTGTGTCCACTTTATTAACGACGTAGCAGTGCCTCCTAGAACCTGGTACGATCTGTTGTAGTACATACATACGGTACATACAGTGCTTGCCCGAACTTTGCTCTAAGCAAGTTTGTATCTAATGCCACTAACGTACTCTGACGTTTGTAGCAATCACCATGCTGTACGTACTAGTACAAGTACACGTACAATTAGAAAATGTTTTATCTTAAAAAAACCCGGTATGGTACAAAGGTGTCCTCTGTACCCTGTCACCTATTCATGAATGGCGATCGCTGGTGGGCGATTTTGTGAATCGAATTTGACTGTTTTGCCCTTCCCATGGACAGTCAATCTACTGCGCTTGTCTTCATTCGGTATATTTCTACGTGAAAAATGATCTTCAGCAGTTCATTGTTTGTACAAAGAGGGTAGAGTTTAGGAAGGCGAGCCAAAAAAAAATGCAGCAACTTTAAGCTTAAACGGTTACCTACGTTAATGTTATTATTATTGACGATGGTTTTGGAAGTGGTTGCTCTTCAGCTCTTATCACATGGAGAATAATAAGTAGTAGTGGTAGGTGGTAGCCTGTGGTTCGCATCGTGGCTAATGGGTTAGAACTGAAACAAGAAGAACAGTCTTAGCTGAGGTGATTTTCAAAAAGTCGAAGGAAACATGGTCTCATACCCTCTTGAGGAACTCCTCGGCGCATATCCTGGCCCTAGAGTTGACACAGAGCTTCATCTCGGAGATCTCCTTGTCGATCTCCTCCATAAAGTGGATGACGAAGTCGATGAGCTTGTGTCGATACATCTCCTCGGTGTGAAAGTTGGTGATGAGAAAGCTGATGTCGTACCCCTACGAACACACACACACACAGGACAAACGATATAAGTCAAAAAGCAAGCAAGGGGAGGAACACCAGGAGGTGGAATTTTTTTACCTCAATCTTCTTCCTCCTGAGAATGACAAAGTTCTCCGCCCTCCTCATCATGAAGCCCATGAACTTGTGGCAGAGGAGCTTCTCGATCTCGTCCGCCTGCTTGATGGCGATGGACACCCGGATGGAGTTGATGGAAGGCTCGATGAGGACGCGCTCCTTCTCGTTGCGGGATATGATGACCGGGTTGAGGAGGAGCTCTGGGGACTCCTTCACCTCGATTTCGGGCTTGTTGTGGCGCTCGACCTTCTGGGAGGAGAAGTTCTCCAGGCACATGGCCGCCTGCAGCGTGCGCTTCACGGCGAGGAGGTACGGCTTCAGGGTGGCGGACTGCAAGAGGAGAGGGCAAAAGATAATCAATCACTCTTCCTTTGCCAAAGAAGCAAAAATGGTCCGCAGGTTAGAACCTTGAAGTCCCTCTTGGCCACAGGGATGAGTCCGTGGTCTATCGACTCGTAGGACACCCCGTGCGAGGGGGGCGAGAAGGCCAGTCGGCCCTTGAGCGAGTGCCCGCGGGCCGTGGCGGCCCGGGACACTGGGCTCGAGCCCAAGGAGCGGGAGGAGGAGGAGGCGTGGGACGAGGCAAGCATTGAGCAAGGAGGAATTCGGAAGAGAAGCCGACAGAGGGGGGGGGGGGAGGAAGAGGAGGAGGTCGGGAGACTAAATAATTCATAAAGGTCGCAGAGGCAGAGAGAGAGAGACAGAGATACTTGCCATGATTGCGCGGCGGAGGGCGTGAGCGATGCTCCAATCGATGAGGAAGGAAGTGATGCAGATGAAGTCGGGGAGAGGAGTGTGTGGACCAACACGAGCTGCGCCCGCGGGTGTCGGCCAAGGGAGGGGAAAGGGTGGTGGTGGTGGTGGTCTCCTCTTTCGCCTCCTCCTCCTTCTCCACCAGCACCGTCTGGATTCTCGAGGCGGTGGCCCTGAACAAGTCGTTATCGCAAAAGTGGACCTTAGAGACAGGGAGGAGGAGAGCGGGCGGGGCTCACTCTCTGCTAAGCCGGGCAGGAAGATGGGAGGAGAGGCACAGCAGTAGCAGCAGCAGCACTACACAGCCGCGCCAGCAGGCAGCAGCCCCACCCCACCTCACCTCGTCGTTACCTCACCCAATCTATTCCACGGTGCAAGGCAGCAGCTTGTTCTTCTTGGCAGAACAGGGATGCCAGTTTGGCTCTTTTGTAAAGCCAGCTTTAAGGAGACATTTTTTCTAAAAAAAAAATTGACTTAAAATAGGTTAATAGAAATGCAATTTAATACATAAAAAGGCTAGAAATTGGCCATTTAGCTGGTTTTTTTACATTGCCCTATTTGCTGTACTTTTTATAGACACTTTTCCGACTTTGCAACCCTGGTCGGGATAGGAGTGAAAACTCGGCATGGGAGATGCCTGTCAGGGAGGAAGCGGAGGGGGGCATGGAATGTTTCTGCGAGATAACGTGACAACAGGAGTAACGAAGGTGAAGATTACAACCATAGTGGTGGTCAGGATGACAAAAAGGAACAATTTTCAGATGCTACTTGACAGCCCTCGTTGCCGCTACCATCTGCTATTGTCCACTCCAGCCCCAGCCTAGATTTATCATCATCACTGTCTTCCAGACTGATTTTGAGTTGGAACAAGAGGACAAACTGCCCAGAAAAGGCACGTGAAACATGGGAGAGAAGAAAAAAAATCGACTGTACTACGAAATATATTGTTATAAACGCCAGAGAGTACAACACGTAGGAAAAAATAAAGAATGCTCAGTAGCTTGACGCCATAATCCCGGCCACGGTCTCCAGATCGATGTTCTCCCGGATCTGCTTCGTCTTGATGTTCTCCTCCTGGTTGGAGATCAGCACGAAGCCGCCGTTGGACTTCCACCCGTTCTTGTCGATCCACTGGTTCACGGTATTCTCGTCCACCAGGCCAAGCAGCTCGCAGAGTGTCTCCTCCTGAAAAAAAAAACCAGCATTAAACAAAACGTGCAAAGTTGTGCTGACAACATGCTCCCATCTCATCCTTTACTTTACCTGTATGTTCTGGTAGGTGATGGAGATGACGTGGCAGACAAACTTCCGGATGAGGTCCTCGAAGCCGGCCACGCATCGGACGAGGTCGCTCATCGAGTGGATCTTGTTCCAGAAGGTCTTGAACTGGCACATCTCCAGGAGGTCGTGCATGTACTGGAAAAAAGCAGCAACGGATTGTTAAGACTACGCAACAGGTTACTATCACGAATCATTCTGCACCTGGATGTTTTTAATGACGGGCTCTTCCAGGTTTTCTTGCGTGAGAAGTGCCTTGCAACAAATGAAGTCAGAGTGAGGAAGGTTGGTCAGAGCCTTCAGCAAAATCCGGACCACCATCTGAAATTGAAATAATAACAACAATAATAAACATCAAGATTGCAGCGCCTCGATTAAAGCACAACTACGACTCACGTCAAGACTGAACTTTGACGGGTTGAACTGGTAGAGCTTGAGCAGGGTGAGGTTCGCCTCCAGGTCGTATCCGTGGTCCGAGCACTGCATCTCCAGGTAGTCCTCCAGGGCGGAGCAGTTGTTGGGATTGTACCTCTCGATGCCGTGGAGCATCTCCGCCACCTCCGCCTTCTTCAGCTCCATCGTGGTGAGCGACATGGCCGGGGACGCGCAAAAAAAACCCACAGCAGTCACAAAAGCAGGACGGCCGATTCACCGGAAATGAGTTTGTTGTGGAAAAAAATAGAAGTATCAGTGACCAGGTAAAAATGAACTGAACGGTCTTAAAAAAAAGAGAACTTAAACGCCTCCACCCACCCACCCCCCAAAAAAGCTTATAACAGATACTGAAATGGCTTTTCTTGATAATTAGATTGATACTATATAAGTAAATATTAGCTTTTCTATCCTTTTTCATGCTTTTTCAGAAGTGAGTCGGTATCTATAACGCGTCCAATGCACTTAATCACTGCTTCTGGCCACTAAAAATCAGTTGGAGGTTGCGTGAGGTTTCTTCCTCAAGCTGACAACGCTGACAACGTAAACTTTTTCCTTCCTTTTCAACCTGACCCTTTCGCGTAGCAGGAGGCCTGCACTTTCTAGGTAAGAATAGTTTAAGTAAAAAAAACCAAAAAATAGTTGTAATGCGGGTAGATATGGGTTCTGGCAGAAGAAAATCGGGTGGAGGAGAGCCCGAGCCACCTCTCTGCCCATTTTTTTGCACTTAAATGATCTGGTACAAGGCTACTAATACACTATTTGTATTCACTTGGACTATACACACCCTAAGTCTGTTTATTAGGATTAGAGTAGTCGAGTGTGCGGTGAAATCGGCAGTCAAGTATTGCTTTTATCCCCCAACGGGACTTTCAGAGTTTCAGAGTTGTCTATAGTGCCAGCTGGAACATGTCATTAGACTACCATACCATAATACCATGTTTCAATGTTAAGTGAAACATATGGGATTTTACCAACATTTGTTCTTGTAATGAGAACAGCTCATTTCTTAACGAAGGCCTTATACCGTACTTGTTATGGAAAAGTCCCGTCGGGCTGTCTAATTTTTTATTATTTACTCTTATTTTTGTTGTTGCTTTTTAGTTCACCATGTCTTCTGACGTTGCCTGGGCCATCACGCGCAACAACAGCTCCTTCCTGCTGAAAAAGCGCAACTGTTCCAAGCCATTCTCTAAAGATCCATTCAATCTGACGAACAAGAACTCACAGCGCTATGCAGGATATCTGCAAAGGAAGGCTGTTGGAGTCTCCTCGGCTGACAAGGGGTTTGTCCTCAAGGTGAAGGCCAGTACCAAAACCAACCGCCCGAACAAGAGCATCGTCAACGTGGAGATGAAGAGTGGTGCAAGGTCCAGCCTTGCAAAGGTGAGAGGCTGTCCCCAATTTCAACCACCAATGGTTCCTGGCCTTAATACATGTTTTTTTTTAATTGCAGCACTAAATTGGCGATAACAATATTGGTCGGGAAGCTGCAAAATCTGTAGAAAAGTGGTTAATCGTGTCCGTGTTCTCACTAGTAACACCAGTACTACAAAGCAAGGGTTTTTTTACGTTTTCAGGTGGACTCCCTGATGACTAAGCAACACTATCGCAAGGATCTTCGCAAGGCTGCCCTTCGCCGTGCATCTGCCGTGCTCCGCTCCCAGAAGCCGCTGCCACCGAGAAAGGGGGGAGCGAAGAAGCCCACCTCCAAGAAGGACTAAAGAGAAGAAAGAAATGCGGCCTTTAAAATGTTCGCGGCAGAAATAAATATGGCTTCATAGACGCGTGTGCGATCGTCAATGATGGCTTGACCTGGTTTGATACTCCTGATGTACAGATGTTAACGTAGGTAAGTGCACTAGTAGTCGATTGTTCACCCCTGGGACCAATCCTGGATTTTGTCCCAGAGGGTCAATTCCAAAGCCCATTCCCACTATGGAGATTGGCATAGTACAGTGTTACATGTACGCAGCATGTGTTGGGTTTATAGCATCTGGTCCGTAAGTCCTTTTCTGTTTGAAAAATCCTAACTCTGTACTTGACCTTCTGGATGCCATTGACCAGGCAATCCCGTTTCCAGACCGGCTCTGGGACGATCCGTTCATGCCTTCAATCGAATTCAATATTCTATACGTGGGAGCTAAGTTTCTCTTGTTTTAAGTTGCTTATCTCTTCGTCAGGGAGAACATGAAGGTCGAAGAAGTTGATTTGATTGCTAAGAGTGATGTTAAGAA
>JAAUYM010030835.1_pt1 | contig 12506 bp, 10 predicted proteins | sample 7278001 | NCBI WGS metagenome assembly JAAUYM01 (sample SAMN14350224, study PRJNA611818) | marine sediment metagenome | isolation source: surface marine sediment (1.8m) | place: French Polynesia: Moorea | collected 2018-08
GGCTGCCAGGTGCTGTTGGCCAGCAGAGTATCCAGATCTGAAATAGGTGAGTGGGCTGCGAACTGCAAGTTACTTGTGCCTAGCATTGCCAAGTTCCTTGTGACCTCCTCGTCAGGCTTTGGAGGGAGAAATCCAGCTACTCCTCCCAAATCCCCACGGCGGGAATGGGCTAGGGACCCTCCGGGACAAAATTCGAGAGTAGGTCCGGGAGTCAAAAACAACAACACAGAGTTCTATCCTTGGCTAATCCTTGTTTGTTTTGGATACCTACACTTGACTCAAAAATGGCGGCAAATTCGAATCCTGCTACTAACAGTACAGTAATTTAAAGGGCAAGGAGTAAATTATATCAACTCTGGGTTAAGGATTAGTGACGTGGGTAGTTCGGTTACTATACGTAGTTATGATTGCGACGCTTAAAATAACGACAAAATAAATCTGGTGTGCTGCAAGTGACAGCAGGCGAAGCAGCCGTTTGGTTATGAAGACAAAGTGCTAGTTTTGTTACAGAAGAAAAAGAGCTTGAGCACGGAAGACCGAGACTTCCGTGGCTTGAGAAACAATGGAGGACATTCACCGCCTTTTGTTGTTTCGGTCTTCCTTAAAAGCTGCCCACACCTCCTTCTGCCCCGCCTTGCCAGTCTGCCCTAAATCATATCCTCAATAGGTAAAAAGTTATTGTGGCACTTAGCAGGTCATTTCTAAAAAAAGGGGGGGGACGAGAGAGGGAATTACGTACACTCTGTGTAAAAGAGCAGAAGAGGAGGGGAGATGTTTCATTCTCCAGTTGGAGGGAGGGGGGGCAAGCTTGAGATATGTGTACGTACCGTAGGTGGACGAAGAGGGGAGAGAGAGGGGAATTACGGCTATCTACCTATCTATCGTGGTGGTGGTGTGTGTGTGTGGAGTAGAAGAATATCGGAGGATGAAAAAGCAGATGTCGATCTTGGGATGCGGGGGTATTAATTTGGGAGGAGAGTTTAAGGGAGAGGGCGTCTTTCTTAGGTGTTTAGTTATATTTTTATTTACGAGTAGAAATCTTACGCACAGTTCCCAGACTAAGTTTGGCGACCGTGTTTCGTTGGGATCTTACACCAGGTGTCACCAGGAGTCCCTGCTCGCCGACGAGACTTCATTAAGGAACACATATCGTGGAGAAATCGACGATGCTCTGCGTAGGACGCTTGAGCAGGGTTTTTCCCGAAAGAACGGACAAGTTTGTGAATTCAAGTTGATAGAAGAGGGGGATAAAAACAGGACACTACTTTGTAGAGTACGTATAGTACGTATAGTAGTAGCGTACTATAAGTATGAGGGAAGGGATTTCCTGCAAGCAAACACGGATAAGTCCTTCTTTGTTTTCTTTTCCTACAGAACAACAGAGTACAGTACATACAACTGTATGTAGTTAGTTACGTACTGTACGTATTTCCCATCCCCCCCCCAAATCTTGGAAAGAGCGGATTTCCTGCAGACAAGAACAAAAACAGGATAACTTTTTTTTAATCCTGAAGTTTTTGCCGGCGGAAATTTTCCGATCGTTTAGTCGATCCTCCCCGTTCGTTCGATGCTGCAGCATTGAAAAACTAAAAAAAAAAATGAGTTTTGCAGCAACGTCGACGTCGCTCTGCCTTCTCCTGATGCTGCTCTTGGGCGGCAGGATGGCGGACGCCTATCCCTCAACAAGCCAGGTATAATACATAACAGACAGCAGTTAACAATGAAATATTAATTGATAATTACTATTGGGTTTTTTTTGCAATGTACAGGACGACTTCTCTGAAGACGACTTTTACGACGACCCCTTTGGCCACGACGACTTCAGTGATGATTTTGCAGAAGATCTTGAACCGACGACAACTCAGGGTAATGATGACGAAGTACTCTACTTCTCCGATGGATTTTTTTGAACTGCCACCAACTCGAAGAAAGGGGGAACGAGAAATCTTTCTCTATTCCATCCTTTTATTTTCTCCATTTTAGCGCCCGAGGTAATCCCTCAAAGGAGGGCTCCGGAAGAGCTTGTCAGGGTGTCTGCCAGAGAGACGCTCAGGTTGTCCTGTCCGCTCGAGAACCCGGGCCGGGGGCATCTCGTCCTGTGGGCCACGGAGACAAGAAACATCTCTGCTGGAGACACCATGGTACGTGCGGGCTCTACGTAAATAGGTATGAGTGGAACGATAGATTGAGTTATTCCAAAACTTTTTTTCTTCCTGCAGCTGGCGTGGGACTGGCGTTTCTCCGTGGAAGGGCCCGCCTCGGACTTGGTGGTGGAGCCAGTGATGGAGATGGACGCCGGGAAGTACTACTGCTCTGCGGGACCGGGCGGGGAAGGCCAGCACATTTTCAAGGTCGAAGTCGGTCAGTGCATTCCGTTACGTGAACTAGTAGAACTCGGTAACATTTTGTGTAGTAGCGGTAGAAAGTGTACTAAAGCATGTCCGCCAAAAAAAAATCAGCATTTTTTTTCTGCATGATCAAACATCCGCTTATTTAGACATGTTTTGTCAATGTGACAAAATTGGCCTTGTATAGGCCATTTTGAAATTTATATTGAGCTCCAAAAAATCAATCTAGGTATTTACCAATCCTTGAATGCTTTTTTTTAACGTGTAATACATACTACATGTATAACTGCAATATGCGATGGATTTGCACACAATTATCTCTTTCTTTGTTTGTCAGCGTCGCTCCCTCCGCCCGCCGTGTCGGTCCCCGGTCGGGGAGCGGTGTTTCGAGCCAGTCCGGGACAGACCCTCAGGCTGCCCTGTCTGGAGGAGGGAGACCTCCACCCAGGCGACGCCGCCTTCATCGCCTTGTGGATGAAGGACGGACGCTGGGTCGTCGCGTTCAGGCGTCTGCAGTCGAGGGTTCGGTTCTTCCTCCTTGCTCTCAGTCTCAGGCATATTCTCTCGTTCTTTCTTTCTTTCTTTCTTTCTTTCTTTCTTTCTTTTACTTTCGTGTCACGACAGGAAGACGGCGACTTGGTCCTAGACAACGTGACCGCGCCACAGGCCGGGGAGTACCAGTGCTTCATGCTCTCTGTGGCTGGAGGGAGAAGTACAATGCAGGCTAAGCACACCGTCCAAGTCAACTGTAAGACACTCGTAATGTAAGGTAGTACTGTTACTACTATGTATGTACACAAATTTTGTGAAATCTTACACCAGACAATATGTGTGTGAAAATGTGGTTACACAAGTCCTGTACCTGATACAAAACCTTCATTTGGGTTCCTTTGAGCATGACATACCTTGTATGTACTAGAAGGCGACTCTTTTACAGCACCACTCGCAGTTGACGTAACTGCTACGGCAACGGCCGACCCACTGGAGATGCTTGGTGAGTCTCTGCAGGAGCACATCAGTACCGAAATCAGTAAAAGAAGAAGCTACTTTTCTGATCTGATCAGAGTCGTTCCTTGACGGGAGCCAAGATGACTATGAAGTTGACGTCGACAGCGTCCTCCGCGGGCGGGCACTCTTCTGGTCCCGGTTTGATGCGGAATGCTCCTTTGACTTCTCCTCCTCCTCTTCCTCCGTCGACAAGGTCGAGGATTGTGCAAGGGCACTGACGAGGTACCTGAAACTCAGGGGGCGCCTGAGAGACGTACTGGCGAAGGCGATTGCTGCTAGCAACAGCAGCAGCAGCAGCAGCAGCAGCAGCAACAGTACAACGACAGAACCTGACATCATTTCGGTCCGGAGGGAAGAGGAGCAGCGGATGAGGAAAGGCTTTGGGCTTAAATCGTCAGTTTCAAAGTTACTGTAAAAGGAGGTTCTTTAGTATTAAAGCAAGTCATCATTTAATACGTGTTTCTTTTTTTTTGCCGACTTGCAGAGATCTGTTCACCTCATTTAGTCCTGCATTCTGCCACGTTATCTGCCCACTCTTCTACTTTGAAATCGCAGCAGACGTCAGGTAAATCTGGAGTTGCCCGCTGTTGCTCGGTTTCAATTGCAAAATCCCATTTGCAGATTCCGAGAATGGCCCGAGGAGGCCCGGAGGAGCGCCCTGGCCCTGCTGGGACGCGAGGAGGAGATTGCCGCCGCGGGCACGAGGCCGTCCATAGAGGCCTGCGACAACAACTGCGGTGAGAACATGCAAAACTGTGTGCGGACATACAAACTGTTCTCCCCAATACTATTCTCCTGATTCGGAATTTGTAGTGTCACCACCTCCGCCAGAGTTTCGTCCCCCCTCCACTCCTCTTCTTCGGCCAAGTTCCATCCATGTTGAAGGCGGCAGCAGCGGCGGCGTTGACGGCGAGTGCGGCATCATCGTCTCCGGCGAACCGGACGCCGCTGGCCGCCAGGCGGTCAGAATTCCCGGGTGCGACAGGAACTACCCGAACAGGGCCGACTGGAGCACCGAAATAGCGGTTGCTGACGGGTACGTCGTCGAGATCCATCTGGAGAGCGTCAAGGCAAGTCTACTGTACACAGCATTATTTTATTTTTATATTGGGGAAAAAAGGTTATTCTGGTTTAATGATGTGTCCTGGTTTCACTTTGCTGTATTTTTTCGCTGAGTTAATTTCGTTTCAACAGATCGAATCTCAACAATATTGCTCTTACGACTACCTTGCTCTCCACGACGGCAGTGATGAAGACGCACCTCTGATGGCCAAGATCTGTGGCACCAAATCGAACAAGTTGTTTTTCTCGACAGGAAATCAGGTACAGTAATTGGAAAAAATAACTCTGAATCTTTACTTGTGCCACGTGCTACCCCTAGTCACAACTTAAAAACGCATTTTTCTGTCCCAAGTTGTTCCTCCGTTTCAAGAGCGACTCGAGTCAGACCAGGGAAGGAGTCGTGGGATGGTTTAGAGCGGTGAATGCCTCACGTGAGACTACTACACTATTTTTAAAGGAATTTTCTTTACTGAGCATATTTGTGTTTTCCATCTCCATAAGTAGAGGCTTTATTGTAATGACTCGTAAAGGTTTGTTCAAATCCTAAACAAACTATGGTACTGTAGCTACCATGGCAGAGGATCCCAGTGGGTGTGACCGCTACAGCGTAAACATCGACCTTGCTGGCCACGACATTGGCGTAAACTTGGGTGTCCGGACTGCCGACGAATGTCGCCGCAAGTGTGAGCAAAAGTCCGGATGCACCTCTTGGACATACCTCACTGCTAGACAGGTCAGGCTGAAAAAAAATGATAGAAAAGAGCAATAGGGGATAATGTGTACAGTATACTTTGTCTACTCTGATCCAGACACCTTCATCGCGCTATCCAGCTCAAGAGCAAGCCTGTCTGTTCAAGAACTCCGAAGCCGGCGCCAGGTTTGCTCCCCACCACATCTCAGGACGAGTTGGATGTCAGAGCAATAGTAAGGCTCCTGGAATGCGTAATACCTACCTACCTGCCTACCTACCTACCTATCTACCTCATTTGTTGATTAACAGGTTTTCACGCAAAGGCCTGTCTGAAAATAAGTGTGGACTTCGACGACGGCAACACCGGCCTGTCGCCACCACTGACCACCAACGGCACTGAAGGCTGCCTGAGGAGGTGCCAAGCGGACGATACGTGTCAGTACTGGACATTTGAGCCAGCGTGAGTTGGAGAAAAAAATGGAACATTCTGCGGTCTTGTATTGTGTGTTCTGATTTGGTTTATTTCAACATTGCACAGGTCGGGTCATTGCTTTTTGAAGGAATGCAATAAGGGAGCGCGCTTCATGGCAGACAGAATCTCCGGAGCCAAGAGCTGTATGGAAGCAACAAGCCAGAGTGGTCAGTACCACTACTGAGTACTGAAGAGTAGGAGTACATTAAAAGTAGAGTTTTGAGGTGCTCAGTGCGTCACTAACGAGCCTAAGGCTAATAGCTAAGGAGTATTCCATTTTCCACTACCTCCTCAGGTGTGGAGACTGCCCTGGTGAGGGCGGAGGAGGCTGAAGATTCCTCTTGTCCCGACAGCGGCGGGACTTGTGGGATCAAGGTGACGCCGAGGACTGCTGACAACGACGGCAAGATGGACCTGAGAATTCCTGGCTGCGGGGGCAGTTACCCCAGCTTGGTGACTTGGGAGAAACGCCTGCAAGTTGACGGGGTGGGAGAGGTGATTGAGCTCCACCTTGACCGGGTTGAGGTGAGTCTGAATCAAACCAATAGATCTACGTACACAAGCTGAGTCTTGAGAAACTCCCATTCTCGTTTTTCTACGCTTCCTAGTTGGAAAGTCATTCTTCCTGCGGTCTGGACTATCTGAAGGTGTACGACGGCCCCAACGAGGAGGCGGCCCTGATGGAGACGCTGTGTGGGTACAAGAGAAACCTCACGTTCCGCTCAAGTGGCAATCAGGTAGGAGGAGGATGGAGATTGCTCTCCTGGTGCATAATGTAATATAGAGAAAGCTATTATTGCAAGTGAAATAAAATTTTGAGTAAGCAAGATACGTGTTTCTGATGACGTGATTGATTGTGACACTTAAACACCAATTCACTTAATTTCAGGTGTTTCTGCGGCTCAAGACTGATGAGAGTGTGACTAAAAGTGGGATACAAGGCTGGTTCAGACCAGTGCCACTCGGGAGGTACGATGACGTCTTCAGTAATAAACATAGATGTCTGAGTTAGAATTAGTGCGGAAAATTTGTAACATACTGTACAATTCAGTTTTCCTTTCAGTCCCGGAATAGTAAAGCCAGAAGAGGAACAAAACTCTCCCTCTTCAAAGTAGGGAGAAGAAAACGACTGACGAAATGTCTCAGAAATCTGATCAACAATTTGTTATCATCATATCATGCTTCCCCTCATTTTGATGCGCTCTCAGGTCACCCACTTTATTTGATACTAAGTACTGTAGTACGTATTTGATACTTTCGCAGATTATATTCCATGTTATGAAGCTGGAGAATAATATAGGGTACAATGTACACAAGTACAGTACTAGTGTTTCAACACCAAATGCTCCCGACCAAGATACTTAGCTACCGAAGACACGTTGCCGCTTGTTCGACAGCAAATACGTACCTACGAGTACTTTAAAAGTTTGCATGCTGTTCGACCAGAAGGCACTAGCCACTTCTTCCTCTGCTTAGTTACATACATTGGTGTAACTTGCTGATTAGCAACAGGAAGTGTTCGAAAATTACAGAAAGTTCTGACTTAAGGCTCCAGTACAATTAAAGAAAAACAACTGTTCCGTTGACAACAACTCTCCGTGAAAAGGACGATGCCCGTTCAAGACTGGGAAAAAGACTTGTAGGGCATCACCTTCTAAGGTACTGAAACCTGACTCTTGCCCGCTCTCCTCCCCAATAATCTGTAATTCCATACGGGATACATGTATGTCCTTGTGAATCCATACAACTAAGATCGGCTATTGCTCATCTTCCCTTCCTACTACAGTATTTGTATGTACGTAGTTTTATCGCCTCACACTACAACACATGTAAGTACTGTACTATCGTAACTTTGACTTGACTTACATACTGACACTGTGTACGTAATCTGGTCCAGGTGATTGCTGTTCCCCCTGCTGCTGAAGAGAATTTGTTTTTAGATTCCCGGTTCCGCCGTCCTATAAATTCGGTTCGGGTCCCTCGCCAACTTGGGAAGCGGCCATCTTTTTTCCTTTTCGTCACCATGGATGTCATCCGCATGCTCTTCGTCGGCGTCAGAGTCGTCACCCTTGACTGGCCGGCAATGCTTATGGCAAGGCGAAAACAAGCAAAATTAAATTTGAATCTTATTTTCCAAATCGAATGCAGTCGAATTTTGAACTTTTGATGCGACATACTCGTATTACACCCTCCAGTTATCCTGGCTGGGAGAGGCTGTCGCGAGCTCTGCTGATGATGACGACGAGTTGTGCGATGGTGCCAGCCTTGAGAGGCAGGTCTTGGGGGGCGACGGCGCTGCCGGTGGCGGCCCCGGCGGCGGCCCCGGCGGCGGGTGGAGCCGTTGGGCGGGGATGGAGCGACGGTGGACGACCACAGACAAAAGCAATTCCGGTTGGAACTTGGACTACCTGAAGAGGCTGAAGACAGACTGGGACGAGCTGGTGGAGAAGGAGAGGGCGAGGAGGAGGAAGGAAGAGCAGGAGGAAGCCGTTCAAGAAGTGCAAGAAGATGAGGAGCTCTCAGTCGAACAACCGCGAGTGCGAGGGCGACGCCATGCGGGAAGCGCGGACGAAGGCGAAGAGGAGAGGGCCCAGTCCAAGAGCAGCACCTTTGAGAGAACAAGGGAGATTCTGGAAGAGAAACTGAGCAGGGGGACTTCCGTGGTGCAGGAGCAGTGGCGGCGGCACCACCTGGTGGAGGCGGAGACGCACGACAAGAGGAAGAGGGAGGGGGAGGCTTACACGTCCAAGTTCAAGAGACACTGGGGTGGCCAACAACAAAAGAAGGCTCCGTCGCCGTCGCAGCAGCCTGGGGCGGCGTTGGACTACGACGAGATCAAGATTGCGCCAGCGCTTGAGAACCAGGAGGAAGGACGAGGAAAAGTGGTCCAGGAGGAGCTCTTTGCCCCCCGCACCAACGAGAACTTCCCAAGAGCGGTCCGCAAGGGTCGCCGCCCCGGGAAGGTGTCTCCGGGCCTGCAGGAAATGGTGGCCAGATTTGAGCCGCCAGGAGAGGCCCCCGCCAGGCGGCCGATCTCGAGGGCAACTGAGTCGAGTAGAAGGTCTGGACAGCCCCTTGTCACTGTGCCTATCAGGACTTACGAGGAGGTCTCCAGGTCGTCGGCCACCAAGGGGGATGGTGACCACCAAGTAGGGGATGGCGAAGAACTCTCTCCGAGGAGTCAGGGTTCAAAAGAAGCGGCACCAGAGGAGGTGACTGCTGCACTTTCTTCTCCTTACGCTAAAGCCATTCCAACAGAAATGCAAGAGGTTGGGAAGATTGCAACTGCATCATTTCCTGCCCCACCTCCCTCTTCCTTGCCCCCTCCTCCGCCGCCACCGCCATCTCCCCTCCGAAAGCATCTCCTCCTCCCTCTTTCTTCTGAGGTCACTCAGAGCAACCCTGACCTCGCGTCACCATCCCCTTCGCTGGTGGCGGCGGCTGCGGCAGTGAGGCCGAACCCGCCGTTCTGGAGAAAGCTGGAGGAGTCGCCACTGAGCCAGCCCGAGCTGAGGTCAGACCGTGTCCGGGACAAGGAAGGAGATGAGAAACGTAAGTGGATGGGGCGGGAAAAGGTCGCCGTTGAAAGTCTGCCAGAAGAGGAGGACGAGGAAGATCGCACCGTCCAATCTGCTTTTGCTCCTGACCTAGAAAACTCCATTTTGATTTGACTACACACACAAAAAAAGAAAAATTTAAGCCCCTCTTCGGACAGGCTCTCAACAACATTAGTTTTTGTTGCTTTACTGTACCGTAGAGAGCGTGCCGCTAGGCTACTCTCTCTACGATTGTACGTACTAATCCATAGTAGCATATGCCGCTCGCAAAATCAAATTTTGTTTGTGCACTCCCACTTGCCTTTGTAGCAATTCTCAAGAATGCAGGTCAACAACTTTCCACGGCTGACGTGACGAAGCGTGAACCAGAAGACAGAGGGAAAGCGAACTCGGTTAAGGACAGGGCCCAGCACTGGAACATGAAAATAGCCATGGAACAAGAAGTCGAGCCGGGGACGTTTCACTACGCCTCCGAGAGGGACCTCAAGCGCAGCAGGGTCTACATCAACAGCAATGCAAGGGCCGCCGGGTCAGCGAGACGAATCCGGGGGGAGGAGGAAAGGGACAAGTGGGCCTCCTGGGTGCCATTCAGCAGGACCAAGAAGACAAAAAAGACAACGAACAGCAACGGCCGCAGGCAAAGGGAGAACTCACGACCTGGCAAGGCTGCAGTACGTGTAAGGGACATGAAGAAAAATTCTCCTGGTGGTAGCGAGGCTGTTGATGTGCTGCCGACAACGATGCATGACAATGATGGAACCGAAGAAAAGGACAGTGGTGACCCCAAGGTGATCCGAATCCAACTGCAGTGCGAACTTCTTCAAAATGAACAAGACACTGGGAAACTGAAAACTGTTGAAACAGATCGTGCCCATGGTCACGTTGAGGCAGTGGTGCCTGGAGAGGCATTTGACTCTGCTGGTCTACTCGTAGAACGACAACAAGAGAAGAAAAAAGAAAATTTTCCAGGCAAAGAGGACACAAAAGATATTGAGGAGACAATTGCCGAGAAAGAGATAAATGAGAATGTAAAAATTGAGATGCTGCTCGAGGTTGATTCTGTGTCCAGTAAGGAATTGATTTTCGATAAAGACAGTGAAGAGGAAAAAGGAGCAAAGGACATGGTTTTGAAGCAAAAGCCGAAAGATTCAACAGATTTAGGTAACATCGAACAATTTTCTTCGAGACCAGAGGAAAAGGAGGACAGTACCGTACAGGACATGGACCGTTACTCACAGGATGCTTCTGAAATGGTTAAAATGTCAGAATTTGTTCTCAGCATCGACGATGAGGGAGAAGAAACAAATCTAATAGAGAAAAGCGACATACGTGCTGATGGGCAGGAAGGAAAAAGAGACTTGTCAACAACTCCAGTTAACTCAGAGCAGGAAACGGTAGAGGAAGAGATGTCGCTGGAAAAAAAGATCGGCAATCAGAATCAAGCAACATCAGAGAGTACCAATGAAAGTGAGACGGATTTGCCCCCTCGTAATGAGTTCGACGACTCGGAGCCTCAGTTTGAGAGGGATCAAAGAGGACGGTCTGATGAAGACAGGGAGGACAGTTCAACAAAAGAGATTTCTGTGGCAGAGACTGTCCTGCAAGTAAAGCAGGAGATGACAGACTTGGAGCAGCAGGAGGCAAACCTTGTTGGGTTGACGCATCCAAAGGAAACTGACAGAACCAGGAAAGAAGTGGAAGCAGTAACTGAGGATGAGTTCGGCGCCATGCTAGAAAGTCTGTCTCCCAAGAATGGTCAGGCTAGTCACGTTGACAGTGATAACAACTGTCTTGACTGCGAAGTTTTCTATGTCAACAAGGATGGCATTGACAAAAAAGAAGCCAAAACTGCGACTAATCGCAAAACTGATGAAGACAATGATAGCGAAGATATCAAGGCTGATGACACAGATGCTGGCATCAAGAAAGTTGATGGCATCAAAGACGGCCATATCCAGATTAAAAACAAAAATAGACATGGCAACAAGGACGGTTGTGCATACAAAGGTGATGGCAGCACTGATCATACAATTGATAACAACAAAGAAGATGACAAAGATGTCATGGAAAGTGATTTCAACAAAGATAACTATGATTACAACTCCAGTAATAGTGATGTACGAGTAAACAGAGTCGTACAAGAAGACGCTGACTGTCACACTGCTGAGGGCGATGTCAGTATTGAATTGGAGCAAGAAAATTTGAATGATGCAGAAAATCCTCTGATCTGGCCTGTAGAAGAGATCGAAATTGACACCACCAGCAGTTCCGAAGAGGAGCAAGTTGGGCCGGAAGTTTTCAAGAAAGTTGGCAAAGAAAACTTCTCCTTCTGGTCGGTGCTGCGAGGATCACTCGGCCGGGCGACAGAGAAAGGAATCCAGGAGAGCTTCTCCTTCTGGTCAATCCTGAGGGAGTCGCTCAGCAGGGCCGTCACCTTCACCGACAAGTTAGGCGATAACGACGAAGAAGCGACGATCCCACATGCTGGAATGCCCATGATACCGCCAGTCAAGGATGAGGGCAGAGCGGACCACTTTGGCTCAGGTGGCGTGACGCTGATGTCGCTTGCCGCATCCACGGGATTGGCGGCCGCCGCGGCGCTCCTGGTGGCTATGCTGGCGGAGCTGGGCTGTTGTTGGTGGTGGCGGTGGTGAGTGTCTTTAGCTCTCTCTTTATACTAGGGCGGAGCCGGACTGACCTTGCTTCTCCATTCCTGAACTGGTATTCTCTTTTCTTTTCTCCTCTTCCACTTTTTTCCAGGTGAGCCAGAGGTCTCCTCATCCTCCTCGCTCTCCGGGGTCCGGAGACTGAGGGAGAGGATGCGCAGGAAAGCAAATCCACTCTTCGGGAGGCGTCATCGGACGGAATGATATTTTTTTTTTCGCAATTATGCCAAGTTATGCGTAGGCTAATAATTGTACTTGTACGTACACAGGCACAAATGAAACTCTACTGTATTTACAATAAATGAAACAGAGCAGTCTCCGTTGCCGACGTGAATGATGAGAAAATACGTGCAATTTTTATTAATACTTTTTCAAAGGTAGTTCACATATCGGTACATTAGTGCATAATTCCAGTGCCAAAATCCATTTTGCTTCCATCCTGGTTCAGCTTCTTGAACGCCACAATATGCGTCAACACCTACCTAAGAAATTTTATGTACAGTAATTGATCTAGGTATGTTAACTTTCTTAATCTGGAATCTGCTTTTTCAGGTGTCATTCTCCTTTGGCTTACCAGTACAGAATGTTGGCACTTGAGGAAGGCCCTGCCCAGGGTGTCGGCGTCCTCGTTGACGAAGTATTCGAGGTCTTCGTCGGTGCACTTATTGGTAATCTGGGCCAGGTACGCTCGCTCAGAGGAGA
>JAAUYM010174873.1_pt1 | contig 12506 bp, 16 predicted proteins | sample 7278001 | NCBI WGS metagenome assembly JAAUYM01 (sample SAMN14350224, study PRJNA611818) | marine sediment metagenome | isolation source: surface marine sediment (1.8m) | place: French Polynesia: Moorea | collected 2018-08
CGCCGCGTCCACCTTCACATCTCCTGCATGTCCTCTGCGCCCTTGTTGACCTCGTGCGGCCCTAGGATGCCCGGCACCGCCATCTGGATCTTCCGCTTCTCCTCCTGCGCCTGCTTCAGTGCCGTCTCGCGCTCCTCCAGGAAGAGGTCGGAGTCGTCCTCGCCGGTGAACTCTCGGATCTGCACCAGGAAGTCCCGCAGGTGCTCCTTGAAGGCCGGGATGTCCTGGTCGAGGTTGAACAGTCCCTGGACCGTGATCTTGATCTGGTTGTCCGTCAGGTGAGGGAAGGCAGTGCGCAGCAGGTTGGCCACAAAGTCTTGTACGTAGGCCATGTTGTTGGCCGGCTGCCCCGCCGGCTGGTTCGGGTTCAGCGTCACCGTGATCTTCCCCGTCTCCACCAGGGTGAACATGTAGGCCAGGATGGTGGCGTGCATGGTCAGCCCAGCCGTGTGACTCGTGTCCGTCACCACAGAGAACATGTGTTGCAGGATGTCCGTGTAGTACGTCTGGTAGAAGGACTGGGCGGCGTCCGGATGTCCCGAGACGTTCTGCAGCAGCTGGAAGAGGATGTTGAGCCCCGTGTCGGCCACGTTGCGCATGGTGTGCTTGAACGCCCAGATGACAGAGTCCAGCACGAGCTTGAACTGCGCGGCGGGGATGCTCAGAAAGGCGTTGAAGCAATACAGGTTGACGGCCTGCAGCATCAGGAAAAAGTTGGTTCGGTGCTCGGGAAACTCCTCGAAGTCCTTGTTGATCATCTCCAGAGTGCACTCGAAGACGGCGTCGAAGATCTTAGGCACCTCTGACGTGATGGTTCCCTTTAGCTTGTTGACTGTCGTGGCCATGGTGGAGAGGACCTCGGGTTCCCTGGAACGAAACTTTTCAGTAAGAGACCGAGCGTCGCACAAGTACTTCTGATCTCCAGTTACCTTGCAGAGGGCACCGTGCACCGCTGGTAGTCCAGCAGCACGGCGTCAAGCAGCGGCGGGATGAAGTTCTCCAGGACCATGTTTGGGTCGTTGGAGCGCTCCACCCAGCAGGAGATGAGCTTCAGCGTCTCCTTCTTGACGACGCGCATGGACTTGATGAGTGGTTGCCGCGTGACCACCTCGCCGTTCAGACTGGTGGCCGTGCTAATGTTCTCGGACATGACCTTGTAGACGTTGAGCATGTCCAGGTAGATGCGGCCAAGTTGTATGACGTACGGGTGCCCCAGCGACTTGCACGCACGCACGTTGGTCTTGAGAATACTGCCGAGTTGCTTCACAGCCTCAGGGTCCTTCAGCACGTCCACGTTCTTGGACGCCTGGTTAATGATGTCGTCCCAGACCTGGTTGGGCAGCTGCATGTACTTCTCGATTAGCTGCTCCTGCTGTTGGGAGTCGGTGCTGGCGGCTATCATGTGGCCAACCGCCTCGTAGAAGGTGTGTACCTGGAATAGAAGCAGAACACACGAATTAGCGATAAATCACGTTACTCATGTTACTCATAGGTGACTGCATGCAGCCACCATTCAACCCATATCCATTGCCCTAGCGAAAATCTTTTCAGTAGGTGCTATACTCGTAGTATACCCAGAAAGTCACACGTTACACGTTGCGTGTTTAATAAGGTCCTTGAAAATGCTGAGATTGCTCAGGATGATGGTGGTGGTGAGACGGTTGTTGCAGAGGAGTGTGGAAAAAACTAGTATTTTCCTTCCTCCATCCTGACGGGAGTCGAGTGCGGCTCTTGTCGAGGTGGTAATGGTGGTGGCGGGGTCCCTGTAAAGACTGCCGTTCCCGTCGCGGTTGCCGTTGCTGATTAAACACTCCTTGTGGTACAGAGATGTGCGGAGCCTCCTGCCGTTGAGCCATAAGCTGTTGTGGCTGCGGATACGGCTGTTCCACCTCCTGCACGCAGTCCTTCGGCATCCAGCCGGACTCGGAGGTGCCCCTCTTGTGCCCGTAGGCCCAGTGCCCGGTCTGCCTCGACATGATCACCTCCTCTCCCGGCTTGACGTCCAGTCGACTCTCGAAGGCCAGAGGCGTGTCCACCACGGCCCCGCAGCCGTGGGACACCGGCAGCACCGTCCCCCTGTAGCTCTTCACCACCCGCATGCGCTTCCCCCTCTTCCCGCTAGACAGCTCCTCCTTCTGCCTCCTCTGCTCCTCCACCAGCGCGTACTTCTGCGCCCCGCGCCTCAGAGGCCAATCCACCCCGCTCATCCTCCTGAAGAGCATCAGCTGCCTGAAGTTGGAGCACGGCCCCAGGTTGTACGGGTTGATCACGATCCTGCCTGCGGTCTGCGCCTCCGCGAACGTGGACCTCTCCAGCACGGTGACGTTGGTGGCCAGGTTCCGCGCCTGCACGAGGAGGAGGGCGGTCAGCATGAGCAGGACGGCCCCGGCCAGCAACAGGGCGAGGCTGGCCGCGTAGATCTGCGCGCTGCGAAAGTTTGCCGGGCTGCCGCCCCCGTCCCAGAAGAAGGCGCCGAATATCCTGAGTCCCTGCACCTCGTATCCCTCGTAGAGGACGGTGCCGAGGACGTAGATGCTGAGGGCGGTGGCGCACCAGTAGGTGGACAGGAAGTAGACGAAGTGCGCGTGGTTGTACATGCCGACGCAGTTGCCGAGGAAGCCGCAGTGGTGGTCCATGCGCTTGACGCAGAATCCGCACCGCCGGCAGTGGTGGGCCCGGGGGGCCTTGTACCCCTTGCAGACCTTGCAGTACTCCAGCACCTTCTCCACGCTCCTCTTGTCCGGGCACCACCGCCGGGGCAGGTACCCGGGCTGGTCACGCGCGGAGTGGTAGAAGCAGTAGGCGGCGGTGCCGTAGGCGAGGATGATCGCGTGGTGGACGAGGTCCTCGCTCAGCAGCCCGCCCTCTGCGTCCGCCCCCGCCCTCTTCCCGCCGCCGGCCCCCCTCGGAAACGACCCGAGGACCATCGACTTGTAGTAGGCCAGGCGAAACCAGAGGGTGGCCAGGGCCACCACGGTCATGGAGACGAGCACTACCGACGGCGACACAAAGGACATCGCTGTGTGGCGATGGAGGGCGGGTCATGGAGGCGGAGAGGCGGTTCCAAACATGTGCGCCAAGAGAATTTTTTCCTACTACCCGTCAGTGTTGCCACAAGATGCGATCAAACTTTTTGCCACCGTTAAAAGGGGAAAAAGTGCGAAATTCGCCGACAAAAAATTAAATGATTACATTCGCCCTTTTGCTAAAAATGGCAAAAACTACAATCAAGTGTGGCAACCTTTCTTTTTTTTATAGACAACCTACAAGTTCCCATTTTTATATTTTAAAAAAAATGTTCTACGCATGATGCGTTTCCGACTCAATTACGAGTATAATACTTGCAGGTCGAAGGTACTTTTTTACACGTACGTACATACGTATGTAAGTTGTAGTCGTCTTACCTGCTGGGGCTGCAGGTCGCAGATGATGGAGTTGATGTTAGCCAGCAGCTCGTCGATGAAGGGCATGACCTCCCCGACCTGGATCTGCACGAACTGCCTCCGACACTTCTGGGCAATCTTGATGAACGTGTCGCAGGCCATGTCCTGCACGCCCTCGTGAGTCTCGTGCATGAACTCGAACAGCTTGTTCACCACCGTCTTCAGAAAGCGCCAGTGAGCCCGCAGAAAGCGAGGATACTGAAACATGAGCAGAGCAATCAGCATTGCAATTGAGCTTATAGGTTCATATTAAAAGCACATCAGGTGGTCGATGTCACTTTCCCTTACCTGTCCTACGATGTACATGATGTTGGACGCGATGATGGCCTTGTTGTCCTTGCCCTTCTTCTGCTCGCAGAGGCCCAGCAGGTCTTTGATCACCGTAACCAGGAACCTCTTCTCGTCTTCCTCGTGCATGGAGCCCGAGATGGACCCAATGGCCCAACAGAGCGTGTTCAGGTTCTTCCAGCTCCATTCGTTGCCGTTAACCTGTGCAAAGATTAGAATGGGGGGAATTAGCATCAGGAGCCACCTGAACTTTATCTTCAATTTGCTTTTCTACCCTGCACAACTAATTTGTACAATCCTGTTTGTCTAATTCCAAAACCTGTGCCCACTTGCAACTAGATACTAGTACTTCAAGCAAGACTGGGTATCTTCAAAACAAACACACTTCATCTAGTGCAAACCAGTTTGAGCGCAGGTGTAAAATTTCGAGTACATATATGAGCATTTCTACGCAATTTCAGCGACCTCCTGCGCACCTGGTTCTGCAGCTTTTCCGTCATGATCCGTTCCGTGTCCACGTAGTCCAGGTGAGTGAGGTAGACGAGCGTCTCCCTCATGTTCTTATACTGGTTGATGGAGTCCGTGTCCTTCATGAACTCCCTCACCACCTCGCCCTGGTCGTTCTCCACCACCAACACCTCCTCCGGCTTCGTCATCCGCGAGATCATGATGTACCGAACTTTGGTCAGCACAGGCTGGTAGAACTGCCGCCGCTGAGGGGTGGTGGGATTTGGTCTGCACGGGGAAGGAAGAGACATTTGAAATCAAAGAAAAAAAAGCTTCCGCAAATCACTCTTCGCAAGCCTCACCTGGACATGAAGAGTGGAGACGCGCTGCTGGAGAAGGGACTCTCCCTGTAGAGGTCGGAGCAGAGGCTGTTCCAGTACTCGAGGCAGATCTTGAAGATCTCCACCTCATCCACCTCGGAGATAAGCAGGAGGTAGTGGAGCGCCTTGAGGAGGCCGTCGTTCAACTGCTGCTTCTCGATGAGGGAGCCGTGCTCCTTCAGGAAGACGCAGAAGAAGAGCGCAAGGTCCTGGATGAACTGCTGCTCTGCATCCTGGAAGGAGGAAGAGAATTGTGAATTAGAGGTGTGGAAGGGCGTTTCGCACGATCTTCCTCCCTTAGACACGACAGACAGCAATCTTACTAAAAGGAATTATCGGAAATCATTGCATGGAATGGCGATTTACCAAGAGTGACGTCGATGAAAATCTCGATGAAAGTCACACTTGGAACTCACCTGCCCGTTGGCGTAAGCCTCCCTGATGTTCGTCTCGACGGGCAGCATCTGCTCCAGCTGGGCCATCGTCTGCGTGAACATGGTGACGAAGATCTCGTCGTAGTGCGGCACGGTGACGGCCGCGATGTCCGTCAGGCACTTGAGAGTCACGTTTCGAAACATGGGGACGTTCAGGAACTTGAAGATCAGCGTGTTGATGAGCTTCGTCTCGAAGATGTAGCCCAGAGGGATCCAGTTGAGGAATCGGAGGAGGGTCTCCAAGGTGACCCCGACCAGTGGAGCGTTCTGCGAGTTGTCCAGCACGAACTGGCAGAGCTGGAACACGTCCGAGAACTGCGAGCACATGGTGTCCTTGAGGTGCTTGGCCTTGGTCTGGGTCATCTGGCCGGAGGAGAAGTCGAACACCTCCTCGCTCAGCAGCTTCAGGATGACCATGTTGTTTTGGCACAGGCTCTCGTTGGTCTTGCTGGCGCCGATAATGTCCGGGATGAAGGACTCCCAGTTCTTGGGCCACTCCCGCTTCAAGATCTGCACCAGGATCATGTTCAGCTTGTTCAGGTAGGTCTTCTCCTTCTCCAGGGACTCCGGATCCGAGCTGGTCTTTATGATGAGTCCGACGATGTACTTCTTGATGCCCTCGCACTGGTTGCGAGGAAGCACTTTCCACCGGGTCTTGATCACGCTCTCCAGGATCTGGAGCGCGTAGTACTTGGTCTGCTGGTTCGTGGAGAACTCCAGAATTGTGTCAACCTGAAAAAAAGTTACATGAAATGGAAAAAAAAATCAAAAAAAATCATCCACGTGCACGAAAAACGTTTGAGCTCCTTTCGAGCCCCATGTTCGAAACCAAAAAGTGCGTCCCAACCGCGCAACCGACCTTCGTCCACGCCTCCGGGTGCTCCTTGAGCGTGGTAAGGACCTCCTGTGCCATCTTCTGCTGGTCCCCGGCGCCCCCGTACATGGTGCCCACCACCTGGTCCAGCAACCCGATGTCCAACTTCTGGTTGAAGTCCAGCAGCTTGTTGACGGTCTCCTGCGCCAGCGCCGTCATCTTGGCGGGGTTCTTGGACGTCACTTGGCAATGTCTAACGACCCTTTCGGGGGATGGAACCGCGATTTTTTGCAATTTTTTTTCGGGAGCTCCCCTCGCTGGGCGTCCTTTCTCTCTCGCTCCCTTCTGCGATGTTTTGCAACCGGTGCAAACTGGATTACGCTAGTTTACTACGACTGGAGGCGCACCACAAAAAAACGATTTGGAGGGAAAAAGTGAGTCGAGGGATTTATCTGAACTCTCGCAATATGATTGCTGGGAATTAGTTAATATTAACGTTGACTTGCATGCTGCGGCGATTTACGTGAGATTTAGGTGGAAATTGGAGACCTTCGCGATCGAAACCGATCGTAATTCGTGGTGCGCCTCCCTGCCCCGATGGTGAAGATCGTGACGTCACGCGTAACCATAGACAATGCAAGGCCAAGTACACGATTCGGCTTAAAATTGTTTGGGCACCACCCGAGCGGCAACGCGACTTTTAAGAGCATCAATTTAAGCTGTGGAAGTTTTCAACGTTAGAAGATACACTGTATAAGAAAAGCTATCCATAGTCTTGCTCCTCCGCAGGAGGCATGACCGGCCGGTGGGCACAGTTCGGGCAGAAGGGAAGTTTGGGCAGGCCGGCCTATGGTGCGTTCGAAAACGGGGAAAAAAGCGTCTGCTACTGCAGGAAGAGAGAGAGGCAGGGGGAGAAAGGGAGCAGGAGGAGGAGGCACTGGTGATGGAGAAGCGCCAATGCGCACGGAGCTTCAGAGCAGAGGAGGAAGAAAACAAGCAAGCAAGGCAGCTGCTGAAAATAGTGGAGAAAAAAAAAGCGTCGGCAAGTGCAACAGCAACTGGATCGGTGACGGCGGCTTCGAGTCGAGGGTTGGCCGCGGGACAGCGAGTAGGAGTTGGCGGGTGATGGCCCTCTGACTGGCCGTGGAGCGTGAATCATCGTCATCGTCGTCATCATCGCCGCCGCCGCTGCCGCCGCCACCATGAACCCAAAGAGCAACAACGGGTCGGGCCACGGGTCGCCCCGGACGGCGTCCACCGGCGGAAAGGGGGCGGGAAACTCCGGTCGCGCCGGGTCCGCGGCGACGGCGTCGGCCTCTGCGCATGCGCAGCAGGACAGCGAGGGCGAGGAGGAGATGGAGAGCGGGCTCAGCGAGGAGGAAGAGGAGGAGGCCACCACAGCCGGAGCAAGGTGAGTAATTGTAGTACCACAGGCTCTTTTCCTCTCATCATGCTCTGCTCATCTTTTTTTTTTTTTGCAACCTTTGCAGGAAGGGCGGGGCGAGGAGGAAGGATGCTGCGAGCCAGGAGGAGGCCGAGGGAGAGGAGGACTCCAGCGAGGTGGAGGAGGAAGAGGAAGAAGAGGAGGAGGAGGAAGAGGAGGAGGACTCCTCGGACATGGACGTGCAGGAGTGCGAGAAGAAGAGGACTGAGTTCGTGGAGGAGCTCACCGAGCTGGAGAAGCAGTTTTCGCTCTTGAGAGAACAGTAAGGAAGGAGCATGGTCCAGTACATTTTTTTTAATGGGAGGGGAAAGTAACCACACTTTTTCTTCCACACCACCAGATTATACCGTGAGCGGATCACTCAGATCGAGGCCAAGCTGGACGAGGTGAAGTCCGGCAAGGCTCCCGAGTACCTGCAGCCTCTGGAGGAGCTGCAGGTCAACGTGAAAAACAGGTTGGAGGTGGGCGACGTCCTGCGCCAGCTCAGGATGACCAACATCAACTGCAAGCACGAGGCGGAGGTGCTGGCCGCGGAGCAGAACTTTGCGGTGGGTGAAGCTTTCGCAGTCTCCAATTTCCCATAACCGTGACCGGTTGTGATTATTATCAATTATTATTATTATTATTTTTTTTTGCAGAGTGAGAAGGAGCTTCTGTGGGACTCCCTGAAGGCCGAGCTGGAGGAGAAGATCCACCTGCTGGAGGAGGACAAGCACAACGTGGACTTCAGCAGCGGGCTCTGGGAGCAGCGTGACCGGTCGTCGAAGCGGCGGAAGGCCGACCCGATGGACCCGGACCGGCGGAAGAAGCCGGTCACGGTGTCGGGACCCTTCATCGTCTACATGCTCAACGAGGCGGAGATTCTGGACGACTGGACTGCCATCAAGAAGGCGCTGTCGCAGCGGAAAAAGACGTAGTGGTCAGTAGTGGAGACAGAGAGGAGAGGGATGTTTGTGCGCGCACGTCAGTTTCGCGCATTTTGCGTATAGAGAAAAAAAACCGAGATGGAGGCTATATCGGCCTTGGAGGCTGCGGTGGCATAGAAGAAAGAAAGAGAGGGGCTTGCAAGCCATACGATGTATGTATACGTCGGAGCTGTGATGAAACCTGTTTACACTGTTGTTTTACGAATCTTCCCCGAGCGCATTCACATTAATTAATTGTGGATGCGCTCTTCCCCCCCCCCACCTCCCTCTCCCTGAAGGAACGAATCTACTAGCATTTACAATACATACAACAAGCGAATTCCCGAATATCTGTTTCAAACTCTTACTTTTTTTTTGCTAGCTTGTGTGCATGCCATGCAGTCATGAACAGAAGAAAGGGGAGAGAGAGAGAGTTTTTGCGTTACACAACGCGGCCCTTTTGTCTTCACCCTCCTCCCGCACCATAGTACTACAATACGTGAGAGAGAGAGAGCTAGAGCGCAACTCATGCTATGGCTTTCTCTTTGCGATTCGCACACTATATACAGTACATCAGAGGAGTGGAAGGAGGAGGAGGGGGAGGCAGGCTGTGCTGGCATCTTGGGAGTGTGGTGTGGTGTGGAGAGCAGCGCAGCAGACAGCAGCAGGACTTGGGGAGGAAGGACGCGCGCAAGTCAAGTAGGACAGTGAAGGAAAAAGAAAGAGTTGTGCAAAAGACTTTGCCAAATGCTGTAAGGACATTCCCTCTCCCCCTCCTCCCGCCTCTTCTTTTTGTCCTGCCCTCTGTTCGAAACGTCTTTGAGATGAACTTGGGCCACCTCTTCCTCCTCCTCCTTTTGCCCCATCGATGAGTGGGTTTTTGCCCCTTCCTCCTCCTCCTCCTCGTCTTCCCAGCTCGCTGCTACTCTGCTGGACGCGCAAAAACGGTAGAGACCGCCGCATCCTGCCCCTCCTCAGTTCCCTGGATGGAGTTGGAAGGGGCGGCGAGGAGGGCAGGAGGACCAACTTCGTCGCCAGCAGAGGGGGAGGAGGAGGAGTGAACTGCGGTTACCTGCGCGGGAGCAGCTTCAGCAGAGGTACCGGATTGATCAAATATTGCTGCGCTGTGAAAGGTGGGAGGAGGAAGGGATAGAGAGGGGAGAGGATAAGGGGTTTTGTGAGCGAAATCGGTGCTAAATACCCTGTCTCAACCATAGATTTTTGCAGGAATATGTACATAGGTAGGTATAGTATAGTACGTACCTGGGTAGGATAATCACTGCTTCTAAATGCTTTATGGCCAATTTGTTGTGTTATAGTTTATGAATTTGCTGCTCCGTAATTTATGATGATCTTTTATTGAATTGGTTAGCATGTGACATATGGTTTGTTTTGGAAAATCCACAATCCCAGTCTACCTACTGTACAGTCCTACTGTTACAGCAACACAGCATACCACCCAACAGAGAATTTTCTGGTTTGGACGTTTCACGCATCGATACAGTACTACGTGCTGTACTACTACCACACGGCACACACACACACACACACACACACGTATCTACTCTACACATCTACCTTTCCCCGAAGATGGCAGGTAATTGCATTTTTACTGTGGCCCTTTGCTTCTCCGTGATCCCACGGAGCAGAACCGGTTGTTGGTTTCTTGCATGCCTTTGGAAGGGGGGGAAGAAACCCACCTTCCTCTTCTTCCCGCTGATCGATCTAAAGTGCTGTCTTTTCAAATTCTTTCATCTCATCTCAGATCTGTCCATTGGCTATCTGATCTTGTTTCTCCTGCCCAGAAGCACTGCACAACATGCGCCCTTGCCCGTCAAGGAACCATTGGAGAGAAGAAGGGCTTCTTACCTGTTGCTTGTCGCCGATGGTGCTATAGGCCCGCAGTCACACTTTGCAAATGTAATTTATATGGTGGAAAAAAATTTAAGGACGTTCTAACGATGCTCAAGACTATAAGCTTGTCTGTCAAAGGGCGAATTTTTTTTTAGTGTGTACGTAGAGGCCCCACCCTAATCTATACGGGCGCTCTATCTTCGCATCATTATGTAACCTCGTCAGGTCGTGGAAATATATGCGCATTCTTCTTCAGTCTTTTCTGCCCAGCTCAGCAGAGGTCTTGTCGAATTAGCACCTTCTCCTCCTCCTCCTCTCTCTCTCGCTCGCTCTCCTTCCTGTACAGACCAGTCGTCAGTTTTTCATCTGCCCGCAGGCATTCATTCCATTTATTACGTACAGAAAAACACTTCTTTGCCTGTCCAGGTGTGCTTCCCAAGCTCTTCTCGACTTCCATCATCCCCGCCGCCGCCGACGGCAACACCGACGACGCCGCCGCAAAGAAGAAGAAGGAGGAGGAGGAGGAAGAAGAGAAGCTCGTCATGGGTCCCCCGAGGAGGGTCTGCATCATCGGCTCCGGCAACTGGGGCTCGGCCATCGCCGTGCTGGTGGGGGAGAACACCAGGGCGCACCCGAACCTGTTCGAAGAGAGGGTGAACATGTGGGTGTTCGAGGAGGAGGTATACTAGCGCATATACGTAGTAGCACATAACGTTATGTGGGAAACCGACGACTGCATAAATTATTGCTAGGTGGACGGTCAGAAATTGAGCGAGATCATCAACAGCAGGCACGAGAACGTCAAATATCTCCCCGGCCACAAGCTTCCCGAGAACATTGTCGCCGGTAATGGTCGATTGATTTGTCACCTAGTATTTTTTTTTTTAACACATTTTCGCAATTAATTTGTCGACTTTTTTTTTTCGTCTTGTTACTAGTTACGGACGTGGTTCAGGCTGCGGAAGGTGCTGACCTTTTGGTCTTCGTCCTCCCTCACCAGTTTGTCGTCCGCGCACTGACCCCGCTCAAGGGGAAGCTGAAGTCTGGCGCCATCGGCATCTCCCTCATCAAGGGATTCGAGATAGTCCCCTCCGGTGGCATCAAGCTGCTCTCGGACACCATTCGGGGAATCCTCGGGTGCCCCGTCTCAGTTCTCATGGGTAAGGTTGCAGTTCTAGGGAACATGATTTATTACTCCCGTTACATTTTATCTCCACATTTTCTCAAGCTGCACTAAGAAGGTATGCATAAATTCGCCAATAAAACATGTAGTTACTACTCGAGCAGAAATACTGTAGGACGTGCTACTATACGTACTACAACTGTACTACTGTACTACACAATCTGTGTATGTATACCAGTAATAGTTTTCCTCTCTCTTCCCAATCAGGTGCTAATTTGGCGCCCGGCGTCGCCTCCGGGGAATTCTGCGAGACGACGATCGGCCTGGCGCCTCCCACCGGCGGCGGCGGCGGGGGCAGCCCCAGCAAGGAGGAAGGGATCGTCTTCAAGCGACTCTTCCAGACGGTCAACTTTAGGGTCATCGTCGTCCGCGACGTCAAGACCGTGGAGGTGTGCGGGGCCCTGAAGAACATCGTGGCCTGCGGCGCCGGGTTCGCTGACGGGCTGAAGCACGGCAACAACACGAAGGCGGCTGTCATTCGCCTCGGCCTCATGGAGATGATCAAGTTTACCCACGCCTTCTACCACGAGTCGAAGCCGCACCCGCAGCTGGCCACCTTCTTCGAGTCCTGCGGGGTGGCCGACCTTGTCACCACCTGCTACGGGGGCAGGAACAGGAAGGTGGCGGAGGCCATAGTCACCACAGGTGGATTCCCGGAATTTTAATTGCTTTTCTCACTACGTACGAGTACGGTATCGTGTTCTAAGACGGTCCTCCAACCTTTTTCATCAGGCAAATCGGTGGAGGATCTGGAGAGGGATCTGCTCGGTGGGATGAAGGCGCAGGGGCCGGAGACGGCGGCGGAGGTCAACTTCATGCTCAAGACCAAGAACATGGAGAACGAGTACCCGCTCTTCACTGCCGTGCACAAGTGAGTTGCAAGATCGTTTGGTGGGATGGGGTCGAGTTTTCCAATCTCTCTCTTTCCCTCCATCCAAGGGTCTGCACCGGGGAGATGAAGCCGGAGGGCTTCATCGACGCCCTGAGGAACCACCCAGAGCACATGGTCGACGTGAAAGAGGAACTCTAAAAAGAAAGCCACGAGAGAAAAAAAAATGCAAACAAGACTTTCCAAGATTGCTGAAAGAAAGGGAGAATAAGGCCTTTTTTGCTTACGATAGAACAGACTTTGTTGTATTCCATAGTCTTCGCGCGTCCGCAAAAATGTTTCGCTAACCCACGCTATCCAACCTGTTACAGTACATCCCTACCAATATTGGTATCGTTAGGGGCACGGTCTCGGTGGCGACAATAGTGGTAGTTAGCGCAGGGGTCGAAATTTGGTTGCTCTAAGGGTCTTTTATTCCACTATTC
>JAAUYM010145001.1_pt1 | contig 12502 bp, 14 predicted proteins | sample 7278001 | NCBI WGS metagenome assembly JAAUYM01 (sample SAMN14350224, study PRJNA611818) | marine sediment metagenome | isolation source: surface marine sediment (1.8m) | place: French Polynesia: Moorea | collected 2018-08
CCCCCCCCCCCCCCCCCCCCCCCCCCCCCCCCCCCCCCCCCCCAGGACAATTCTGAGGGTTTATGTTATTCATTATTATTATCCGGGCCTGATGTTGGAAACGTTGTTCTCTGTCCCCTTTCTTCCTCTCCCCTTCCCTCCAAGGTGCCCTAGGATCCTCTCGTGAAATTCGGACAGCAGACGACACAAAGAAGACAAGCAGAACGAAGTATTTTTCACACATTGATCAATTTTTTTGATCCCCTGCTCCCCCTCTCACCCCTCCCCCCCCGCTCTCCCGCTCTCCCGCCAATCAATTTGTCTATGAGACGATGTGAGCGATTTTTTCCCGACCCTCGTCATGTTTTCTCGAACAGCTCATTCTGCTCCTCCTCTTTCCCCCCTCCCTCTTTCCCAACAAGGCCACCTCCCCCCCCCCCAGCCTCAGGCCCAACCAACCCCTCCAACTGAGCAGTTGATGCTGATGATACACTTAACTCAGAACGGCACCATTTTGCTGGTTGCCGGAGTCAGTTTCTTTTCGTTTTTTTTTCTAGAATTTTTTTCCCTTCGCATTGCAATGTAGCAGAACCTGTACAGCCGTCAAATAAAGAATACTACAGTATGTCGCAAAAAGATCTCTTGTATTTTCTTTAAATTCAGCGTGCGTCGTAGTACCTACTGTACATAGGGTCATCAATACTGATGGTTTTGATCTTTTGTCATGTTATACCACTAGGCAATCTCTCCCTCCTCACTCCTCCCAGTTCCGGCTGCAGAAGGACTTTGGCACGGCGACCGCCGCCGGATACCGCCGGGCCGTCGCCACCGGCCGGGTCAGCGTCACCACGCGGTCCTCGCCGGGCCGAACCTGCTCCACCTCCGTGATGCCCCGACCGCCGAAGACGGTGGCCATCCCGTCCAGCAGCACCAGTGCGGGGCCCTCCCGGGACGCCGACAGACCCTCTCGCAGCTCCATCCATTCGGAGAGATCGCCGCCGCTTCCGCCGCCGTCTAGCCTGGCGGCGAGGACGCGGGTGGAGTTTGAGCCGACCGCCAGGAGAAGGGTGGAGTCGCCGGCGCCCCCCTCGACCGCTGTGCAGGCGGCCTGAACAAGAAATCGCACTTGTTGCTTCCGCAAAGTTACCTGAAATTTTTCCTCCTCTGTTCACCTCACCTCTGTGACGTCTCCTCCTTCAGGCTGTCCGGCACACTTGCTCCACTGCGCTCCTCCGTCGTTGCTGATCCAGCAGATGCTGCCCTCCTTCTCGCCCTCTCCGTTCAGCACCACGATTTGAGTCGTCTCCTTCTCCTCCACGCTGCCGCCTTCTCCTTCCTCTTCTTTCCAGACGGCAACGGCGCAGTGCTTCTGCATCGGGAAAGGGAGGGGCGGGCCCGACGATGCCTGCATGCAAGGAGAAAAGACTTTTTTTTTTTGGAGTTGCGAATAAAGCTGCGTCATGCTGGCACCTGATCGGTGAAGACGTCCCACACGACGACATCGTCCACGGACTCCCCGGTGTCCTCGTCGATCCCGCCCAGGATCTCCGACCTGCCTGGGACAACAAAGGCGGCGGAGAAGGACGCGAGCGCGAGGTCGGGGCGGGAGGCCCAGTGGAGGCGTGCACGTTGGTGCTGCCGGCCGCCGCCGTCGTCGTCGTGTTCCTCGTGTAGGGAGAAGCAGGAGGGAGGCGGGGGAGGGGAGGAAGGGAAGGGGTCGGAGACGCCGCAGAGCAGCACTTGTCCGCGGAACCTGGTTTGGAAGGGAAGGGATCGGCAAGAGGAAAAAAAAAGAAGATTGTTCTCCACAACGACCTCACCAGATGGCAAATCCGACCGCGATCGGCTCCGGCAACTCCGGCACCTGCTTCGCGCACGCCTCCGCCGTCGCAGCTCCGCCAAAGTCGTCACCTTCGTAGCCAGGGTAGATCTCGGCGTCCCTGAGGACTGCGCCAGTGTCGTTGACGCCGCCCATGAGCAATGCCACGGGGCGTTCGCACGCCAGGGCGCCGGGGTCGGACGAGGTGAAGCTGGCGGCGCCTCCACTGCCGTCGTGGCGGCGACAGGAGAGAAAGTCCACGGGCCAGGGGACGTACCCGACGTCGCAGGCTACCAGGCAGTCCGCGCCGATGACGTCGTCGTCGTGGTAGTCGACACCGTCACTTTTGGGTCGACTCTTGTCATTGCAACGGTCGTGGTAGGCGTCTTCATAATCATCATCATCACACTCTGTTGTACTGCTACTAGTAGTCGTGGTTGTGGTCGTACTAGTTGTTGCTTCTGTCTCTGTTGTTGTTTCCGTGGTTGTTGTTGCTGCTGCTGCTGCTGCGGTGGTAATAGTTGTGGTGGTCGTGGCGGTGGTAGAGGTGGTACAGGCGGTTGTGACTGAACTTGTGGTTGTCGTGGCGGTGGCCGTCCCTCTAGTCACTTCTTCACAGACCAAGCGGCCGTGGATGATGGTGACAGCCTCCAACCGGTTTCGGCAGTCGCCGCACATCACGTCACCGCCGCCGTCTCCTCTCGGAAAGCCCTTCCAGAAGTTGCCCCTGGCGCACTCTATCTGCCACAGGGCCGGCAACCCGTCTTCACCGTCGCAGGACCCCTGGCAGGTGGTACCGACGGGCCAGAAATCGTCGTCGTCCTGGGAAGGGCAGGACCAGAAGATCCCGCTGTCGGGGTCGACTTGGCTCGGGTCGCGGCAGCCGCAGTCCGGGGACTCCCAGGTCGCGGTCGGGGGGCTCTTTCTCCACGCGCCGTCGGCGCCGCACTCCATGCGGTACTGCCTCCTCCTGAAGCCGGACGACCCGCTGCACCTGCCGGCGCAGGTCTGCACCTGCAGCGTGCCGACGTCGGCGCAGGACCACTCCAGCTCCGGGTAGTTCTCCTCCAGGACGGACGCGTCGCACTCGCACGGCTCTCCCGTGCTCTGCCACCTGCCGCTGGCGTGGCACCTGATCTGCATGTCCGACTTGTCGGCCTGGCAAGTGCCCCGGCAGGTGTCGCCTTCTGTAAAGTTGCGTTTGTCCTGGTCCTGCTCTCGAGAGCACTCCCAGCTGCCGGAATGCAGGATCACGTTTGGGTTCTGGAGATGTTTGCACAGATTTACACTGAATTAAGCAGTAGCAACATCAGTAACATCAACAATCTTGTTAGCACGTAACACTAGTGCCAACAAAAGCAGTTTTACTAAGGCAATAACTTTTTAATCTTATCATTATGCACCGGACACGTTTTCCTGCACCGCTCGTCATTTGGGGAGACTCCAAAGGCCCACATGGCATCCCAGCAGAAGAAGAGGTACAGGGTGTTCCTGTACAGACACCTGACGGTGCAGTCCGTGCCGCTCCCGGCCAGGTAGTTGTCGGGCGAGTCGGGATCGTCCAGGAGACTTGACAAGGAAGGTCGCAGTTAGTAGCACACGATCAATCTAGCAAAAGTGGATACATTTTCTTCACCTGGGTGTGCAGAGGTGGGTGGAGGCGTTTGTGTTCAAGTCCGACTTGGGAAAGGAGCTGCAAAAGCTGGCAGTCGAGGGCGAACACCAACAGAAGAGGAGGACAACTGTCACGGTTTTAGAAACAGTCATGCCTAAAAGTAGTAGGTAGCCTGGCCAGCTTGCTAGTAAGGAAGTTAAGGTATGAGGGTAAAATTGCAGGAAAAATACTACTAAAGATAAGGAAGCAAACAGTTGCATCGAGGGGGGCATCTCAGGAAATTGGAAGCCTTGTTTGTCTTTGGATCATCTATTGATCTTTGTCAGGTCGTACCTACACTAAAAAAAAAAGTGGCGGTAGCGTACGCTCGTAGTACAACTGTGCTGGGTGCGTCTTCCTGATAAGGATAGTACTCATTGTAGAAAAAAATAATGTCTACCGGTAAATAGTTTCATATTCTCGACAATGATAAATTTACATGACTAGGTATTCTGAATGGATATTTTATTGCATAACTTCACTCACTTATGGGCAATATAATAATCATAATAGCTTAATAAGCTCTCTCTCTCTCTCTACATCACAGTCTGGCCCCATGCGAAAAAGCAATCGACAAATGTGTGATGAAACAAGGGAGTCTCAACGCTCATCCCGCGGTCCCAGCTGTTGCGCACCTCATTTCTTGGTGGTGGTGGGGGAGGGTAAGGTGGCAAAATGTGTCGAGTCGACCAACATTCAGGAAGAAAGATGGCACAAAATAAGACAAAAAAATAAGTAAAGTAATCCTACAGCAGACAACAATAGGAGAGGGAAACAGACTGCTGAACTAAGTGGCGCAATCGCTGTCTTTCTGTTTGTACCTAGCTTGGCCTAAAATATAGCGAGAATAATTTCCTCTCATGTGTTAGTTAAGTTTGGTGTCCGCCGACTAATGCTACGAAGTTCCCTTTTTTCCAGCCACTTCCGTTTCGGGAATCTGGATGTCGTTTCGGCCCAGTGCCTCCCTGAAGCTCCTGAGCGCGCTGACCAGCGAGATGCAGAAGCCCTTGGAGGCAGGGACCAGGGGGAACTCCGGAAGGTCCGATTTGTCTTCTCTGAAAGAGAAAAAAAAAGTTGAAAAACCACGTCAATTTTCCAGAAACAAACATGGGCTAACGTCTTGAACTCCTTAGCGAAGGACTCCGGGGCGATGGGCGACTTCGGGTGCTCCGCGTTGTACCTGCTGGACAAGTCCCTCCACTTTTCTAGTCGATAAATCATCCTGAAAATTAACGATTCAAATCATTCAAATCAATGTAATAAACTAACAATTCATGGTCAAGGTGCAAGTTCCTACTTTGCGGCGTTGGCCCTGAAGTGGGTCAAGATCTCATCCCTGAAGACCTCCGGCGGACTTGCCACCAATCGCGTCATCGACTGGAGCAACTTCAGCAACACCTGCATTCCCAAATTAAAAATTGCATTTTTGCAAGACCCTTTAATTGTTCGTATGTTTGGTGGATTTTTCTCACCATTTCATTGTACAGCCTGGAGTTCTCTTTGCCCTGCTGCGTGCCCCGATGCCTCTCGTATCCTGCCTCATTGTAGTAGGGCTCTCCCACCAGGATGAGTCCCTGGATGGAGACGAGCAGCTGCAGGAGGTTGGAGTTGGGCGACCAGGTCTCTGTGCCCTTGCCGCTCCAGGTGCCCAGCAGGCTGACACACACCTTCCCGTCCTCGTACAGGTTGGGGTTCAGCCGGTCCGCGCAGTAGCTGTGGTAGTGGCACGTCGGCGGGGACTAGATGGGGGAATTAAAAAAATAAATAAATAAAACGATTTCCCAAATCTTAATTAACCTTCATACCTGCGGGTAGTCGCTGGAGAGCTGGAAGTCGAAGAGGAAGATGCCATCCTCGTAGGGCGTGCGGCGGGGACCCTTGATCAGGATGGAGTACAGGTCCTGCGAGAGCCAAAATTATAGTGTTAATTATGTAGGGGACGGGGGTGTCGTCTCAGCCGCAAAAACTACCGTATACTGCATCTCACCATCCTGTCCTCGTAGGCCTTGACATGGATGCCATCCGGGAGGCTGTTCTTGAGCAGGTTGACCTCCTTGCGGACGAACTTGATGAAGTTCTTTGGGTCCGTCGGCTGGAAGAGCGACACGCGGTACTTGTGATTGGCCGGGGCGGACTCGCACACGGAGAAGGCTGCGGGAGAAGAAGAGAGAGGGGGAAAATGATGAAATATACCCAGCACGATCTTGAAAGTAAATTTCAAACTCACTTTCTTCCTTCGCAACAGGTTGTTCCTTAGGAGGAGCAGCTCCAGCCCCGTCCTGGACGGGCTTCTCCTCCTCCCCCTTCCGTTCCTTTTCCTTTTCGGGCACCTTGACCTCTCCAGCGTTGGCGTCTTCTTTCACTTCTTCGTTCATGCCTTCTTTGCCCTTTTCCTCCTCCTCCTTCGTCTCCTCCCTGGCTCTGGTCCCGTACAAGGCCTCGGAGATTTCCTGTGAAGAGACTCCGCGAGGAGGCGTGGTCGCAGAGGTGGGGGCGTGGCCGACATAGGCAAAGATGCTGGCGAAGGCCGTCATGTGCTCCTGCAACCTGGAGAAGAGGATAGGGAGAAGTGTAAACGGTAGAAACGTCTTGTTTTCCCACATTTCCCACACGCATGTTAATTACCTCTGCCTGGCTGATGAGACAATCCTCATAATGCCCTCCAGGTCCTCGTCCCTCTCTTCCGGGGACTCCTTGAGGTCCTCCGGGGAGAAGATCGATTCCTGCCCGCCGAAGCGAGACAGCACCTCCTCGTGAACCTTGAGCAGCTGCGTGCGGAGCAGGATGCACAGGCGCTCACAAATCTGGTAGATAGGGAAGAAATTAATTGCCGATTAGCGGAGGATAATTTTTCTTTTACGTTTGTCACTATGACATTATCCGGACTCTGTGTGATCACCTGTTGGTCTGTCATGACGACTGGTCCTTCATCCTCCGTCTTCGCCGCAGTCTCCAAGATCTCTTCATTGGGTGGTTTCGAGTCCTCCTGCAAATCCTCTTTAATTTCATCCTGCAAAAAAACGATCAAATCCCTTGTAAGAAAGAAAGTGCTCTGATGGAAGAACTGAAGAACATTTCATTTAGTTTAGTACGATGTTACTGTGTTAGAAAGTACTTTAAACTCACTCTTTTGACTTTGTCCACGACAATCTTTTCTTCCTCCCCCTCCTCCTCCTCGTCCTCGCATCCGCTGTCCATTCCCTCTGCCACGGACGCCAGTGCGGCAGCGGCGGCGCGGGCGGCGCTGACCGGCGACGGGGCCAGCGGAGGAGGGCCCGGAGAGGGGCCGATGGGGCTGGCGGCCGAGCTCAACGTGTGCACGTCCATCGAGCTCGTCTGACGTGGGGTCGGGTTAGTGGTGGGTTAGCTCAGGTTAGGAACGCTTAGTACAGTTATGAAGGACAACACCAACTACTTTTTCGTGTCTGCCTCCCTGCCTCCCTCACCTTTGACCAGCAGGAGGAATCGAAGCTGGACTTGGCCGACCCTCCGGCCCCGGCCACGGTGGCGCCGAGAGCGCCCGGATGCGCCGTCGGAACCAGGAAGTTCTTCATGGTGGTGGTGGCCTGGGCGAGCGGCGGCGGCTTCGTGTACAAGGTGGAGGCGTTGGTGGGTTCCTTGCCTTCTCCCTCGGCTTGAGCAGGCGCTTCGACGTTGTTGGCCTCACTGTCGCCCCGGGTGTGCTTCCCTCCTTCTTCATCCTCTGGCGGCAGCGGCGGGGTCACCGCGGGCGTCAATAGGGTCATTGGTCTTGGAGGTGACGGCCTGGGGTCTAAAAAAAAAAGAAGAAAAAAAATGACCCCTATAGCAAAGCAAGACAAAAATGTGTGATTCCAAGCGCCTCTCTCACCTTCGGCGAAGAGCATGTTGACCTGGTCGCTGACCATCTTCTGCGTGCTGGAGATCCTGCTTCGGTCCTTTACCCTCTCCAGCAGCCCCTCGAAATTGCCCTCGTGGAAGTGCGACGTCCCCGCCAGACGATCCAGGTGGCGGCACTCCCGGTACACCTCCAGGAACTGCTTCATGACCAGGCCGCTGCACGCCGCGGCGGCGGCCGAGGTTCCGCCCCTCCCGGCTCCCCCGGCCCCTCCGCCACCCCCGCTGCCGGGACCGGAGCCTCCGGAGGCGGGCGCGCCACCCTGCTGCGCATGCGCGCCGCCGTCTCTGAAGATCTCCTCCAGCCGCGTGACTCCCTCGCAGGCCTTCTCCACGATGTCCGCCACCTTGGCTCGCATGGCCGCCGGGTCTTCCGGAGCGTCGTCTCCGCCCTCCCCTCCCTCCGCCTCGACCGAGTGCTCCGACTCCGTCTCCCAGGAGGATGCGCCGTCGTCGTCGCCGCCCTCCCCCTCCTCCTCGCTCCAGTCCTCCTCCTCGTCGTCCCACAGTCCGCCCTCGTCGTCGCTGTCGTACTCTCCCAGCTGCGAACAAAAGTTGATCAGAAGTTCAGAAGCCAATCAGTCCACCCACAGCAGCTATGCCTGTGAGCTAATCACACAAGGGCACCTTGAACAGGTCCTGTGGCCAACAGAAAGTCTCCTTGCCGTCGGCCCACCAGACCAGCACGTGTCCCGTCGGGTAGTTGTCCAGCACCTGCCCCCCGCTGCAGTCCGACCCGTGCTCGGGCGAACCCTCGGGAGCGAAGTTGGCCACCCGGATGACGATGGAACCCGGGCGGTACTTGAACACCGGGTGGTCCCTAAGGTCGTACACGGGCTCCTCAGACTCCTCCAGTTCCTGAGGCCTGGTTTCGTAGAAAAAAAAAACCCGTATAGATCAACACACAAATAAACATCCTCTCTACAACCATCCTCAGTTACCTGGCCTCCGCGCTGCCAGTAGTGTACGTCCTGAACCACTTGACTCTGCAGGTCCTGCCCAGGTGGTCGGCGGCCTGCACCACTCCATAAGAGTGAGGGTCGGCCTCGCTGTCGCTCCTGACCACGAAGTCGCCGCAGAAGAACTCCTGGTCGTCCAGGTGGTGGATGGGGAACAGCTCGGTCGAGGGGATCCCCCTTTCCACCGTCCCGTCCTGCCAGATCACGTCTGCCTCGGAGCGGGTCCGCAGCACCTCCACCGCGATCCGCTCTCCGGGCTTCAGTTCCAACATTACCGACGACGACGCTTCGGTCTTCCCGCTGTTGGTCGCGGCGGCCGACGCCGACGTCGACGACGCCGAGGCTGCCCCAGGGGCAGAAGACGGCGCCGAGGAGAATCCTCCTCCTCTCCTGGCCTTCTTGAGCTTCTTCCTCCCTCCGGCGCCGCCGAGGCCGCCGCCTCCGCCACCGGTTCTTCCCACCGGAACTGCCGGGCGCTTCGAGTGGTGCTGCTGAGCCTTCTTTTCGGACTTCTCCTCGTCCTCCTCCTCGGACTCGGTGGACACAGAGTTCGACTCGGAGTCATCCATGTCCTCGTAGCTCTCGTCAGAGTCGTCCTTTTTCCTGTCCACGTCGCTCTTCGCCGGGGCGGCCGCGGCGGCGGAGGCGGCAACGGCTGCGCCCGAAGCCTCTTCCGTCCTCTTCCTCTTCCCTAGCCTTCTGCTGCCCTCTGCCGACACCGATGCCGACGCTGCCCCAGCCCCCTTCTTGGCCTTCGGGGGAATCTTCAGCGCCTCCCTCTCCATCCTCTTCCACTGTTCCTTAGTCACGGAGGCGTCCTTGTCCTTCACCGTGTAGAAGTTCCGATCTCCGATCTGGATGGTGCAGGACTCGAAGACATTGAGCGTGTGGACCTTCTCGGAGAGGTTCTCGTCGGTGACGGTGTAGGCGGGCGGCGCGTATCCGCTCGGGTCGTCCACCTCCGCGCTGCCCGCGTTGTCCGCGCTGCCCGTATCGCCCCCCCTGTTGCCATTGTTGTTGGTCTTGCACTGCCAGTTAACCCCAAGTGTGTGCGCCTTGCACTGCAGTACCACCACCCGGTAGGGCTTGTTCTTCTTCTCCGTCTTGAGCGTCCGCTCCATCTCCGGCGTCTTGGTGGTGAAGTTCCCTCCGGTGAAGATCTTGAGCGGCCCGCTGAGCACCTGGCCCGGGTAGAAGTCGTAGCGGCGGAACTCGCTCTCCTCGTCCCTGGTGTTGAGCACGTCCTCCAGCTCCTCCGCCTCCTTGTCGTCCAGCACGCAGACGGACCCGTCGGCGAACTGCACCGTCACCTGCGACCGGACGGTCTTGATCATGCCGAGCCAAGCGCCCCTGCAGACCACCACGTCCGTGACGAAGTCCTCCACCGGCCTTAGGTCGTCGCTCCTGACGTCGTGCAGCACCTGTCCGGTGCCCATCACCTGGACGGCGCAGAAGACGGTGACGCGGCGGCAGTAGCCGCGCTGGGTGTCGCGGCCGCGGACGAAGCGGCGCACAACGTCGCCGGGCATCAGGGAACGGTCGGCCAACTTCAGCTGGAGTACAGTACAACAAACAACAATGTGAGTGTGGTATCAGCAACACAGTCCCATCCTCTCCTCTCCTCTCCTCTCCTCACCTTCCTCTCGTGGACGACCTCCTCGTTTCCCCTGGGGTGCCAGGCCACCCTGACGAAGCCCCTCCGCACCCGCTGGTCGTAGTCGTCGTCGTAATAGTCGTCGTTGTTGTTGCTCCTCCTGTTCCACCTGCCCCACAGTCCTCCTCCTCCTCCTCCTCCTCCTCCTCCTCCTCCTCCTCCTCCTCCATGGTTCTGACTCCTCTGCCCGTTGTTGCCTCCCGTCCCACCTCCTCCTCCTCCTCCTCCTCCTCCCCCTCTCCCCTGCCCCCCTTTCCCCTCCTCGTCCTCGTCCTCGTCCTCATCGCTGGAGGCAAACTCTGAGTTCTCCACCACCATCCCGAACTGGAGGTGGCCGCGGCGGTTCACACGGTAAACCTGGGAGGGTGGGGGGGAAGTGTTGCATGAAGTAGAGTTGAAAACTCCAAGCAAAGTCACTCACTCACCTCGTCCTCGTAGAAGAAGTGGCACTCGTCCACCTTGGCGGCCGCCAACTCGGCCGCGTCCATCTTGCTGTTGCTGCTCTTGGTGTTGCCGTCGCCCTCCTTGGCGGAGGATGAAGGAGACGTCATCAAAAAGTCGGTCTCGTACTTTAGGCCAGGAAGAAGTGGCGGTGGCGGCCCACCTCCCCCTTTTTTTCTGGCCCTGGGAGAACCCCTTCTCCTCCTCCTCCTCCTATTTCCACCTTCTGGAAGATCCTCTTGTGACAGGGTTCTCCTTCCGTCCCCAGGGATTCGTCTCCCTCTCCCCCTTTTCCGACTGCTGCGAACCCTTCTTCTTCCTCCCTTGCTCTCCTCCCTCTCTCCCTCCCTCCCTCTCCTCTCTAAGTGGGGGCCTCTAGGTCGGGCCTTTCTCCTCTTTCTTCCTTCTCTCTCTGCAAGAGGCCTTCTCAACCAGAGAGAAGAAAGAACCGTCTCCCTCTCTTTCTCTCTAAGAAGGATGGCTCTAACCACGTCCGCTCCGCACCAACCGACGACGACGACCTTTTTCTGCAATCAGCTGCTGCTCTGATGTCATATTCAGAGAGAAGAGGAGGAGGAGGAGGAGGAAGGAAGGAAGGAAGGAGGCGCATGTGGCCGCGCGTCTGTGGGCATCATGTTGTGCAGCATGCTGAGAAAGCAAGGAGGAAGGAGGAAGGAGGAGGAGGAGGAAGGAGGAGGAGGAGGAAGGAGGGAGAGAAGAAGAAGAGCAGAGACAGAGAAGCACAGGGTCGCGTGGTGCGCAACAAAAGTGGAGGGTAAATCACGCAACCTTATTTGTTTGATTTAAAAAAATCGTGTCGTTCGCAGTGCTGCCAGATGGTCTCAGAAATATACAAATTGGTTTATTTTTTTTAGTCTTTCGGCCAGAAAACCTTGTTAATAAAAATGACAGAAGTCATGACTTCTTTTCTCTGTAGCAAAGATTCATTTGTTGTTGGTTTGGTTTTTTTTACATATTTCAATTACTGGTTGTTTGTTTACCATGGTGTGCTGGACAAAGTCAAACACATGAAGAACCCATCGATGAATAGCTAAGTTTTTTTGTAAGTTTGTACTGTATGCACAAATTGTGGAGATAATAAGTATTTAACGAGTAATAGTCAGTGTAGTTATAAGAAGTAGTTAGTAACTACTGGTACTATTAATTAGAAATTTGAAACTTAATCAGTCAGCATCACGCATAGTCTCCATGAAAGGAATACTGGTGTCATTTGAGAATTTAGTAGTAAAAAAATAGCAAGAAGCATTCAAAGTTGAAGTACTGCATATCTGTGATGAGATAAAGGTTAAAATTTTTCTACCAGTTCCTCCCCCTCTCTCCTCCCCAGCCCCCCCCCAAAAAAAAACATCTGCAAAGTGTCACGCTGGGAGCCGGGGGAATGCAACAAGGTCCTTTCCTCCCAGTGGTTGTTTTGAAAGATTGGGAATTCTTATGAGTAGGTAAAAAAAAATCTTTTTCCAATTTGGTCGTCTCATTCCTTCCCCTCACTGCTGGGTGGAATGGCACTACTACACTGTGACTGCAACATTATCAATTACTTTAAATTTAATTCTAATTTCAAAGCTGATCTTCTCTTTTTCCCTAGGACAACAAGTAAGAAAGTTACCAGAATCATGTTTATTAGCCTAATGACCTAACTGGTCATTAGTGGTTTCTTGCTTATTTTTGTCGTGGAAAGAAGATAAAAAAAGGTTTTTTAGACGCAGAATCAAATTTGTCATTTGTCGTTTGCCCTCAATTTTCCTTTCAACTTTAGGAAGACAAGGTTTGTTCCACAAACCCCATGTGCAAGTATTTCCATGCGCTTTAATGCATGCTTCTAGATCGTAAATGGAGTGCAAAATTAAACGGTACTAGTAGAGGTGAATTTTAATCCAAAAAGTTAATTTAAACTAGGAATAACAAACTGCATAAAATCGGATGCATCGATGTATGTAGTACGTACTTAGTAGCAATTTGCATCCCCAGTTTGGCTGTTCTTGCAGCCACACATGCAAGGAAAAACGTTCAGAGACTTGTCGCATTTTTGCGGGACTTAACCTCCTCCTCCTCCTCCTCGTCCGTCTCCTCCTCCGCCGCGGGCGCGGGCGGGCGGGGGG